>OIWU01000672.1_pt1 | contig 39322 bp, 36 predicted proteins | sample 1587711 | NCBI WGS metagenome assembly OIWU01 (sample SAMEA3888909, study PRJEB22519) | human gut metagenome | biome: human gut; feature: human-associated habitat; material: faeces | place: Denmark | collected 2010 | reverse complement strand
ATTGTCCGTTATCTTCCTTTAACTTCCGGCGAAGCCTGACTTCCGATAACTTCCGTTTTGACACACCCCGTTCGTGTTCGCTTTATAATGTTCTTACTGTTTTGTTTGCTATGGCAAATTTACTAAATTTCATCCATTCCACCAAGTCTGCCGCTGATAATCATTCCGCCGCACGCAATATGCGGCTGCCGGCAGCGGTTTTTCAGCTGTCCACCCCAAGCCCGAAAAGCGCGAAATCGGCACGCAACGGGTCGTCGGGAAAGACTTCGAGCATCACTTCGGTGAGACGCCGGGCAGCGTTCATCGATGCCGTACGGCTGCCGAGCAGCCCCATTGCGCACGCTTCCTGCAGCACATGGGTGTCAAGGGGCATAATGAGCGTGCGCCGGTCGATGATGTCCTGCCACAGCCCCAAGTCCACCGGCGACCCGCTTCGCACCATCCATCTGAGGAACATGCACACCCTCTTGCACGCCGACACCGCATTCTTAGGCACCACCTTGCCTGCGCCGTGTGCGGCGAAGTAGCGGCATAGAGCCTCCACCGCTTCTGCTCCTGTGGCAGCATTGCGGCTGATGTACTCCTTCATGCTGCCGTATTCGCCGAGCATGGCCTCGTAAGCCGCCAGCAGGCAGCATATATCGTGACAGGTGTAAAGGCGGTAGAAGCAGTCGGGCGTGTCGGGAACGCTGTTGCGCCAGGCACCCGACTGCACCCAACGGTGCACTTCGCCGCGCGAGGCATCAAGCAGACTTTGTATCTTAGGGAAGAACTGTTTGCGCGAGCCGTAGCTCAGGCACGACGCAATGAAGGCCATCGCCTCCTGGTTGTCAGCCCCCTCGACGTTGTGCATGAAACGGCTCGGATCGGCTTTCAGAAAGTCGACGGTCTCGTATTTTTCTGCCAATGAGATTATGCGTTGCCTTGTTTCTTTTTCCATAAATTCCACATTATTATATTATAGGGGCCTCGTCTGTCGGCGGTACGTCTTCTGCCGACGGCTCACGCCCCCGTATTCAAGGAGTGCCGACATACGGTCGGGCAACCGGCCAGGAATGCTTGCCGACACAACCGCCCGCAAGACGAAATTCCAGGGCAAAAAAAAAGCGACAGCCTTCACAGGCGACCGCTTCAAATCTTCAATAGGTATTAGCCTTTCTTTAAGGTAAAAAGATTGTTTTCAGGATAACTGTTGCAAAGATATTACAATTTTACGAGTTATCAAAATTTTTAAGTAAGTTTTTTTGAAAAAATGTATTGTGTTCCCACACAATATTAAAAAAGTGTAAGCACAAATCTGGAAAAACACTTTTTTCCTACATTTTCCGACAACAGTCTGTAACATTGCCTATGCCTGCCACCACTCCGCCGGCAATGCCGCTGACGGCACTTCCAGCACGACCGGTTCTTAACCCGTGCAGAATTACACGTTGTTGGAAATTTATTTGTAATTTTGCCGGCAGATAAAGACGACATATTATGAACGAAAAGAAAACTCTACGACAACACCGCCTGTTATTCATCTGCCTTGGCAACATCTGCCGGAGTCCGGCAGCCGAGGGCGTGATGAAGGCTCTCGCAAGCGCGGCAGGGCGGAGTGCCGACTTCCACATCGACTCGGCAGGCATTGGCGACTGGCATGTGGGACAGCTTCCCGACCCCCGTATGCGCAGGCGCGGAGCACTGCGGGGCTACAACTTCGACAGCCATGCACGGCAAATACGCCGCTCCGACTTCAAGGACTTCGATCTGCTGCTCGTCATGGACGCATCGAACTTCACCACCGTGGGCGGCATGGCGGCATCGCCCGAAGAGCGCGAAAAAGTGGTGATGCTCACCGACTTCCTCACCCGTCACGACAACGTGAAGGCTGTGCCCGACCCCTATTACGGCGACGAAACCGACTTCGACTACGCTCTCGACCTCATAGAGGATGCGTGCAGCGGACTGCTCGACAGACTCGCCTGAAAACCAAACGCTTTACAGTGCGCTTGAAAAGAAGCCTTGTTTGCACTCAAAAGAAGCCTTGTTTACATCGCAAAGAAGCCTTCTTTTGAGTGCAAACTAGGCTTCTTTTGAAATCAACACGAAAACGCATCGGACACAAAGGCCATGCCGACAACAACGAAAGAATGCACATTTTTACTCTTTTAATGTACTTTTATTGTCATTTAGTAATATTTTTACACTAAAATCTTACGTTATTCAGTTTATTTTCGTAATTTTGCGGACGAAAGTTACAGGCACCCTCAAGTTTTCAATAAAGATAAAAAGATTAAAAGACACATTGCATTCAATGTGGGACAACATTCATAAATCCAATAAAAAAAATGAACGCATCAGAAACCGTGGAGCGTCTGAAGCAACGCTTCCCCAACGAGCCTGAGTATATACAGGCCGTCAGCCAGGTCCTCGGCACAATCGAGGACGAGTACAACCGTCACCCCGAATTCGACCGCGCCAACCTCATTGAACGCCTGTGCATCCCCGACCGCATCATCTCCTTCCGTGTGACATGGGTGGACGACAAGGGCAACGTGCAGACGAACATGGGCTACCGCATACAGCACAACAACGCCATAGGCCCGTACAAAGGCGGCATACGCTTCCACTCTTCGGTGAATCCGTCCATTCTGAAGTTCCTCGCATTTGAACAGACATTCAAGAACTCGCTCACGACACTGCCTATGGGCGGCGCAAAAGGCGGTTCCGACTTCTCGCCACGAGGCAAGAGCAACGCCGAAGTGATGCGTTTCTGCCAGGCATTCATGAACGAACTCTACCGCCATATAGGTCCCGACGAGGATGTTCCGGCAGGCGACATCGGCGTAGGCGGACGCGAAGTGGGCTACATGTTCGGACAGTACAAGAAACTGACACACCAGTTTGTGGGCGTACTCACGGGCAAGGGACAGGAATTCGGAGGCTCGCTCATACGCCCCGAAGCCACAGGTTACGGCAATGTGTATTTCCTTGAGAACATGCTGCGCACACGCGGCATCGACATCAAAGGCAAGCGCGTACTCGTAAGCGGTTCGGGCAACGTGGCGCAATACACTGTTGAGAAACTCATCGAACTGGGAGCCGTGCCAGTGACTCTCTCCGATTCCGACGGATACATATACGACCCCAACGGCATCGACGCCGAAAAGCTGGAATATGTCAAGGAACTCAAGAACGTGGAACGCGGTCGCATACGCGAATATGCCGAGGAATACGGCGTGAAGTATGTGCCTGGCGCACGGCCGTGGAGCGAGAAAGCGCAGATAGCAATGCCTTCGGCGACACAGAACGAAATCGACGGCGACGACGCACGCACTCTCGTTGGCAACGGAATAATGGCAGTGAGCGAAGGCGCAAACATGCCTTCAACACCCGAAGCCATCAAGGTGTTCCAGGAAGCAGGACTGCTCTACGCTCCTGGCAAGGCGGCAAACGCCGGCGGAGTGGCTGTGTCGGGACTCGAAATGAGCCAGAACTCCGAGCGTCTGCGCTGGACACGCGAGGAGGTTGATACCCGTCTGAAGATGATTATGAACGAGATTCACGAGAATTGCGTGAAGTACGGCACACAGCCCGACGGCTACATCAACTATGTGCGCGGCGCGAATGTCGCCGGATTCCTCAAAGTGGCGAAGGCGATGATGGCACAGGGAATCGTGTAGGAACAGTCCGTAAAGAAGCTAACTGGAAGCGGGTGAATCCCTACCTCGGCCAAATACGGCCTTGACGCACTCCCCACCGTCAGAAACATAACTCCGCAACAAGAGGCAGATGGTCGCTGAATCCGTCAAGATAACGTGGTCCGAGGTAGTTGCGGCGGGGTTGCACGCCGCCGTATTTGTCGTCCTTTACAAGCAGGAAAGGCGCATCGTTCACCCGGCATCCCACCACTTTCGGAAGCATGGGGAGGCTCACCACGATGTGGTCGAGACTCCCCCACTCGCCCTGATAGCGGTAAGTGCCGCGCGCACCGTTGCTGCCCGTAGCCGAAGAGGATATGTCCGCCATGCCGGCGGAGCACACTATGCGCACGCTTTCCGACGAGGAATAGTCGTTGAAGTCGCCCGTCACGATGATATTGGCATTCGGTTTTGCCTCACGGACAGAATCGACAAGCTCACGTATCTGCGTCGCCACCTGGCGGCGGAAAGGCCGTGACTGCGCTTCGCCGCCCCGTCGGCTCGGCAGATGCGCCACAACGACATGGAGAGTATCGCCCGATGCCACCCTGCCCTCGGCGTAAAGCAGATTGCGGGTGGGGCGCATTCCCTCCACAAGGCGTATGCCTATCTGCCGTTGGGAGAGCAGGCTGAACGTGAACGGCGAATACATCAGAGCCACATCAATGCCGCGTTCGTCGGGCGAAGAGGTCATTATGTATTCGTAACGGGCTTTGCGCAAGAGGCTGCGGCGTGTCAGGTCGTGCATGACGCTGTCGTTTTCCACCTCGCACAGAGCCACAAGGTCGGGCAGTTGCCAAGGGTTTCCGGATGCATTGCCGCCCTTCTTCTCCCCGCACGATATTATGGTCTGACCCACACGGTTCAGTTTCCGCCAGTAACGGGAGGGTGTCCAGTGGTAGGACCCGTCGGAAAGAAACTCGGTATCGTTCTTCAACGAGTCGTGCCGACAGTCGAAAAGGTTCTCACAATTCAGTTCCACGAACGTGAAGATTGAGAGCAACAGCATAGGTATTGTCATAAAACGCAATATTTTATCATCAGATTATTCAGCACGCAAAGTTACGAAAAACAACCCAACCGTGCAACTGTTGGGGAGAAGCAAAAAGGCGCTGAAAACCAGGCAGTACACCACACGTTTGAAAAGAAGCCTTGTTTGCAGTCAAAAGAAGCCTTGTTTACAAACAAAAGAAGCCTTGTTTGCAAGTAAAACAAGGCTTCTTTTCAATCCATACCCATTTTGGTTGGATTCCACATCATTTATGCCGTCAGACCTGACGCACTACTGATTGATTATTTCCATCTGCTGGCGCACCGACTCTTCATGCACTTCCTCGAAGATTTTACGCACGAAGTCGGGGTCCATTCCGCACAAGACTCCCTGCGCACCACGCTTGTTTTGTATCTCATTATAGCGCACTGTCTGCAACACCGTCATGTTGTGTTCCTTCTTGTACTGCCCTATCTCGCGGCAGACACGCATACGTTTGGCGAGAAGTTCCATGAGCTGGTTGTCGAGTTCGTCTATCTGCTTGCGCAATTCATGAATGCCTTCGGTCGTGACCGAGCCGTCGCGGATGACAAGGAGACCCAGAATGTAGTCGAGGACATCGGGAGTAACCTGCTGTTTGGCATCGCTCCACGCCTCATCGGGCGAACAATGGCTCTCGACAATAAGCCCGTCGAAGCCCAAATCCATAGCCTGCTGGCAGAGAGGGGCGATGAGTTCGCGGCGGCCTCCTATGTGGCTTGGGTCGCAGATGATGGGCAGATTGGGTATGCGGCGGCGCAGTTCGATTGGAATCTGCCATGTGGGCGCGTTGCGGTATATCTTGTTGTCGTAACTTGAGAAGCCCCGATGTATGGCCGCTATGCGTGTTATTCCGGCCTGATTGATGCGTTCCATCGCCCCAATCCACAGTTCAAGGTCGGGGTTTACGGGGTTCTTCACAAACACGACAGCGTCGGTTCCCCTCAGACTGTCGGCGAGAGCCTGCATCGCAAAAGGGTTTGCCGAAGTGCGGGCACCCACCCAAAGGATGTCGATGCCGTATTTCAATGCCAGCTCCACATGCTCCGGTGTCGCCACTTCTGTCGCTACAAGCATTCCGGTCTCCTGCTTGACGCGCTGCAACCACGGCAGTGCCTGTTCGCCGTTACCCTCGAATCCGCCCGGTTTTGTGCGTGGTTTCCACACTCCTGCACGGTAAATCCTGCATCCGCGCGATGCCAATTGGTGAGCGGTAGTGATGACCTGCTCTTCGGTTTCAGCCGAACACGGACCGGCAATGACAAACGGCCGCTCCTTGTCGCTCGGCAGATTAAGTGGCTTTAAATTCAGTTCCATAGTAGTATTGTTTCTTTATTTTCTGTTCATGTTGTTTATTCTTTCAAGTGCTTCGCGCATCTTCGCCTCCTTTGCACAAAGGCTTATGCGTATGTAGCGTGCTCCGTTCGACCCGAATATGAATCCCGGCGTGATGAAGACACGCGCCTTGTGAAGCACTTTCTCGGTGAGTTGTTCGGCGTCGGCACACTCCTCCGGAATCCGTCCCCATAGGAACATGCCCACCTGTGAGGCGTCGTATGTGCAGCCGAGAGCCTGCATTATGCATTCGGCAATGTCGCGACGGCGACGATAAATGTTTATATTCGCCTCGCGGTGCCACTCCTCGGTGTTGGTGTTATAGGCTTCTGCGGCAGCGAGTTGCAGTCCGCGGAATGTCCCCGAATCGATGTTGCTCTTTATTTTGAGAATCCATGAGATGAAAACGGGGTTGCTTACGCACATCCCGATGCGCCATCCCGGCATGTTATGACTCTTCGACATGGAGTTGAACTCAATGCAGCAGTCCTTCGCTCCTGGTATCTGCATGAGCGACATGGGATGTTCGTTGAGGATGAACGAGTAGGGATTGTCGTTCACCACCACTATGCCATGCCTGCGGGCAAACTCCACCAGGCGCTCGTAGGTGTCACGTCGGGCGTTGCCTCCGGTGGGCATATTTGGGTAATTCGTCCACATAAGCTTCACACGCGAGAGGTCCATGCTCTCCAGTTCGTCGAAGTCGGGCTGCCAACCATTGTCCTCCCGCAGGTTATAGTTCACCACTTCGGCTCCGAGAATGCGGCTGAGTGCGGTGTAAGTGGGATAGCCCGGATTGGGCACGAGCACCTGTTCGCCCGGATTCACGAATGCAAGCGTGACATGAAGTATGCCTTCCTTCGAGCCAATGAGTGGCTGGATTTCGGTCAAGGCATCGAGTTTCACGCCATACCAACGCTCATAAAACCCTGCCATGGCACGCCGTAGTTCTGGCGTTCCCACTGTGGGTTGGTAGCCGTGGGCATCGTCACGCGCCGCCACTTCGCACAGTTTGCTTATTGTCTGAGGCGAAGGCGGCATGTCGGGCGAACCTATCGCGAGCGAGATGATGTCCTGTCCCTGTGCGTTAAGTGCCGCCACTTCCTTGAGTTTGCGGCTGAAATAGTATTCCTGCACTGCCGAAAGACGCTTGGCAGGAGCGATTTTCACATTATTCTGAATCGGTGTTGTTTCCATAGTCAAGAGCTTTTTAAAGTTCATTTTCCAATGTATTCTCCCAGAATCCTGAGCGAACGGGTGAGCGGTATTATCGCATCGATGCTCTGACGATAGCGTGTGAGGCTGTCGAAGGTGAGATCGACATAGAACAGATACTCCCATTCGCAACCGATGACGGGCAACGACTGTATCTTGGTGAGGTTTATTCCGTAGAACGAAAGGATGGTAAGCACTTTTGAAAGACTGCCCTCTTCGTGTGCGACATGAAACACAAGACTCGCCTTATCTGTCTGTTCCAAGGGTCGGAGGAAGTCGGCCTTGCTGGGATTGCACACCACGAGGAAGCGAGTGTAGTTGTGCTTGTTGTCCTGAATCTGGTCCTGCAGCACCTTAAGTCCGTATAACCGCGCCGCCGAGGCATTGCAGATGGCTGCCATACCGTGGCACTTGTACTTGCTTATATATTCCGCCGAGCCTGCCGTGTCCTCTGCTTCGACAGCCTTTATCTGCGGATGATTGGCGAGAAAGGCGTTGCACTGCGCCAGAGCCACGGGGTGAGAGTGTACCTCTGTGATGTCGGTCCAGTCGTCGTCGGGCAGACAACAGATGCAATGCTCAATGTGCAGCTTGTGCTCTCCCACCACCGTCGCGTCGGAGGCACGCAGCAGTTCGTAGTTGTGCAGGAGGCTTCCGGCGATGGTGTTCTCTATGGCTGTCATGCCGATGACCGTCGGGTCGCGCCGTATATTCTCATAGACCTGCTCGAAAGTGGAACAGTAGATGAGCTGAATCTGCTCGCCCCCGAAGTACTGGTGGGCTGCAATGTCGTGGAAAGAGCCTTGAAAGCCCTGTATTGCTATTCTTTTCATTGTTGTCAGACTTGTGTGAAACGAAAAAGCCCCGCATCACTTTTCATGTGAAGCGGGGCAATATCGTGATTTTACTCGATTTAACCTTTAAGTTGAAATTCACACGCAACTTCCCGCTTCACAATTCCTTGCAAAGAAAAAGAAGAAGCTAAAGAAAAATGCGTATGCCTTGTTCATAATTTTAATATTATCTGCTGCAAAAGTAAAACAAATATTTTGTTTCAACAAATAAACAGCAATAAAATGTCAAAAATTTCTTCGATTCATCTGCAAATTGATGCCACCGCCCGACATTAGTTGCTGAAAACGCCGTAAGGGTCGATGTTTTTATATACATCCTTCACCTTCTGTTCCACATGTTCGGCAGATGCCTGTGTGTCGGAGTCGAGGTCGTCGGCGGTACGGAGGTCGTCGGCTGCACCCTCTTCATCGCCCAACCGGCGGCGTATCAGGCCACGTCCGCGGAACGCCTCTATGCAGAACGGGTTCTGTTCTATCACCATTGCGTAATCCTCCAGTGCCTCGCCGAGGTTGTTCATTGCCTCGTCGAGACGGGCTTTGAGCAGAAGCACGTCCTCGTTGCTGCCCACACGCTGGAGCAGTGTCTGCACATCGGCGGCGGCTTCATCGTACATCTCCTGCGCAAGATATACTTGTCCACGGAGCAGACGGGCTGCGTCGAACTCGGCATTCATGCCAAGTGCCTTGTCGAGCATGGCTATGGCTGTGGCGTTGTCGCCCTCGCCACGGCTGGCACGGGCGTGCAGGAAGCATGCCACGGGGTTGGCGTCGTCGATTTCCAGAGCCTTCCGGCACACATCGAGCATTGCGGGATAGTCCTCAAGCATATAGGCGATGTCGGCCATGCGCAGCAGTATGGCGGCGTTGTCGGGGCGCGACGCCGACATGAGCGCGAGCTGACTGTAGGCTCCCGCGAGGTCGCCAAGCTGCAAAAGAGCCTGCGACAGATAGTCGCGGCACTCCAGATCGTCATGCAGTCCGAGTGCGTGGTCGAAGCATTTGGCAGCATATTCCGCCTGCCCCATGCGTAAAGCCCTCACTCCGTCATATTTAAGTACATCGAAATCCTTGCCTCCGTCTTTCGGTTTCTCGTCGGCAACGGGTTCGCTGCCACCAAACAATTTCTTGAAAAAGTTCATGTCTTCCGTTTATTTGTCGTTTTCTTCGATTTACAGGTTTACGGTTTGCTAAGTTACGAATTATTTCCTTTCCGACAAAGAGAAAATGCGGATAAATGACGGAAACATGAAGCCCGGAAAACAGCGCCGTTTCCACCGGTTTTCAAACAAGCCTTGTTTGCCTGTAAAAGAAGTCTTGTTTGGAGTGTAAAGAAGCCTTGTTTGCCTGTAAAAGAAGCCTTGTTTGAAAACCATAGTGTCTGCCGTGCAGAAACAACGGTGAAACAGCCGCCGGAAGACGAAGGGCATTCATGCTGAAAAGGCTTATATACACGGCAGGAAAGCATGCCAAGAGGCGGCAAAAAAAACTGCGTATGCAGAGGGAGAAAGCCCCTGTGCATACGCAGCCTTAATTCAGGATTCCGTATCAATTATACCAAACAGAAGAATCAACACGGATTTCACGCTCGTCGGTTTCGTTGTAAACGTTGTCCAACTCATACGATTCCAAATCGTAAACTCTCTTTACTGTTCTCATAATGATTCCTCCTATTCGGCCTTAGTCTCATTTAGCCATTATATTATTAACATTTCTTGGGATGTGAGACATCATCCATCGAAAGCAAAGATACATATTTATCTGCAAATAGCAAGCATTTTGATTGATTTTATTTCTTTTTTAATCAAATTTTCACTTACAGGTAATATTTTTGCAATAAAAATGCGGTTTATGTAACAATCACCATCTTTCCGACAGGCGTCACGCGACAGCCGGCCATCAGTCTTTCAGCGAATAGGTGATGGTAGTGACCACTCTCACCTTCTTTACATAGGGAGTGTTGGAGTCGCGGTTGTCGATACTGAACTGTCCCTGGTCGGCAGAGACAATCTTGTTGAGCTTGCTTTCGCTGTTTTTTGCAAACTGTTCGGCGGTCTTGCGGGCATTGGCGATGGCCTCCTCCATCATCTTCGGCTTCATGGAGTTGAATGAAACGAACTCATACTTCACGGGGTTCTCGTACCCTCCATCGACGATTGCTATGCCTTCCTTCAACAGTTCGCCCTGACGGGCAATGATGCTGCGCACGAGTTTCACGTTGCGTGATGTGACGGTGACGATTGACGTGATGTTGTAGCGGTAGGCTCTCTGGTTGGTGTTGTACTGGTCGGCATTGAGGTCAATCACTACCGGGGCGTTCACGTTAATCTCGTTCTCCTTCACACCGTTGCTCATGAGGAACTTCTTTATCTTGCCCTGTGTCACGGCTATGCGGTTGTAGAGTTCGGGGAGGTTGTTGCCGAGTTCCTTGGAGAGTATCGGCCATGTCACCTTGTCGGCATCCACCTCACGTTCGGAGAGTCCCTTCACCGACACTTTACGGTCCTTATTGGCGAAATCGTCGATTCCCCACTTCACGCAGAAACCGAGAATCACGATACTGACGGCAAGCAATGCCGCACTTACAATACGGTTGTCAAAACAGTGTTTCATAATAAATGGTGTTAAATTAAACAATAGCCCTGCTTCCAAGGCTTTCATTCCACTCGCGCGACAGCCCGGCATCCGGTGGTGGCGGAAGAAAGTCCCTCCCTCTTCCGCAACCGGGATGTTCAGGCATTATATTCCTGCAGTATGCTGACAATGCGTTCAGCCGAGCGTCCGTCCCACCGTTCCGGCACTCCGCAGGGCTTCCATTCCTTCCTCACCATCCTCTCCATCTCGGCGGAAAGGAGTTCGGGGTTCTCGCCGACGAGCACGTTCGAGCCTGTCTTCACCGTCTCTATGTGCTCCGTATAGCTGTTGAGGGTGATGCACGGAACGTGGTTGAACGTGGCTTCTTCGGCGACATTGCCGGAATCTGTCACCACGCCGAGGGCATGAGCAGAAAGGTATCCGAACTCAAGATAGCCCAAAGGGTCGGTGATGTGCAGCATCGGGAACAGCTCAGGATGCTCCGCCACGACGGCAGACACCACTTCGCTTGCCTGACTGCGCAACGGGGCTATCACGGGAACACCGTGAGAATGTCCTGCCATCGCCGTGAGAAGCGCGCGCATTTCATCGCGGTCGGCGAGCAAGGCCTTGCGGTTAAGGGTGAGTACGATGTAGCCGCCGTCGGCAATTCCAAGTTCGTCGAGCAGCTGCGGACGGCGGAAACGCTGGTGGTTGAAGCGCAGCGTGTCCATCAGAATGTTGCCCACCATATACACTTTCGACGACTCTGCGCCTTCACGCGCCGCTGCACTGTTGCCGCCCAGACCTGCCGTGAACAGCAAGTCGGACAGTCCGTCGATGACAAGGCGGTTGATTTCCTTCGGCATACTTATGTCGAACGAGCGTGTTCCAGCCACGAGATGCGCCAGCGTTATGCCCTGCTTCTTGGTGACAATGGCTGCCGCCATGGTGGAAGCGAGGTCGTCCACAACAATGACGGCATCGGTGTGATGCTGCTGCAAGTAGCGTTCAAAAGCCGACATCACCTGTCCTGTGAGTTCGTTGAGATTCACGCAATCCACTCCAAGGAACACGTCGGGACGCTGCATCTGCAGGTCTTCGAAGAGAGAGGGTTCCAGTGTCGGGTCGGTTTCGCTGCCAGCATATACCAAGGTGTGACTTATTTCTTTGCCCTCGGCATTGGCTTTGTCGATGGCACGGATTATGGGTGCTACTTTAATGAAGTTCGGGCGGGCGCCCACTACAATACAAATGTTCATTCGTTTAAAATTGATAAAGGCGCAACCGTGGCTTGCACGGCTGCGCCAGATATTGTTTTCAGATTGTTATTCAGCGTTCTTGAAAAGTTCCTTTATGCCTCCTATGCTTCCAAGCACATTGGTAGCCTCGTATGGCAGGAACACGGTCTTTGTCTTGTCGCCGTCTGCCACCTCTGCAAGCATCTGTATGTACTTCTGCGCAAGGAGGTAGTTGGCGGGGTTGGTACTCTTTCCTACAGCCTCGGTTATCTTGCCTATTGCCACGGCTTCAGCCTCAGCCTTGCGTATGCGAGCCTGTGCTTCACCCTCGGCGTGGAGTATTTCCTGCTGCTTTGCAGCCTCGGCACGGTTGATGGTACTTGTCTTTTCGCCCTCCGACTGGAGTATCGCCGCCTGCTTCTGACCTTCTGATGTGAGGATGGTGGCACGCTTGTTGCGCTCTGCCTGCATCTGCTTCTCCATCGCCTGAAGCACGCTCGACGGCGGAATGATGTCCTGCAGCTCCACGCGGTTCACCTTGATTCCCCACTTGTTTGTGGCATCATCGAGCACGGCGCGCAGCTTGGTGTTGATGGTATCGCGCGAAGTAAGGGTCTGGTCAAGTTCCATTTCGCCTATGATGTTACGCAATGTGGTCTGCGTAAGCTTCTCTATGGCGTTCGGAAGGTTGTTGATTTCATATACAGCCTTGAACGGATCGACAATCTGGAAGTATAGAAGGGCGTTGATTTGCATCTGGATATTGTCCTTGGTGATAACGTTCTGCTTGTCGAAGTCGTACACCTGTTCGCGCAAGTCGATGGTGCTTGAGTACATATATCGTCCGCGGTTCATCGTGACTATGACCTTGGAACGGTCAATGAAGGGAATTATCACGTTGATACCAGGGCTGAGCGTGGCGTAATACTTGCCCAACCGCTCGATGATTCGTGTCTCACTCTGTGGTATGATGACTACCGCCATCTTCACAAACACCACTGCCAACATGACAATGACGATTAACAGGATTGTTAAAGCTTCCATAATTGTTGCGTTTAGATATTTATTATTGAAAGTATCAGTTAGGTTTCCGCACCGCAGTTCAGACCCGCTCCACCTCGATGATGATGCTCTCGCGACCCACGACACGCACCTTGTCGCCCACGGCAATGTCGGCAGCGTCGTGCGAACAGGCTTTCCAGTCGTCGCCGTCAATCTTCACCCGTCCGTAATCGCCGGCTTTGATTGTCTCCGACACCGTTCCTATACGCCCCATAAGGGCATCGGCATTGCTCACACGATGGTGTCCCTTGGCATTGAGCATAGCCACAAGCCGAGGCCGCAGCAGCCTTACCGAAAGCACCGAAAGCACGGCAAACACAAGCACCTGTGCCCAGAACGGAATGCCGACAAACACCGACAGCGTGCTGCACAAGGCTCCGATGCCGAAACAGGTGATGTAGAAATCGCCCGAAGTGAGCTCCAGAGTCAGACAAACGGTTGTCAGAACGAGCCAGAAGAGCCAGAGATTCTCTGCCAGATATGCTATCATAACGAATCGGTTTAATTTGTTTTTACAACGTTGTAAAGTTAGTCTATTATTCTGAAACGCCAAAATTACAACAATGAAATTTTCGTTAAAGTGTATGAAAACAACAACTATTTACACACTTTATCCGTAATTTTGCCATACGACCAACTTTCAAGGCAAATGAAAACAATAAAAAGATATATCGCCATTATAGCCGCAATGACGGCGATAACAGGCGTAGCGACAGCGCAGACCGACAACACTGCCGCCGGACAGAAGCCTGGGACGGAGGACAGAACAGACATAAGCCGCATGGCGGAAGAGCCTGCCGAGGGTACAGACAAAGCACTCTCGCACTTCGACGACTCCGCACTTCAGCGCATAATGCCCACCCGTTACGGCGGACGCTCGCGCAAATACATAAGGGAAGAAGCCCATACCGACTCGCTGAATCTGCCTGCCGTCAATCAATACGGACAGCCGCAGACCATCGGACACTACCCGCTGGCTTTCGGAGGATGGTACAGTTGGGGGCTGCACAAGGGGTTGAACGTGCAGCTCGGAGCCTCGGTTTTCGCACAGTTCGGCAAGGGTGCGGCGCATGGCGTAGGCTTTCAGCAGAACATTGCGCTGATGTATGCCATGCCTATAAACGACAAACTGTCGGTAGCTGTGGGCGGTTATCTTAATAATGTGAACTTCGCCGGCGACAACTGGCGTGATGCCGGCGTGCAGGCCATGCTCGGCTACCGGTTCAACGAGCATTGGGAAGCCTACCTGTACGGACAGAAATCAATCACAAACAACATCAACAACCGTCTGCGCTACTCCATGTTCGACGGCTGTTACGGCGGAATGGGAGGCTTCGGGGGCTTCAGCCGCAACTTCTACGGAATGCCTTCCTACTCCGTTTACGACCTCAACAACTTCGGCGACCACATAGGTGCCACCGTAAGATATAACTTCAACAACAACATGAGCATTGAAGTGTCGGTGGAAAACCGCTGGATGCCTACTCCACGCTATTGAATTCGCGGAGGCGGGCGGTCATCTCCTGCACAAGACCATCAACCTCCCGACTTGAAAGGAAAGCCGTATTGATGCCCGTCGCTATCTTGCGCCCGTCGCGACAATATGCATAAACGATGACAATGCCCAGTGTCTTAACTGCGCGGAAACGCTCCACGCTGGCAAAATCAAGTGACGCATAATCCATTTTCATGGGTAAGAACCATTTCAATGCGTTCTTCGTGACAACCACCCAAGGGGTCTGCCGCACATATTTCAGGTGCAGCACGCACAGCACAGCCACTATCCCCATACCGCCAAACGACCATACGGCATAAGTCAATATCCTGCCAAACGGCGTGGAACTGACGGGAAAAAGAATCGTAAGGACAAAGAATGCGAGTGAACTTAACGCAAGATTCAATATCTTAGAGCCTTTGATGCCACACTCCACTGTGCCTTGTTGTGTATGTTCCATAACCAAGATAATTAAAGTTTACATCTGCAAATATACGAAAAAAGAGGCAAAGCCGTAATGGTTTTGCCTCTTTTTCCTTTCTATTTCATAAGTCTCAGCCGCAGACTGTTGCACACGACGCTCACGCTCGACATTGCCATGAGTGCACTTGCCCACATCGGTGTAATCTGGAAACCGATGCCGAAGATGTGCAACACACCTGCCGCCAAGGGAATACTAACGACATTATAGGCGAAAGCCCAGAACAGATTCTGGCGTATCATGCCCACCGTGCGCTGCGAAAGAGCGCATGCTTCGGGAATACGTCTGAGGTCGTCGCCCACGAGAGTGAGCTGCGCCACATTCATGGCGACATCGGTTCCGCCGCCCATCGCCACACTGACATCGGCAAGAGCCAATGCCTGTGAGTCGTTTATACCGTCGCCCACCATCGCAACTATCTTGCCTTCATGTTGCAGACGGCGCACAATGTCCTCCTTGTCCTGCGGCAGACAGCGGCTTTTCCAGTGCCCGATGCCCGCTTTCGCAGCCCAGAACGCCGTCGCTTCATCATTGTCTCCGCTCATCATCCACACTTCTATGCCACGCTCTTTGAGCATCGTCACGGCCTCGGCAGCATGCGGTTTCAGCGTTTCGCGCTCTTCAAAGGGCAGCGACGAAGCCGACTTGAAATCGACATTCTTATTCGGTATGGTGAGAGTGCCGGTCTTATCTATCACGAGAGCGTTCACACGACAGAGCTGTTCTACAGCCGTTGCGTCCTTCACCAGAATGCCTTTTGTCGACGCCTTGCCTATGCCCACCATGAGAGCAGTGGGTGTTGCGAGTCCCATGGCACACGGACAGGCTATCACCAGCACCGAGATTGCCGCGAGAACAGCATCGGGCAACACCGCCATGCCGCCCGCAACGAGCCACACGGCAAGCGTGAGCAGTGACAAGAGAAGCACACACGGCACGAACACGAGAGCCACCTTATCGACAAACCGCTGCACGGGAGCCTTCGAACCCTGCGCCTGTTGCACCATGCGTATGATGCCTGAGAGCACCGTCTGCTGCCCCACCTGCCCGGCACGGAAGCGCAATGTGCCTTCGGTCACGATGGTTCCGGCGAGCACTTTCGCCCCCTTCCGCTTGCCTACAGGCACAGGTTCGCCCGAAATCATGGCTTCGTCCACATAGGCTTCGCCATCGGTCACAATGCCATCGACGGGAACTTTCTCCCCACAGCGCACTTCAACGGTGTCGCCGACAGCCACCGCCGCCAACGGGACATCATTCACTTCGCTGCCACTCACCACATGAGCCACCTTCGGAACAAGCCCCATGAGCGAGCGTATGGCAGCCGCTGTCGATTTACGGGCGCGTTCCTCGATGCAACGCCCGGTGAGAACGAAGGTGATTATCATCACCGACGCATCATAATATGTGTGCCACTCAATGCCACGCGCACCCCAGAACGCATCGCCCCAGAATGTGTTGAACACACTGAAAAGGAACGATACGCCCGTACTCATGGCTACAAGCGTGTCCATATTGGCCGAACCGTGAAGCAACTGGCGCACGGCATTGATGTAAAACGAGCGTCCGCAATATGCAATGTTGAGCAATGCGGCAATGAGCATGAGCTGATTGGCAGCAGAAGTACTGACAGTTCCTGTCCAACGCATCGACACCGAGATCACGAAAAGGGCGAAAAACCACGACAGGAGGGTGTGTCTGAGCAGCAGACGGTAGTTGTTGCGCTCAATGGCATCCACGCTTTTAGCGTCGTCGATGATGAGTTCGTAGCCCATAGCGTCTATTTCGCGCTTCATATCAGCCACGCTTATCGTCTTTTCATCATACTCCACAACGGCAGAGCGACCCGGCAGCGACACCGCCACCGACTCCACGCCCTGCAATGAGCGCAGCTTACGCTCCACATTGGCACTGCATCCGGCACATGCCATACCCAGAACGGGCAATGTTTTCTTTTCCATAAATGCAAAGTTACGCTTTTTCTTCCGTCAGCACTTTACACAATTATGGAAAAAAGTTACGGACCATAAAAATTCAGAAAGCTCTGAATTACGAAAAAAACAAAAAGCCGGGAATCCATGAACCAACAATCTGCCGACTGCAACGCAACCTGCCACCGACGCCGTAAAAACACGGCTTGCCTCATAAGTTCCCGACTTTTCCAGTCTATTCAATCCTAATCCTCCAGCGCACCTATTATCTCGTTCACCGAAGCACAACCATGACGGTCGAGCCAGTCGTTGATTCCGTCGCGCACCTTGATGGTGACAGCCGGATCGAGGAAGTTTGCCGTACCTATTTCTATAGCCGTTGCGCCGGCCATGAGGAATTCTATTGCGTCCTCGGCAGTGCTAATGCCGCCCAGGCCCACAACAGGAATCTTCACTGCCTTAGCCACCTGCCACACCATACGCAGTGCCACCGGCTTCACAGCGGGGCCGCTGAGTCCACCAGTGGAAATGCTCAGCACGGGGCGGCGGCGTTCGATGTCGATTGCCATACCCATAAGAGTGTTTATGAGCGACACGCTGTCGGCTCCCTCAGCCTCCACTGCTTTGGCAATTTCTGCCACATCGGTGACATTGGGCGACAGCTTCACGATGATGGGTTTATGGTAACGCTGGCGCACGGCACGCACCACACTTGCCGCTCCCGAAGTGGTAACACCAAACGCCATACCACCCTGTTTCACGTTGGGGCAGCTTATATTAAGCTCGATTGCAGGGATATTGTCAAGCGCATCGATGCGTGCAGCACACTCGGCATAGTCGTCCGGCGACGAACCGCTCACGTTTACAATCATATTGGTGTCTATATCCTTTATCTGCGGATATATGTTACGGCAGAAATAGTCCACGCCCTTGTTCTGCAATCCCACACAGTTGAGCATTCCCTGTGCCGTCTCCGCCATACGCGGATAGTCGTTTCCTTCGCGCGGATTGAGCGTAGTGCCCTTGACAATGATGCCGCCTATGCCGTCGAGCGGCACAAAGTCGGCAAATTCCAAACCGTAACCGAACGTTCCCGAAGCGGTCATCACGGGGTTCTTGAGTTTCAACCCGCCTATCTTTACACTTAAATCTGCCATGACAATTTCTTTATATTCATTACCGGACCGTCTTTGCACACACACTTATTGCCTTCCACTGTCTTCTCAACACAGCACAGACAGGCGCCGACGCCGCACGCCATCTTGTTCTCCAGCGACACTTCGCACTCTATGTCGTTCTTGTAGGCGTAGCGTGCCACTGCCATCATCATAGGCTTCGGGCCGCAGGTGGAGATGAGGTCGAAGTTCTCCGAGGCCAGCACCGAGTGGTTTGTCACAAAGCCTTTCTCTCCTTCCGAGCCGTCCTCGGTGGTGATGAGCACGCGACCCACTTCTTCGAAGAGCGGTTTCTCAAGCACATCCTTCGCCGTGCGTGCTCCGAGCAGGAAGGTGGGCTGCATTCCCATCGCCTTGATTTTCCTACCGAGATAGAGCAACGGAGCCACGCCCACGCCGCCACCTACGAGCAACACCTTGGCACCGGGCTTCTCCGGGAGTGTAAACGAGTTGCCGAGCGGCAGCACACAGTTGAGCGTGTCGCCGCTGCGCAGCTGTTGCAGCCTACGGGTGCCGTCGCCTACGGCAGCCACAAGAAGCCAAAGTTCATTGCGCTCATAATCCACATTGTTGATGGAAATGGGACGGCGCAGGAAGGTGGATGGCGAGTCGTCCACGCGCACTTCCACGAACTGTCCCGGAAGCATTTCCGGCAGAGGCTCGCTATGTGTGAGCTTTATGAGCACATGCTTGTCGCTCAAAGCTTCTACGGAATTGACCTTAAGGTCGAGAATGTATTTTTTCATTTATTGTCTTATTTAAGTTCCGCATGCCTCCGCCATGCTTCCGGCCGACCGGCTGACTGGCAGCGGGGAGGTTTGCCCTTACCGTCAATCCTGCTTACACACCTATCCAAGCAGAACCCACGCCTCCGCCTGTCGTCCATGCGTTTGCCGAAGCAAGCCCGAAGACTTGCGAAACCTCAGTTATGTTATTGCTTTTATGCGTCTGTACGCACTGGTTTCCAAATGCGAAGTTACTCATTTTTGCGCAAAGAAAAGCCGAAAATTATAAATATATATCAAAAAACGCACTCCTGACACCTTTTCGCCGACAAAACGCGCATCGCTCCTTTGTCACATTATAATAATGTTGTAAATTTGCACTGCAATGACTTTCCATACTATGCACACGACGAAACGACAATGGATAAGAATTATTCTGCTTGCAGTGCTCACCATTCTGTGCTGCAACAGCAGCGTGCTTGCCGCCGACACCACGCACTATGCGGATGCCGACAGGCATGAAAGCCACAGCCATGTCGCCGCGCCTGACACGGGGAAAGACAATGCCACCGTTGCCACGCTGCACGAGACGGCACGCGTATGCAGTCAGGCACCAACGCGCAACACCTCGGTTTCAAAGCCGTCGCCCACACAGAGGGTACACTTCAGAAACCAGAATCTCTTCCATCTTCAAAAGATATGCTTCGCAGGCTATCGCGGTTCAGGCAGCATTCTGTCGCGCCCGATAATGCCTTTGCCGCCGTGTGACTACTATGTCTTCACACTAAGGCGTCTTTTGTGTTAGCTATTTAGGGGCGCAGGTGTATCGCCTCTTGCGCCAACCTGCTCATTATCAGCACCCCTACATAAATAAAAAAAACAACAGCTAACAACAAAAGAACAAACAAATCATGGCAAATTTAAACAATTTGGCAATGGGAAACAGCATTGCCAACGATTCCCGTATATCAACAAAAGCATCGTTCTTCAACCTCTGCAAGAAGCATTTCTACGCTCCCACACAGAGTCCTGTCAAGGCGCAGAAGAAGGAGTACTCGCCCACTGACGGCGTAAAACTCGAAAATGCACTCAACTGCAAGAGTCCCAAGGAGCGTGCGGCACACATCGCAGCACTCGATGCTATGAACGAGGTGAACCTCGGCAACTACCTGCTTGAAATGTGCTACTCGGACGACCGCCAGTTCTGCGCCCTGCAACTCAACCAGTTCAAGCAGCTGCGCTACGAGCCTGTGACCCCCGTATGCACCTTCGAGGGCGAGGAGGCACGGACAGTTGTCGAGGCATTGTAGATGCGCCGCCGGGCATTCGCCTGAGTAAAAACCGGAGGAACAGCTGAACGTAAAAGCGTTTTTAACAAACACTTAACATTCAACATTGCGCAATGCGAAGAATAATACCTACATTTGCATTGCAATTTTAACGACAACTTAAAACGAAAAATTATGTTGAACAAAAAAGTAGAAGAGGCTCTCAACGCCCAAATCAATGCCGAGATGTGGTCGGCATACCTGTATCTTTCAATGGCAGCCTACGCTCATGCCAACGGCAATCCGGGCATAGGACACTGGTTTGAAGTGCAGTTCCAGGAGGAGCAGGACCATGCACGCATATTCTTCAACTACATCATCCAGCGCGGCGGACGCGTGGAGCTGAAGCCTATCGAGGGTGTTCCCACGACATGGGAGTCGCCACTCACCGTGTTTGAAGCCACTCTGGCACACGAGCAGAAGGTGACACAGCTCATCAACTCGCTCTTCGCACTCACCACGGCAGAGAACGATTACGCCACACAGAGCATGCTCAAGTGGTTCATCGACGAGCAGGTGGAGGAAGAGGAGAACGCCAAGAACATCATCGACAACCTCCGTATGATCAAAGACAACGGCTACGGACTCTACATGCTCGACAAGGAACTCGGCGCACGCACCTACACACAGGCTGCACCGCTTGCCGCAAAAGCATAAAGAACGCCCTCGCCGCACACCGCCCGAAGACTACATGACGTGCGGATGCCTACCGCGAGGGAAACCGTAACACGCAACGATGCCGGCAGAAGGCATCGCAAGAGGGTGTGCATTCAGTGCCTCCACGCAGGGAGACACGGGGTGCACACCTTTTTTTTTCGCCATCGCCGCACAGCAAAGACTCCCCCAATACAGCCAAGGAAACAAACACGACCCTCCTGTTCTTACCTATCGGCAATGCTTTTTCACATTCCGCATTCAGTCCGGACAGTGGCGAATATACGACAAGCCACGCTGCCGCACGGTAAAAATATTTGACACCCGGCATTCCCGTTACAGAGTTTCCTCCAGACGGAGCGACCGCCTTTTCATGCCTTTTCAGCACCTTATTATATATAAAGGGCATGCTTTTCCAGCGTTTTCCTGCCGTTTTCCGCTCAAAACACACGCATTCCGCATCGCAGGCAAGGCTTGTCTGAAGTGCAAACAAGGCTTGTTTGAAGTGCAACCAAGGCTTGTTTGCAACACGACGGTATTGCATTCGAAAGCCATTCTGCACAACTTCGCGCATAAGCCACTGCAACACAAGCGGTTGCGCCAAATGCCCTGATTTTGCAAAAAATCACTCCATTCCCCGCTTTTTTCACGCAACCGCCATTCTCGGCGATTAGGATTTGAAGACAGCGATACAAATATAGCACACATTTATCCCTCTCTCCGAAAGACGGAGAAAACGGAAACGGAAACAAAGCGGAAGCCCAAAGTTTTGAAAACACATTGTGGAGGGAACGGCATATACAAAAAAATTGAGGGCAGTCAATAAACTACCCTCAACCAACACAAAAACTAAACTAGACTTAACTAAGCTAACTAAAGACTTTCACAAGCCTCTTGTTATCGTGTGCAAATATATAGAATATTTCCGATTCAGACAAGTGTTTTTGCAAATATTTTTATAAAAAGTGGCAAAAAGACGAGAATATTCGTTAAAACGGATACTTTATGCTTGAATTTACAAGAACATTATCTAATATTGTCATGGCTGCCATAGCTTCAACTATGGGTACGGCGCGTGGCAAAACACACGGGTCGTGCCGCCCATGAGGGTGTACAAGGGCAGCATTTCCCGCCAAATCCACCGTCTGCTGCTCACGCAAAAGCGTGGCAACGGGCTTGAAAGCCACCCGGAAATATATGTTTTCGCCGTTGCTTATGCCTCCCTGTATGCCTCCGCTGTGGTTTGTCGCCGTGGCAATATGTCCGTGGTCGGCGCAGAAAGCGTCGTTCTGCCGACTTCCATGCGACGCCACACAACCGAAGCCCTCGCCATACTCGAAACCCTTTGCGGCATTGATGCCGAGCATAGCTGCACCGAGCTGGGCGTGGAGCTTGCCGAATTCGGGTTCGCCCAAACCTGCCGGACAGCCCTTTATCACGCACGTTATGATGCCGCCCACGGTGTCGCCCGCAACCTTCACGTCGTCGATGAGCCGCTCCATGAGCACCGCCTTCTGCGCATCGGGGCAGCGCACGACGTTACGCTCGGCTTCATCAAGGTCGTAATGCGTGTAGTCGTGCTCCAGAGCGATGCCGCCCACCTGCGAGGTGTAGGCATGAACGCTCACGCCCATACGCTTCAGTGCGAGCTTGGCAAGTGCGCCTCCCACACAACGGCTAATGGTGATGCGTGCCGAGGAGCGTCCACCTCCACGATGGTCGCGCACACCATACTTTTCATAATAGGTGTAGTCGGCATGGGAAGGACGGAACACATTGCGCAGATTGTCGTAGTCGGCGGAGTGATGGTCGCTGTTATGCACCACGAAACCTATGGGGCAGCCCGTCGATTTGCCCTCGAACACGCCGCTGAGAAGTTCCACACGGTCGGCTTCGTTGCGTCCTGTCGTGATGTGACTCTGCCCCGGCCGGCGGCGGTTGAGTTCCGACTGTATGAAATCCATGTCGATGTCGATGCCCGGAGGCATGCCGTCCACCACTCCGCCGATGCACGGTCCGTGGCTTTCGCCAAACGTGGTGAGCGTGAAAAGAGTGCCGAATGTGTTGCGCATATAGCTTTCAGAAATTAAGAAGTTAGGGAAAAGGAATGAAGAAGACAGAAAGTCAGAAGTCAAGCCATTCGCTTCTCCGTCCCAAATCCATATAAGGAGCAGGACATTAGGCTTGAGTTCTGACTTCCTGACTGTCTGACCTCCGACTGATTAATGCTTGCAGTGTCCGCAGTCGCAAGACTCGCCTTCGTGGTGATGTCCGCATCCGCCGCTGCAACTCTCGCATCCGCCGCCACAGCCGTGACCGCTCATCTGGCTCACGAAAGCCTGCATCTCCTCCTTGGTGGCCTCACGGTTCTCAATCACCTTGCCCACGAAATTGAGCGTTTTGCCTGCCAAAGGCGAGTTGAGGTCGATGCGGACCTTGTCGGAAGTGATGTCGAGCACGATGCCCATGAAGAAGTTTCCGTCCTCGTTCTGCAACGGAACACGTGCGCCTTTGAACACCACTTCGTTGTCAAACTTGCCGTCTATCTCGAAAACGCTCTTGTCAAGGCTTATCACACGCTTCTCGTCGTAGTCGCCGAAAGCAAGTTCCTTGGGCAGTTCAAAGTTGAAGTCGGCACCCTGTTCCAGCACCTCGACAGCCATTTCAAAGCCGTCGAGAGCCACGCCGAAGCCGGTGATGAACTGGAAGGGACGGTCGTTTGAAGTCTCTTCCACCAATTCTTTCTTATCATCGGCAATGGCATACAGTTTGTAAGACACTGAGATGAACTTGTTTTTCTTTGTTTCCATTCTTTTATATGTATTTTGTTTTAATGTTTCGCATATATGGATGCAAGGAGATTCTATCACCTAATTAAATACAAAGTTACGACATTTTTTTATGAATAAGCCTTACTTATAGGTTTTTATGCTATCTTTGCGCTTCGAAAACAATTATCAAATAAAAAACAAATGCACGGAAAACGTAACCAACCGACACGATTCCGCCACGGAGCGGTCACCACATTCATAGCAATAATCGCCATCATCGCACTCGGACTACCAGCCGTAACCGCCGCACAGAACATGCCGAAGAGCTGCTACACCAAGCTCTCGCCCATGCTGCGCACGCTTGTCAGGACAGAGGGCAAGGCTCATGCGCCGTCGGCTTCAGCCCCAGCCGGAGAGCAAAGACAGCTGCGTGTGTGCGCATTCGTGCAGACAACTGACGGCAACCGCAACACGCTCACCGGAAACGGATGCAGGATTCTCGCCGATTTCGGCGACATATTCATCGCGGAAGTGCCTCTCCAGGGCATCAGGACACTGGCAGCCGACTCGCGTATATGCCGCATTGAGGCGGAAAGGGGCAACACGCTCACTCTCGACTCCATGGCCATCTACACCAATGCTACACCCATCTACGAGGGCAGGCAGCTGCCACAGGCGTTCACCGGACGCGGCGTCGTGATGGGAATCCAGGATGTAGGCTTCGATCTCACCCACCCCACGTTCTACAACGACGACGCCACCGAGTACCGCATAAAGCGTTTCTGGGACCAACTCTCGGCCGACACCATAGGCAGTGCGCTGCCCGTGGGCGCCGAATACACATCGCAACAGGCCCTGCTCGACTACGGACATTCGCGCGACGGAATCATAGAATATCACGGAACACACACCCTCGGCATCGCGGCAGGAAGCGGAGCGGGGACGAAATACCGCGGCATGGCACCCGAAAGCGACATCTGTCTGGTGAGCAATGCAGTGAACGGCGACGAGATATTCATCGACTCTGCCGACATTTACAAATACACCTACGCCACGGACGCACTCGGCTTCAAGTACATCTTCGACTATGCCGAATCGCAGGGCAAGCCCTGTGTCATCTCGTTCAGCGAGGGTGCGAACCAGGAACTGCATGGCGATAACATACTATACTACGAAATTCTGCGCCGTATTACGGGTCCGGGACGCATCATTGTGGCGTCGGCAGGCAACGCAGGACTTATGCTGAACTATGTGAACAAGCCTTACGGACTATCCAGAGCCGGCTCGTTCATACTCTCGGCAGACGACCATGTGAGCGTGACGACACGGAGCAAGGGACCGCTTTCGTTCGTAACCACACTGTATGACACCAATAGATGCACCACCACCTCGCCCCGTGTGAGCCAGAGAGGAAGCAGCACCGTACTGCAATTCAGCACCGACGACATAATGATAATGCCCGACCTGTGCATCAACGACACCCTCAGCATCGACGGGACACCGTATGTCTTCTCCGCCATAGCCTACCCGTCGTGCTACGACCACGAGCAACTGGCGATGGACATCACGCTCACCGGCCCGAAGAAGATAGGATTCGACACAAACGTTTCCATGGAACTTACGGGCAACTACAGCAGTGCCGATATGTTCACCATGTACGGACAGATGCTCAACAGCAATTTCAGCGGAATGCTGAACGAAGCGGAATGCTCGCACAACATCAACTCACCGTCGAGCGCACCAAGCGTAATCAGCGTGGGAGCGACATCATACCGGCAGGAATACGACAACATTTCGGGCGAGACAATAATCACAAACTACGGGCAGACGGGGCTTCGCAGCTCATTCTCGTCGGTGGGTCCGACACTCGACGGACGCATAAAACCCGACGTAATGGCACCCGGTGCCAACGTAATATCGGCCATTGGAAACACTTATATTGAGCACAACAGCAGCAAAGCCTACAAGAATGTGGTGGCAACGCAGTCGTTCCAAGGAAAGGAATACGGATGGATAGCCACGGGAGGCACCTCCATGTCGGCGCCGGCAGTGGGCGGAATCATAGCATTGTGGCTTCAGGCCAACCCACATCTCACCCCCGACGATGTGCTGGGAATAATCGCCCGCACCAGCAAACCGTGCGGAGACTACGGCAAGACGCCCAACAACTACTGCGGTTACGGCACAATCGACGCCTATGCCGGACTCCTTGACGCACTCAATCTCAGCGGCATCGACGGCATTTCAAAGCACAATCCGCAAGGCATCGACATCGCCTTAACACGCGACAACCGCCTGAACATAAGTATGGACGAAGCCGCCAAGCACGACTTCAGCATAAAGGTGTACGACACCGGCGGCCGACTCCGGCAGACAACACGCCTCCTTTCCGGCGCAACGCACTACGAAGCCGACCTCAGCCAGCTTCCCTCCGGCGTGTATGCAGTGCAGATTGACAGCCGCGACAGACTGGCAAAAGGCTCCGTACTCATAAGGAAGCAATAACAACGGAAGTTGAAAGAATTATAAATAATGATGATTTTATTACAGGAAACGACCGACTTCTGCAAAAAATATATACATTTGCAACCTCAAAACATCATTCATCATTCACAGTGTCACGCAGGATTTCCAACTGCGTGGCATTGAATCAAGTCATAAAAAGCATGAGAAAAATAAAGTTTTTAGCATTCGCCCTCATCGCAACACTGCTTGTTGGATGCGGCACAACACGCACAGTACCAATCACAGGACGCAAGCAAAACATCCTCGTCAGCGATGAACAGGTGCTCAGTCTGAGCAACCAGGAGTACACAAACTATATGAAGTCGGCAAAAGTCTCCACCAATTCCGCCAACACAGCAATGGTGAAACGTGTGGGACAACGCCTTGCCACAGCCGTGGAGAAATACCTCAACGAGCACAATATGCAAAGCGAAACGAAGCAGTTCAGCTGGGAGTTCAACCTCGTGCAGGACAATTCGGCTAACGCTTTCTGCATGCCCGGCGGCAAAATCGTGGTTTATGAGGGTCTGCTTCCATACACACAGAACGAAGCTTCGCTTGCCATCGTCCTCGGACATGAGATAGCCCATGCCGTGGCAAAGCATTCCGCCGAACAGATGAGCAAGGAAATAAAGAACCAATACGGCACAGAAATACTCGGACAAGTGCTCAATGCGGCGGGAGTAAGTTCCTCCACAACACAGTTGGCACAGATTCTCACGAAGAAAGGCTTGCAGTTCCGCTCGCTCAAATACTCGCGCGACCACGAAAGCGAGGCCGACCGCATGGGACTCATATTCGCTGCAATGGCAGGCTACGACCCCAATGTGGCGGTAAGTTTCTGGGAACGCATGTCGCAGGGAAGCAACAGCAACAGGAGCGACGTGTTCAGCGACCACCCGTCGGACGCAAAACGCATAGCAGCCATAAAGCAGGAACTGCCCGAAGCACTCACCTACTACAAGCCGGCAGCCGCTACTCCGACCAAGACAACAACCGTTTCGACCAAGAAGAAAACCACTTCTGTCAAGAAGAAAACCACTAAAAGGAGATAACCGACTTAGGAGTCAAACCATTAAGAAGTCAGGAGTCAAGCCGAATGTTTTGCTTATCACTGTCATAAGACAGACAAGCCAACGGCATGACTCCTGACTTTTTGTTGTTAAACCCAAATCGGTCATAGACCGAAACAGGCGTGTTATAAGAGAATTTGTCTTTCTTTCAACTCAAAACTATCACTTCACCAATGTGGATTCCGGACCCATGTATGAGCGTTTCAAGCCTCCGAAATCGAGTACAACCTTCTGCAAAACAGTGCCGGGATCGCCACAGATGACACGAAGTTTATGGTGACCGGGAGTTGGAACATATAGCGTTGATTTGTTGATACGGCTATTGCGCAGCACACTTTCATACCAGTTCTGGGCGTATTCCACCGATGAAGTGGACGGTTCGATGATGCGTGTGTTGTCGATAGTCACGCCGTAGTGCGTCTCAACACCTGTGCGTTCGTGTCCGGCATAGCCCTGGGCGGTGCAAAGGGTATAGGTGGGCAGCACATAAGTATATACATCCACGGGACCCTGCGAGAAGCAATAGAAGTCGTACTCCACAAAAGGAGCGTCAGTGCGTGATGCAAACCCTTTCTTGCCTACTGGGTTTCCGAGCTGTACGGCATCGCCTGCGGCACCCATATTGGGCACCACAGAAATTCTGACATCGGCAGATTCCTGCTTGCGCTGGTAGTCGGCGGCATTCATTGCTATGTAGCCGTTGGTCTCAACATGCTGTCCACGCACATCGGCGAGGCTTGGCTGTGCCGGATTGAACACCGACACGAGCACTTCATCCTTCTGCCCTCCATCCGAGACAAACTCTATATGTCCTGCCACGCGGTCGCCATTTGGAGCCTTAGTCCAATCCACCGATACCGTGAGACGCTCCTCTGTCGTGACACTACCCTTTGTCCGTGAGAGTCTTATCCACGGTTCGGAGGCCTTCGCAGTCCAGCCGAAAGCCTTTTCACCACGGTTATACACATCTATGTAATATGTGGCTGGCACGAAACGGCTGAATGCCGGCAGCTGATGATAGCTGCTCCGCCCACGAACCACATCCTCGCCCTCTACGGCGAGAGCCATATCCGCCCCTGCCGACAGTCTGGTGGTGCGCAGTTCGGGGCGGTCGTAGTAGGCTTCCGTGCCCTGCTGCTTCACAGACACTATGTGATTCCATTTGCCACCAAGCATAGTGCTATACTGATTTGTTATGGTCTCCAGGCTGTCGTGGCATTGCATGGAGAGTTTTGCCCAATAGTCGGTGGCAGCACGGTGCTCGGTGGCATACTCACGGTTGCGCTGTGCGTAGAGCATCTTGCGGTTTACGAGTTCGCAACCCTTCACCTGGTAACACACATTCTCGAAGAAACAGGCGCGTTTCTGCGTGGGAAGCTGCTTCATTATGCGCTCCGCCATGTCTGAGATGCGCGTATATTCTGCCAGACGACGCTCCGCTTCGCCATAATTAGCAAACGAAAATTCGGTGTCAGCATTTATCTCGCGCTGATGTGCATCATTAGTCCACTGTGCGCCGAAGCCCATACACTCCGGCTTACGCTGGAAGGAGAGGTTGTAATAGGTGTTGAACATGTCGGCAAACTGGCTTCTGTACTTGTCGCCAAGCATGGCGCATGTCCATTCCGTGCGGTAGCCGGCCGAACGGCGATAGTCGAAAGAGTCGATGTCGTAGGCCAATGACAGGAAGTAATCCACCGCAAACTCGCATAGCTTTATGTCGCCGGCATTGAGAAGCCAAATGCGGTCGGCAGTGGTGTCGTAGGCTTTGCGCAACTCCTCATACATGAATGTGGGCGAGGTGGTGTTCATCCACAGATAATTGTGGGGTCGTCCGAGATATGAGGCATGGTAATAGACGCCGGAACGACCGGAGCGTTTCTGTTCTGCCGGACTGCTGAGACGCTTCATGTAGCCGTAGTTGTCGTCGGGCCAGATTATAGTCACTTCGTCGGGCAACTGCAATCCCTTGTCATACACATCGAGCACTTCCTTGTAAGGGGTGAATGCCTGTGGTATGTCCTCTATGCGTCCTTTCACGTTGCGTGCTATGATGTCGCGCTGTGCGGCTATGGCTTCGCCCATGGTCTTGCATCGCGACGCCATGTCAGAACTTCCGTTCATGGCGGCGTCGTGCAGTCCGCGCAGGGCGAGAGTATAGACATTCTCGTATGGAGCCGTCTCCTTCACACGCGCCTCAAGCACGCTGTCGATACCGTGCTTGTTGGTTTCGTAGTTCCAAGGGCCGTACTTGTCGCCGAACCACTCCGTAGCTGTATTGAGGAAGAGCGGTTCGCAATGCGACGTACCCATGACGATGCCGAAACTGTCGGCTACCACCTTGTTCTCAGGCACCTGATAGAACGCCGTCGAGCAGTTGTGCATGGCCGGACACAGATAGTTGGCATTGAGGCGGAGCAGCAGTTCACACACGGCGGCATAGGTGCGCGGGCCGAAGTTGCCGCGTTCCTTCTCGTAATTGTTCTTCGCCCACTGGTAGAGTCCCCAGTCCTCGTCGTTGATGAATACGCCTCGAAACTTCACGCTTGGTTGCTTTGATGTGAAAGGCTTTACGTTCACGGAGAGCGTCTGACGCTTCTCCACGGGGGCGTCACCCCAGAAGTACCAGGGATTGACGCCTATGGCATGCGACACCGAAAGGAGTCCGTAAGCAGCGCCACGCCGGTCGCTTCCCGCCACCACCAGAGCCTCGTCAAATCCATTACCGGGCTTCTTCACCGTCTCTATGCGATAGCGTTCCCATGCTCCGGCAAGTCCTTCGGTGTTGAGTTTGTTCTGCTTCACAAGTTTCTTAATCCACTCGTTTTCCAGAGTACCCACTATCACCACACGCCTGGCCTTGGCATTACCCTGCCTTGCATCGTACACGGCGAGACGACGACCCGTCACACGCTGCACATCATCGGCAAAAAGGTTGCTCACCGTATTCATAAGCACCGGCTCAGAGCCGTCGTAACACACCACGGCCTGCTCGCCACCAGACACGAGACGGAAACCGTCAGCACCGCTGTCAAGCGTGGCCTGCGCCGAAGCCATGCCTACTCCAAGCACGGCAAGAACCATAGAAAGATTCTGTCTTTTCATAGTTTTCAATGATTTTGTAAATAAGTTTTTAGTTCTAATGACACTGCCCGTCACCGGCAGAATGATATAAGAATGTCTCTTCACTTAGCAAAATTACTCAATTTAAGCCAAAACCGGACTATATTCCACTTTTTTTTTTCATTCTACGACAACAGCCTTGGCACAACAACGCTAACATATTGATTTTCAGCAATATTCTTATTGACTAAAAAGAAGCCTTGTTTACATCACAAATAAGGCTTCTTTGCGTAACAAACAAGGCTTGTTTACAGGCAAAACAAGACTTGTTTGAAAACCGGTCATGTTTTGATTGTTTTTCAGACAGATTTTCCCTACCTTTGCACTTATGAAAAAGCTTATATCAATACTTCTGTTTTCCCTGTGCTGCATAGGAATTATGGCACAGGAAACCTACAAGACTAAGAGCGACATCAGCTACACAAAGAAGACTGACAGTTATGCAACGGAGCGTCTGAAGCTCGACATACACTACCCTGTGGGCAAGACCGGCTGCCCGGTGGTGGTGTGGTTTCACGGCGGCGGACTCACCGGCGGCTCAAAGGAACTGCCGCAACGCCTGCGCGACAAGGGCATGGTGGTGGTGGGAGTGAACTACCGTCTGCTGCCGAAGGTCACCATCGACAAGTGTCTTGACGACTGCGCCGAGGCAGTGGCGTGGGTGTTCGGACACATACGCGAATATGGCGGCGACACGGGCAAGCTGTTCCTGTCGGGACATTCGGCAGGAGGCTACATCACGATGATGCTCGGACTCGACCGTAAGTGGCTCGCACACTACGGCGTGGAAGCCGACAGCATCCGCGGACTCATACCGTTCAGCGGCCAGGCAATAAGCCACTTCTCATACAGACAGATGAAAGGAATCTCCAACCTGCAACCCCTCATCGACGAGTATGCCCCACTCTACTGGGTGCGCAAGGACTGTCCGCCGCTCATACTCATCACGGGCGACCGCGAGACCGAACTCTTCGGACGCTACGAGGAGAATGCCCTGCTCATGCGCTACATGAAACTCGCGGGCAACAACACGACAAAACTCTACGAAATAGGCGGCCATGACCACGGAGCCATGGTTGAACCGTCGTTCCACATACTGCTTGACAACATCAAGGAGATACTTGGGAAGGAGCGGTAGAAGGAACGTTGACAAAACAAAACAAACGAAACCAGGGCTTTGCCTTGAAGTTGATGGAATCCGTCGGACAGACATAATGTCCGCCAACAGCCAACAGTCCAATACGGACCAACTTCAAGGCAAAGCCCTGACTTCGTTCAATCACGCGCCTGTACTATTTCTTCAGCACGGGATCGCAGGTGAGATTCACACCCAGTTTCTTGAATATCTTCTGATCGACATCACTCAGCATCACCGTACAGTGCACCTGACAGCCGCGCAGTTTGGGCAGCTGTTCGAGGGCATGGAGACAGTTTTCGTCGCTGTCGGAGAGCACAGAGAGAGCCACGAGCACTTCGTCGGTGTGCAGACGCGGATTGCGTCCGCCCAGATAGTTTATCTTTGTGTGCTGAATGGGTTCAATCATCGACTGCGGAATGAGCTTCAGTTCATGGTCGATACCGGCCAGATGCTTGGTGACATTGAGCAGAAGGGCGGCGCTGCAACCGAGGAGCGCACTCGAATGAGCCGTTATCAAGGTGCCGTCCTCAAGCTCTATGGCAGCCGAAGTATGTCCCGTAACCTTCAGATTCTCCTTGGCTGCAACGGTGGCGCGGCGGAAGTCGGTGCTGATGCCCGCCTGACTGAACAGCATGCGTATCTTCGCCACCTCGGCTTCGTTGCATGCTCCGAGCGCAAGCTTGTTGGTAGCGGCATAGTAGCGACGCACAATCTCATCCTTGGAAGCCTCGCAGCACACCTCATCGTCGCTGATGCAGAAGCCCACCATGTTCACTCCCATGTCCGTCAGCGACTTATACGGGTTGTAACCATAGATGCCTTCGAAGAGAGCTTTGAGTACAGGGAATATTTCTATATCACGGTTGTAGTTCACCGCAATCTTGTTGTAAGCCTCAAGATGGAACGGGTCGATCATGTTCACATCGTTAAGGTCGGCCGTTGCAGCCTCGTAAGCGATGTTCACGGGATGCTTCAAGGGCAGATTCCACACTGGGAAAGTCTCGAATTTGGCATATCCTGCCCTCACGCCGCGCTTGTTTTCGTTGTAGAGCTGGCTCAGACACACCGCCATCTTGCCGCTTCCGGGACCGGGGGCTGTGACGATGACGAGCGGACGCGTCGTCTCCACGAAGTCGTTCTTGCCGAATCCGTCGTCGGAGGCGATGAGTTTCACATCGTGCGGATAGCCGTCGATGAGGTAATGGCAATATGTTTTGATGCCGTCGCGCTCAAGACGCTGGCGGAACGCTGCCGCCGCCGGCTGACCGTTGTAGTGGGTTATCACCACCGAGCCTACCATAAAGCCACGGTTCTGGAACTCGCTGCGCAGACGGAGCACATCCTCATCGTAAGTGATGCCAAGGTCGGCGCGTGTCTTGTTCTTCTCTATATCGGTGGCACTGATGACGATTACTATCTCGATGCTGTCGCTTATCTTCTGGAACATGCGCAACTTGCTGTCGGGGAGAAAGCCCGGCAACACGCGGCTGGCATGATGGTCGTCGAAGAGTTTGCCTCCGAGTTCAAGATAAAGCTTGCCGTCAAACTGTGATATCCTTTCCTTAATGTGCTCTGACTGTATCTTCTGATACTTATCATTATCGAATCCTATTCTCATATTCCGCGTTTGTTTGATGCAAAATTACAACTTTTCGGGCGTTTATCAGCATTATCATGCAAAAAAGAAAAGCTTAAAGTAAGTATGTGAACAAAAACCCGTAATTTTGCATCAAAATAATCTTCACGATATTATGACAAAGCAGAACTACATATTCCCTGCCGAGTGGCACCGCCAGAGCTGCGTGCAACTCACATGGCCGCACGCCGATACCGACTGGCAACCGTATCTCGACGAAATACAGGAGACCTTCGTACAGATAGCGAAAGCCGTAGCCCAATACGAGCGACTCATCATCGCCGCCATGAATACCGACGATGTAAGAAGCCTGTTGGAGGAGAGTCTGACCGCTGAAGAGATGCAGCGCGTGAGCATATACGAATGCGACAACGACGACACCTGGGCCCGCGACCACGCCTTTATCACGCTCGTCGGCACGGAGAAAGACGCACCCTGCCGCCTGCTCGACTTCCGTTTCAACGGTTGGGGCGAGAAGTTCGACGCCGGAAAGGACAACGCCATCAACCGCACCTTATATAATAAAGGTGTGTTCCACGGCTGCGAACGCATCGACTGCGACGACTTTGTGCTCGAAGGCGGGTCGGTAGAGAGCGACGGACAAGGCACCGTCCTCACCACAAGCGTGTGCCTCATGGCACCCAACCGCAACCAACCCATGACGCAGGACGAGGTGGAAGCGGTGCTGAAGGAACGGCTCTGCGCACGAAAGATAGTATGGCTCGACCACGGACAGCTCATAGGCGACGACACCGACGGGCATATCGACACCATAGCACGGCTCTGTCCAGGCAACACCGTGCTCTATGTGGGGTGCGACGACGATGCCGACCCGCAATACACCGACCTCAAATCTCTCGAGAAGCAGCTCCGGGAAGCCACCAACGCCGACGGCATTCCGTTCCGGCTGCTGCGTCTGCCCATGCCCGACGCAATACACTTCGACGGTGAACGGCTGCCCGCAACCTACGCAAACTTCCTCATTCTGAACGGAGCGGTAATCGTTCCCACCTACGACCAGCCCGACAACGACGCGCTGGCACTAAGTCTTGTCGCCGAAGCCTTCCCCGGCTACGACATCATCGGCATCGACTCACGCATCATAATACGCCAACACGGTTCCATACACTGCCTCACGATGCAGTACCCCGAAGAGGTGAACGTGTGACGACAGCGGCTGCCTACACCGGCGGCGCACAAACCGTTTCTTCATGAAATCCTTATAGTTATGAAAAAGAAAGAACTTTGCTACATAGCGATTGTAGCCATATTGGGCATCTCCCTGCTGTTGGGATTCGCCGTAGAAGTGTTTGGTATTGATTTGGGCAAAGCAGCATGGGCGGCGCAATGGGTGTCGTCGCCCGTCGCACTCGCCATTGGTTTTGCCTTCGCCCTGACTTTGGGCAAGGCTTTCCCCGACTTCAACCGGACGATGTCAAAGAAGCTTTTGCAGTATTCCGTCATAGGTCTCGGATTCGGAATGAATGTCAATAAAGCCCTGGCATCGGGTTCCGAAGGCATGATGTTCACCATTGTCAGCGTGTTCGGCACCCTCGCCTTGGGTTGGCTGTATGGCAGAAAGCTGCTGAAAGTGGATTGGCAGACAAGCTATCTGCTCTCGTCCGGAACCGCAATATGCGGCGGTTCGGCAATAGCCGCCGTCGGTCCAGTCATCAAGGCAAAGGCCGAGAGCATGTCAGTGGCTCTGGGTGTGGTGTTTATACTTAATGCCATCGCCCTGTTCATGTTCCCGTCCATCGGCGACGCACTGGGAATGACGATGAAACAGTTCGGCATGTGGGCGGCAATAGCCATCCACGACACCTCGTCGGTAGTGGGAGCAGGCGCCGCCTACGACCAGATGCACCCGGAAGCAGTGCTCTCACAGGGCGTGAGCGCACTTGAAGTGGCGACAACAATCAAGCTCACCCGTGCGCTTTGGATAGTAGTCATCGCACTCATCACCCCCTTCTTCTTCCGCAGCAAGCTTGGCGCAGCGTCGGAAGGGCAGGCAAAACCGTGGTACAAATGCGTACCGCGCTTCATTATATGGTTTGTCGTGGCGATACTTTTCAACACCTATATCCTCAGCAACGCCTCGCTTCTTGGCGACAGCGCAGCAGCAACGGGCGGCGAATTCAGCGGCGCCGTAAACAAGCTGGCAAAGCATCTCATCACTCTTTCGCTCTTCTTCATCGGAGCGTCGCTCACGAAAGAGACACTGCGCAGCGTAGGCATACGTCCACTTGTGCAGGGCGTCCTGCTCTGGATAAGCATCAGCGTGATAAGCCTCGGCTACATCTTCTGGGTGGAATGACGCCCCTCCGCCTCAGGAAACGCTGTTGATATAATTCTTTTTCACATTTGAGACTCAATGTTTTAACACGTTTTATTTGTACATTAAAGCCTTTATCCGTATATTTGCAGAACCGGTATGTATGGCAACCGTCTGCTGAAAAGGACTCCATACGGCCGGCATGAGACAGAACACATATTATAAAAACAACAGAAAAATTACAACAGCTATGAAAAAGTATGTATGCGACGTATGCGGATGGGAATACGACCCCGCAATAGGCGACCCTGAAAACGGCATCGAGCCGGGCACAGATTTCAACGACATACCATCCGATTGGGTATGCCCGCTGTGCGGAGTGGGAAAAGAAGAATTCAGCGTTGTGGAATAAACGCCACACCATTTGAACATAAAGAAAGGATGCCCAGGCATGACGGAAGTCGTGTCTGGGCATTTTTCATCGCCCGACGAAACACAGCCAACAGTGATTCCGGAAAAGAACCGCCGCGCGTTGTCCGACAAGCAATAACACCATTGATTTTCAAGCACATACACACTGCCTTAAAAAGAAGCCTTGTTTTGCCCACAAACAAGCCTTCTTTGCACTCCAAACAAGCCTTGTTTGCAACCAAAAGAAGCCTTGTTTGAAAACCAAGCATATTGCATCGTCAACGCTACCCACAGACGGCACATCACAACAAACACATAACCGACCGTAAAAACGCCCAAAATACACAAAAAACAAACTTTTGTTTGCAAAAATTTTGGCAATTAAAAAAATATCGTTACCTTTGCACTCGCAAAAGAAAAACAGTTGGTGCCATAGCTCAGTTGGTAGAGCAAAGGACTGAAAATCCTTGTGTCCCCGGTTCGATTCCTGGTGGTACCACACTAAGAAGGAGTCACTTGAAAAAGTGGCTCCTTTCTTTTTTACATATACGGACATCACCATATTCTCAAAATTTCGCACAAAAGAACATGGTTTCTCAATTATTCTTTTTACCTTTGTCAAGATACATTTTCACGGAAGTTCCTAAACTCTAATAAAGAATATGAAAAAACTGATTTCCCTCAGCCTTTTGGCAACATTGTTTTCTCTGGCTTCCTGCGACAAGGAGAATAGTTCTATCTTACCGGAGCCGGAACCTACTCCCCAACCGCCGCCGGAACCGGATAAGCCTAAAACGCTGCTGCGCTTCTCAACAAGCATCGAGATGCTGAATGAAGTGACAACCAGGGGCACTATCGCTTCTTTCGAGCCGGGCAGTGAGATAGGGTTGTTCTACAATGACACATGCGTAAACAGAAAATTTGTCTATAACGGCACTCTATGGAACGGTGGCGAGGTGGCGCTTGCCGATGAGATGAAGGATATTTTCTGTTATTATCCCTATTCGTCTGCAATAAAGAGTAACGAGGCGATTCCCATCGATATCGGTTCCCAGACTGATCACCTGGCGGGTTCCGCTTCCGTCGGAGCCGAGAAGCCACAAGCTGTGGTCAAGATGAGACATCTGCTCTCCTTGGTCCGGATGACCATCAAGAAAAACAATTATACCGGGGAAGGGCATATCGAATCCCTGACCTGGAATGGCATCCATACGGCTGCAAAGTACAATGCCGTGAACAGCACCGTCACTCCCGAAGGGAATAAAGGCAGTTATCCGGCAGGTGGTAACTATTACCTGGATGACACCAAAGACCCCATACCCGTTGAAGCGATCATGCTGCCGGTAAGCTCAGCGAAAGGGATAACCCTTACCGTCGTTGTTGACGGGGAGGAACGTACCTATGACATTCCTGAGGCCCACCAATGGGAGGCTGGCAAGGCGTATACCTACACTTTGACACTGAGGGGGGGATACAACAGCCCCATTGACCTGGAGGAGTTCCCGATTGACGTAAGCCACTGGAGCACTTTTGGCAAAACGGATAATATCGTACTTGCCGGTTCAGAAGGCAACTGGTTCGATATTGAACCGGCTTCGGTGAAATATGGCACTGACATCTATCGGAATGAAGGGTATATGTTTGGCTTCTTCGGATATTGGACCGGGCTTGATCTCAATACCGGGGAGATGCCCGACACATGGGAGGGGGACTTCCGGATGGTGCTCATGGACAATGCCGGGAATATAGTGGACAAGTTCCAGCCGTGTTCCATTGTAGCGGAGAATGGTGGCATGATGAAAGGAACAGGGAGAAGATCCTATGTAACGGCTCCGGCAGGGACTTATGAACTCGGCGTGCTCTTCAGGAAGAAAGGTGAGACTACCTGGCAGAAAGCCAACAGGCTTGACAAGGCGACTAAGCAGGACATGACATTTACCATCAAAGAACAGACTGATTTGCCGGCTCTTCGTATGATCCAGGTGGAAGAAGAGATAAATACCGGAGTAGTGATACATAACCGGCCATACGACAGCAACTTCAATATTACCTATGTTCTGTCCAATCGAGGGAAAATACCATTGAAAGGTGAGATAAAGGCTGTCTGGGAGAGGACATTCGACTATACTGGGCATTGTTACCGTCCTAGTGATAAAAAAGAGAATACGACCAATGATAATACCTGGCAGGATGAGATTGGCAGGATTTCCATAGACCTTCAACCAACGGTTCGTTTCTGGAAAGGTAGCATTCCATGTAAATTCCCCCAAAAAAGAGAAATGCCCAGAACCTCAAACAGAATAGGGTATTGTATGCCAATGGTTCACCTCTACTGGAAAGCGGCAGGAAGTAGCGAATGGATACTGCTCCGTTGTGATTTGGATGAAATCCTGGCAGCAAAAGTAAATAGCAGCCAAGAAGAAGCTAACCTTTTCCTGGTAGCACTCAATTATATTAGTTTTGAACAATCACATTGGAATGACTAACAGGCATGTACTGTTATAATCAATTGGTAATAATTCCTTTATGGACGGACTGCAATTAATCCAACGCAAGATATACGAGATTCGGGGTCAGAAGGTGATGCTGGACTTTGACTTGGCAGAAATGTATGGGACTGAGACTAAAGTGTTGAAACAATCTGTAAAACGTAACATAGAACGGTTTCCACCGGACTTCATGTTCCAGATGACAAAGGATGAATGGCAAAATATGTCATCACAATTTGTGATGACATCGCGAAATAAACGGCCAAAGACTGCTATCCCATTAGCTTTTACAGAGCATGGGGTTGTTATGTTGTCAAGTGTACTCAGAAGCAATATAGCTATTCAAACAAGTGTTCTAATTGTCCGTGCCTTCGTCGCCATCCGTCAACTGGCAGCCAATCCACCGGCCGATCGGGTAGGGGAGCTGGAAAGACAGATGCAGGAGCTTCGGAACTACATGGAAGAAGTGTTTGCCGATTATAACGACATCAACGAAGATACCCGGATGCAGCTGGAGCTTATCAACCAGACGTTGGCTGAGCTTCAGACCCGGAAGAAGATTGAAGAGAAACCGCGTAACCCGATTGGCTTTACATGATGGAAGAAAAGAAAAGATTCAAATTGGAACTGGACGTTGCAACCGGAATAGATTCTTTCCCTATGCGTACTCTTATCTTTGGCTATAACACGCTAAAGATGCTCCGTCAAGCATCTGCCCGGAAAGGAGATAGAACCATTTGCCGTATAATCATCGCTATCAGACTGCAAAACAGTATAAATTATGATGCCTAATATATCCTTAATTTAAGTTTCGCAAGTTAAGCATTCTGGTTCTTTTTATATATTGGTGTCTTAATCGTTGCATCCTTTTTCCAAAATGATACATAATATGGTCTGATAGCTGTAACCGACAATCACTAAAAATCGCTAACTTTGCACATTAACCGCCGAATCTCAATAACATGAAACAAATGAAACAAATTACAACATGGATGATATTCCTCATTATGATTGTAATGAGTAGTATTGGCACGGAAGTTCGGGCAGTCCCTCAATTGCCGGAATCAGACTTGACATGGAAAAACGTAACGGTTGACGAAAAGAAAACAACGGTTTTCTGT
>OIWU01000663.1_pt1 | contig 39686 bp, 35 predicted proteins | sample 1587711 | NCBI WGS metagenome assembly OIWU01 (sample SAMEA3888909, study PRJEB22519) | human gut metagenome | biome: human gut; feature: human-associated habitat; material: faeces | place: Denmark | collected 2010 | reverse complement strand
GTGACACTTTGATCATAAGTATCCTCGGCATGAATACCGCAGCCGACATAGAACAGTTCTGCCCCCGCTCCAGCTTCTCCTGCAGGCCCCTTGATGCTCACGTTTGCCGGGTTCTGCTTCCCGCCGTCATTTGTCCAGCTGAGAACGCCGTCTGCGGATACGGATGGTGTAAAGGTTGTACCTGCCTGACCAGGAGCGCCATTAGTGCCGTCAGTACCATCTATGCCCGCCTGGCCCTTGATATTCACACTTTCTGGATTTTCTTTTCCGCCATCGTTCGTCCAACTAAGTACGCCATCTGCGGAGAGATGAGGAGTAAACGTAGTGCCAGTATCACCCTGAGTGCCCTGAAGGTGTCCATTATTGATCCACTTCCCTGTAACACCGTCAAAAATGTAAATATCATATGGTTCCGACGTACCGACGCCATATGCGTCTCCAGCTGACGGAGACGTAACCGACGACGTTAGTGCAGAAACTGTGCTATAATATCCGAGAATCTTAAATCCATTTCCCGGCTGCCCCTTTATATTTACACTTGCCGGATTTGCCAGATTTCCGTTATTCGTCCATGATAAGACGCCGTCGGATGATACCGATGGCGTAAAGGTGGTCCCATCAACACCATCAGCACCGGGTTCGCCGCGTTTAAGCATAAGTTCCCATTTTGATGTATCTACAACCGCTGATCCGACCGAAGCGGATGTCGCAATGTAGATATACACATTTCCGCCAAAAGTTACACAGTCTAAGTAATTATAACTGGAAGTTGCAGACCACTCGCCACGCCACTCTACAGATACACCTTGTGGCCCGCGCTCACCCGTGTTGCCTTTGACATATCCAGAATCTACAGTAGAGCCATCTGAAAATGATAAAATTAAGTGCCCAGCATCATTGACTTGGGCACCAGACACATATGTGCTGCGATACGCGGGCGGCTCGTTCACGGTCAAATCCTGGCTGGTGCTTTTATCGCCATATAGTATGATCTGAAAGTTTGACCCTGACTCGCCAACCATCTGCTGGCTTTGACTGTTACTGCCTTGTAAGACGAATTGAAAATTTCGATTTTCCGTTGTTCTCACCCCATTCACGAAGAGATGTTGCTTCTGACGTACAAAATTCCTTTGCGAACCTCTCCAACATAGCCACCTGACAATGTAACAGAGAGTTGATAAATATACTTTCCCTCCAGCGCAAGCGTGTTTGTCGAAGAGAAGGTAAGCCCGATCGCTGAGGTATCAGACGCACTATCATATTCAACTACGCCAGAGAGCGAGAGCACGGGCGCGCCTTCGTTGCAATATTCAATCACATCACATTTAAAAGTCGCGTTCTTGATAGCTTCGCCGTTACTATTTAAAATTCGAAACTGAAATGAACTCTCCTGCCCGGCGTTGATTACCAAATAGGGGAGCGTATAAATATCAAAAAACATATTATCCTCCTACATTCACCGGGAATTCACAAATCAGACGAAGTGTGCCTGTACCTGTAACACTCAGCACATTATCGCCCCGAACTAGTCTGAAAAATTTTTTGTTAAAACAAGGATATAGGTTGTCTCCGTGTGAAGAAGTTAAAATCTGGTTTTGATTATCAAACGTGACAGTCGCAACAGCATATGCGGCAGGAATATCAGTCAATGCTGTCTCCCTGTTGTTGTCCGTTTTGTTCACGATTGAAAAGTTTGTGCATCCATCCAGAACAAGCTCTACCTTTGGGTAATAGTACATATTGCTTGTGCTTCGGTTATGGAATATAATTGTCTCAGAATTCGCAATGTCATATGAAAATGTTTTTTCCGGCATGAATGCAAAAGGGGAGTTGCACGTCACAGTGCAGCTATAGCATTGTGGATATAACCCTGCCTGTATGACTTTCAGATCAGAGATTTTGCAGTAATATCGGAAGTATCCTTCTGTGTCGTCGCCGATTTGCAGCCACTTATATCCGTCTCGCCCTGTCAGCCATGAAGCAATTTTTTCAAAATCATATCGGTCAAAATACAGGCCGACGTTCACTTTGTCCGGATCCAACCCAAACACAAGCGAGAATGAAAGCTGTCCATTCTGAGATGTTCCATAAAATAGAGAATCGTACCTGCGAGAGATACGATCCTCCACAAAATCGCTGTTGGATGCGAATGCTGTTACATTCTGCTGTGTAGATCCGACGTTGTATAACATCAAACCAAATTCTTCACACGGAACGCCATCAAAAATAAATCGATCGCCGTAAAACGACATTGTGCGCCCCCTCGGTGTTTATTTTTCCTGAGCCTTTTCGAGCGTATCAATATTTTTCTGCACCTCTGTCAGAATCTGAAACGCACCAGCAAGATACCCAACATTATCGATGGATGCTTGCACGGTCAAATGCTCAAGGCTGTCCTTAACTGCCTGCAAATACTGCTTTGCTTCTTCGGTTTTCAATGTTTAATTCCTTTCTATCATAATAATGATCGCGGATGCTACAACTACAGTGGCCGCATTTCTTGAAACACCCTGTTTGCCGTATCCTTCATTGTCAATAGTGTAGAGGCTAAAATTGGGGCACCAGCTTTGATGGAGATAATACTTCTCATCATGGCGTAAAGCATATTTTCATCTACTCTCCGAGCTCCTTCACGGAGGGCAGAACACGCCGGGAGAATGGCGTCTGCTGTGATTGCGTCACCCGATTTAATCGTCGGAATTGAACTGAGGTACATAAAGTTACCCGCTTCCTCTATTTTCTGATACAAGTTGTTTATCGCATCTGCTGTCAAATTTGTTACAGGTTGCCCAGGTTTAATTTTCTCGCTGTCATTATCCGTCCAAGAAAAATCAGGTATCTGAATCCTCTCATGGAAAAAGAAATTCATACGGTTTCCATTCCCCTGAACTGCGGTTAAATCGATATTTTCGTATTGAAACCAATTAGACAGATTCGTGACTCTTGCATCTGTACACTGATTGATTACATATGTTTGGCCATATGTCCTGTATGCGAGTGTATCAGTCACTGCAATAGTCAGAGCATCAATCTCTTCTGTAAGCGATGGAAGTTCTGCAGAACTTCCATCGCTGTATGATACATAGCAATATTCTGTATATATAGCCATATTATTACCCAATCATCCAAAAACTGCTACGGCGGTCATACTAGTCACACCTTCAACGGATGCTCCTTTAAGTGTAATTGACCCATCCTTGCGTATATGTATACTTGCAGAGTCATCACTATTTTGTAGATATATAGATCCATTTGTCGCTTTTATGCGCACCGCCGGGCCAGACAATTCCACAGCGTATTCAGCGGTTGATGAATCTGTAAATTGTAAGCTGCATGTGTCTGACCTTATCTTGCCATCCTCAAATTTAGTTCCAGCAATTTCAATACCATCTTCGAGAACACCAATCTTGTTCACGATCGACTTTAATTTTGCCTTGATACTATCTCCATCCAGCTTCAGGTCCGTCGCATTGATAACTCCCTTAATGTCTGCGTTTGTGCATGACAGTTTTCCGTCTTTGCTTACATAAAACGGGCACGTCGAATACACCCCAGACGTTGTTGGATCACCAGCGGAAATATCGAACTCGCCATGAAGGTGTGTGCCGACAAGATAATCGGCAACGATGCCATCTGCTGTAATTGCCGTTTTCCATGTAAAAGACTTGCCAGTTGTCGAATTATATGAGGGGTCAGACTTATCAGATCCTGTTCGTAATTTCGAAAGCATAATGCCTGACTGGTTAAGCCACACCGCTTTACTTGCTGTACTTGGAGATGAAGCATCGATCAACCACAGACCGTTTTTATCAAACAGCATGTTGCCGCCGCAAGAAGACATCTGCGACCTGATCGTGTCAATAATTCCGCTGATCTTACCAGCCTTGACAAAAGCGTTTCCATTCTCGTCTTTTCCCGTTACTTCGCCAAAAGAGCCATTGACATATTCGCTGATTGGAACCGAGTATTCCATCCACTGTGAGTTGTCCCACTCCCAAACAGAGCCATCTTTTTCGACTTTATAGAGAGTCTGAGAATCTTCTGGCCCAGATGAAGGTAGGTCTGCCTTCTCGGAGACAACCTTGATATAAAGTTTCCAAGCCCCGGATGCATACTTATATGTATCCTTTCCAACGCTGCACAGGTCGCCCTCATTCGCAGAAGACGGCAAGTCAGCAACACTATCCACAGAGTCCGTCGGCTCAACGATATTGCTCGATGAAATGAAAAAATTTAGGCCGTTGACTTTGATACCCTCGTCGTCAATCAAGAAATTACCATTCCGGTTTGTAATCGCCAGATTCTCGCCAGCGAGTATTGTGCCGACGAGGTAAGGTGCGCAAACACCAAATACATCACCATATTTCTTCGTAGACAACTTGCCGATTGCCATTTTTGCAGTCTTCCAGTTATCGTCTGTAAATACAATGTTCTGATCTGTCATCCAAATCTGCGTGTCCTCATACGATGTCTTGGACGAATCAAGCCATTTTCGGAGCCTGATGCCGGATTTATCCCACGAGATTGCCTGCATAGTCGAAGACAAAACCTTATTCTTTGCAACGTCAAGCGCCTGCGTCATAAGATCTCTAACGGCAGAACTTGCCCCACTGTCCTGATAGGCATTCCACCCACCCTTGCTGCTGGCAACAGTGTGCCCCATGCTCACGCTTTCTTCGAGCAATCCGGCGAGACTCATTGCTTTGTCACTGCCAGAGTATGTGTCACTGAACTCAAGCTTCAGGCTGCGGAGATCATCGAACGAGAACGACGCGCCGGTACAAATTGGCTCCAGCACTTCATCGTCATCAAGATCGAGGTAAATCCGCTTGCCGAGCGAGAGCTGATTCTTGAACAACTCGCATTCGTGCATTGAGAGGAAGTTCCCAGACTCAATCGAGAAGGTATACGTCGGGAATGCCATCTGTCTCAAACATTCTTTGCCGTACTGGTAAAGCTCGTTTGAGATCGAGAGAGACTCGTATTTTGAGGTATCTGTCGTAAAATACCAGGTGTTATCGGACGCAGATATTTCAATCGCTGTACCGACCTTATAATTGTCGCTTTTAACTTCCGGGTCTGCCTGTAAGTCTCCAGAAAGGCTGCCCCATGTGCCGCTGATCGTTGCATTGCCGCCGGTCATCGTTTCAGTCTCAACATAGCCAGCACCCAAGAATGCCGAGAGCACATATGTATCGTCGGCAAGATTATGGACAATAGCTGCACTGCGAATCTTTGCTGCCGTGTATGTGACAGTTTGACCGTCCTTCACGGTTTGCAAAACAAGAGTGCCGCCAGAAATGGTGTATGTGTCCTTATGTACATCGTCCGAGTGCGTCATCGTAATCGTTGCCGATGCGATTTTGACCGTCGTATCGCCAACAGCACCACTGCGGTCATTATCATTGTTTGCCTTAACGGTATGCTCGACGAACGATTCGTCTGTCAGCGTGTCTTCGCGGAAATAGCGGTTCAAGACAAGCAGTTCAGAGTCCGCATCGTCAATAGAAGAAACAGTCCCACAGTGTTCACACGTTACATGGGTCTCGTCGGTTGTCTTTGCGACATGGCCACAAATAGGGCAGACATAATCCGTGAAGAATGTTTCAAATTTGCAGGAATCCTGAATCTCCTTCATAGAATCCGTCGCGCTTTGTACATACTGGTCTGACAATGCCTTGCGCTCTTTGGCTTTCACAATTTCGGCCTGCTTTGCAGCAATCTGTCTGTCAATCTGCGGCATCAGATCTGAGAAATAACTCCCGGTTTTGCTATCTTTCTCAAGGCCCTGCGCAATCGCGGAAACATAGCTTGCTTTAATTGCCTCAAGCCCAGTCAATTCTCCGTCAAGGCGGAGCAGGATCGCGCTTTGTGCGAGAGAGTTCGCCGTGTGGACAGACTGTTCAACGGACAAAGAATAGAATTTCTGCTGAGACGCGCCGAGTTGCGCTTCCCACCGACGCCACTTTGCACCGAACGAATCATCTGTGTCTTGCAGTGGCTGAGCTGGTTCCTGGATCTGCCCAGACTGGAACAGATAATCGAGGTTGTAGATTTTGTCAGTACCCAACGGATTGACGCTATAAATGTCAACCCCATCCGCGCCGTATACGCCGAGGCAGGTGACGATGTTGTCTGCATTTTCGCTGACATCCACCTTTTTCAGCAGATTGTCCAGAGATAAAAACACCTGTCTGGTCGGCACGAACTCATCGACATCGACAATGTTCACCGTGCGCGTATATGTATCGAAGTCAAAGACGCAGCGGAACTTCTCCTGCAGCGTCGATTTCATGAAGTCGTACAAACTCTGGGCGCTCGTCTCGAATGTGCGGTACTTGCCGATGAGAGTCGGAGATACCGTGCCCTTGCGCCACGACGGCATCTTCTCCAAGATAATTCCGAGAAGCGTGTTCTCCTCGGCGAGCCCGTCGGATAGTTCATAGGTATCTTCTTCGAGCGATATTTTCTTTTCGACAAATTCGTATTCCAGCGAATATGCCTTACACGACTTAATTGTCTTTACGCCGTCTTTGCTTTCAGATGGATTGACCAGCTTGAACTGACCAACACCGGCGAGATCGATAAGGCGCATACCAACAACGTCATCATAGTGTGGTGTCTTCACACCATCTACAAATTCCGGCAACTCAAAAGTGAGTTCTGAAATCTCGTTAAAATGCAGTGAAGCGGCAACATTTTTGGCATATCCAAGCGTCTGTAACTCCGTTCCGGCTATATTTTTCAACGTTAAAATTGGTGTTTCATGCAGATCGATTTTTGAAAAATCAACGACCATCTATCGGGCCTCCTTTCCGAATAATATAAAAGCCGCCCGTTTTCACGGGCGGCGGTAGGTTACGCCTTAAGAAGCGTTCCTGAGAAATTGCGTATACCCTTTTTGCTGAATGCGTCAGAAAGCTTGCCAATAGCAATATCAGCAATCTTCTGACCAAACGCACCAGCGTCATCATCAGACATATTTCCACTATATTGAATTGCAATATTAAACTCCGGATTAAACACAAACGAGGAATTTTCAGACCTATTCACCGGCTCTGCCTTCGGTAGAGCAGATACAACATCATTCTTCAGTAGATTCCCAATTCCAGACGAATAGGGGAGTGCTGCGAGTTTCGCTGATATATTCTTCGCAAAATCAACGAGTTCAATCGCGTGTTCCTGCATCTGCGTAGTAGCAACGAGTTCGCCATTCTTCAGAACTGTAAGAAGTTCCTGCTGCTTGCGATTCGGGATACCGCCAACGACGCCGCCTTCATGGTACTTCGGATAGAGTTTGAACAACTCCTGCCCATTCAGATACCATACGCCATTCTTGCGAACAGGCATCGCGCCAACATACTGTGATAATTCTTGCGCAAGCTGCATATTCTCGGAATTCAGCCGCTGCCTCTCGGCATCATCTGCGGTGTGCCACGCTGTGGCATTTGCCTTCATACGTTCCACAATGGCATTCTCAGCAGCGATGTTTGATGAATTGTCGCTCTGCGTGTAATCGCCGAAACTCTGATTGTCACCGAGACTGTTGTTCGCAGACGCGGCGTTAGCTGCAGCAACAAAACTGCCGTATCGCTGAACCGCTTCTGCAGCGAGATCCCAGTTCGCAATGATTTCGGAGGTGATCGATGCATTTAACTTGCCTGATCTAAGTAGCGCCAACCAAGAGGAGTGCCGTCGGCATCCTTGCCGCACGACTTTAGCTTGCCCCTGCAAACCTTGACAAGAGAACTGCAATCCACATGGAATGCATACGCAGCATCTGTAGCGCAATCAAAAACCTCACCAGTGTTGATGCATACCACTCTTTTTGCGAGCGGATGTGCGCCACGATGCATTCTAACATTTGCCTGATACACCATTGCGTCCACATAATCCTGAGTTACATTATGATATTCCGATAGTGGCATCCAAACCAGTTTTTCGCCATTGTTGCCTTGCCCCGCTGATAAATAGTTACCGGCGCAACACTGAGAAATCGCAGACGGCTGAATATGATTTGCAAGCGCAGCTTCTTTATAGCTCATGTAGATCACGCCAGTGTTCAAACAAACAACTGGTATACAGCTTCGGCTACGGTTCGATTTATAAAAATCAAGCAGGCCGGAGCGTGACGCTTCAATCTGTTCTGTTGTGCGTTGTATGCCCTTCGCCGGGTGAGGATGTGTCAAGAAATATTCTTTTTTCTTCTGAGACAGCATTCGCTTTTCTTCTTCATTCCAGTGCCATCCGGATTCTCTGCCGCAGTGCTTATGCGTAAGCCACACATCGTATGCTTCCGGCGACATATAGTCTTTGAGGTGTTTCCCGTACATGGGGTTGTTTTTACCAGAAACGTCAGGTAAGTTCGCAATCATTTTCCGTTTGCTTTCTTCGCTCATAACATAGCCATGGTTCCCATCTCCGCCAAGATTGCAATTATAGCCGGACTTAAATGCATCGTAGTGCTTGATCCAAAACATTTCTCGATCATTTAGGTAATCGGCCTGACACAGTTCAATAATAGAAAATTCAAATGCATCCTCGCCATATTTGTTCCAAGCGTGCTGCAAATGCTGATTGCGATGGGCATTCGCCCTCAGCGCTCTTTTGTGATGACGAACCCTGCGCTCAATATACAAGCTTTGCCCAATGTAAACTTTTCCATTTTGAAGATTCTGAATTATGTAGATTCCACAACTCTTCATGGTTGACCTCCTTTCCAAGTAAGTTTTAATTCTTTAACAATGGTCGCTACGCATTGCCCAATAAAAAAGCTCGTGCTTTCACACGAGTTGAGACTATATCTTCACCCACACCATAACGTGTTTGGGGTCGCACACTTCGAGCGCCAATCGCTTGCGCCCTACTCCCATAAAGGGATAGTCGTTGAGGGCAGGACAGAGCCTTTCCCTGCTGATTTGCCATTGTTGACAGCACTTAGGTATCATCCATATGCCATCCCTTTGTTGTTTCTGCTTTCGCACCATATAGGTAAAGGGCTTTAGGCAGTTCCAGCATATCCGTGCGATTTAATATGCACATCTCTGCGCATATGGGCCATCGATTAACCCAGCTTTGTAATTCCAATCCAAGATATCCTGATAAAGTCCATCCCAATCGGAATTGATTCTTGCTATAGCAAGTCTATATAATTTTTCTTCGCTGCTGACTTCATCCTCGACCTCTTTGATTCGATCATTGATATAGTCGTTATAATCCTCGGCTGATTTATCGAGGGCCTCCTCATTTTTGGTGGAGGTGTAATCCCCAATGTAATCAGAAAGCGATCCTTGCAGCTCCGCAAGTTCCTGCTCTAGCTCTGCGCGCTTAGCAGCAGCCTCTCTGCTATCATCAAGCGATAGACGGTTGATCTGGTCCTGAATCTTGGCAATTTCCTGCAACTTCTTGGAAACGTTGCGCTCGTAATCCTCTTCATCTTTTGTCTGCTGAAGCAGCTCTTTCTTCTTCTCGATTAGTTCATTGTACTTGTCCGCTTGATCCTGAAGAGCCTCAACCATCTGCTCATGCTCATACTTAATCAGATCTTCGACGTATTTCAGAACATCATCAAGGGCCGACTTGTAATCCTTCGATTCATTCGTAACAGAATCATGTACCTGCTTGCGAACAGATTGAACCGTCGTATTTGCAATAGAGCGGAATTTGTTGATGTTTGTAATCAGCTTATTGTACTGATCGCTGTCGAGATTAAGCAGTGCGGCCTGCGCATACACGAGATCCCAAGTGCTGCTTGCCGCCACAGACGTTACATCCAGAAGGCGAGCGAGTTCTGTCGCATTTTTCTGGGTCAGTGCATTACGAACTTGTTCAACATAACTCAAAGCAGACTCAACGGCGAGTTGCTGAGTCTTCGCCTCAAGAACGGCAGAAACCGCATCCTCATTAAGAACAAGCTGACCATTTTCATCTTTGAGCAGTGCGACGTATTCAACACCGGCGCTGATAATCGACTGCAGAGAGTCGATAGAAATTGTGCCAGTCTGAGAGTATTCTTCAGCCGCTTTTTGCAGACTGCTCCAAGCACTCTGAACATCATCAATTTCCTTGCTCAACTTATCACGAATTGCAGTTGCAATTTTGTCGAGCGCATCATTGATAGAGTTCGCTGCATTCCACCATGTCTTCTGCAGCGCCTGAATTTCAGACTGCTGTTCAATCGCCTCCGCAGAAAGCCCCTGCGAACGATAATATTCACGGATCTGATTTGCAGCGTTGTTTGCAGCTGTCTGAATCTGCTTATAATAATCAACCTGATCCTGCAAGGACTGGCGCATTCCGTCATAGTTTGACTGTGCGTCAGCCTGATTGTAATACTGCTCTTTCAGGTAGATTGAATGCTCCAACGTAGAGTTCAGTTCGTCAAATGCCGCTTTTATCTTAGCTGCTTTTGTCTCGTCAGAGCCACCTCCGGTCGATGTGAAATCGACATCGCCAAATGGGTTACTGTTTAAAGCAGTTGTAGCAGCGGTTATCTGTGACTGCGCTGCTCTACGGGTAATAATCTGCTGCGCCTCTTCAACCGTCTTTGCTTTACCAGTCGCAAGGAGTCCCTTAATGGTCTTGTCGATATTGGTTGTCGATGTACCGGCGTATGACGCAAGGAAACCGTTCAGTGTGCTTGCCTGCCCAATAACAACACCGTATGCCGATGCAAGCGTTTGCAAGGCAGCAATTTTATCGGCAACGCTTAGCCCAGTGTTGTTGAAAAGAATCTGCTGTACAATTAAATTATATACAGCTTCCTTTGTGTTACCTGCGCTAAGTGCTTCAGTAGCCAAAGCATTCGCCGCCGTGATTGCCTCATCAACTGTGGATGCAGTTGCAACTGCACTGTCGCGTTTCGCTCTAGCAATTGCCTGATGGGCGACGGATGTTGATTTTGCAACACCTGCTTCCTTGAGCATTGCTGCAACAAGAGTCTCATCAGCATTTGCTAAGTCTTCGGTTGATCCAAGTGCAGAAACAAGCGATTCATAGAGAAGCGTGCCGATGATATCAGATACTTCCGCCGTGTTTGTTTTTGCATCCTGAATCTTTTTTATGTACTGGTCGATTCCGTCAACATTGCTGAATGCACTTTGCAGATTTGACAGCACACTGAAAGACACACCATCGCCAGAGCCTAACTCAGCATATAGATCCGCAAGAGCCTTGACACTACTTTGTGCATCGGACAAATTCGTATACTCGTTGCTTGCATCAAAGCTGTTCAGTGTATCCTGTAAAATCTTGGTCAGCTTGTTTGCTGTGATCGCACCTTTGCTGTAGTCATTCAGTGCACGTTTCAGTTTCGGAAATGCTGTAAGAAGATTGGAGAAATCTGTCTCAGTAAGTTCGTCAAGATTGCCGTTTTTCTTAAGGGCCTCCAACGCCCTGGAGAGGGCTGTCGCAGAAGGCTCCGCATCCTCCAAAGCTGTTTTGAGACCGAGAACACCCGTGTTTTCCACACCGGAATTAAAGATACTCTGCAGCAGTTCGATCGTCTGCGGAATTGTGTCTGAGTCGCCATACTCGTCAACCAACTCTTGCAGATATTGTTGAAGCACGACGATCTCGCCGGTAATCTTTTCTCGATCGCCTTCGGAGCCGGAGAACTCCGAACGCCTTTTTTGCAGATCAGCGATCTGCTCACGAACAAATAATTCTTCGGCAAGTGCGCGCTTCAAGCCATCGATACCACTCTTCTCTCCGGCTTGTAGTTTGATAAACTCTTGATATGCAGCCGTGTTGAGTTTGATCTTGTCACCCTCGATTGTCAGGAACTCTGTGTAGTCTTTTCCCGCATTTTTCAGAGTTGTATAAATTTCCTGTGCAGTTTCCGAACTGAGGGTCCCATCGCTATTCAACTGTGACTGAGCGTTCGACAGCTGCTGCTGCATCTTTGAAATTTCTTCAGCAGCATCAAAATAAACGCTTGCATCTTTGGCGGAGGACGGATTATGATTAAGCAAGAACTCCAAAACTTCAGGAACGGTCATGCCGTCAAACAACTTTTGAAGCTCTTCACTTTTTGAAATAATGTCCTCTAGGCTGTTCCCACTACCATATGCGGCGTATTGCAGACTGTAGAATTCTTCCTGCGCACTATGCAGGTCAAAGTCCCATGTATCCGCGTCAAAAATCGCGGACAGATATTCGACTACATCGCTAATCGGTGTCCGCACAGAATCTGCAGCATTTACGGCATCATACCATGTGTCTGGGTCAAGAACAGGGGGAATAGCAGAGTCTCCAGAGTCAGTCCCAACGCGCATAAGATCCTGCAGCGCCTTTTGTAGCGCATCACGCCCCTGTGTTTCATAAAGATTCGCGAGGCGCTCGTACTGTCCATCAATAAGGTCCCAGATAGCATCAAGATCAGTATCAGAAAGATTATAGTCCAACCCGGTATCAACCTTTAGAATGATGCCTTTTCTATAGGCATCTTTACTCAAAAGGTCGGCTGCATTCTGGCTTCTGTCGATTAGACGTTGTAGGTAGCTCTGAACGGCATCATCCGACAAAACAGTTCCATCGGGTAGAATTGGCGTATAATGGACAATGATATTCTGCTTCGCAGAAGCGTCTCCGATGGTGAATTCCTGATTAGATGAATAAACCGTGGCAGGGGAGTCGTCGATTGTAACCTGCGGGCGATTGCTCAAGTCGACGTTTCCGGACTTTGCCAGTGCATCATTCGCTTCTTTGAGTTTCTTATACTGCTCAACTAGAGCTGCGAGACCCCGAAGCGGCTTATCTGAAGCATTTGCCTGTTCTGCTGCTGCGGCTGCAAACTCCGGGAATGCAACCTTCACAGCCTCGACCATCGCATCACGCAGCGCTTGCGTTTTATCTGTCATGCCATCGACAGAATTTACATACTCGTCGAATGCTTCTTGATTTTCAAAGCCCTTTGACAATACATCAGCCTGTGAGACTACAGCTTCATTCTGGAGCCACTTTTCATATGTTTCTTTTTGACGCTCATAAGTATCTGTCTGAAGTGAATTGAGCTCATTAGACAGCCGTTCCAGGTCCTTCGCGGCAACCTCTGATAGACTATTTTTGCGCACATAAGCATCAAAATCTTTGTACGCGTTTTTATACGCAGTGATTAGATCATCAGCAGTCCCAGAAATCTCCCAGAAGCCGTTTGTGCGCTCATCGCCATTTATACGAGAGAATCCATATTTTGCACCGTTCTTAGAAAGCCACTCATTCAGTGTGCCAGACGGACCATACTTATCCATCATGCGGGAAGTACGGCTACGCTCCATATATTTCTGGGCTTCAAAGCATGCAACTTTGTTTTCTGCTTCCCAATCTCTCGCATTTTCAATGTTAATTTCGCGCAGAGTTTTGAGTTGACCGTCGAGTTTGCCGTTCACAAGGTCAATTTGGCTCCCTTGTTCACCAACCAAATCAACAATTTGGGATTGAATGTCGCGCACGGTCTCAAGTGTCGCAGAATTCCATGTGCCGCCATTAGCTTCGTATAAATCTTTATACTGCTGCGTGAGAGTTGTAAGAGACTCGGTCGTCCTCTGTAACTCATCAGCAGACGAGATAGCTTTTTGCTGGAGCTCCTCTGTTCTATGAACTAGGTAACTAATACCAGCTATTGCTCCCGCAATAGCCAAGGATAGGGCTGCGTTAAGCGCAATCGTTTCGAGATTTAAAATTGCTGTCTGTTTCCCAGCCGCATCGAGAGAGGCAGTATACGCATCTATCGACGCAGTTGCTTTGCCACCGAGGTTTGTTAGATATCTGCTAAGATCCCTGTTGCCGTTAGACAGCTCTGTAATTTTTACTTTCAGGGCATCAGTCAAATTCCCGGCTTGTGTAGCAGCGGCGTTGTAATCACTAAAAATATCTTTCAGATTGCTAGGGATGGATGCTTTTGATGCTGTGAAAATGTTGCTACCGAGCAATGCCTTGATTCCGCTTTTCCCGTCCCCGTCTGGTTGAAGGAATCTAAAAAAGCCCTTGTTCTTTGCAGACAGCGCGGTAACAATAACTGGAATGAGAAGCTTGATTTTCGTCAGACCATCTACAACCTTAACAATCCAGTTCGCGACATCCATAACCGTCTTAACCATGTCGCTTTTGATAATATCTTGCGAAAGCTCGGCGAAGGATGTCTTCAACTGCTCGATATGGCCAGCAATAGATTCGATATATGTATCGTATGCCTTAGCCATATCGCCAGCCGCGTTTTCACCGTCGATATCATTCAGAATTTTGAGGGCGTCCTCAAAGTTCTGCATGATCGAGTAGAACACAGGCTGCTGACGTGTTCCGGCGACAAGGGTCGCAACAGCTTCTGCGTTACCAGCCTTCTGGATACGTTCCCACTGTCCGGCGATACCTTTCAGAATCTGGAACGTGGACTTAAACTGCCCATTCTGATCCTGGATGTCAACACCAGTAAGCGCAAGTAATTCTTCGCGATATTTTGCTGTGCTTTCAGCCAGATCGTCTGTAGACTCACCGAGTTCATCAAGTTCTGCTTTGGAATTCGTTAGGCGTGCAGCAATCGTGCGCAGCGCCGTGGAAGACTTTGCAGCATTCTGCGTAGTTTCCTGCGCAACTGTCAGCAAAGCAATAGACTCGTTCAAGCTATTATTGTTTGCAGACAATGCGGATGCCGCGTTATTAAAGCCTTCGCCCAATTCGGCAGCGCTGATAGGATAGCTGTTGCCGATTTTAACCAGTTTGTCCATGACGAGCTCAAGCTGATCGGCGCCGATATTGTATGCCTTAATCAGCGCGGTCATGTTTGCTTCCGCCTCGGAAATATCAACGGCACCAACCTTGGAGTACATTGTGGTCAACTCAGCAAACTTCATCGAGGACTCATCATCAAAGCCAAGTCTGCTATACACAGTCGCTGCATCAATGACATCCGTTACACCTGCGCGAATCCGCTTTGCAGATTCAAATGCCTGCTCAGAGAACTTTTCAAGAGAACTGCCGGTCTTACCGCTGACAATAGAAAACTCCGTCAATGCATCATCAAGGTCTACGACGTTCTGATACATATCACGGAGCGCTTTGCGTGCAGCGTTAAGCGCGACTGCCGAAATAATACCGACGACACGCTCACCAAATACACGTTTTATTTTCTGGCCAAACGTTTCTACCGTTAGTCCGGCCTTGATTGTTGCTGTTTCAAGCTTGTTGATTGCGATAAACGCTTCTTGCGGCGTCTTGAATTCACCATCATTCAGCTTGCGGAGAAGTTCATCCCACGCTCTGGAGAATTCGGAGTTTACGCGAATAAGATCTTTATACTTATTGTAGAACGTCTCGGCACTCTTCGTTGCGTTAGAAAAGCCTTTTTCAAAATTTGTCTCCAGACGAAGACCGTGCATCAAGTCTGAAGCGTTCTTCATCTCTGTGGCAAACGTTGCAGCCTGCGCCTTCGCGTTTTCCAGAGCCTGGTTGATACGTTGAACACCAGCTTCTGGAGAAGAATCTGTAGAAATAGGCTTGTTGAGTTCCTCTTGTGCTGCCTCAGCAGCAACTTTCATTGCTTCATATGCGGCAGTAAGACGATTTACCTGTTCCTCTGCAATCTTGGCGTTCTCTGAGTTTCCAAGCTGAGTTTGCTCGGTTGCATATGACTTAAGGGTTGATGTTACATCGCCATACTTAGAGCCAGTCTGGGCTGGAATTTTCGCATTCAGGCGAGCCAGTTCTGCAGCATAAGACTTAACCTTCTGCTGCGCAACATCAAGCAAAGAATTCTTTGTCTTCAGCGCATTCGCTTCGTCTGTAGCCGCCTTCTCTGCCTTCAGCGACGCAGATTGAGAAGCGTTAATAATTGCTTCCTGCTTTCTACCATATGTAATCAGGTTGCCGAGTTTACGCTTGATATATTTTTGCTGAGGATCATCGGCATCCAGCTTCGCAGCAGTTTTCTGCAACTGGATGACTTCACCGTATGTCTTTTTGTATTCGCGAAGAGCGATTTGTTCTGCACGAATCTTTTCAGTTTGTTTGTCTTTCTCGCCAGAGTTGCTCGTCTGCTTACGTTGACGGCGCGTTGAAGTGCCTCCCGTAGAGCCAGCGGCATCATCAATGCCCGAGATGTGGGCAGTTATATTCAGCTTTAGATTTTTTGCAATGCTGTCGAGTTCAGATTGAAAAACAGTCTGCTGATCTCTTGCGACGCGAAAACGCACGAACGGTTTAAAACTCTGCGCAATCTTTGTCAGATCGGCGGCGATATCCCTGCCGGATTCGCCATTTAGGCTGCTACCGCCAGCGACGCCAAATCTTATTCGGAGGATTTCCTCATCCAATCTCACCACCACCTATTCCGCGCGTTTCGCGCATTTTATGTTTTATATTTCGGTTCGAGCTCGGCTGACACACCAGTAGGGCACAGCTGATTAAACTCGTTCACCGCATTTGTCAGAAAATCATTTGGCAAGCGCCTGTCCTTGCTTTCAATAAAACGCCCATGCCAGAATCCACTTACTGTTTTGCCGTTGGTATCCCAGCCCTTGGCAAATTGCAAGATAATATTGTCCGTGCCAAGTTTCCCATTCCGGGTATTTACATATTTCCAACCAGACGTATCCGTTCCGGGAGAAGCAAGAGAGTCACGCCATAAAGCATCAGAATCAATTGATATCTTGACAGTCATATTCCCGTCACCGTCATTCTCTAAAAGCTGCGCATGGATCGCATCAGTGTCAAACGATGGTATGACAGACAAAATCCATTTTTCCAGTATCCTAAGCATCTGCCCTGTCATACGCTGCACTGCACGTTTGTCGCACACTACTTCCGGAGACGCATTTTTTACAAATGTCTTGACCGCGTGACTGCCAGCTTTGCTTTGCATAAACTTTTCTAGCAGATTATTGATATAATTAGCACTTAGAGCCATGCCGATTATCCCTTAAGGTCAGATGTAACAAGTTCAATCACGCCGGAGGACTTCGGAGCCGAGGTTCCCGCAGTGGACTCTTCGCTCTTTTTGGCACGATTCCTCACAACCGCTTTGACCAACTCGTCTTTGTCAACGTCGGATATCTGAGCAACCGCTTTCAGCACATCGTCCAGCGGGACATTGGCGTCCTGCGTGGCGGCATGAACAAGGCTGTTCACAGCAGAAATCAAGTCCTGCATGGCGTCCATAGTGTCTTTGGAGTGTGCGGCACATTCCTTGCGATACTCAATCAGCTTGTTAGCCTCGTCAAAAACACTCGTAACAAGCCCGCCAGACATTTTGTTGACGCGCTCAACGAGAGATGTCGCTGCGTTCAGATCCATAAGTTTCTGGGAACCTGCGCTGAGACGAATATTTGTAAAATGATTGAAAAACGCGTAAACCTGTGCCGCTTCCTCAAACGAGGGAATATAAATCGCGTCGCGCCCGACCGGGAAAACCATGTCTGCAATTTCGTTGATCATGTCTGTGCGCTCTGCAACAGAAAGGCGCAGCGTCACCGTAACCGGGATTTCCTCGTCTCCGGCATGAAGGACAATGTCTGCTGTCGCCGGAAGCGCGGCATTCTTGATTATTTTGTCGATCTTAGAAATGGAAACTTCTTTCATAGTTAATCTCCTTTTACTCGAATTTTGATATTGTTTACGACATATGTTCCGATGCAAATCGCGTCGGAGACGTTGTCGTTCAGAGTTGTTACTCCATAGGTGTCGCGCACATACTCAAGCGAGAGAACCTTTGATTGTTTTTTGCCAGCAGCCTCAAGAGACGTAACACCACTCTTGATTTCTTTGGAGGTGCGGCCCCGCGCCTTGCAATAGTTCTGCCATTGAGATGGCTTGACCGTTGAAAGTAAAATTTCATTTGCTGCGCAATAGTAAAAAATAGCGCCTTGTAATTGAGCAAGACGTTTAAAACTTTCGACGTTTGACTGCATCTGAATATCCTCAACGAAGAGAGCAACACACTCGTACTGCTGCATCAGACGTTCAATCAGTGCAACAACCTGTTGCAGCACCTGTTCAAACGTGAAGTCCTTATTGTCATAATTAAAATCGCCATATGCGTCGAGACGCTTGCTGTTCATATCGAAAACAGCCCATCCGCCATGACGTGCCTGATCTAAAGCCAGAATTTTCATGTGAGTTCTCTATCCATCCATTTACGGTACAAATCCCGGCTATCGATTTTGTCAAAGACATACACCAGCTTATCGTCTTTGCTCACCAACACATCCAACAGCCTGATTCCATTTTTCATATAGAGCGCTGTCTGTTTTGCATTCATAATAAAGCAACAGTTTGCCGGTTCGTAAAAAGCGCCCGTTACATCTGACTGTATTGTCATTACATTAAATCCTTTCATTCTCAGTAAAAAAGAGGAGATGCGATAAACGCATCCCCTCCGGATAAATACTATGCGTTTTCGTGTGAAACATCATGTGGCGCGGTTGCGCGGCGGCGTTTTGGTTTAGCCGCTGCAGCCTCCTCAAGAATCTTATCAACCTCATTTTGAGATGCTTCATTCATCCGCACCCGCTCATAATTGACGCTCTTTAGCTCTTTCGCGGCTTGCTGGGCGTCAATCACGTGATAAAAATGTTGGTTGATGATCTGGCTGATTTGCCAACAAACTGGGCTGCATGCAGTCTTACGCCATGATGCGTCTCCGCAACGTGGGCATACCTTGTATGTCTTTCCGCACGTGATGCACTGCGTTTTATCAGCCATATTGCCTCCTATGCTTATTCAGCTTCCGGAATAACGATAGTGAACAGCTTCTTATCCTTGGAGCAATACTCCTGCATGGCCTTAAGCGTGAACGGATGCTTGCCATCAGTGGTGAAGCTCAGGTCGAAGTCGGACGTAAGCTTTGCGTTCGGGAAAATAACATAAGCATAGTACAGCGTAGAGGTATCGCAGGTATCACAACCGAGAACCTCCATGATGAACTTACCGGCGCGCGGGAAGTTCTGAGCACTGTTGGTAACAGCAACTGCCTGATTCTTCTCGGTGTTATCAGCCTCATACTCGTAAATAACAAGCAGCGTCACATCAGCAGTCAGAGCGGTGTCCGTGGGGAAGGTCAGCGTAGTGCCAGAGAAGGTAAACGCAGTGGCACTCGCAGCGGCTGCATACTCGTACTTCTTGCCAAGGGTGCCATCGCCATTCAGAACATAGATATAAGGAATGCCGTCCTTAGCAGTGCCCTTCGGCGTATGCTTCAGAGTAGCAGACTCCCCGGTACCGCGCGTAATCTCTTCGAAGCACGGCGTGACGATCTTCGTAGAGGCATCAGACTTCTCAAGCTCGGAGCCAGACTGAGCAGCGAGCAGACCCAGATCAAACAGAGAGCTGGAAGCGGAGAACTCAGCGGACTTCGCACGGTCGAAGGACATAATGGGCACGCCGAGCGCGTCAACCGCATCGGCAGTCTCAGCAGAAACCTGCAGAGACGGATCTTCAATCTGATTGATAGTCCACATAACCTCGCCGGTGCCGCTGTGCAGCATCATGCCACGGAGGGGACGATCAATGACGAAGGAATTCAGGTTCATAACAATTTCCTCCTAAAAAGAAAAATCGCTGGAACCATCGGCTCCAGCGTGTGGGTTTATTCCTTGTGTATATCACAGAACATGTCCAGCTTCTTCACATCGAATTTTGAAGTATCGATGTTGCCGCTGTAATACGCAGCAGTCAAATGCTCAATAGAATGATTGCTCTGTGTTCGGACAACACTGTCCATGAAATCGTAATATGTCATGCCGCGAATTGTTTCGTTCGTATACTTGAAGCCTGGGCTGTTGACCATTGTAGAGATAATCGGGACAAGCTGACTTTTGAAATGTTCATTTTTCTGAGCCGCAATTCTTTTGCGATCCTCCTCAATAAGCGCCTGCTTCGTATACTTGTTGCCGGCCTTCTCGACTTTCTTCTTGATGTTGTGGATACGGCATAAAAAATCAAGCATCCGCGCGTGCGAATACTTGTCAAAAACTATTTTTGTATCGACATCCGCAAGAATCAATTCGCCATCATCGCGCTTATAAAGCTTAAAGTTCTTTAGATTGAGATCGCCAAAAAAGATACGCGTTTCTTCAACATCAAGTTGAGATGCCATAACTGCAAACATCTCTATGTCAGAGAACTCCATCCAGTCAATGCCGACATCCCATAGTGGAGCCTTCATATCAGACGGAATTGCCGTCAGCATTTGCACGACATGAAAATACTGTTCTTCACCGATATCGATTACATCACCAAGCTTCGGTTGGTGAATCGTAATTTGATCGGTAAGTCGATAATCGTCTCCGAAATACAGTCGGATTGGATCAATGGTGCCAAAACTCGCGCTCATAGCTTCTCACCGAACCTGTTCCAATCCTGCACATAATATTTTAGGACTCGCCCGTAATAGTCTTCGTTTGGGTTGATGCGTAGACAAGATTCCAGTTTCAGACGTCCAAAGCCGTATTCGGTGCTGCCATTAAGCAGCCAGTCAATACGAGAGGCAAGAAGATCAACGCGAACACCGTCCTTCGTTGGCATCAGATCTTTATGGGCAAAAATCCAGATATACAAGTAGCAGTCCTTGACAGCAATCGTTTTGATCTGTGGAACATCCACGTCAAAGCAAACAAAGGTCTTAGCAATGGAGACAGTATCGCCAATCCACCCATACGGGAAGACCTGCTTATAGCGAAGATCTTTTGCTGGAAGCGTAACATCTGTCTGGTTTGTCACCAGCTGCACAAATCGCTCATCCGTCAGAAAAGTCTTCAGAAGCAGTTCCTTCTTTGTTGTCAAGTCATTCAAAAACGGACCGTTCGGCATTAGAACCATCCCTCCGTTTCTTTTTCGGGGTCCCCAGGCTCATATTCTGAGTTGTCTGGGATAAGTTCTGCCTTGTTATCTGTATCGGCAGAATTGACCTCGCGGCAAAGGAACTTGTATATACCATGCCCGTCGTACACATTCGTGACCCGGTCGGGCTTTGTGACCTCATAGGCACACGTCTCCACAGCAATCGGATCGTCAATAAGAAACCGAACGCCGCGCTTAATCGCAGCTGTATCCGCGTCACGCGTGATTGCAAGAGACATACGAGAGTCGCCAATAGTCATCATGTCTTTCCACGCTTCGCCAATCAGGTACTTTGTAACGTCAGATATTACGCAGTAACGTTCTACAAGTTCTCCGCGAACATTCTGGAATTTAAGGATGTAGTTGCATCTCTCCATAGTGCCGGACGGATATAGTGCATCATTTTTATCTGTCGTGGTGACGAGCCAGTGCGATTCGCCCCAAGTGACAATGCTGCCAGCATACAACGTACCCTTGAGAACAATGATCTGCTTTTCATAATCATCAGGCTTGTTTGTGATTAACACCTCGGCGTGAGAGCCATCAATATAAACATCTGTGGGCGAAGACAAAGAATCCGCCGATTTACGGAGTATCATCCCTTGTGTGCGGAGACGGATCGCCTCACGTTTCGTGCTGCCACGCCGCTGAATACGATCAAAATAAATCCCAATCTCATCAGCCATCGTGAAGCACCTCCTCACAGCGATACTTCTGGCTTAGCGCCTTGCACAACCGAATCGCTTCAAAAACATCATGTTTGACAGATTCAATACCTGCGCCTTGATCTGCGAGTGAATACAAAATTAGCAATAGGCACAGGAAATCAGGGTCTTCACCGATAATCGAGATGAATTTCTGAAAAGCAAGCATTTCGCGAATCTTGCGCTCAATATAAGGCTGCAAGAATTCTGCGTTATCCTCCTTCATTGGGAGGATTTTATAAATTTTCCCAACCAATGCGTCGAGGTAATTAGATACACACTGATCTGGAATATTACAGCCAATGCTTGTCATCATAGAGCCAAGCTCGTCAAATCACCATGATCATAAGAATAGTCTTTGATCATGTTTTTGAACTCTTTCTGCGCCATCTGATATACCTCGCGCACACGCAGCAAAAGTTCAGCGGGGGAATATACGGAGTAATCCGCAGTGTTTAAAATGTTCTCAAGATTCTCGGACTTGTACACATATGGCTGCAGCCACTGTGCAACCATACCAGTTGATACAATATCGACAATTTCAACCAGATCGTCGTCAGGAATGTCAACCGCCAACTCACGCACGATATCATCATATGACATAAGGTCATACTTGCAGATCTTATTGAATTTCGCGCATGCTCGGTGCATATACGAATCAATCGAACCGTTCCTATCATACGGATCAAGGTGAATGAAATCGTATTCCGTAATCTTACTGAGAAATGCCCCCTCAAAAACATTGTAAGATGTTGCCATGTAACACCGCCTTACAATTATCGCTCAATCAGTTCAACACCAAGTGCATTTTCGAACGCCGTAATCGCCTTGATAGAATCGAGTTCGCCGGTTGCAATCAGCTGTTTTACCCGATACTTCAGAGCAAGTTTCTGGCCACTCGACATTGCCGGGACGGTCTTCTCGATTTCAGCCGGAGACATGGCCAGAATCTCATCGCAGTTTTCAAGCCGCACAGCGTGCTTGTAATACTGAGTAACGCCAAGATAATCCAGAATTTCCGGGTCATCAATCATAAACCAGTTGTTCTCAAAAAACGCCTTGCTTGCATTGCGCGCGTTCTTGAGTTCCTGAAGTTCCATATCCTGTTCGTCCCCGAGTTCTTCCCAGCGGAACAGCTCACCAGTCTTTGAAGATACATAAATCAACAGGCCGGGGAAACCGTTTTTCACCTCTACAATTGTGTGAGGATCAAGCTGGGTGCGAACTTTATATGTCTTCTTCGCGGGTGTCTCAATTACAGATTCGACAGCTGGCTCTGTGACTTGTGCCGCCTGCGTCTTTTCCGTGCTCTTTGGTGTTGTCTTCGTGACCTTGCTTTTTGTTGCTTCTGCCATCACATTTAATTCCTTTCATTCAAAAAGAGGGGCGAATGCCCCTCTTGGATAGTTCAATTAGGTGAACTGATACTTACCGATGCCCTCGTTGCCGCCGGTCATCAGGAGGCCAATTCCGTATTTCTCGCCATAGAAATAATCCTGAGTAAGATCAGCGTTGTTCATGAAGTTGCCCATGCTCATAATGGACTGACCCTCATAAACACACTTGATCGGCGTCGTTTCCCCGGCGATAACCGTAATCGTATCGTCAGGCATAACAAAGCTGGTGCTGCCAACCTTGTGACGCTGCGGGATGACAACAACATCGGAGCCGAAGAACTTACCAGCGTAGCCGTTGTTGTACATAGCATCCTTATAGCCGTCGGACTGGATGGACGGGCTCAGCTTGCGCAGAGCCTTCTTGGTGCCGAGAATCTTCGCAGCCTGGCCACCGGAAGCGGCCTCAACATGTGCGATAACCTCAAGCAGAGCATCCTCGCTGTAAGTACCGGCAGCGGGGAAGTAAGTAGTGCCACCAAAATCAGTGGCGGTTGCGTTGGCCCAGCAGCCATAGATGTCATTCAGAAGCTGCTGACGGAAAGACTTGGTAACGTCGGCAATCATCTGGTTGAAGTCAGCGCGACCGGACAGGATACGGTTCATCTCTTCGTAGATCTTTACGACACGCAGTTCAGTCGGAATCGTGACCTCGGAAATGCCGCTCAGACGCTGACGACGGATGCCCTGAGTGCCGTCCGCAGCCTTAGCAATCAGATACCAGTTATTGTCCTCAACCTCGAAGACGTTCTGGTCGCCCTCTGCCATGTTACGGAACTCGACGAGAGCGTTGAAGAAATCAGAATCCTGAAGACCTTCAGGAATCGTGCGCTTCAGAATTTCCTCAACAAGAGTGAACATACCGTTGCACTGACCGTCGCGGATCTTCTTATAGTCAAGCTTGGTGCTGCCGCCATTCATTTCAATGAGGGCCTCACGCAGAGTTTCAGTGGAATCACTGACGGAATAATTAGCGGGGGCAACGCCGTGGAAAGCGTCAACGCCCATCTTAATCAGATTAGTCATATCTGCCATGATTATTTCTCCTCTCTTGAAATGATTAGCCGACCAGCTTAATCACGTAGTACGTGTAGCGACCGTTCTTCTCGATCGCATCGATAGTGCCGATCTGAGTCGAGCCAGATGTCAGGCTGGCAACGACCTTCATCTTGGTGCCAGCCATCGCCTCAACGATGTTGCCCTTTGCAGGAGTGCCAGCAGTCAGGTCAAGAGCGTCGGCAGTAACACTGAAATAGCCCTTGCACTCAGACAGGTAGTAGCCGCGAGTGTTCTTACCAGCCTCGTTGTAATACTCATCGAGGTTCTTCTTGCGCTCGTCGTACATAACCTCAACGCCCGCAACAACAGCCAGATTCTTCAGCGGAGAATTAGCAGCCGGGGTAGAAGCGGTATGAAGTTCGCGCTCACCATCGATCAGGTCACCGATAACGACGATATTGCCGTTGTCAATCGCGGTATCTGTATCGCTGGGCTGATACTTAAAAGAAACAAGGTGCGTACCGGAAACAGTGCCAAGCATGTTATCGGTACGAATAACGCCATGCGCCATTGTAAATTCCTCCTAAAATCAAAAAATCCGCAGTCTCCACGACTGCGGCTAACGTTAAAAATAAAACTTACTTTTTAAGGTACTTGCTATAAGCACCGCCATAAGGCTCGGTACTCGGGATATTGTGCTCGACCGGAAGCTTAATCTGCGTCTCTTCTGTGTTCTGTGATGCAGCAGAGAAATTAACCTTCGTATTGCGGCCACGGAGCGCATAGCATTTCTCTTCGATTGCATCAAGAGCCATGTCTGCGCAATTCGCTTTCAGATTTGTGAAAGCTTCAACACCATCCAGGTCAGGGAACTGTGCGAAGATTTCAGCCTCAGCAGCGTCGCGTGCCTCCTTCTCCTTGCTAAGCTTGAAGGTGTTAAGAGCGTCAACCTGCGCCTGAAGCTCACTACGCTCGACATCAAACTGAGCCTTATCCTTTGCCCGTGTACCATCCATAACGGCCTTGGCAAACGTTTCGAGAGAGAAGACCGCAGGCTGGTCGCCTTCGTCAAAATCGACGTAAGATACCTTCTTACGCTTCTTTGCACCAAAGTCGATCACAACATGATCACCATTCATACTGAACGGTGCGCCATAGATGTTCCAATCTTCGCAATCCTCGAAAATGACCTCCGCAGGATCAGAAGTATAGTCGCGATACCAGTAGCGCGGCCACTCGTCGCCCCATTCTGTCTGCATTGTGACAGCACGAAGTGCCCCACGCATCTCAGCTACAAGCTGCTCGCCGGACAGCGAGAAGGCGGGAGTTGCTTCTGGCTCCGCTGCGGGAGCGGATTCTGCATTCTGCATCGCTTCGAATTTTGCTCGGAGTTCGTCCGTAGTGAAATCTTCGAGATTGAAGTCGAGATTTTCCGCTTTGAGGTTAAACTCTGCAAGCAGAGCATTCTTTTCGTCCAAGATCGAATTTCCTCCTTCCGTTTTTTCTATATCAACGTCCGCAGCGGACTGTTGAATCGATGAAAAACTTTCTTTGAAATCCTCCATCATTGCTGTATACTGTTTCTTGAACGTATCAAGCGTAAACATGTGCAATGCTGCGGATTCAAAACACGGCTTGTCCTCATCGCCGTTCAAAAGTGTAAGTGCAGTAAATTCGAAATCGTTAATGTAATAAACGCCGTCTTTCATCTTGCCGTCTTTTACATTGATTTCCATGCTCTGCGCCGTAACACCATCTTCTTTGATCTTCTGGTAAGCTGCCTGGCGTTTCCACAAGAGTACATCCGTACAAAAATACTCATGCTCTGTACCGTTGTCATCGATTGTCTCAAACCATGGTGCTGTTTCCTTCGGGACTACACCAACGGGGTCGGTCATATTAACCATCTTGACGCCATCATCGGTGCGCACAATCTCAACATCATGACCACCAAAGCTGTCTTCTTCAACATTGTAGTTGACAACCACGGGGCAATACGCCAGCGTTGGGGCGCTCTTCTCAAAGGCGCGACGAGAAATATTACTGCCGTTTCGGTTCTGCCCGCTATATGCAATTTTCAAGACACCCTGATCGAAAGACGAATTGACGCTTACGATATCAGAAATGGTTGCCGAATAGCGAACAGACAGACTTTTCTTTTCCATGTTTCACCTCCCGCTGGGCACAAAAATAGCGCCAGCGAATGGCGCATTAAAAAGTCAACGTGTCGCTAAGGACATACGAACACGTTGAAAATGTAGAGAACATCTCGTCCTCTTTATTTACAAAAACCCAGATCGGCTTGTCTTGGCACTGTTTCAGGAGTTCATACCCGAGGGCCGACAAGAAATCCCGGTCGGATTCCGTAAAGACATAAATGAACTTCACTCGCTATCACCCGTACCTTCCTTCGCTGCCTCGCCATTATCGCTGATTTCGCCAACGCCCTTTTCAGGGGCACCGGCATCGCCTGTCATACTCGAAGAAGCGCTCAACGTAGACGAAGTCTTCAAAGGCGTCAGGCGATCATAGAGCTGCAAAACATCTTTTTCAAGGAAATTCATGCAGTCGAGGTCGGCCTGGGGAAGCCCCTGAGAGGAAGCATAATAGCTGATCATCGGGATACCACTCTGGCACGCCTTGAGATACGCATCGCCTACCTCTTTGCGGTTGAAAGGAGAGCAATCAAGGAATGTAACCTTAAAGTTCTTACCATATGACTGACACCAGATAAAGCGATTGACCATCTGTTCAATACTCTTCACAACTCCGAACGTTATCGCTTGGTCAGCCTTGATTGAAAGCAACAGGGCATTTGATGATGCCTTTGCGTTATTGAACAGCAGCGAAGACACACCAGCCGCAGAGAACAGATTCTGTTCTGACTCCGCAACGGCATCCGAGTCCCCAGTCTGCGTCTTGTTGAAGCTGATCTTTTCGATATCCATCGGGGACAGAACAGCACCAACCTCTTCTGGCAGTACGCTATCCAGATTGCGATAGAACTCGACGGCCTTATCGTAATCAAGCAACCACTCGCCTGCATCGTTGATACCGAGTTTCATAACCAGAATCGCATAGTTCTCAAGTTCCTCTCTCGTGAACTTAAGCGCCTTGTAATCTTCGAGGTTATAAATCTCGCGCAGAATGCCTGCGAATGGCGGGATCGCATAATTCAGAATATCAGTGTTGCACTTGATTGCGAATGAATTCGGTGAATCGAGTTCCTGCCACTTCATCGTCGCTCGATTGTTCTGGTACAAATTATATTTTGTCTGGAACTCAGCGGGGTAGAAGGGAAGGTACTGACTATTGGAATCAAAATACGAAAAATCGAAGGTCACGTTGCACACGTTGCCTTCGACGGTAGCGATTTCACAATAGTCAGACGGAAGCTGATGCAGCGTAATGTTATCATTCGACACAATCAGCGTCCCATAGAATACATCCTCGCGCAAGCAAACCGTCAGAATTTTGGGGAACTGATTCTTCGGGTCAAGTGCCGACATTGTATTCAGCACTTTCTGATAGTTGCGCCGGATCGACTTCGGCTTGGCGGTCGACGTGTCCACTTTGTACGGGGACACAACGAACGACAAATCAGACAAGCCAACGAAATATTGAACCAGACGTCTAAAATGACTGCTCGCTCCGTAGATGTAGGTAACAGCTTCTCTCAGCTGCTTCCTATACTGATACGGGTTGGACAGATACGTGGCAATCTGATCCTTCGTGTACTTGGAGAAAGTCGGGCTCGCATTCGTACCGTTAAGGTCTCGCAGAATTAAGTGGTTAAGAGCCGCGAAACGCTCTTTCATGCCCGGAATCGCTGCAAAATTAAACGATTTCGACACATCAGCAGGGGATTGCTTTTGCGTTGGCTTCTGACTGTCATCAGGAACCAGCGCCATCTTCTTCGAATCGGCCATGCCGCCCTCCCTTCAAAGAGTTATTTTATTTTTGGTGCTCTAAACATAAAAGTTACGCTACTAATTGAGCTTGCGCGCTTCTTTCTCATACGCGCTTCGATTTGTCCAGCAACATAAATGTTGTAGGCAAGGCTTGAGTAGCGATCCTTTCTGGCACCGGTACGCTCCGAAATCTTTACAAGGCCGGAGCTTTCATCGTGATTCAGATGAATAATTTCATCTATTGCAAGAGTGGTATTGATATAGGGCAGTTGCAGCTTGGACTTTTCCATCGCATCCAACTTTTTGTACCCTGTAACATTTTGCAAAAGATCTTCTGCGTCGAACTCACTGATGAGCATTCGGATACGGCCACTTCTGAATCCCTCGCGCAGTCCAATCGCGCAATCGGAGTTCAATTTTGCCGAGCCATTGATCGCCCAGATCACACGCTTTGCGCCTTGTGGTGCGCGTGCCGCCCAGTCGGCGTCGTTTGAGACGGACAGGGCAGGGTAGGTAATATCAGACGATTTGTCGTATATATCACGCAACAGCAGATCAAGAACGCCGCCGCCAACACCCTTCGCGTCAATGACAAGCCAGTCACAATCGAATTCATCAAAGTATTTTCGAATCATCAACGCCTGGTCTTCCGTGTGAGCGCCCTCAAGAACCTGCGTGTATACAATATTATTGATATACCGCCCATCGCGATTCGGCAGCATAGAGTTGACCATGATTGCAGTTGCGTCGTTACGCCCGCTCTTGCCGCCAGAAGCCATCAACGCAATGTCCATTGATATAATGCGCACCTCGCCGGGCTGCTTTTTCGGAATCCGCAGTTTCGGATCAGCAATTTTGGGGCACACATTGTCTGGCAACCAGGGGTATTTGACGCGACGATTCTTTGCTATAGAAGCGAAATCAAAAAATGAACCTTCCTCGTCGCCCCAGAAGATGCATTCCATTTCCCAGATTTGTTGTTATACCCCCGCTTTCGCGGTATTTTCAAAAGGGTTTAGACCATATCACGGCGGCTATGCCGCCCCTACCACTTCCGAGCCAGTGCTTATCTCTGGCGTACTCTACTCGGTTCTACTATATGTAGCCTTTCGATGGTCGTTGGACCTTCTGAACTAACTCACATATTCAAAGTGCTTGGATCGGCATGTTTTTTGCCGCCCATGTAAATGTCCGCTCAAAGTTGCTACATTTACTCCGTATGTTTCAGCCGCTGCTGTCACTGTGGGGAATGTAATGTTGTCCTCAATGCAGCGAACAGGCTTTGGAATTACGGTTGCCCCCAGCCAACGTGCATGCTCACGATAGTACGCAAGTTGAGATTCTGAAAAATTCATGTGCTGCCCCTTCTGAATACCGGAATGTTCGCGTTGTGTGGCATTCCATGTTGTGCCAAACATCGGATTTTTCTCTCCTAGTTTGCACTCGCGCTGAAGTTGCAACGTTCTTGCAGAGTGTTTCTTACCATACATTGGATTTGCGGTACAATCCTTATACCGCTCTTTTGCCATGCTAGAAATCAACATCCTCGTCTCATCAGAAGCAGTATGATTTGATCCGCCAGAATCAAGATTATAGCCGCACTCAGGATCAGTGCTTCTATATAGCGCTATATAGTATTGCTCTCGAACATTTGCTTCTTCAACAGTATTGACAGTTTCAAGAATCTCTGGGGTAAAAGTGTCCCATGAATATTTCTGTATGGCATTATAAAAGCGCCGACACTCACGATAATTTCTACCGTTTGCCTGCGCTCGTTCCTCCAGTGTTTTGCTAGTTTGTCCAATGTATACCTTGCCATTTACAGAATTGGTGTACTTGTATATCAGATACAATCATCGCATCTCTTTCTATTTTATATTTATGAGTTAGTTTAGTTTGGCACCGGATTGCCATATGCATATCGCACTTAGGGTTCCCCGGTTAGCATTGCTGCTGATCGCCATTTCCTGCGATTGCTATTATCCAGCCAGCACCAGCCAGCAACACACCCCGCAAGCAAACGGGTTCAGTAGGTTTAAGGAGCACAGAAATGTTTATGCTCCACTTTATTTCGCTAAAGCCGTCTTCGGACATTTCATCCGCAACAGCCTCAGCATCAAGCAATCCTTCTTTGATCGAAAGCTGATAGGGAAGTGCGCAAAGGAAGTATTTCTTTGTATCATCCACCTCGTTTTTGAAGAAAGAGAGCATTTTCTGATAAGACCAATGCTCCTTAAACCATGCAGACGAAAGATATAGTTCCTTATTTCGTTCCCACAAATTTTGATATTCTGGCTTATCCAGATACTTCGGATGCCTGCGAGAGGTCAAGAACTTGCGAAGAACCGTTGTAATAACATTCTCGTTGATCATACGGAACTCATCGCAAACAAGGACATTACAGCGATTACCTCTGGATGAGTCAGACGCTGTAACGACTTTTATACGAGATCCGTTATGAAATGTGACGTATGCGTTTGATGCCGTTGTAATCGGGCCGTCTTTAATCTCGGCTCGGAGTTCCGGCGAATTTGGCATAAGCTCGTCGCGTATGTATTCCAGAATATTGACCGACTGGCTGCGATTGCCCGCAGCGATGCAAATCTTCGTGCCAGGATAGAGAATGCAGCGCACCACGCAGTAAATTGCAGTCAGGAACGTCTTGCCAATCAGTGTGTTACCCCGGCGGCTTTTTATCCACCGGTTCTCTGCGTTTCCGCAGAGCTCAGCATATGTTTTCACCCCAGTAGGGTGCCGGACACTCGTGGGGAGATTGTGTTCTCGGACGAGGTTCACTCCCTATGCGTTACGGCGGCCTCTGGTATTGCCCAGATACTTGCCTCGGCGTTAGCATTCATTGATTAGAGAACTCTAACTAATGGGCAGCGTTCGCCGATTTTGCCCGGTTATTGCCCGCATATTGCTATGCGGCGAGGCCATTTTTACAAAGGGTTAAGTCTTTATCATATTTTCGTTCAAGCCACAGATTACAACCAGTGTGATACAATAAGGATAGCAGCCTAGCAATATCCTTCCGTGCGTAGCAAAGTAGAGCATCGGCACATCCACGTGGACCTAGCTGCTTATAATTTTCTGCGATAAACTGTTTGTTGTAATCTGTAAGAACCTTCTTTGACATAAATTCCCTTCCTATAAACAGAAAATAGGAAGGGTGGGCGGTGTCTATCCGTCAAACCCTTCAGACTGCAAAACCTCTGCAAGCGATAAACATGAAATAGTCATTCACATTCATCAAATAGATCAATATTTTCTGGAATAATTTAAGATTGATATGAAGAAAATCCTTCACATATCGGTGCGGATTCGCTCTATAGAATGCAGCCAAATTCGCGATGCGCAATAGTTTGCGCTGATAGTCAGTCATCGTCATCACCCTCATTAGAAGCGAAGACGCTGTCAAAGAACGACTCGTCATCTTCTCCTGAATACTCTGGGCGCTCAACCCTACGCTTTGCCATCTCGTCTTCGTAAAGCTTGCTATACGAATTCTTGATGTTTAAGATATGACACAGATGACCGAGGAACCAGATGCTCATATAACGCGCAATTTTGTCAACGTCTGCAAAATCAGGATCTGGGTCCGGAATCGGTTTGTCGTCTTCCCAGCGCTTAATGCCAGTGCCAAATGTGAGAACATCGTCGGCGGCGCGTTCATCAGCCTTCTTCTTGGATGGACTCAGATTCGCGGAGTTGATCAGGGAATTGTACTGAGATACGTCATCGGAAATCTTTGCCCCATTCTGAGCACCCTTGCTGATACGCCACTCAAGAATGGAAATCTGCTTGATGATACGCAGCTGCTCTCGCGTGAACGAGGTGTTCGGGTCCTCAACCGCCGTCCAGCCGTCGTAGATAGACTGCAGCGCGAGACAATCCTGCTCTGGGAATCCACGCCAGAAATTACGCACTTCTTCTGGAACAACCTGTTCCGCCGTAACAGCCTTCTCGTTACCATCATCATCAATCTCTGTGACGATCATGGTCGGTACTCGACTTTCTTCTTCGTCAAGTGTGTCATCATATGTGCGCCCCATGAATGGCAGCGTGTTCGTATGCGCGATATATGTCAGCGCGTACTTGTCTGGCATCTTGCTGCCGCGAAGCGCTACTTTGCAGGCAGCGGGATTCCAGTAAACATCAAACTTGTTGCAAATACGGCGGATTGCTCTATCCGCAGAACCAAGCGCGATGAAATAATGCTTATACAGGTCGGTTACGCAGTGGTTGCAAGTCGGAAGATATCCATTGTTGCCAGAGTAAATAGAACTCTGCACAGGCATGAAGTTCCCCTTTTGCCGCTTATACCTTTTCCCGCACCTACAGCAATAGAACTCTGTGCGTTCATTTGTGACCGGCTCCGGAAGTCTGGTGCCGCGACTATTGTATCCGGGTGTCACCTTGCTGACTTTCGGCATAGCTATCAGTCGGCAACCGTGCCGACATCCTCACGTACATAGCCATCGTTGACAGCGCGCTTGAACGTGCCGCCAGAAACGAACTTAACCACGTTCTTTTCGTGCGTATACATCGGCTCACCGGTCTGCGGGTTGCTCACAAGCTTCGGGGCGCGATGCTTCTTCTCAAACGTACCAAAGCCGCTGATGCGAACGCCATCGTCAGCTGCAAGCAGTTCCATGACGGTCGTGCAGAAGTCGGTCACAATTACACGAGCAGACTTCTTGGTATAGCCCTTCTTTGCAAGAGCGTTGATAAGATCTTCTTTGAGTAACATCATTTTGATAAAATCCTTTCGTTCAAAAATACAAAATCAGCCCTCGCGCAATTAGCGCGAGGGGAGAATACATGATCACAGATCGGAAAGTGTTTTCTTTTCTGGCGTAACAATATCGCCGCCACTGAAATACTTTCCGATTTCGTCAGATATGTCTGTGTCTCGATATACTGAGACAAGAGATACGTCAGACCAACCGACGATATTCGCGATTACCTCATCCGGAATTCCAGACGTTGATAGGTAAGTCGTGAAGAAATGCCTGCATGAGTGGAAGTAAAAATCGACGCCGAGAATCTTTGAGCATTCTTCCGCCCATCCGCTGATGGACGCAACGGCCCGGTGCTTATTTGAGTCTTTCGGGTCTGGGAACAGCCACTCGCTGTCAATTCCTTTTTCACGCCGATAATCGAGCCAGTAATCCAACCAAGGGCGGAACGGCTTTGCCAGCGTATAGCACGTCAGCATTTTTCCACTCGTGCCACGCCCCTTTGTCTGGATGAGGCGCGGAGTCTTATACAGCGAACCAAAAATTACATTGCATTCATCAAAGTCGGAGACCTTAAAACGAAGCAACTCGGCCTTACGTCTGCCCGAATATGCTGCCAAAGCCACGAAGCACGCACGCTCGTGTTTACCAGCGTCATGCAGCGCATTCAACAACCTGAGAATATCCTTCTCAAAGAGAATTGTCTTCTCTCGTACAGCATTCTTCACCGGGTCTTCAATTTTGCGCACAATTGGTCGGAAATTTGCGTAGTCCTCATCATCACCAACCAGTATGTTGTCAATATAGTTGCTCAATGACGAAAGTGACGCTTTCAGCCTTCTTACGCGTGCTGGGCTGTTCTCATGCTCAGAGATCAGCCAGTGTTGATAAGAAACAATCGCACGCTTTTTTACCTCTCTAAACGGTTTGTTATCGTTATATAGAAGATTAAAGACAAAGAAAATGTTCAAATCCGAACGGTATTGGGCGATAGTACCCGGAGACCGCTGGATCGATTGAAGATACAGGAGGAAATCATCCCGGAGTCTCAAGTTCTCCGGATTCACCTTAGCAAGCAGCTCAGGCGTTGTAATCGAATTAAATTTTGTCTTGCGTCCCATAGCGCTATCACCCTCCTTCCGCGCAAGATTTGTGAAAATCAATTTAAAATGAAGTTTTTTGTACCGGTATGGCCGTACTGAGAATCGAACTCAAACAGGCGGGCCATAGATTTGCTGCCGCGAAGAAGCTTGTCCGAAAATGGATCGGAGCCAATGAAACTTGGGAGCACAATCACCTCTACATTGTGATGTTCTTCTTCTCCGACGACATTCTCACTTCCACAGTGGAAGTGTCCCAAGAAGATATAGTCGAAAAGCTTTCTGTGCAGCTTGGAAAGATTCTCCGCGCAGGTAGTCGGGTCTTTTACCTGATGCCCGTGCATAGCGATGCACTGATGCCCGGCAACCGCAAACTGTACGCTTTCCTGACCTACGGTGTCAGCCACAGTGACACGCGGATTGTCAAGAAGCAGATCACGCACATAGCGGACAATGATTCGCTCCAGATCCTCTGTGGCGAGTTCGCTCGGCTTGCTGCCAAGCGGGCGAATCTGAGAGTGATTTGCTGCAGGCACATGAATATATGTGATTTCACCAATCGTCGACAAGTGGTTCAAAAATGTCGCAATCGCCCATGATACTTCGACCACGGCATCGACTACCGGGATCTCATTGATCTGTAGATCGCTGAGGCGCAGAATGCCCTGTACGCAGTCTCCAGCATTCAGAACGGTAAGTTTTGTAATACCGGCTCTGCATGCCTCATCGACAACTTCGGAGGCAAGGCGGTCAAGACGTCGCTTGCATTCTTCCCTGGAATACGAATTATGTAAACTATCAAACTTTGCGCCGTAATGCAGATCGGCGAATCCAAGTACCCATTCCTTATCCGAACTATAAGTTACGCCTGACACATCACAAGTCAGCGGCGGAGGAGTGACCTTCTGCATGGCGTCTGCCATCTGCTCAAAGAACAGATCGATACGAGCGTCCTTATTTGTATCACGGACAAGGTCACGCTTGACGAGCTGCAGCTTCTGGCGTTCGGAAACGAGGTCGAGCCGACGGCGTTCAAGATCGAGCAGCGCCTGTTCTGGCGTATCCGGAGACACCCCTTCGCGCTCCATTGCCTTGATGGTCTGCAAGCTGCCATACATCATCCTACGCGTGTTGTCGGAACTATACTCTTTACCGTAAAGCGGATAGCTGAGTTCAGCATAGTCTTCGTCTTCCAATGTCTTATCGACGAGCTTCCCGTATACAAGCCGCTTGTGATAGGCGAACTCACCTTCGCCATCTCTTTTTGCGGGAATCATCGCACGAGCCCTCTCAACTGCTTCAGGAAGCGCATGACATACGGCTCCTCCGTAACATAGTAATGGTGAACAGTCTTAGTAATCGTCGCATGCGGGAAACGCCTGCGAATTGCGAAAGATTCTTCCTTAGTAACAAGTTTCAAAATTACTATACCCCTTTAAATTCAAATTTGATAGATATCAAGAATATCTATCCTTTTTTACATGTATAGCGTGAAACTAAGAAACCCGCAAACCCTTGCAGCGCAAGGGTTTGCGGGTACTTTCTAAATCAAAGTGATAGATTTTTTACGCGAGTTGGAACCAACGTTCTCGCGCTTTTTGGCGGTTAATTTCGGTCGCGCAGTCATGGCAGTATTTCATACGGTTGCTATTTTTACGAACGACAAGGCCACATTCGATACATGAAAAATACGGTTCGCCGCAGAACTGACGGTACTGATACCCAAGATTGCGGAAGTCTCGAATCTTCAATGCTGGGTCTCCGGCAAATTCACAAATTTGCACTTTGACATTTTCGCTGTCTGCTCGGCGCGGCCACTCAATCATACCAGCGTCATATACCATACGTTGAATTTCCGCCCGCTTATCAAATGAGCCAAAGATGTTCGCAAGTTTATACACATCTGCCTGCGGAGTACCGATCCACCCGTCGCTCTTAGGGTTGACGGCGTTGCGATACTTTGCAAGGCATAGCATCGTAAAGGCCAGCTGTCTAGCCTGCATTTGTTCCAGTGACGCAATGCGATTCAATTCTGCTTCCGTAATATTCACAAAATCGATTTCGAGCATAGGCCACTTTTTCGACAGATCTATAGCCTTGTCAATCATATCCGTATACCGGAACATCTGTGCATATGGCTTGCTCCTCAGAATGTGTTCTTCAACCCTGCGGCGAATCTGCTGTTTCCTCATGCCTAATGCTCGCCAATATTTCGCCAGTATACAAATCGACACATACTCATCTTTTCCGAGGCTATATTGTTCAATCAAATTTTCTGCGTATGTTTTTTCGTTTAAGATAATTTCCTTCAATCAGCAATCTCCCCAATCTTCATCAATATTATATTCGTGTAAAACCAAATCCACCGGCTGCATTGAGTATCTGTCTCCGTTATACATAACCTCCCCATCGACAGCTGCCACCGGTGCTACAGCGCCAGATGAGTGATTGAAGATTGTCGGTAAGATGTTCCACGGGCGCCTTCCCCACAGCAGGCAGCGAACCCACTCCTTGGAATAGTATTTCGTAGCCAAAATATTCCTAATTAGGCGAGTGTCGTGGCTGACACCAGATAATTGCCGGTACAAGGCCATACTAATCCAATTTGTGAATGATTCGTCCCCAAATGACACTTCTTTCATCTTGCATTGAATGATCATCCCGTAATCGTGGACAATTGCGCCCACGCGCTTGAGGATCTTCTGGTCAACATCGTGGATATTGAAGTCAGTGTCAACTACCAGCGAAGGATCGAATTCGCACTTGGGCTGTCTTGTCGCCTTTCTCGGGAATTGGTCTTCTACCATCCAGCAAAGTCGATTCATAGTGCATTCGCCATAATTAACTGGCGCGTTATATGTTGCGGAGACCACGAAACCTGCCTCGTCCTCTGTGAGCTCGTCGGCAGACTTCTGCATAATTGCGTCAAAGTCCTGCTGAAATTTTTTCTTTGCAGAGAATTTAACCGTAGATTCGTACTTTCTGACAAGCTTCCCAAGCGCCGGATAAACATACATCATAAAATAGGGCTTCTTATCAGCACAAATACTGAGTTGAAACCGGAGCTCATCTTCGTTGTCCTTAAACTTGCTCACACACGCTCTGCGGCTATGCCAATGGGCTGGCATGGAATTGGAAATTATTCCCTTGCTCTTGTCGATTTCGTCCTGCTGCGCTTTCTGGCCACATTGAATACGATATTCCAACGTTTCATATTCCCTGGACCCCGGCTGGAAGTTCGCCTGCACGTCATACATCGATGTGACCCAGTTCGTAATCTGCCCGATCGCACTGCCGAAACTATTGATGTTGGACTCAATCAGCGCGTCCTCGGAAATCACGACCTTTGGCGCTTTCTTCTGCAAACACATCAACGTTTTCGTCGGCCTAATGTTGTCGACCAGAACGGGAGAACTTGTCGTAAACACAAGATCTCCATCGAAGTCCGCTCCATTCAGCGCCGCCATCGTCGTATCCCATGAGTTGAGTACCGTGACCGTTGGCATATGCCGATACCAGTGCGCCGCGTCGTCACTCTGGCAGATATTCTGCAGACGAATATTATTGTGACAAGACATTGGCGCTCGGAAACACGCAACCTTTTCAATCCCGCAGTCCAGCCAGTACCTATTGAATATCTCGTTTCGCCGCAGGATACCGGTAACGGGAAGCCCAAACATACTTTGGCATAGCGCATACAGGTCGCCAGACAGGATAGTATAGTTGCCAGGTACATCGATAACGCCTATTTTCGCTTCTTTAATGCGCTTGGTTATCATAGCGCGGACTTTCATCCTAATATGGGGGTCGTTAATCATTGCTGGGCACATCATCAGTGCTGCAGCTTCCGGGCTATCCGATGCATCAAATGCACCATTGCCAATATGTTTTCCGGCGAAGTACAGAATTGTTTTTCTGTAGTCAAGGCCAAGCACATCATGAATCTCATTGACCGTCGGCATAACGAGTTCTGCAAGCTGCTCATCTGTAAGGCGATAACTCTGGATGAATTGGTAATTCAAAGAATGGCGAGACTCAAGTTCCTGTTCAGCTACCTTTGTAATGCCAAACGAGTATTTATTCGCGAAGCAGTTCTCAAGATAGTCTTCCATGCTGGAATAACTATCCCATAGCTTGACCTGCGATGTTGTCAGCACAAGCTCCACATTCCGAAGGTCTCTTTCTGTACCCCAAGCGTCCACAATCGTTCTGCGTCCGGCAATCTTGTCTGCAAACTCCAGAAAGTCAAATGCAAACACCATGCCTTTTTCCCATGCGAAACGTGTGTTCATACCGCAGGCTGTGTAGCTGAGTCCGAGCTCTTTTGACCAACGCTCAGCAAGGGAAGGGAGCATCATGCCGCATCCATCGGACGCGCAAAGCTCGATTTCCGCGTTATCGTCCGGGGTCATTGTCGGATCACCGTCTTCCGAATCTGCCAGCCACACGACGCTGTCGATAAACTTGGTTTCGCAATCAGGCACGATGACGATTCCGCGCGGGAATGAGACCGGCGTAGAGCCAGAGCAGGTGAGTGCTCTGTATGCTTCGAACTTAGCGGGAACCAACTCTTTGGTGGTATCCCGTCCATTATCAATACGTCTCCGCAGCTCATTTACGAGGTCTGCATTGACAAATACAATCGTGTTTTGTTTGATGCCGCCATTCGTTCCAAGAAGTCTGGCGTACTTGATACCATTTATATAAAAACCATTGATCGCTGTGCGGTAATCCTTTTCGCTATCAATGATGATACAGACGTAGTCTTTTTGGTACTGCAGCTTGTCCAGCTGCGCGTACAGTCTTTTCAGCTGCGCTCTACGCGTGCGCGAGTCTTCAATTTTTGTGGCGTCCCGAATCTGACGCCGCACATCGGCAATCTCGGCTCTCTGGTCGCCGCCGCCATTTAGTTCATTGATCCAGCGTAACTGCTGGCTGCTCGAAATCGTCACGAGCTCGTCCCTCTCGCGGGCATCCTGAAGGTCAAGCTGTAAATTCCAACGCGCTTCTCTCAGCCGTTTGGAATGAATCTTCAGGATGAAATATTGCACTGGCTTACGCTTTGCGATAAGAATACCCCCAATCCCAAACTTCAGCATCCATATCTGCATATTGCAAGAATTCTTCACGGTACGAAAGCCGCGTGTTTTCGATTATCTGGTCAATATCTTGGCCAGTCGGAGTAAAGTTGTCGCATGTGTGCGCCGCTGCGCATTGGTCTGCCCACAGGCATGCGCTGCATTCATATGTATCTTCGGTGTAGTTCAAATCATTCTTCCTTTCCGTATCTTTCGAAATATTCCTTCTGTGTGTCTTCGATCCATTTATATAAAAGCGTCCGCATCCGCCGAGACGGCAGGTAAAGCCACACTGGCTTACCATTGCGGATGGCTGAACGCCAGATCCACTGAAGCATCGTGGACAGAGCCCAACGGTTGTTGTCAAATGGGTGCCCCAAGCTTGCGTAGAACGTTATCATCTTCCCGTTTGCGAACAAATTGACGGGATAAACAAGAACCTCTTTATCCGAGTAGGCGTTGGTGGCCTTTTGGGAAAACACAACATCGCTGTTCCAGTAGCCTTTCCCGCGAATCTTACCCCAATACTTCTTGAACGTCCCGCACATACGAGACTCCACGGGATAATGTGACATTCGATTCTTAAAGTAGTTATATATATTCTTCCGTAGCTGATCGACTTCCTCTGGCTTTGTATTGTACCAATTCATCGATAAGGCGTGAGGCGAACGCCCCACCTCGTTGATTTTGTCGTGATTTTCAATCAGAAGCATTTTATCAAGCTTGGCAACATATGCGGGGATGTAATCTTTATGGTCGCAGAATCGGTATGTGCCGGACTCATCCTTGCTGATGCCAATTGCGCGGTACTCAATACCATAGACTTTGAAGAACGCTTCCATTTCTGAGTGCTCAAACAAATACGTCAGCACAATGACATCGTCCACGACCTTGAACATTTCGTGGGAAAACCGCCAGTAGAACACATC
>OIWU01000660.1_pt1 | contig 39758 bp, 41 predicted proteins | sample 1587711 | NCBI WGS metagenome assembly OIWU01 (sample SAMEA3888909, study PRJEB22519) | human gut metagenome | biome: human gut; feature: human-associated habitat; material: faeces | place: Denmark | collected 2010 | reverse complement strand
ACATCCTGTACCATCAGTACAATCTTATCCAGTCCCCGTTCGATACTGCTGAATGGGGTCTTATTGATCAGTGATACATCCTGTGTCAGTGCCATATTCCGTATGATATACAGTTTTTCCCCGGAGGCTAAAACGGCAGGTGTGGTTCCTGCCGTTTCCTGTCCCGGCGGATAGCCAGGATAATTAAAGGTTTTATTGGTGTTGTCTACGTAAAAATCCGATGTAATAGTTTTCAGATGCCCATTGGCATCTTCAATCACTCCGGTTACTGTATCTGCCCCTGCATAGGCAAAGGTAATAGGAAAGGAGGTGGAAGTTCCATCTCCTTTATACACAGCCATATATGTTTCGTTATTAATCATCTGATTCCTCCTGTTCCGGTTCTTCTACATCCTGTTCTTCCTTTTCGGCTCTGCGTTCTGCTGCCTCCTTCTTTAACTGTTCCTTAGACCGTTTCAGTTTCCGGTCAAGTGCCATGCTGGCCAGATATTCGCTGAGTGTGGCATCGGTGTCGCCTGTCGCCATTCTCAGGGTTGCCCATAGAGCATCGGTCAGAGTATCTGGTGTGTGTGAGACACGATTGGATGCGGTGGTCAGCGCCTGGCCTACATCTATCCAGTTCTTCTTTGGACTGGCCATAAACCGGATAGCATTACACAGATTTTCCTGTGCCCTGAATCCGGCTACCTCACTGGATGTATCAGAATATTTCCCCAGTGCCAATCCGACTAACCCGGAAACCATATCCCGTACAATGACAATCCCCTGTACAAAGTTTCCGGTAAGCACAGAATTAATGATTTCTTCCCATAAACTGTCATCCTTGCCGATGGCTCTGTTCATCGCATACCGGGTTAAGCCTTCCATGGAACCCACCAGCAAACCCAGACATAAGGTATCTAATACAAATGGTTTATAGTTGTGGCTGTCTACTGCCAGATACCCGGATTCAATGAATCGATTAAGCATCGTAGCCGAATACGTATAGAACGGGGTAAACATGCGTATCACCTTGTTTTTCATAACAGGAGACCTGTCCTTGATTTCCCCGCTGCCATAGTACTGCCGAACCATCTGGTCAGCCCTTGCTACCGCTTCCGCATCTATCTGTTCGGCCGTCAGATTAGACCCGATATAGCTGTCACGGGTGGCCTTATAGGTTTCCAGCCACATTGGCTGGCTGAATAGCAGGTCCGTCTTTTCTATAAACCAGAAGGCATATTTATCTATGGCATTCTTCCCGAACTCTCCGTCATAGATAAGGGACTTCAGTTTCCCACGGCCTTTTTCTCCCGGAAGGCTGAAGCCACGTTCCAAATCGGCATCCAGTGTACTCTGTCTATCCCGCAAGAATGCTGATTTTTCCATGATGAATTCCTTCTGTTTAGCATAGTTTCCGGTAAGGTAGAGGCTGGCCAGCGCTCGGCGGGCACGGAATGCCCCTTCCATCATCTTATCTCCGGACAATCTGATCATAGAGCGGTAGAATACGCCCAGATTCGGCAGTATGTTCAGCAGTGCGGTAGAGTTCCTGAAGGCCATGGTGGCATAGCTGTTACCACTCTGCAGGGCATCAATCAGTTTTGACAATGGACCGGACCTTTCAATTGGGGTCTTCCAGTTATCCTGCGCCCAGTCGCGCAATACCCGGTAGGTATCGATTCCCAGTCCGTTGACTACGGCTGACTTTATATCCGGATCTGAAATCAGTTTGTACACGTCCACAGAGGCTTCTCTCATGGCGATGGCGTGAATCACTTCAGATACGTGTTTTGGATAGACCGTCAGGTCGGTTATCAGGTTCTGCCCGCCTGATGTGAGCATACGGGATTTTGTACTTCCCATACCAATGGAGAAGGTACCCGCCCCGCTCATCCGTTGCAGGGCCTGTTCGTTGATGGTAATGTCTCCCGTACGAACGGATGTTTCAGAGTCGTACCGTATCGGATAGTATTTGCCATCCAGTTCCCCGTTTTTCAGGTGAAACTTGATTCCTTCCACCTTGCCAATACCACGGCCATACAGGCGGTTATTCATGGCATTAAGGTCTGACCAGTACCTGTTGATATGGTCCCAGACGGCCTGGATAAAGCGGATATCCTTTGCGGACAGTTCCTTATCCAGTACCTGCAGCACCGGACCAGTATCCATGCCGTAGGTTTCCAGTACACGTTCCCTGTTGGAAGCTGTACCCATATTGAGAGCCACGGAAAGCAGGGTTTCCTTCGTGATGTAACGGTCGTTTCCGTATTCATCGCGGCCGAACTTTATTGTCTTATCTGCCCGGATGGTCTGCCATTCCTTCCGTGAATAGATATTGAATATCTCCTTGAATTTCTTAAAGGCATCCATCTGCATGGTCTTTTCTACATTGGCGGCCTTATCAATCGGGCGGTACAGATACTGTTCTGCTGATTTGCCCAGTCTCTGTATCAGTACCTCCGGCAGGGTATGGGCATTGGTTATCTTAGTCAATGCCGTCTTCAATTCATCCTTGACACTGACTCTGAGTTTCTCATTAAAGGCATCGGTCTCTATACCAAACTTCTTCGCTATTTCCTGCGTAATGGCTTCTGATGCTTTATGGAAGGAAATGTCCTTACCGTCTATGGTGTGGAAAGAGTTGCCTTCATATTCACGGCGTCCCAGTTTATAGATGACTTCGATAGCTTCAACGGCTCCTTTAAAGGCACTCAGGTTCATCTTGCGATAATCAGATGGCCGGTCAGCAGAAAACAGTTCTCTCAGGCGGGAATCTATTTCTGCATCACTTACGGTAAATTCATTTCCTGCCGCATCGGCAGCCATTGCTGCGGTAGGATTGAGTTCCCGGGCTAGTTTGTTCCATGAGAACTCTGTTTCAAATCCATTCTTATCTACATGTGGGATGCCATCCGTTTTGGAAAGTCCCATCTGGTAGGCAAGGTGCTGAATGAAATACCGGGAATTACTGGACATCCGTACGGGCTTATCTCTCCGGCTGATACGGTTCAGTATCCCTTTGACACCATACCGTTCCACCTGGTGTATATCGTTTCCCTGCCGTTCGTAGGAAAGGCTAAAGGTTCCTGGCTTTCCGGCTATGGCCGTCCTTACCTCATCCTCATTCCGCTGGGCAATTCTGGCAGCCATAGCATAGACATTCTTTTTCATCATCCAGTAGGATGCACTGTGCCAGTTCCCTTTTCGTGCCGCATTGGAGGCCATGGAGGCAGCCTTTCTCTGCTTATTCTGCCACCATTTCCAGTTGGTGGATTTCTCCACACTCTGTCCGGCCAGCAGGGATTCCGCTTCATACCGTACTTCCGTCATAGGTCTGTCCAGCTGCTGTCTTGCTACCTTCAGATTTTCTACGGTTTCTACCAGCTTGTCTTTAAGGGACAGGTTGTTTTCACTGTCTACCCCTTCTACGCCCAGACGGCGTTTGATATCTTCATCCAGATGTGCATCCTTTTTCCCCTGTTCCAGATGCAGCAGTGCCATGGACGCCTGACGGATGTAGGCGTTTACCTTTCTTCGCATGGCCTGGGCTTCCATCTTCGCCAGACGCTGTGCCCCTTCCGGGGAGTTCAGCATACGGTTTGCTTCCTGCCGGATAGTCTCTTTAGAGAGCAGGCTCTTAGCCTGCTTTTCTTTTTCTCTTTCCGCGGCCGCCTGTGCCCGTTTCTCCAGTGAACCGCCGGCCTGTTTCAATGCCTCTTCATAGGCTTTTCTATCGGGGAAGCCCTGTTCTTTCAGGTAGTCCATCTTCTCTTTCTCTGTAGGGAATACGTCGCCTTCCAGCATGGCTTCCACCTGGTAGATCTTCTGTCTCTTTATCAGGTCCCTCATGACCTGTTCCTTCTTCTGACGGGTGATGTCGTCTATTCCCTTTAAGGTCAGTTCCCGGTATTCATCCATGAATTTACGCATAGCCTTTTCATGGATGCTGTCCTTGAGATTGGCTTTCCAGTTGTCATAGTTTTCTTTTTCTGTTTTGGTGAAATCCAGTCCCACCTTATCCATTTCCATAACCTTCTGTTCGGCAGACCAGGCATTAATTTCATCTTCTGTCGCCAGCATGGCATCAAAGATATGCTTCATTTCCGGGGAAATCTTAATGGGTTCCAGATTATTGAAGAAGGCTTTCCGGCCATTCACAATCTTTATGCTCCGGTAGATATCCATGAGCGTCTTCTTAAAGCGCCGGAATACCCCGCGTAATTCTTTGGTGGGAGCCTTTCCTTCCTGCAGATAGCGTTCAAACCCTCTGGCAAAGCGTTCCTGCAGGAATCGTTCTTCTGCCCCTTCTTTTCCGTCGATGATATCCTGCTCCATCTTCCGGAATTCCTTTTCCAGTGTGGTGCCCTTGTACTCAGCCATCTTTTCATAAGAATATCCTGCCCAGTCTCTGATGGTCTTTAAGTCGGATATCAGTTGTTTGTTTCTGACACCGGCCTGTTCCAGATTCAGCAGGGTAGTCAGATAGAAATGGGCTGCCTCATGTACCATGGTGGACTGGTCCGCGGCGGCAAAAAGATGAATAGCATTGGATTCAGGGGAATACCCACCCTTGTACTGTCCTCCCTTCTGGAAGTACAGGTTCAGCTGCTTAGCCAGTTTTTCTATCTTTGCATGCCGTTCCCCTTCATTGGCAGGGTTGTATCTGCGTACGGTTATGCCCTGTCCTTTAAGGTAGTCAATGGTAGCTTTAGGGGTGCCATTCGGCACAATGGCTCCGGCCACTTCATTGAAACGGACGGCTCTCTGTGGCTTAGCCTCAAAGTATTTGACAGGCAGAGCCTGTATTTCCTTGACGATGGAATCAGCACGCTTCTTCATCCCAGCGATGTTCTTAAAGTCGTGTTCCCTGCAAAGGGTACTGAATGATTTTCCTTCAAACATGCCCATTAATACCTGGGATGCATCGGAATATCCATCAAAGGTGTTCTCCCATTTATAGTGATGGTTTGCCATGTCCTCTATAAAATCAGAGATATTCTGCTTTGTCTGCTGATACTGTGCAGAGGTGTCGGTATCATCTTCAATACTGGATGTGGGATCTATCTTTTCATCTGCCGTGTTGTGCATATCTTCCATGGAGGTGATTTCTCTTCCGGATGCGGCAATGACGTTCCCGGTCCCATATCCTGCCCAGCTCTTCTGTGCGTTTTTCAGGTTTCCCAGCATGGCTTCTACGATATTATCCAGTGTGACTTCCTTGCCGGTGGATTCAATGACCGGATTCTCCAACATCTCCTTCCTGAACTTACTCTTCCACTGGGTAAAGCCTTCCCGTCCGGCCTTTGTTTCCGTTCTCCTCTTCAGCTGTTTCTTGAATGTTTCTTCATCCATAACCTGTCTGTGCCCGGATACATATTCCTGCACCAGTTGTCTGAACTTTTCACCGCTTTCGATTTCTGTCTTTTGACGTTCACGCCTGTGGACTTTGAATCGTGGCTCATTGTCCTGCTTGGGAGTAGCCATTTCTTCCAGCATGACTTCTTTCAGATGGTTATAGTCCTTTTCCCATGTGCTTCCTTCAGCAGGTGGGACTTCCATTTCATCCAGCTTGTACTTTTTACTCAGGCCATCAAAGGTCTTTCGAATGCGCGGATAGATGGTAAATTCACTATATGTACCAAATCCAGCCGTCTTTCTCATAATCTTTGGTTCTTTCCCTATGGATTTGAGATACAGATACTTAGCTCCGTCCGATTCCAGGAAGCTTTCTACCCGTTTTTCTCCTTCAGCAGCCGATGCATTTTCAATCCGGGATGGGGTATACAGATCTCCGTAATCCATAACAGACCGCGAAATTTCCTTCTGCAGAGGCAGAATGGTCTTGCTTATATAGTCTGTCAGCTTCTTTTTCTTTGGAGCCCTGACCATACCTGGAAATACCCCGGTCCATGCATCTCGGGTATATACCGGCGTTTCCTTCGGGTTTACCACGTCCTGTGGCATAAGCAGGGTGATATTGCCAAAGTTACTGAAATCCGTTTCCTTTTTGGTAATAGCAATAGAAGGGACGGCCAGACCGCCCAACTGGATGGCCTTATCCAGATTATCCTGACTGATATTGTGATAGGCTATTAAATCCTTCTTGCCAGAAGGTTCTTCTACTGTCTGATAGTAGTTACTATCATTATTGGCATAGAAATTAATGCCCTGTGACAGAGTTCCATCTTTGTTTATAAATGGCTGATTGTGGGAGTCTTTGACATTCCGAAGCATTTCTGATACTGTAATTGTAAAAGGTACATTCTTTACTTTTAAGTCGCTTCGGGTGGCTGTAGAGAATGTACCTTTTTTTGCAACAATTACGTCATATAATTTGACATCAATTGGAGTATATCCTATTGAGTCTTTCAGTTGTTCTCCTACGATGTGTACTGTATATAATTTATCTTTGACTTTAATCGGCAAATAAAAATGATGATATCTGGCAGCTGCATGTTTTTCTTTGGATTTGTGATTTGGTTCACTTTCTATCAATACAGAGTTTTTTATTAATTGAGAAATATTCAATAAACTTGCTTGATGTCTAATTTTCCATTTTTTATTAGGTGGATAGTTTAATGCTTTATATAGTTTTGACCCCGCAACATGCCTTATTTGTCTGGAATTTTTGGGAAGGCTGATTATTGCTTTTTTATCTGCTGTTTCCTCAATTAATTTGTCTCCCAGTTTCTCTCTGACAAATCTTAGCATGGTCTTTCTATCTATAGGTTCATCAGGGATATATTTTGTCAAGTCAACTACATTTATCAGCGTATCCGGGTTTACTCCTCTGTTCACTGGACTATGGAATTCATTTGTATGCGATGCCCCTTCTTCCGTTGCCTGAATGGTTGCCACAATATTCTCCACCGGAAGTTTGTAATTTCTGGCCAGGCTGTCTATCATTCGTGCATAGATCAGAGCGGAATCTCTGGCTGCTTCCTGTACATTGCCATTGCTCTGCATGAGTGCTTCCACGGTTGGTTTATAGGCCTTCTCATAGGCATCTTCACTTAAAAGCACTTTCGCCATAATATCTTCTTTAAGCCCTGCTTTGTTCAGGGTATTTTTTATGTCTTCCAGGGCTTCTACTCTCTTTTTGGCGGTATCTACGGTATGAATATTGTTGTCTATCTCTTCCAGTTTTTTGTCAACGGTTTCCAGCTGTGCCTGCAGTGTATTATAGGTGTTCGTATCCCCGTTCTGAGAAGCATCATCCATAGCCTGTGTTATCTGCTGTTTTTCTTCTTCCAGACTGGCTCTGGATTTATCCTGCAATTCCTTTACGTATTCCTTATGGGCTACATCATAAAGTTCCCGCTTATTTGGATTGTGACCATATGCCTTCTTTGCTTCGCTATACCATTCGGCGGTATCGGATGTACCTTCCGGGAGATTCTTTGGATCATAATCGGCATACTGTTCATATCCGGTAATATCTCCCCATGTGGTTCTGGATTTGGACAGCATTTCCTGTGTGTTGTCTCCCAGGCGGTCTACCCCACCGGCAAACAGTTCCTGCAGTACTTCCTTTTTCGTGTTGTCCGTTTCATTCGGGAAATAGGTATCCATAATAGACTGTACCGCATCCTTTTCCCGTTCGTCTTTGGTCTTGGAGAGTTCCTTCACCATGGTGGAGAGGCGTGTTCGTTCTTCTTTTATGGCATGCATGGTCATACCGGCCTTATCAAAGGTGGAATATTCCTTAAGGGTATCTGCCGTATCCTGCTGTATGGTCTGCATGTACATTCCGCTGTCAACGGCAAGCGGGGTTTCCTTTTCCACAGCCTGATGTACCTGCTGAGCGGTTACCAGTCCGGACCTTTCCAGTTCTCCCAATGCCTTACGGCCTTCCGGGGTTTCCACAGCAGTAGCAGCATCCACATAGAGGGTCCCCATGTCCTGTGCCTTCATCTGGTTCCCTACCACCTGGGCAAACTGCGTCGGTGCTTCCTTATTCAGTTTAGATTTGTCTCGCGCTTCCAGCAGACGGTCTACCATGTTTGCTTCGGATTCGCGTTCCACTTCCTGCATGGCACTTTCCTTACCATACTTAGCCATTTTAGCCTGTATGAATTCCTGATGGTGTGACAGTCCATGATAAGTCCCTATACCGCCGATAACGCCGGATACGCCCATCATCCCTATGGCTGCCGGTACGGCATCTATCATGGCACTGGCTGCGCTTCGCATGGCGTCTTTGAAGGTATGCGGATTTCTTCCTGTGATGGTTTCATCGGCACTGGTCACTAAATCTTCCAGGCCTTCCTGTGCCACCTGTTCCGCTGCCCCATAGGTGATGATTTTGGCCGATTCCTTGACGGCTTCCTTCATAAACGCCTTTTTCCCGGCTTCCACCATGGTTTTTCGGGCTACACTGTTTTCAATGATTTTCAGCGCCGCTTCCTTACCAAACATTTTCGCCAAAGGTTTAAAGGCGGTAAAGGTGAATGCGGTTTCAATGGCGGCCTGAAGATGGGCTTCCCTCTTTGCCTCACTGACGGCGGTGTCATGGGTGTAAAGCGGACTTCCATTGGCTCCTCTGGCATTAATCTTGCTCCAGTAGTTCTGCCCCAACTGCTGACGATAGGTAGAGTCATATATGAGACTGGACTCCAGAGTCAGTCCGGCGGCTGCCGTGGTGGCAATGAATGCCGGGGCGCCGGCTACAGCCCCGGTTACTCCGGCACCTGCTAAGGCGGCTGTACCCATATACCCTAAGCTGGCAACCGCTGCCGGGGCTAATACAGTCAAATCACTAAGCAGGGGGGCGAATGGAGCTATATCCGTTCTGGCAGCACGCCCCATGGAATTAAGCATATTGGATACTTGTTCTACCGTGCCTCCTACTATGGAGGAAGAACCGCCGGTATCAATCTTGGTTTTGTTCAGTTCAGCTAACTGCCGCTGTGCTTCCGCATCGCTGATTTCTCCCTGTGCAGCTTTGAACATAACATCTGACATTTCTTCATTGACTTCACCGTTATGCCATGAGTTTTTTATGTATTTTCCGGTTTCTATGGCGGATTGTATTGGATGCGTAGCCCAATTCACAATAGCCCGGGTGTTCAGTACATCCTTATAGTGTGTGAGAGACAGCGCGGCTCCTACCGGATCATCCGTCTTAAGCTCCGGATAATGCTGCTGAATATATTCGGAACTGAACCCATTGCCTCCCAGATAGGCACTCCGTACAGCCCTCCCGTACTCTGCCTGGGCGTCCTGATACATTTCCGGATTTTCTATAATACGCTGTGCGGTTAATCCTGTCATCGTTGCCAGCTGTAAAGCCTCTGCCATCTTACTGGTAGAAGGCGCATTGGGTCCTACGGTGTTCTGATAAACATCTCCAAAGAATCCCAGCTTCTTGAAAACCGGATTACTCAGTGCAGCCTGTGAAATGGATTTACCCAATCCGGATAATGCAGAAATCCCCTGAGCTCGCTGAGCCTGATTATTTTGCTGTCTGTGTATTTCTTCGGCGTCACGTTTTACCTGTTCTACCGGAACGCCTTCATAATGTTGCACATTTTCCTGCCATTCCGGGCTGGTACTATAAGGAATCTGATGCCCTTCCAGGGACGTTCCATATATCGCTGCTTCTTTGGCTTCTTTAATCAGCTTATCTCCATCAATCGGCATATTGTCTTATCTCCTTTAAATGACTCCTGTTCCCTTCTGGGCTGCATGCAGTTGTGCCAGAGTTACATATTTGGTCTGTCCATCTTTCATCTTCACATACCAATTCCCGTCTGATGCCTTTGAAGCTTTAACAATTCCCATATTTTCCATGTCAGCAGCATTAAGGGATACGGTTATGTTTGTTCCGTTTATTCTGGACCCGAAAAGTCCGTCATACTGCTGATAGCTACCTGTTATCTGTGGTCCAACTTTTTGATAGATAACCTTCCGCATAGTGGCCTGTGTGAGTGGCCCTCCGTTGGTTTCATTTGCTGCTTCTGCCACAGCCTCTCGTGCCAGCCGGAATGTGACATCATTTACCTTGGAAGGCTTGATTCCCAGAGCATTTGCTACAAAGTTTTTGTCTATTTTGTAAGCAAATGCCCCTTTTCCATCTAATGCATTGCCTAAATCCTTATTAAGCTTTTTTATCTGATCTCCGGATAAGGGCATTCCTGCCTCTGCGAATCTATTAATCGCATTTTGCAAATCGTTGGAACTATAAATCCCATCCTGTTCCCCATTGAATAACTTAGATTCCAGAACCTGAAAAGATTCTTTCCCACAAAAACCTTCTTTAGTGAGCCCCCTATTCAGATTGTCCAGCTGTTTCTGCTGGTTACCAAAGGAGGTGGCCTTGCTCTGTAGTCCAATCAGGAAATTTTTTGCTTCCGACAGTTCTTTGACATACCGGCTCCCGTTGTTTATCAGCCCCTGCGCATATCGATAGGCTTCCTGCGGATTCATGGTTCCACTGGCTAGCTTTTCCTCTACATTCTGCTGAATGGTGTCAAACTCCGTGGCCACAGCCTTTTTTGTCTTGCTCTGCAGCTCTTTGATTTTAGCCACTTCCTGTGCTCTCACCTGCGCCTGCTGTGCCTTTTGCTCTTCCGGTGATAGGTTCCCGCCTGTGATTTTTGCTTTCACAGAGGTGATATATTCTTTAAAAGATGGATACAGATGTCCGTCTTTTCCTCTCTGCTTTCGTGTCCAGTAGGCCGATGAATGTGTTTTGTCCGGGTCATTCATCCATTTGATAGCGTTCTGTTCCCCGCCATACCATGCAATGATTAAGTAATCAATCCCGCCCTTTTGCAGGTATTCGTTCATCATGTATTCGGCTACCTTATCCTGTGCCGCCGGCGAATGGTCATTGAGTGCCACTCCGGCCTTGGGGGCATAGATAGCCCATGTGGTGTCTTTAATCTGATAACGGCCCCAGCATCCATCTTTGTTCTTTGGTGCATTATAGTGTCCGGCGGATTCCTGCCCGGATACCGCTTCTCGAATCGTATGGATGCTGGCCTTACTGGGGTCTGTGACCGTTATGGGGTGTTCCTTTTCGTAGAGGTCTGCTATTTTATCTGGGTCATCATTGAGCAGGTCAAACTTATCTTCATTTTGGGTTACCCATGACTCCATATCCTCTCCCGTGGTCTGTATGATTTCCTGTGATGTAAATTCCTTTTCAAACGGTTTGATGATATCTTCATCCACCCCGTAGGCCCTTAGTTCAGCACACACATCCTTGCCTCGCTGATAGTCGGAAGTAATCTGCATAGTACTGAGCACCCGCTTAGCCAGCATATTCGCGTCATCGTGTAATGCCTTCTGCATGGATTCCTCATCCATGCCCCGTGCAGCCCTCAAAGCCATGGTGTTAGTACGCCAGTTATTGAAGTATTCGTCCATATGTTCTGGATTTTCCAGTATGGCATTCACGGCGGTATCCATGGTATTGGCAATGCGTGTATTGGCCGCCTTATCCAGCTCTACCCGCTGATACCTATCAATGTTACTAAGCTGTGCGGTTACGTTAGGTTCTATTCCCTTCATAAAGGCCTTATTGGCGTATTCACTGGAAATGCCATACTGCTTCATCACATTGGCCCGAATCTTCTGTTCCTGTTCTGTATACAGGTCCTGTATTCTTTCTGCATTGTCTCCCTGATTGGTGACATACAGCCCTTCATTTTCATCATTCATCAGAGAGGAAATCCGTCGCTGGTAGTCATTCGTAGCGTCAATTACCCGATTATTCTGATTCTTCACCCACAGCGTATCTGCAAAATCTCTTACCTGTGCCAGGGCATTGTTCATTACTTCTGTCCCATGGACATCCTTTCCATACGATTCCTCATTTCCCGGGGCAATGACACGGCCTTCTATGGTGTTAGGTGATACGGCCGGCTGAAATTGTGACAGTTTCATTTGTTCCCCTTCCTCCATTTATTCCACAGTGAATACTTCGGGTTGAAGGTCATCATGTTCTTTGTCCGTTCTTCCACGTTGCCAATCAGGTTGTAACTGCCTGGAGTCCGTGGAATAGAAAAGGAAGCATTCGTATACTTCCCTTTCCATCCGGTTGTCTTATCAAAGCGTGATGCTCCGATATTCTGGTCTGCATAATCTGTGTCATATGGTGATGCATAGTCCGTATTGTAGAAATCAGTAGGATTCCCGTCCAGTGTAGAGGGTTCCTTGCTGGCTCCCTTATACTTGTTCCATGCTCCGGCCATAGAGGTGGCCGTTCCCAGAAGAGTCCCCATGAGTGCCAGTTTCCCCTGCTGCCTTGCATTGTAGGCCGCTGTCCGGTTCGCATTGGCGGAATTCCTGTAATTCACTTCCTGATTCCATGAACTCCAGGTGTCGTTACGCTGATTTCCCAGAAGGTTCATAGTATCGTCGTTATACTGGTCTATGGCCGCCGCATCGCTATCGGTAATAGAACCACCGGTGAGTCCGGATGCCCCGCCCTCTGCGGCGTGCTGGCCTAATATCAGACGTTTTCTCTGATCCAGCTGTCTTTGCTTATCACTGTACTGATCCGCAATCTGACTCCTGCGGGCCGCCTCAATCCTGGCATTCTGTTCAGCTGCATCCGCCTGCGCATTATACATAGCCACCTCTGCCCGGGTCTGCTGTTTCTGCGCTCTATACTGCTGTACTCCCTGTAAGGCTGTCAGCCCCATCATTCCTGCTGCAAAACTACACATATTACCTCCTGCTGATAATGAACCGGACAAATTCATGCCCATTTATGGTGACATGTGTTCCGCATTCTGCCCCCGCTCTCCGGATAAACCGCAAGGCTTCGCTATTTTCGGCAGCAATGTAATTCAAGACTGCCTCATACGAAATAAGGCAAGAACGGATAAACTCCATTCCTGCCTTAACTAACGCTCTCTTATGGTTTTTGAGTGCTGTACTTCCCAGCGCCCATATGATTCCCTGATTATCCTTATATGGCCCTACGCCAAAGAGGCAGAGCAGGGTTCCCCGATATTCCGCCTTATAGGCTACTGCACTGGTAATGATAGATTCATGAATGCTGTCTACTACCGGGAAACCGATATATTCGCATTCCTTCCTGTCCCATTCCCTGATATTTCTTGCCAGTCGCCTGGCCAGATGCTTACTCTTACGCAAATCACTGGTGTTAATCCGGGTGATGGTTACTCCATAGTATGTCTTATCCATATAGCACAAATCCTCTCACCAGGGCGGCCAGGTTGAATGGATAGGGCTCATCCGATGTGATGTATACCCTCCCGAACAGCTCAAACCCCGGATTCGGCATAGTCACTTCCTTATCTCCGGTATAGAGATGTACCTCTACATCCGACAACTCTGCATATTTAATTGGATCGGTATGATTTTCCTCTACACCTATCCGCCCGCCTAACGAACGAATCAATCGCAAAATTGTGGTGGTTATCTTTTTCTTTCTCCCCTGCAGCGTTCCGTGGTTATCCCTGGTTTCAATATTTGGGATTTCCAGTTTCATGGTATAGGGAAGCCCTGCCAGAAGCTGTTCTTCCTTCCCATCCATGGTAAACCGCCCATGGTCATCGGTAACAATGTTACGATACTCCCGTCCATCACAGAGCACCGTGATGGTTTCTCCGGCAAGCCAGTCCGCCTCAAATCGGGTTACCTTTTCGGTTTCATCATATGTACCGGTTATCATCTGGGAATCATCCAACAGGATATAGCTTTCCGGGCTTTCCGCTTCCTCCATGTGTTCCAGCCGTTCTATTTGGGTTACGGTGTTTCCATTGACTTTCCGTTCTACCGCCACATAGACCACATCGTTATCCGTCTGCTCTATGTCACATACCGCGAGATACTTTCCATTGGTCACCAGGTGGCTCCATGCATAGACTTTCTGGTCAATCACATAGGCAAGGCAGGCCATACTGCCATTTTCACATACAAAATACAGCCGGCTGTCCGGGTCCTGCATATAGGTACTGTCGATAATTTCGTTATCCCGTGTCAAGTGTTTTGCCAGCAGAGTAAGGTCCAGTCCGTCATAGGAATCGGATTCAAAATTGTATCCCATGTCTCTTACGACTTCGCCTCGTTTCTGCACATAGACGATACGCCCGCCAATGACCAATGGGGTCACATCACTGGAACCTCTGGAAGTCTGTACCTTGGGAGAACATTTGGTTGGTGTTACGGTATCTGCCCCGTTGATGGTCCATTCGTTCCCCGTCGTCATGACGATTAAGTCTCCACCCGGTACCAGGTGCTGTATGGTCTGCCGGTTGCGATTGACAAAGGATACACAGACCGCGCTGTCATCCATTATGGTCCCCGCTGCCTTTTCTACAGAGAAATTAGGATAGTCCCCGGTTCGGCTCATCCACACGTTATATGGCTGCATAACGGAACCGCCCAGGCATAGTCTGTCCTGGAAGAAGGCCACCGTACTCGGATATCCATACTGTTCACACCATGCGGAAATCATGCAGTAGGTCACCGCATTGGTGTTGGCCAGATTCTTATGGACATGGCAGACCGCCTGTGTGCCTGAGTTGACACCGGTGATTTCCACCAGTCCTTCATTGGTGTATGGCAGTGCGGTTAAATCCGCATTTCCTGCCGTAGAAACCAGGCGCATTCTTGTCAGCTGTTCTACGGTTCCGGATTCGGACGCATTAAAGTCATTGGATGATTTATATGTCCTGTAATCCTTCCATGTGCCATTATCATTCTTCTGAATGGTGATTGTTCCGGTCCATGTCCCATGAGTAATGATTTTCCATTTATCCCCTACCAGCACATCTCCTGATGTACCCCCGCTATTCTGAGAAACGGTAACCGATGGTACGTATTGTTCCAGCTTAAGCCAGGCTCCGACTAAATCACTGGAGAAAAAATTTCTGGAGGCATTTAATGTTATTTCCCCAAACGTGCCTGATGGGGTTAATACCAGCGGGTTTTGGGTCTGTAAAGAAACATAGCCATTCGCCCCATTCGTTGAGCCGTTATAGTTATCCCCGCTGCCTCCGGCACCCCCGCCGCCACCTGAGCCATAAGAACTGCCTCCGGTGCCGTTATATCCGGTATGGTTGCTGTCTACACGGCCACCGGAACCGCCTCCCCCTCCGACTGCAGAGATGCCAAAGCCCTGACTGGCTCCCCCGGAACCGCCTCCCGATGCCGTTGCTACTCCGGTTGTTCCATTGCCGCGTCCGCCTCCTGCCCCTACATCAATGGTGTAGGTCGTTCCAGCAATGAGATATATGGTCCGGCTCACATATCCACCGCGGCCGCCATTACCACCGGATGCATAGGCGTATCCGGTTCTGGTTGTAGGATTCTTTCCACCACTTCGGTACTTATACTCGCATTTGACGCCACCACCGCCGCCTCCGCCGGCTCCGGAAACAGTAACAATATAATTCCCGGATTCTTTTGGGGTGTAGGTAAAATGCCCCGGGGTGGTCCATCTTTCGGAAACGTTATTCATTTCCGTGGTTCCCAGGGACGCATCAAAATAGGGAGACGTAAAAGCAAACGGTTCCAATCGGAAATCAGTATCCCCATATCGGGATAAGGTGTGAAGAGGATATTTCCCGGATGCTATGTACATGACATCGGCGCTCTGACAGAATCTCAGCCTGTGCAGGTCTTCTTCTCCATAAGGCGTATGAATGTCATCAAACAGAATCGAATCATTATCCCATATGCGGATATAATGATCTCCAATTTCCAGCAGTAACTCCCTGCCGGAATTAACGCTGAATTTTCTTAAGATGACGCTTTTCCCGTCGTATTTTGCCCGGCCTATATAAGTACTACCCCCACGCTTATACACAGCGCCATACGGTCGTATATAGGCATTCTCTGCGTTAAGCAGGGCAAAGGGGTACTTCTCTAAATCCACACGGGAGGAAACTTCCGGGGATATTTCGCCTGTTGCAAAGGACGGCTGAATCGCATATAACGTCTCTTTGGCCATATTTCCTCCTTAAAACCTTGCATCAAAATAAGCACACGGCCTGCCTGGTGTATGGTGCCGCTGCCGTGCGCTCTGTACCTTTGCTTCTTCCAGTGTCAGATTCCCAGACTGCTGATAATAGTTAGCCAGTGTGGCACTCCCGGAAAGCGGAATGGCCAGGCTGGCGGCTATAAACTGCGCCAGTGCGGTCACAAAAACTGTGGGAAACATATCGGCGTTGGTGACATTGGCCGTATAATCACAGACCGCATGGGGGAAATCACAGAGTATGATTTTCCTGCCGTCATCTATGGAGGCGGTATCGTACTCGGTGTATACATCATCCTTTATCTGGTCCTCGCTCTGGTCATACACCATATGCACCGCCAGACAGTTTTCCGGATAGGCATAGGCGTACTCCCATTTGGGGAATGTGCCTTCCACCTTCACCAGCCTTTTAAACCGGTGGGCAAATCCCCAGGTAAAGTTGGATAGAAGGGTTTTCCGGATGTGGTCATAGTAGACCTTACACTGCCGTGCCTGTTCGGATTCTTCTTCTAAGTCATGAATGCGTCCCTGTCCAATCATGGACAATGCCATATTGCAAATATCTGTACTGGTCATAGGTTCTCCTTTCTGGTTCTCCCTTTCCTTCGGCCTGCGTATATACGTAAGTGGAAGGAAGGGGAGAACGCCCCTTCCTGTATGCTCATATATTGGGAATCCGGTTATGGATTCCTTTTTATTTTCCTTACAAGGCAAATCAGGTCATCTTTAGTCCGGCACATAGAATAATCCACGCCGGCATTATAAAGCATAAGCCTCAGTTCATTGGGAGATAGGTCTTCCAGCCGTCGTCCGCTGGGTACCCTCCCATAGTGGATTCCTTCCATCAGAGATCCACATCCATTACCAGGGCTACCGTCACGGTACCGCTGGTTGCCCCGCTTACTTCGGCCTGCATATAGGATTTCATTCCGGCCGGGAGGCGTGCCGCTGCCTTGCCACCCTTTGGCAGGGTAAGGGTAAGTACGGCCTTGCCATCCGTCATATCGGCCTTATCCCCTGTCTTCAGGGTAACGGTGGCATCACTATCCAGTGCCTTATTGGCTACGGCGGAAAACCAGAGGGATATATACGCATCGCCCCCGCCACGGTTTTCCATAATTTCACTTTTAGTCCCTTTGGAAAGGTCCTGCTGATTCATAAATGTGTTTTCTGCGTCGTAAATCATGTGGTTCTCCTTTACTTAGCTTCTGCAATTGCATCTTCGGTATCTACCAGGGAATCTTCTCTCTTGACCAGTACCCCGTTGACACGGATTTCAGGCATCTGTCCCATGGCTTCTGCACGGGTGATGTAGACGTTGTTCTTATCGTTGAAGTAGAGATTCAGGAAAGTGTAGAGTTCCGGGGAAACGTACCATACCGGGGAAACGCCAGAGAAATTGCGGATGCGGTTCTGTGCACGAATCATATTTTCTACCAGCGCCTTCTTATCGGCTGCAGCCCCTGCATTGATGGACTTCAGGTCGATGTTTCGTACCGCTGCCACCATTTCCGGGTCCCTTACTGCAAGACCTGGCTTCCACTTGAAGATGGTAACCAGTGCCTGATAGATATTGCCATCGGAATCCTTGACCAGCTGTTCGCCCTTATCCTCCATTTTGAAGCCGGCAAATCCGTACTTTGGATAGATGCCATGTACGGCATTCGGACCCCAGCAGGTCAGCCATGCGGAAGACAGCTTGCCTGTACCGGTGCCGCCGCCATTGATGACCTGATAGGAGGCATCATGGCGATTGCCGCCAAAATGGTTATAGCGTACGGACAGCCCGTTGAATTCGTCCAGGTTTGTATTGGAATCCCCATAGAATACAAATCCTGCCACCTGCTGGCTCATACCGGTAAGGAAGGCATCATCTTCGGAACGGCGGAAGGCTTCCGGATTTGGCTGAAGCCCCATGATTTCCACGTCCACCATGGAATGGGCTTCCAAAAGGCAGCAGGTATCCGTTACCTGTCTTGTGGAAGATTTTTCTGCCGGAACGCCGCGGTTAATCTGACGCAAATGACCATGCGGGAGGCTGGTTCTCTGTGTGGTCTGGTTGCCTGTAGGCAGGTTCCCCTGCATCCATGGAATATCGTTAATGACCGGATTGGATGCGGCCAGCAGTTCGATGATGTGGTCAATGGTTCCATCCGGTGCCTGACGTTTTCTCAGGTCGTTAAATGTGAGTGCTGCACTGTTAAAGCTCATGTGTTACCTCCTGTTGATGTCGGTTTAATTCTTATATTTAGAAAAATCGGTATTAGGGTATGGATTATCGTTCTTTGCGTGGGAACCGCTGCCAGCGGTGGTTCCATGGTCCTCACTGATGGCACGCCCTAAGGCGGAAAATACGCGGATGAATTCAATACGGTTCCCGGCTCCGGTTTCATTCAGAATCTGACGGATATTGGGGACAGACCGTTCCATGAACTGTACCCCTGCCCCGCATTCGGCCATGGTGCTGTCAAAGGCATTGCCTAGCTGACGGCGTGCATCTTCACCCCATGATTTAATTGTTTCCGCCCGCTGTGCTTCGCTCTGTTCCATGACCTTATTGGCAAACTGATATCCATACTGGGCCATCTGGTTCGCCTGTTCATTGGTAAGGTTCATACCCCTGCAAATATCCCCAAACTCCTTGGATACGGTCTCATCTAACTTAGCCCCGTCGGGGAGGGACTGACTGAAGTCATAGGCTTCCGGTGCCCCTTCCTGTGGTGTATTTCCGCTTCCTCCAGCCAGTGTTCCTGTCTGCGTATCATTGGATGTATTCCCCGCCTTACCAGCATCTGCCTGGCTGGGTTCTGTATGTCCGGTTACGGTAGTGCCGGACGGCATATTGTCTCCCCGGGTATCTGCTGTAGCCACCTGGCTATTTGTGTTATCATTGCCTGTTGCTACTGCGTTTACTGTATCCATATCTAATCCTCCTCATCATAAAAGCGCTGCTTTATATCTTCCTGGAATTTGATGTATTCCTTTTCCGCCTTCTGTTTCAAAGTAAATCCATCTATTCCCAGTAAGTTCATAATCTGCTGGTCCAGCTGAATACCGATGGCTCTCAGCCCCTCGTTATAGAATGTTTGCGAGTTTCCGGTAAAGGACTGGGCCTTATATCGGCTCATCTCCAGTATCCGCATGACGAACCAGCGTCCGGCGGTGCTGTGCATAATTCGTTTGAAAACTTCCTTATCCCTGCTTGCTATGGCCTTTTCCCTGTAGGTCAAGTACCGGGCATCCACGGAATGGGCATCCGTAATGGCCATGGTCCTATTTGGTTTCATACTTTATCCCTCCGGTGTCCCCATCCCTAATAGCTGTGTTAATGCCGGGTTGCCATCATTGGCGGCCTCGGTCAAATTCTTTGCTGCCTGAGCTGCCGGCGCGGCTGTCTGCGCCATTTGCTGCTGTGCCTGCATCTGCTGTTGTTCTTGCATGGCCTGCTGTTCCTGCTTCATGATGGCCTGTACTTCCTCTTCCGGTCTCTGCATAGCTGCCGGGGCGCCCAGCAGTTCAAAGTATCTTCTGGTGGTTCCCAATGGATCTACCATATTTCTTACTTCCGGATAGAGCTGTATCATCTGGCCTACAAAAGACAATGCCTGTTCAATGTTGACCAGCCCAGACATCTTCTGAGCCTGTGCTAATGGGGAAATGTACTCTATCTTGATTTCCTTATCCTGCATCCGCATAAGCAGGTCATCAGAGATAGGTGGGAACGCTCCCATGCGCTCCAGTATGTTGTAGGCTCTTTCAATGATTGGCGAAAGGAATTCATCCTGAAGCCGTTCAACGACAGGTCCTAACTGCTGCAGTTTTTCCTGCTGTCTTTCCATCACTTCTCTTGCTGTCATCTGCGGGGTATCCATCTGGTCAAGCATCAGGAACAGGTCGGCGCTGTATATGCGCTTGATATTCTGTTCTGTCCTGATGATTTCTTCCGCAAGGAAGGTAGGATTGGACTGAATCTGGAACAGCGGGGACACCGTATTGGATGCTGTCGTTTCATTCACATAGGTCATCCCACCGGGAATCATGTTAATCCCTGTATTCATCAGGGTAGAAGGCCCTTTCATCGGCGGTTTGACCAGCATATCACAGGCTATCAGGAAATCCTTCTTCATCTTCTGCAGGGCTTTAGCATCCCCTTCAGCATACCAGCCCGGCCCCTTACCATAAGCATCGATATCTGTCACCTGATATCTTGCGGTAAGTACTGGAAATTCATGGAATCCCCCTACATGAAGGAATCCTCCATTCTCTGTCTCTTCCTGCCCTTCTACCCAGTAGAGGGACTGGAATGGCATATTCTTACTGCCTATCTGTCCGCTGATACGTTTATCATTCGGTCGTACCAGCCACCAGACATTAAATTCTTTAGAGAACTTAGCACTCTTATTCTTGAGTGCATCTCGTATACTCTGTGGCAGGTTATCTGCTCCAAACTGTTCCATAATCTGAGCCGCCGTCATCTGGATACGTCTTGCAAAGGTATTAATCTGCCCGCTGCCATTGGCCCCCAGATAGTATGTCCCAATGGTGTAGGGCTGAAAGCGTATCCCGGTTTGCGGGGACGAAAAAACTCCCAACGGTGCCTGACCGAATGGAAGTTCCATGTATATCGTATGTATGCTGTTGTAAAAGTTTGACCGATGAAGGAAGGCTTCCAGAATGGCCTGTCGTTCATCCAGTACCTGTTCAGCCTCCACATCCCCTTCTGTCCCATCGGAAAAGCCAAACTTAAACCACTGACGGGATGGCGGGGTTAGTCCGGATATGACACCGGCTGCAAAGGCCTGATTGGCCAGCCATGCCACCCCGTTGGCTATCTCTGTATCCCTTCTTCTTCCCCTGTCGGTTTCATCGGCTGTATCGCTGAATACCCCCAGAAAAGGAAGCTGATAGTCCCGTATGGATTTCCACCGCTTCTCATAGGTCGTTCGTTTATTTTTCATTACGCTTACGGTCTGCAATACGGCCTGTTTATCCGGTGTCTGTTTAATCGGCTTATCTGCATTGTCCAGCGTGGGCGGGGAGGCTCTGGCCAGAATGGTCCCATTTCCTGTACTCATCCCAGTGTACCTCGATTATCCCCACTTCCAGATACTGAGCTTCCCGCTAAGGTGGAATTATTCCCGGCGGATGCCAGAAGGGTAGAGGCATATCCTCTTTTTCTCTTCTTTCTTCTGGCTGCTTCCTCATCTCCGGTGCTGTCTGTCACTTCATTCTGTGAAACAATCTGCGGTGTAGGTGCCACCTGGGTGATGTCCGGTGTCTTTACCTTGATAGACGAACCTCCTAACAAATGCTTACTGCACATGGTTTCTCCTCCTTACACACAATAAAAACATAACTAGTCAAAAAGTCGATATTCTGTATTGGCTACAGCCATCCTTCGTGTAGGCGATCTGGCTACCGGTACCGCAAAGGTCAGTGCCAGCGCATCGGCATCATTGGGTGACGGTACGCCTTTCTTCTTCATGTACTCTTTAGACTGCAGCTGGAGTTTCCCATCCATGGTAGGTTTTACTTCCTGCCCTGTCAGGTCATCCTGTATGGACTGGTCATCCGGCAGGGAACCGCCTTTCTCTAGCCATTGCCTCAACTCATTCCACATATAGGCCCTCATGTTGGTACAGGCGATATCCGGGGATTTCCCGGCAAAGGAAATAAGGTTCCAATTCCTTCCCATCGTCTGCCCGGCGCTGTATATGCCGGTTCCCCATCCCATATCGATGTTTACGGCATCGGCCTTATACTGGTCTTCCAGACGTGCCAGTATTCCGGCGATAAGCATGTCATTATTATTTTTTTCCGCCGTATACAGTCTTTTACTCATCAGTCCCTGCCTCATCCAGATTTCCAGTTTATCCGCCCCTGTCCATGCCGGGTCTACTCCGATGATAACCGGTGCAAAGTTATACTGGTCCGGTCTCAGTTTTCTCTTCCGTGCCTGTTCTACCAGCACGGTAGGAATCAGCTGATTTTCTGAAGCCGATGGGAACTGACCTTTGACACGGACGCGGAAGAAATCGCTGTCGTCTCCATACATTTCCTGCCATCCGGCTATGGTCTTCTTATCGGAAAAGGAAACGCTTCTTGAGTCTACCTGCCGTTTCGTCCAGTAATCCCGATACTTATGAAAGCAGGCGTAAAATCGGCCATTGGAACGGGTGGGGTTACCAAATACCGCCCAGATGATTTCCGTATTCTTATCGGTCATGGCGCCTTCAGCTACTTCCCAGATTTTGTCATCTATGGCCGATGCCTCGTCAAATATGAGAAGAATCCTGTTTCCCTGATTATGGAGCCCTGCAAAGGCTTCCGGATTCTCCTTACTCCATGGGATGGCATCTATACGCCAGTTCTTTTCCATGGATTTATCGGCAGCAAATATGGATGTGGCCGTGACCGTGAACAGGTCCTTTCCGATGAACAGATGACACCATTTCATAAGTTCCGGCCATGTTTTCGTCATCAGCTGGGTTTCTGTATTGGCGGTCACAATTCCGCGGGTATTCTCATGTGTCGCCATAGCCCAGAGAATCAGCCAGGATACCAGGGCGCTCTTCCCACAACCGTGCCCTGATGCCGTAGCCTCCCGTATGACATCGGACGGCCCCTGCAGTTCATTCCCAATGGATATCAGGGTTTCCCGCTGCCAGTCTTCCGGCCCATGGATATCCTTCAGTGTCCCTTTCCCCCAGGGGAAGGCAAACAGCACAAATCCCAGTGGGTCATGGGTGTACTGTGCCAGTGCCTGTGTCAGTGTCATTTTCTCCTGATTTGTCATGTCCTTCCTCCATGTCAATGACCCGCTGCCGCGCTTCCTTCAGCACATCCGCCAGAGGGATATTGCCTTTGACTTCAATCACAGCACCTTTAATCTTGATGTCGTTCTTGAGCCGTTCAATCCGTAACTTCTGTTCTTCTGTGGTGAGATGTGAACGGTTAGCCAGTTCGTCATAGTCCGTTATCATACGGTTTAATGTGGCCATGGCCCGGCTCTGGGATTCCAGAAAGGAGGCCTCTTCTTCTCCCCGTGTATCCATTCCTATCCCGTTCATATACCTCTGTGCCCGGATTATCCGCGCATACATCAGCTTGATATTGCCCCATAGGATATCTAATGCGGATGTTCCGTCCAATACACCACATATCTCCGCCAGATCGTCTGGAAGGTATCTGGAAAACAGGCCATGCTTCAGCGCATTATGACTGCCTTCCGGTGGGCCATGACCGCCACGGTTTCCTTTCGCGTTCCGGTTTCCAAAGGGTGCACCCTTATGGGGCGACAGGGATGCACCCTTTTTAGGTCGTTTCCATCCGTCCCTTCTGTGCCAGCTTTTCAATGTGTTTATAGACACGTCATATTTCTTTGATATTTCTTTATATGGCATCCCGGACATATACGCCAGGTAACAGTCATCGCGTTTGCTCACTACACGTTCACCACCTGCCCCATTGAGTTTATTTTGCTACGTTGATTTTATGCATGAGAAAAGCCGCCCTGTTGGACGGCTCTTCTGTTGCGTTAGTTTTCTGATTTATTCCTTTTACAGTATATCACATGTCAGACATGACTTGATATGACTTCTCATGTTTTATTCTCTGCTTTATCGAAATTTTCTGTATTTTTCCGGAATAAATGATTCCGGGGTATGCACTTCCAGCCAGTTCAGCGCTTCCCTCTTGACCCGCTGTGGCCATTCGGATGACTTAAATCCCATAGTTCCGGCTACGTGGCGCCATGAACTGCCATTGATGTATCTCTCTATCAGGACTGCCCGGCATCGGGCATCCGGATGGAGATGGATAATCTTCATGCCCTGCTGATGCATAGTAAGAAGCAGGCTGAGTTCTTTCCTCACGTTATCTCTGGCGGTTTCGAGCCGTATCAGCAACGCGGATATGTCAGACTGTCCATGCCCTGATGCCTGGTCTGTCATCATTGCCTTGACTGAAAGGATTTGCTGATTCGTCTTATGCAGTTTGTTCTTACACGCCAGTACCAGTGCCCGCTGCCGTAGCAGGGCTTCCAGAAACTCCTCTACCATGACAGCCCCCTTAGTCCTTTTTCGCTACTGCTTCTTTTTCTTTGGTAAACCGGTATCGCATGTACAGCATTATCACAGCATATACAGCGATGTCCTCTAAGCTGTCATTAGCCGTCTTCCCATCAATGCCATGTGATTCGATGTAGGCGATATGCTTCCGGCAGTAGTCTTTAGCCATCTCATACATTTCCGGAAGTCCATCTTTTCCATACTTCAATCGTGCCCCTACACGGAAATTGGCCAGCTCATCAGTATCCCGGCCTTTATACTGGGCATGCTTTTTTCTGAATTTATTGGCTAAGCCTGCAAATCTCTCGATAACAAAATGTTCAAAGTCCTGCATATCAATACCTCCCATAACGATTTCCTGTCTTACGGTCCTCGATAACCAGTCCAGAGACCAACTTGTATCCGGCTATGCTGATTATCTTTCTGGCGGTTGCCAGCACTCTAAAGGCAGCCATGCTTCTTTTTTGCTCCGCTGCCACTTTGGCTTCTTTCCGAAATTTGCCCAGTACGGTATCAAATGTTGGATCTCCATTGGTATAAACTCTTCGTTTCATGCCATGCTTGCCCATACAGTCTCCTCCTTAAAACGGAATGGTTTCCATTTCATACTCTGGTTTCTTTGGCTTCGGTGGCTCTTCTGCTTCTACGGTTCCAAACTGACTCCAGTCAGCTGCCGTACCGGATGACCCCGGCTGTGCATGGGTTCCCAGTGGCAGGGCAATAAGATTTGCCACCACTTCCGTTACATATCGCCTGGACCCGTCCTGTGCCTCATAGCTTCGGGTAGCATATCGGCCTTCTACAAATACCCTTGTCCCCTTCTTCAGCTGATTTCCCACGGCTTCAGCCAAAGTACCCCATGCCACCACATTGATGAAATCAGTTAATTCCTTCTTTTCCCCCTGTGGGGTGGTATATGAACGATTAACCGCAATACTGAATGACGCTACGGCGCGTCCTGTCTTAGTGGCTCTAATCTGTGGATCTCTGGTAAGGTTTCCCAATACTTGTACACTATTCAATTTACACATTCCTCCTGCTGATAAATAATGCTATGAACATAGTTCCGATAAAGGCTCCGCTAAATAATCCTAATATGTAATAAACCATAGGTACTTACGCTCCTGTACTGCCAATCCCTCCGCGGCGTTCTTCTTTGGCAGCGGTGAAGTCATCCGCCGTGATGCCAAACTTTAAGAAAATGCCCTGAGCAATTTTCTCTCCCACGGAAATGTGCTGTTCCACATCGCCATAGTTATAAATCCCTACGATGATATTCCCTTCGTTATCCGGGTTGTTATAGTAATCGCTGTCTATCACACCCACCGTGTTTGACAGCATCATGTGTTTTTTGATGCCCATGCTGGATCTGGGGAAAATCAGCAGGACATCATCCGCTGCCATTTTGGCTTTGATATGAGTTCTGACCATTCCCCACTGCTTAGGTCCGATGGTGATGGATACGGGAGAGTAAAAATCATATCCCGCTGCCTGCTCTGTGCTCCGCTGGGGGAGCTTTGTGGTATCTGTTGCTGTGGTGCATTTTTCAAATCGTCTCATGGTTCTGTTCCTCCTGCTTTCTCAGCTCTTCCATTGCATTGTTTATAAAATCGATGGAACCCAGTGCAGCACCCATCAGATAATTTGCTTCCCCATTCTCATCGGCCTGTACGTAATGGGATTCAATATACTTCATAAATTTTTGGATGATATCCATCCTTACCTGTATTTCATGGAATAGCCCTGATGGGCGTTCCTTAGTGATAGTCTTCTTTTTCTTTGGCATAGATAATCTCCTTACTTGCCCATATGGCTTACCCTGTTTGTACGATGAGTGAAATCATGAAAAGAAGGGATACAAGGATAATACCGTCTATCATTATGATTACCCCTAATGCGATACGCCTTAACATACCCGGAACAGCCTTAAATTTGGTACAGTCTTTTAACAATACCTGGCAGGCCATCAGCGCAAAGTCCGCCCATACCAGATTCACTATCATCCATGTGCTGTCATTCATTTTCATCATCCTCCATATTCCACCCCTTTATGGTGACGGATGCAAAGCCGGTATTCTCTTCTGTGATGTCATACCACTTCTCACATGTCACCTGGACTATCTGGCGATCATCCGAAAACGCTATCCCGTTTAAGGCATCCAGTATGGATTTAGTGACATTGTCCACATCCGGTTTTACGATCGGGCGTAGCACTCCGCGCTGTGCCATAAGCCGGTTGCGTTTGGTCATGCGTTTGGGACGTACGTAGTACAGTACGATTTCTACAGATAACGCTTTATCTGCGTCAAAGCATTTCCTTCCACATGTCTCCCAATAGGCCAGACGGATATCCCGCTCATACGCTACCGTTTTATCCGGGGTCCAGCAGTGCCCTGACCTGGCAAATCGTGGCCTTCCCTTCCCTGTGGGTTTTCCCGGGATGATAAAATGGACTCCTTCCATTGTTTCTCCTCCTTCACATAGCTTAAAAATCTTTCATTAGTTTCGATGAGCTCCTCTAACCGTTTTTTCGCCTGTAGTCTTAACTGGTCTATTTCTGATTCCTGCTCCCTAAGCCTCCGGTGCAGTGAAGCAATCTCCATATTTTTGTCAAATGTTTTTGATTCGTACCATGCATCACATGCATTTTTTACAATCCATAGAAAAGCCAACGCTGCCACCCAACATACTGTTTTCCCGATGGTTCCTACTTCGAAATGCATAGGTTCACCTCCCTTCTATCCGTAAAAAACTGGTTCCTGATTTCTGAAGTTTTCAGCCTGGATGAATCGGACGAACTGGAACCGGTAACCTTCATCGTTGAATCCATTGAGCAGTTCTGCCAGTACGTATCCGGCAGGGGCTTTTGGTTCTTCCTTCCAGTGCCTGGACTGTATGGTCCGATAGTGTACCTTGGGCTGTATAAGATTTTTTGACCCTACCCATCTGAGCTTCTGCCTGCCTTCGCGGACATTTCTCAGCGATTCCTTGATGAAGTAGGAGGCCAGTCTTTTTGCATCTTCAAACTGCCCATCGTAGTACTGGAAGGCATAGTGGCTTATGATGCCCAGTCCCCATACCTCATTGATTTCAGCTCGGGTAATCCCTGCAGGGATGAGAAGGTGATGATGGATTCTCTTCCCTCTATACTCTGTGGTGTATATGTACTTCAGCGCCTTTCCCTGTTTCCGGTATCTCCGCTTGAGACGGCGCATGAAGTTGGAAATGTTCCGTTTTGCGTCTTCATATGTAGGTTCCGTTTTATATGTCAGAGTTATATACAGGTCATCCCGGGAGAAGTTGCAGAAAATTGTCCGGTAGAGTTTCTTCTCTGCCCTTTTCATATTCCATTCCTGTGTCTTTTCTGTGGAGGGCTGAAAGTTCGGCAGTCTTTCCTTTCTCCCTCCCAGACGATAGGTATGGTATTTCTTTCTCTCTATGATTCCTTTTGCCTGGAATATTTCTTCTCGATATGCCATAGGTACCACCTGGGAATAACCCACTAAAAAACAATAGGATGTAACACTGACGGTTGAAAGAATAAATGAGTTATCAAGGGCTAAAAGGGGCGGATGCCCCTTTGTTTTTCGGCCTTTTCCCATGAATCATAACCATGGGATTTTTTTACTTTTTACAGGTTTCGTTGCTGGGAGTGGATACGGGCGTTAAACCCATGCCCATTAATATAGACTCTGGCATTCGTCCTTTTTCCCTCTCCTGCCAGCAGTACATAGATGGTATAGCCGGCATCCGAATCATACCCATCACCGTTAAATACCAGGATGCCATCAGAGGGCATCCATGGAATTGGCTGTGTCTCATATAACAGGACAGTTCCTATGACCATCTGTTCTTCCGGATCATATAAGGTGACCGCCTGCGCTATAAATTCCTTCATGGTTCTTCCTGTTCCTTTCCTGTATAGTCCGGATACATAAAAAAGGAAGCAGGAAAGATTCGGCTTACGTCATTGAATCTACCCATGCTTCCTCCTTTTGAAATACCAGTCAAATCCAGGCAACCTATCCGGCAGATTGTAGCATCCACCCACCTGATATCCATGACTGTTGAAAAACCATACTTTACTGCAATCCCTGTGACAGGGCACCAGCCGTCCATATACCATGGTCCACATGAGTGCCTTATCACTGAGCTCGCGCCGGCAGAAGTGGCATTTGTGACCCATCAGTTCCACTCTTTCTGGGCTATGTACATTTGGGAAAGCGCCTGGGCTACCGCTTCCAGCATGCGACAGGCATCCTCATAGGTCATAATTCCAAAGGCTACATTGTTGACTATAAAGTCAGCAATAATCTTTTCTCTGGATGTTCCCGTTACCCTGGCACAACGGGTAATGGCACTGTCTGCCACATTAAGCCAGAAATGGCGGCTGCCCTTCCCCCGGCAGGCAATCTCAAAAGTTTCCTTCCCTTTTTCATGTCCGAACACGGCCACTTCTGTATACGCTGGGTCTATCTTGTTTCTAGCCTTATTTAGCTTCATGGCGCGCCTCCTGGTGAATCTCTTTCACATGCACAATAACTACCTGTCCCGGCTGGAGTTCTTTTGGATCCTGTATGTGGTTTTCTTCGATTGTCCGCCATACCACTTCCTGCAGATTGTCTTTATCTGTCACAATTCGTTTGCAGATGCTCCAGACGGAATCCCCGGCCTGAGCTTCTGTCCGGTACTCTATGAGTGGTTCTTCATGGCTTTTCATTAGGCAGGCTGTACCGCTGCCAATGACGGCAGTCAGTGCCAGGCACATCAGTCCGATTTTCACCGCATGACGATTACCTTTATGCATGGTTCTGCACCTTCCCTTCCGCTGCCTCTACCAGCTCATACAGGTCTTTGCCTTCTGCCTTCTTCAGGAATTCGTTGAGCGTAAACTTTCTTACCCTCTTTTCTCTGCGGAACCGCAAAACCGGAAGCAGTCCGGCATGCACAATTCTTCCCACGAATCCCGGTGATGTCTTGAGTCGTCCAGCTACTTCCTTCAGGCTTAGCAATCTATCGCCATCGTCTGGGAAAACAAACTTCGTTTTCATGGTTAGTCTCCTTTCTTTGTTATCTCAATGACCAATTTTCACAGAGAGAGTACAGTTACATCTGTGCTCTTTTTGTATTTCTCTGATAACTTTGACCAGTTCTACCAATTTGCGGTAACTTTCAACGTGTGCTTCGATATGAATGTCTAATGTTTCCATATTTAGTTTCCTTTCTTTTGTATTTCTTTCATTAGGTCCTCTGTAATCTAAGTTGCTGTTTACTTACATGATGTGCAAGTTTCAACATAAAAAAATGCGTATTGCTTCATTTTTGGTTAAGTGCAAAAAATCAATTAATCTTTTCGCTTCCCAACATGTAAATGGCACTTTTTTGTTAATTTTACTGTTGAATGCGGTTACTGAAATCCCTACATAATCTGCACAATCTTTATAAGTGCTCCTATGTTCTCGAATTTTCCCCTTTAATTCGTCCAGACGTGCAAGCTTTACATATTCATATTATCATATTTTTATTTAAATTCAAGCATGCTACGCAAGATTTTTTGCTGTTTTATATAATTTATCTTGCACGGCATGTAATTCGCATATATAATTTAAGTTAGGAGGTGGATTTATGAACACATCTGAAATGCTATATAATCAGCAAATTGGTCTGCGTATTAAAGAATCAAGACTAATGCGTAAAATGACTTTAAAAACTCTGGGGTCTAAAGTTGGACTTAGTGAATCTACCGCCAAACGCTATGAAGACGGTCAAATTAAATCTGTAAGTATCGATGTTATTAAGAGATTTGCCATTGCACTAGAAGTATCCCCAGCCTATTTAATGGGTTGGGATACTTCTTCACTCACGGATTTAGAAAAAAGCTTAGTAAAAAAATACCGGCGCCTGGATGACGTCGGGAAGGCTACGGTAGATGCGGTTATTGATGTACAGCTGAAACGGTTACATGAGTAAACAGGAGTATAGATTATGGATGAATTGTTAAAAAATCAGGAGCTGATTAACCGGGCACGTCCCTTCACAGAACCGCTCCTGTCTCAGGTTAAAAAGTTTTATCGTATTTCCCTCACCTGGTCTTCCAATGCACTGGAAGGAAATACGCTGACTGAATCAGAAACAAAGGTCCTGCTGGAAGATGGTCTGACTGTGGGTGGAAAACCATTGCGGGATACCTATGAAGCCATTGGCCATGCTAAAGCCTACGCCTATATGTATACCCTCCTACATAACCAGATTCTTACGGAAAAGGATATCCTTACCCTCCACTCCCTCTTTTATAAAGAAATTGATGAAAAGAACGCCGGCCAATATCGCAAGATACCGGTCTTTATTTCTGGCTCCAATTATCCAGTATGTTTCCCGGAAGAAATCCCCGCTGCCATGAAAGACTTCTGCCATTGGATAGAAGTAAATAAAGCAATAGATCCCATCACCTTATCCGCCCTGGCACATCAGAAATTTGTATTCATCCATCCATTCGTAGATGGCAACGGCAGAGTAGCCCGCCTCATTATGAATACATTGCTAATCCAGCGCGGCTATCTCCCGGTAATCATTCCCCCGGTCAGAAGGGTAGAATACATCCACGCCCTCGAAAAAGCCCATACCGACACCCGCCCATTCATCCAGCTGATAAAGGAAATGGAAATAGAATCCCAGCGTGATTTTATACGATTCCTGGGATTGGATAAACATAGATAATTATGCCAGTGAACATTATAGAATGTTATTACACTTTATTTCATTTGACATCAAGACTTAAACATGATAACCTACATGTAGATTGAACCGTGGCGTATTGTACAAAACGGGCCGAAAAAGCCTTGATGCATTTATGTATCAAGGCTTTTTTCTTGTTTATGGAGATAGGATATGAAATTAACCGCTACAACGATTGACGAACAACTTCAAATTTTGTCTAAAAGAAACATAAAATTGGATGAACATTCACATATTATTTTATTCCAATATGGATATTATAATCTGGTAAACGGTTACAAAGATCCATTCATTGATTCTGTATTGACTAAGGAAAAAGGTGAAGATTTCTATAAATCAGGAACCACGTTAACCAATCTGGTTGCTTTATATAGATTCGATTCCACGCTACGTAGAAATATGTTATCCTGCACCACCATCATTGAAACCTATATGAAATCAGCAATATCCAATTTTTTCTCATTGAAGTATGGAACTAATCACTGGACCTATCTAACTCCAGCTTGCTTCACAAAGAAATCCAACAAAACAGAAAAAGTTAATAAATTGATTCATTCAATATCAAATGCTATTGAATACTTCACATTTCGCAAACCACATCCTTCTATTACACATTTTTCAAAACGTTATAATCAAATTCCACTTTGGTCATTAAATACTATTCTCTCTTTTGGGACAATGGCTAATTTTTATGACTTACTTGAAGATGATTTAAAGAAAAAGATTGCTAAATCCATCAACCCCGTTTTAACCCCGACAATTTTGTCATCTATTCTGTATTATCTTACAGATATTCGAAATAAATGCGCTCACAATAACCGGCTCTATATTCATAAAATTGACCAAAAGGCAACAAGAGTCTCTGTTATTCCCCAATTATCAATTCATGAATTCTTGAATATTCACAAAACGTCCATCAATGGACCATACGAACATGGTCAAGATGATATCCTTGCAGCATTAATCAGTATGATTTTTTTCTTTGGTAAATCCCATGTCTACGATTTAAATTTTGATGGCATCGATGAATCATTAGGGGCTTTGTCAAATTCAGTTTCTCCTAGCGTAGAACAATTTGTTCGATCTGTAACCGGGCTAGAGCATGAATATCTGGTTAAATTAAAAAGCATTAATTTATCAAACGACAAATAAAAAATATCAGCCTCCCACCTGCGAGTGAATGGCTGATACTTTAAAAGATGCCGGCATAATGCGCATTATGCTTGCGTCTCCATTATACCATGAAAGGAGACTATTATGGCTTATCTGAGAAAACGTGGAAATAAATGGTATTACACCATTGAATCTACCAATGAAGATGGCACCAGAAGAAAATCAGAGCGTGCCGGTACTGAGTCTAAAACAGAGACCATGAAATTATGGCGACAGGCTCAGGCTGCTGTGGATCGTGGCAATGTTGTCCCTTCCACTATCACGCTTGCGGAATTCTTATCCCAATGGGAAGATGAAGTACTTAATGGCAATCGCTATAAACCAAATACCATTAAACAATATCGGTCCGTTATGACCATGCACATCCTCCCCAACCTGGGAAAGCACAAACTCTGCAAGCTGACTCCACGCATCTTACAGAACTTCCTCAATACCCTCAAGGCTGACCTTGCCAAATCCACAGTAAACATAGTGTGCTCTGTGCTTAAGGCTTCTATGCGTTATGCCGTTGACTACTGCGGATACCTGACCACCTCCCCCGCTGCCAATATTCATACGCCCCGCTATATAGAGGCACCTAAAAAGGTAGAACCATTTACCCCGGAAGAAATGCAGAAAATTCTATCCCATTTTGCAGGAAATCAGATTTATGGAGCGATTCTCCTGGCATACTATGCCGGTCTGAGGCAGGGCGAATGCTGCTCCCTCACATGGCAGGATATCAACATGAAGACCCATGAACTTACGGTAGCACATACTCTGGTCAACGATAATGGCTGGGTAGTGCAGGCCATCCCTAAATCCCAGAGCTCCTGCCGAACCATCCCTTTTGGACAGGAACTCTATACACGGTTAAATACCTTACGCAATGAACAGACCAAAAATCAGTTCCAATTCGGAACCTACTACCAGCGCGGCCATTTCGTATGTACATGGCCATCCGGTGAACCCCTGAATCCAGATGACTTCCGCTACTTCAACCAATGGACAAAGAAAACCTTCGGGCACGGTTCATTTCATACCCTGAGACATACCTATGCCACAATGCTATTAGAACATGGAGCAGAACTGGAACTCGTAAGTAAAGCGCTCGGGCATTCTTCTCTGAATACCACAGCACAGTTCTATTCCCACGTTCTTGAAAAACGTAAAACCCAGCTGATTTCCATCATGGATGAAGCGCTGTAACAAAAAGGGCCTGAGAGACTTAATCCCTCAGGCCCTTTTGCCGTCCTAAATCACACTAAGACGGCAAACGCGACGGCAAACAGCCGATTTCTTTCGACAAACACTGAACATTCCAACCAATTTAATGTTATCGGAACTAATGTTTATATGGTTTTCCAGAGTGCTATATTATACTCTGTTTTCTCCGACGGCGTCTGCTTTTATACTGCATTGGCACTAACTAAAATTCTCTATCGTTTTATAGCGTTTTTTATGATTTTCAGGCAGTTAGGACGGCAAAATGGACGGCAAAATTATCGCCGGATTTTGCCGTATTTATCGATGATTTCTGAGCGTCCTGAATTGCAAATTATTTAAGTAAGCTGGCCAATGACAATGCAAACCCAAAAGCATAAGCATCCCGTTGACGGCGCATGACTACCTGTTTATGTTCCATTGCTTGGATTTGCACTTTCAACGTCTCTAATGATGCTTTCGATTTTTCCAGCTCGTTCCTGCATTCTGTCAGTGATTCGTTCGCATTCGTTAAGTTCTGCCTGGTTGCGTTTAGTTCGCTCTGTAAGTTTTCCAGTAACTGCATCTGCTCGCTGGATGTGCTTTTCAGCATTTTTAATTTCTGTCTGAGCTGAGTCAAGTCGTTTTCCTGCTCTATCAATTCCTGCTTCAACGTGTTCCACTGAGTTAACTGCATCGTGATAGTCATTGGCTGTCCTGCTGTCTGTGTAGAGCAACCACCATCCGATGATGCATAGACTGAAAGCGATGGCAGATACACAAAACATAAAATGATCATCAATCCAACTTTTAATCGCTTCCACACTGGCAGCTCCTTTCTGTGCAAAAAGTGTTGATTTTGCACACTGAATCTACTAACTGTGAAAAAATGCTGATTTTTTCACAGTTATATTGATATATTGATAAAAAGATATTACAATTGAGAATTTGCGTTTAAAGCCACTTTTAACGCATGAAAATGATTTTCATGACAAATTACTCATGGATGTGTTGAAAAATGCGCCGTTTACAGGCGCATTTTTGCTTTACATCATAATATCTGCATCAAAAACCTTCCCGGCAATCTTTTCGGTAAAGGTGTACTGCCATATATTGCACTTGATAGATGGTTTAGTTTTGCCCGGTTCAGCAAGCCACAGGGCACATCCACCTAACTGGTTAAAATGCAATTTGTTCTTGTACCAGTCCTTATTGCAGTACACACCGGCTACATATCCATGTTCCCAAAATTTGTTTACCGCAATGGAACAAAAATTCGTGAGTGCCTGTCTTGATGGCATCCCATGTCTGGCTTTATAGCCATCCTCATCTTCCATGTCATAGAATATGCCAATAACCTTATTAGCGGTCAATCCAGCCTCTGTAAGTGTTTTGATGACAAATGCTGCTTCCTTTTCTGCATCTGTCGTACTCAGGGCGTAGGAATAATGATATATGCCTATTTTCAGGCCATGACTTAAAGCACCATTAACATTGTTGTAAAACTCCCTATCTAGATTTCCCTTCCCGTAGCCCACTCTTATCATGGCAAAGGTAAAGCCGGCACGTTTGACCGCGGCCCAGTCTACCTTTCCATTGTTATGTGATACATCAATTCCTTTAATCATTCATTTCCTCCTTTCCTGTTTTGGCTTTGATTTCTGCCGCATCTGGTCTACCATCGTGATTCTTATCTACGTTCATGACCACAACGAACCCTACAGCTGCCAATGCAGTAGCCGATGTGCAGGCACTAAAAAATGAAGTCAGTTCAGGTAGATCAAATTTCCCCTGGATGACTCCATTTAGAATCCAGCCTACAATAAACAACAGGTATAAACATGTGATGCCTGCACCATATAACAGCACAAATACCATGCTCCCACGAACTTTATGCTTTCTTATTAATCGTGGCAGCCATTTTATCACCCTTCCTGCCTTATTCATCAAATTTTTCCACCTTATCTTTGACATTCTTTATCTGCTCATCATGCCGAATCATGGTCTGTGTCATGTGATTAAGCTGGGTCTGCATGGTTTTGATGGATAAAGATAATCCGTCTATACTCTGCTGTAATGGTTTGATTATCAGCACATTGAAAACGTAGCCGGCCAGCGTAAGTAACGTTCCGCATATAAAAATCTGTGTCTGCGTCATAGCATTCCCTCTATATCTTTCAGAATTATTTCTACTGGCTCTATCCCGATAGATAGTCTCAGAATGTGTGGTAACTCCAGATAGCACCATGTGGTATGGTTCAGACCAAAAGTGTCTGATCCGCTAATATAGCGAAATCGCTTGACCATATCTTTTTCGATTGCATGAATCCAGATGACTCCAGCTACTCCGGGATAGGCCGCATGAAACCCCATATCTGCCAGTTTCCGTGTCACTGTTCTGGCATTTTGTTCTATTCGTGCCATGCGCAAATCAAAGATATCCATCCCGTACTTTACCCGCTGCCGCGTTTCCTTCGTTGCCAGCATACCTCCGTGCTGAAAATACTCTGTCATTTCAATCATATCCATTTCGGTGATTCTGTCATTATGGACTGCAAGCAATCCTGACATTCCATCCAGATGCCCGGTTACGTACTTGGTCAGGGATTCTACTACAAAATCTGCCCCGGAATCGATAGGAGATGAGTTCAGCGCTCCAAACGTATTATCTACAATAGCTAGTCCGCCAGCCGCGTGTATGCGTGCTATGATACCTGCCATGTCTCTCCACTTGCCATCCATGGTAATAGAGTCAAACAGATAGGCATATGGCTTGAACTCTGCATTTTCTATACTTAGCCCATCCCCGCCTATCAGTGCTGCAATCTCCGGATAAACCTGCACATCATACAACGTCTGTATATGTTTCCTATGCTCAAGATAACTGATGAGACTGGAGATGGCCTGCATACCTGAGTTAAACAGGAGAGCCAGATTACTATGTGTCCGTTTTATCAGATTGCATGGGTTAGGGTCGATGTCCCTTAGTCTTTCATAATCGCCATATCCAGTTGAAACCCTTTCCGAACTCCAGTCCAATGGTAAAGCCTCCATTCAATTTTCTTCTTAAATCTTCATGATAAAAGCACGCGCGTAGTATGGGGGCATAATTACCTTTAGATTTATATAGCTTAGCCATTAATCCTCCTGTCTCAGCCATTGGCATTAATAATCGCTTGTAGGTCTGAAATATACTCTTTAGGGTCTTCAGGTCCACAAGATAGTCTTAAGACATACTGCATCACTCCCCTTTCTTCTTCCGTGTATATGGTATAGACAGTATGAGAAAGGCCAAAGGCATCGTTAGGCTGTATGAACTTGAAGTCATTGTGGCACGTTACATTGCAGTTATAAACCCATATAAGGCCACCAACCCCAGGAAATTTTGTAACAACTCCATGCTCCCTAAGGTATGAGTTGACAATCTTTGCATTCTTCTGAATCACATCCAGCTTGTTATGTATTGTAGCAATTCCCTTCTTGACAGCAATCTTTGTCTGTTTATCAGCGAATGAGCACGTAATCCTGCAAAGAAGGTCGACAAGCTCTGTATTCAGGTGCTCACTAAATACCAGAAGACCACTAGGAATCCCATAGTCAGAGGTATAATATTTCCCCAAGGAATCAATGACAATGTCTGCTCCATCTAGGAATGGGTTGTACTGTGTACTGGTCAGATATGTATTGTCAACCGCCAGTACACCACCCTTCAAATGTGCGTCTACTGCCAAGGCTTTTATGTCTCTCCGCTCCCCATCACTGGAAATCGGGGAACAAATATATGCAACCTTATCTACATCTGGAACCTTATCAAAGCCATACACATCACCTTTAACAAGATACTGTATCAGATATCTCTGTTCATAGTATGCATTCTTATCTACTCGTATGTTAAACCCATTACCAAGCAGATAAAGCACTGCTACGACAAAGGCATTGGTACCACTTCTTACCAAGTATGTATCTTTCTGATTGTATGTAGCTTTAATTATCTCATCATCACAATAATTGAAGTGTCCAAAGTAATCACGCAGTCCGTTGGATAAGACATTCTCGCTCACCTTTTTGTCTGGTTTAAACTTAATCTTCACTGGAATGTACTTATCATCTATGTAGATATAAGGTGTCCCATCCCTTATATAGCACATTCCATTGAAGCATTTATCGTTATGTGGGAACATCATTTCAAAGTTCGTATACATGTAGTTAACTCTGTTCACGCCTTATAACATTGTGTCCTGTGGGGTATTGGCTTCATAGTTGTAATGGCCTTTTCCAAAGCACACTCTCATAAATCCTCCATTTCCCCATATTGCATCTGTAACACCTATATCAATAGTCTCTTTGTGACTATTCTTCGGACCACCTACCGTGCGAGTGCCTGTCTGTACGGAACCTTGGGTAAGAGATGTTGTCAGTATTATCTTTTTGTCGTCTGCTGAGTTTGTAAAGTCAATATAGGCAAAAAGCAACTGTCTACATCTTTCAGAGCAATAAGCCTGCTCATGAGAAACCCAACCACCACCTATGACATGTCCCCCATCATGTCGTGTATGATATTCCCAAAGTGTTCTGTTTTCTTGTTTCTCAGACCGGAATGATATAATTCTGTATCTCTTGCCTGGTGTAACCTTAACAAAAATGGCATTATTGGCTGTGTCTCCGCCATACCCTTCAAGTCTTACTACACTGCAAGTCCGGGGTATGGTCACATCCACATAGTTGAAATTGGTGTTTGAGCCACTATCACTCCAATGTATCTCGTAATAGGCTGATTCTCCATCACCAATCCATCCGTAGTCACGCTTAGCAAAGTCATGGTTAGGATTGTTGTCATGAACATAAAGACAATCAACCGGGTTAGCTATGAACTCACCATACTGTGTTACTTGGTATATTGTGCCCCCTTTCTTCACACGTAGAGGAGTGTCACCCCCACATGCACCAGTTAGGTTGTTTGTCATTCTTGCATACATACCTTTTACCTTGAGTGTACCGGTTCCACTAGTAGAATCCCCTGCCATTGACTCTGTATCGTACAAGTGTATAGGGTAGATAACACCCGTCTTAGACTTAACCTTCATTATTCCACCCATAATTCAGCACCTCCGGGGAACACCAGGTGCCCATCTGCATTAAATACAGTTTTGGCGTCGATAGCAGCCTTTATTCCGTTGGAAGTTACGGGATTCGTGCTGCCGGCTGTTGGTGATTCATCAAACGTTAGCTTATCCTGTTTTGTAGCAATAGACTGTCGCAAAGTTTCGTACTCCACATTGGCATCTGTCTTACTTTCTTTTTCCCCTATCAGAGTTGTTATCGTAGTTGAGAAGTTAGCGTCATTCCCCAGAGCATTTGCCAATTCCTTTAACGTGTTTAAGGCATCTGGAGCTGAATCCACAATACCTGCCACGGCATTCTGTACAAATTCCGTACTGGCTATTGTGTTACTTTTATTGCCATCATTGGCCGTCGGAACACTGGTCTCTCCGGTCACTGTCAGTGTGGTAGTGGTAATGCCATCGCTGCCTATGTTGAGCTTTCTAGCACTGAGGTCAGTAGTGGACAGGCCGCCGGGGAAACAGGCGTTTCCTACCGCGTCAAATGTGTAATGCGCTCCGTTAAATGAACTTATCGAAAATGCATTGGTTTTTGCTCCACTGCTTGTATATTCAAAACCAAAACTGAATCTATTATATGTAGATCCTTCCTTACCCAAATTCAGATATACCCCTTCACCATCATTAAGATTTGGAACCTGTACTTTAAGGGGGATATTCAAGGTCCCCACTGTCGGTACCTCGATTTCCGTATTCCCGGTTATTTTTCCGCCTGTCTTTAAAAACACATCGGGCTTATTCTTGATGTAGCTTTTGGCATTCGTGTCTGTCTCGGCATAGTCTGCCTGTATCTGATGCTGTGCTGCCTCTGTGGCGCTTTTGGCTGCGGCCTGTGCGCTTTTTTCAGCTGCACTGGCATTGGTTTGTGTTTCTGTCACCAGTGGCGTGATAGTGTTTACTGCATTCGTCTTTTCTGTAGTGATGGCCGTTGTCGCTGTATCCTGGGCTTCCGATATCGTATCGGTGGCCTTTTTCTGTGCCGTGCTGACCGCTGACAGCCCATCGGATTTAGCTGTGCCAATGTCACTGATGGCTGATGTATGGGCCGCCTCAATCTTACTGAGCACATCATTCTGAGTGGAAGATACTTTGGAAACAGCGCTATCCTGAAGTGTCTTGATATTGCTTTCCGCTGTGCTCTGCAAGTCGGAAAGGCTTTTTTCTGCTTTATCAGACTGGTTTTTCAGTGTAGTGGAATAATTTGCATATTCCGACTTCAGTTGATTAGATACGTTTTCTACCTCTGTTTTGTATCCGCTTACATGGGCATCCATATCCGCCGCCACCGCTTTGGCTTCCTTAGCGGATTGCGCGGCGGCTGAAGCGGATGCCACGGCCTGATTTTTATCGGCTTCGGCGCTCACTGCTGCCGATTCTGCCCTCCGGGTAGCCTCCGCTGGGCTGGATGCTTTTACCAGTTGTGTTCCTGTGTCATCCCATTCCCAGGTGGTATGAGCTTCAGGGACCGGCAAGGTCATATCTATCTCAGCTGGTGCATTAATGGGCAGGCGCAAGGTCTTATCGTGTTTCAGGTTT
>OIWU01000649.1_pt1 | contig 40745 bp, 36 predicted proteins | sample 1587711 | NCBI WGS metagenome assembly OIWU01 (sample SAMEA3888909, study PRJEB22519) | human gut metagenome | biome: human gut; feature: human-associated habitat; material: faeces | place: Denmark | collected 2010 | reverse complement strand
AAGCAGGTAAAAAGCCGTACTATCAGCAAATTACCAATGAAATCATCGCAAGTAAAATTCTTCAAAAAGCAGAATTACCTCATGTAACTTATGAAGCAAAAAAAATAGAGAAGAATATCTACTCCATATGTCCAACCTTTATTACCCCGGACACAGAATACATTCCGGCTTATGAAATTTTACAGGTGCTCCCTTTTAAAAAGCAGGATGGACCATACCGGCATTTCATGGCATGCGCAGAAAAACTAGATATTCCCCGTGTCAAACAGGATGTAGATGCCATGCTGCAATTTGATTATCTCATCAACAATACAGACCGGCATTTCGGAAATTTTGGATTTATCCGCAATGTCAATACCTTGGAATTTCAAGGCGTAGCCCCCATTTTTGATAACGGAAATTCCCTCTGGTTTGATTCCCCCATAGGACTGATCAGCCCCTTCAAACAACCAGCTTATCCATTTTCAGTGAAACAGGAAAAACAGGTGAAACGAACCGATTTCACAAATCACTGGTTTGAAAAACTCTCTTCAGACTGGATTGAAAACACCATCCAAGAAGAACTTGCCAAAAACGAACTCATAAGCAAAGAACGTGCCGCCAAAATTAGTGAAACGGTAACAATATTACAAAGTAACCTGATCAATTATGCACAAGCCCCCAAAAGAAAAGAAGAACAAGAAGAATAAAACAAGCAGCGCCCCCAAGGGGGCGCTCTTTTTTGCGATTTTTTTATTTATTCTTACAAAGGAGGATATGAAATGGAAAATTCAGTCAGTATACTAATCACCCTCGAAGGGGAAAAAGAAGAAATAAAATCGATCCACGCAAAGACGAAAGCCTGGGCTTCAAAAAAATGGTTAAACATACCAAGCGTCAAAATCCTTAATATCACTCCAATCTATGAAGAAAAAAGACTTGGGGAAGGCCAGTACAGCTTTGAGATCTATTACCAAACCGATAAAAAAGAACATTCAAAAATGTGGGAAGAAATCTTGAAAAAGAAAACACCAAGTGTTCGAATGTATTATCTGAAAGAAGAAGGTAACAAAAATTCTTATTCCTATGAAACCAATGATAAAGAAAGAAGATATTATCCACATGACTATACCATTTGCTGTTATCTGCCTACCCATCCAGACAAAGCAGAAGAAATTGGCGGTAACGGGGTCGTAGAATATCTGACGGAAGAAGATTTAAGAGAAAACCTTACAGAAGCATTTGGAGACTTACCATTACCAATGCTTATTCAGAAAGCAAAATCTCTTCCAGAAAAAGAAGATGAATACGTAGAAATCCAAAAAATTGAAAAAGTATAAGAAAAGTTATTTAGTCCTATTTAGCCCTGTTTGGACTAAATAGGACTAAATAGGACTAAATAAGGCTAAATAGGACTAAAACTTAGGGAAAGCCCCAAACAAGGGCTTTGTGCTTTTCCTATATCTTTCCGAAAGAAGAACGAATATAATAGGAAAAACAGCGAAAAAGAAAGGAGCAGGAGAATGAATAGAAAAGCAATGAAGAAGATCGCCGTGGGGCTCATCTGCGCCGCAGGAATCAGTGCAGCAGCACCGGCAGCAGTCAACGCAATGGACTGGGGAGGTGTCGTAGGAACGGTACTCGGCGGTGCCATGGCGTATAAAGAAGTCGATGCCTACGTTCACTATGTCAATGATACAGAAGAAGGAAGACAGGCCTATTACCAGGAAATGAAAGACAGCATGGGCGTCAATTATGATGAATACCATAATGCCATGCTTGATACCCTCATGAATAACCTGACAGAAGGCGTGGCAGCACATGATGCCACCATTCAGGACAAGCCATTCCTGTACTTTTTGAATAATGACAAAAGTTTCAACGCTTCCTGCGGACTGGGACATGTCATGACCGTCAATACCGGGCTTTTCCGCATTTCGGACAACATTGATGAAGTAGCCTTCGTCATTGGACACGAAATGGGACATGGAATGAAGAACCATTCCCTCAAAGGCACCCAGAAGAAAATGAGAACCATCATTGGAGCATCCGTTGCAGCGGAAGCCATGGGAGGCGGCGCAACAGCCAATATTGCGATGAACGCCCTGGTGGGGCAGATCAACAACATTCAGATCACCAAAAAACAGGAATGGGAAGCAGACAACCTCGCTTTTGACTACTGCTACAGTGCCGGATACAACCCTGGAGCCGGAGCCGCTATCTGGGTACGGGTGAATGAAAAAATGGGAGAATTCAAAAACAACCTTGTCGGCGAAATCTTTTCCCCGAACGACCATCCCAGCAACCATGACCGGCAGATGAATTATGAGAAGAAACTGACACAACTCTCGGGAGGGCATGTTACCATCAAAAAAGAGACCGATATCGTGGAAATCAACGGAAAGGAATTTACCACTCCCGCTGCCCTCGGTGATATGAGCAGCGCAGAAAGAAAATACTTTCTTATGGGGAACCTTGCTGCAGCCTATGACCATGGGGAAAATAAAAAAGCAGCAACGAACCGGAACGGAACCGTTTATTTAGGCGATCAAGCCATCATGACCCCTGTAGAAGGAGATGAAACCGCGGATGTGCTCGTTAAAAGACTTAATGCCATCAAGTAAAAAAATGAAGATCATATCCGTTCTGCTTTCTCTATTGCTCCTTGCCAGCGCAAATGAAGCCATGGCTGAGCATTGGGAACTGGTAGAAAAAGGGGATTACATCGAACTATACAGCGACAGCGATTACTATCACCGGGATCAAGAAAAGGGACTCGAGTATTGGAGACTCAAACACGTATTCAATGATGGAAGCACCCTTATCCAAAAATATGAAGTAAATCCCAAAACAGGGAAATACAGAAAAATATAAAAGCATAATCCTACAAAAAGAGCAGCCAATCTGCTCTTTTTTATTGCCCCAATGAATAAGACTCGAAACCTTCAGCTTTCCCAAGGGAAAGCTTTTTTTCATGAATTTTCTGTTAGAAAGGAGAATGCCAATGAGAAAACTGGAATTTTATGTATGTAATGGGGCAGAAAAACATGATTATCGTCTTATAGCAGAATTGGGAAAAAAAGAAATATTGAAAGCCGACAGATGGGGAAATATCAAAGATCGAATCAGACTTCCTAAACCGATGGCGTTTACCAGACTGCTGATGCTGCTCTGGGAAGCCCAAATGGGCTACTTCGGAGGATGGCATCGAATCGACAACAACCTAAAAATGATCGGCACAAAAGTATTACACAATGAAGAGGTGTAACAAATGGAAGATAAAAATACAATGGAAATCATCGAAAACAAAATAAAAGACTGGATCAAGAAGAATTATCCAGATGGTTATACCATATATCGAAACTATAACGATCATTTAAGTCCGGACATGATCGTGGATTGTCTGGAGCAAAAAAATCCAATGGATGCTTTTTATGAGTATTTGTTTGAAAGCTACGAAGAAGAATGCGACTATCTCTATCCGGATCTATATAAAGAGATGATGGATGACATGACAGAGGAAGACGCAAAATTCATGGAAGAAAATGAAGAAGAATGCATGAGCGTGGTAGATGAAAATCTGGATATTCATTATCCCTATGATGATTTCCTAGACGAAGAGATCTGCTGCGATATTGTGATTGATAATGGAGATGCCAACACGGACTTCAATGCACACAACATCAGCCCATGCTATGAGGCGGCCATTACCAAGAATAGAAGCAATCTTTCCAGAGAAAGCGGCATGATGCTGATCGCCAAACTGCAGGACTATAGAATCAAAGATTTCAGAAAAATTTTCAATGCCTGCCGCTATGCAGATACCTATGGGAAAATCGAAAAAATGAAGGATTTGAACCGGAAGTATCCATTTATCACTTCATGCTACAGAGAAATAAAAGGATCCACAGGATCACTCACCGCTTTCGTACTCTGCGTGAAAACGACACTTCGAGAAATACTCGCATGGAATACAGAAAAAACAGATATCCGGATCTCAAAAAATATCGAAACCTGCGGGCTATATGATTATTGGTACGGTGCAGGATCAAATTTAGAAATTCATCTGGAAAAAGACATTGTCATCCCAAAAGAAAAAGTTTATCGCTTTGTACCGGACTTTTATTGGGATTACTCCATTGAAGAGTGCTATGGGATGACCAGCAAAGCATGGACAACTATGCCAAAAATAAGGAAAACAGCATAACATCAAGGGGGCGGATGACATCGGCATCCGCCCTCCTATTTAGTCTGAGTAAGACCAAATAGGACTAAACAGGACTAAATAGGACTTAAAACTTTCAGCTTTCCCAAGGGAAAGCTTTTTTACATGAATTTTCTTTGTTATCAAGGAAATGATTAAAACAAATGCATTGACTAAAGAAAGAGGGATAAAAATGAAAGGTACGGAAAAAATGAAAAAGATCGAAAGCAAAATAAAAGACTGGATCAAGAAGAATTATCCAGAAGGTTATACCATATATCGGGACTATAACGATCATTTAAGCCCGAACATGATCGCAGATTGTCTGGAACGAAAAAATCCAATGGATGCTTTTTATGAGTATCTGTTTGAACTCTACGAAGGAGAATACGACGATCTCTATCCTGATGTATATAAAGAGATAATGGATGACATGACAGAAGAAGACGCACGATTCATGGAAGAAAATAAAGAAGAATGCATGAGCGTGGTAGATGAAAATCTTGGTATCAATTTTCCTTATGATGATTTTCTGGACGAAGAGATCTGCTGCGACATCGTCATTGATAATGGAGACGCGAACACAGACTTCGACGCACACGCCATCAGTCCATACTGTGATGCAGATTCTTACAGAAGAAGAAGCAATCTTTCCAGAAAAAGCGGCATAGCGCTGATCGCCAAACTGCAGGACTATAGTATCAAAGATTTCAGAAAAATTTTCAATGCCTGCCGCCAGGCAGATGCCCATGAGAAAACTGGAAAAATGGACGAATTAAAGCGGAAATATCCGTTCATCACTTCGTGCTATAGTGAAGTAAAAGAATCCACAGGACCTCTCACCGCTTTCGTATTCTGCGTAAAAACAACACTTCGAGAGATGCTCGCATGGAATACAGAAAAAACAGATATCCGAATCTCCAAAAACATCGAAGCCTGCGGATTATATGATTATGTAAACGGTGCAGGATCAAATTTAGAAATCCATCTGGAAAAAGACATTGTCATCCCCAAAGAAAAAGTTTTTAGCTTTGCACCGGACTTTTATTGGGGTGATTACTCCATTGAAGACTGCTATGGGATGACCAGCGATGTATGGACAACCATGCTAGAAATTAGAAAAACAGCATAACATCAAGGGGCGGATGACATCAGCATCCGCCCCTTTTTTAGTCTAAGTAAGACCAAATAGGACTAAATAGGACTAAACTAGACTAAATAAGAAAAGGATATTATAATAAAAATAAAAGAAAAGAGGGATGATATGGGCAGATTACCGAAAGAAGAGTCAGAACGCAGAAGAAATGGAAGAAGCAGAATCAGGCTCAAAGAAATACGAGAATTTCTAAACCTGAACAAACAGACCATGGCCAATATCTTAGGGATACCAGCTCCCGTATACATACAATATGAAAAAGGGGACTATGATAAGAAAAGCATCATGCCAATCATAACCATGGCAAAAAAAATGGATATATCCGTGGACTATCTTCTGAGCCTGACAGATATTAGCGAATCGTATCCCAAACAGGAAAAAGAAGGGATCGTAGGACAAAAGATCAGAGAATACAGAAACCAGAATAAAATTCCAGGAGAAATACTGGCCAAGAAAATTGGACTCGACCGGCAATGTCTATATAATAGAGAAAGAAGCATCACCCCTTTCAGAACCGTAGAGATCATTCAAATGGCAAGACTGCTCCATCTTCCCATGGATTACCTCTTGGAAATGACAGATGAAACTACACCAAGAAAAAGATGCATGGAACTGGGCAATCCGACAAAATACGTAGATGTAAATCACATCAAAGAAGCGCTTCGAAGTACCCATAACGAAACACTGATGGAACCCCCAAAGCCTAAAGAAGAAAAAACAGAATATCTGGCCAAGAATAGAATCAGGCAGATCCGAGAAGAAAACGGACTCCATATTTCAGAAATTGCCCAAGCCATAGGCATCGATCAGGGAACCTATCAATCCTACGAAAAAACGCCAGAAATCATTCCCGCGGGCTATTTAAAGCGAATGGCAGCCGTCTATCAGGTCAGCATAGACTATCTGCTGGGGTTAACTTTGAACCGTAAAATCAACAAATAAAGGGAAGATCCCCCGCATCGTTTTCTCTGCCGGCATAAATGCCGGCTTGTTTTTCGCAAATTGTTTTTCCCGTATTTAATTAAGGAAAGGAGGAGAAGAAAATGTTTGGAGGATTTATCGGAGGATACATTATCGGCTGGATTTTCTGTATCCCGATTGCATTCATTATCCTGTATCTCATTGCAGGAGGAATTTTATCCTTCGTAGGAAGCCACATCGTATTCTTTACCGTATTGATTTGCGCTTGGATTTGTATCAAAGCATACAAAAAGAAAAAAGCAGTACCACCGTCAGCCAATGCCAGACCCATAAAAAATGTGACACCGGCAGCGCACCCAGTACAGACAAGACCCGTGATCACAGAAGCGCCTCTTGCAATCACAGGAACTTCTGTAAAAGATAAGCCAGTAGAGCTACACAAAGAAAAAAAGCTGACCGTCGAAGAATGTATCCTTGGAAACAAAATGACATGGAAACACAGCGTCCCTTGTCATAAAGAGAAAGTATACAACGAAAAATAAACATCAAAAAAGAGAACCAATCCACATGGTTCTCTTTTTTGATGCCTGAAAACAAGAATTACCAATAAAGCCGCATCGTTTTTTGAACAACAGTCATAAAAAAGGGATACCCAGAAAGACACAAAGAACCAAGCCCTTCTATCACGCCTGCCAGCTCAAAAAAAGAAAAAGTAAAAAATCTATGGTCAAAGAAAGCCATAAAGAAAATAAAAATAGATAATCGAATGCCGCACTCAATCGGTTTATCGACCCAAAGCCGATGAACCGACAAAAAGCCAAGCCCGATAGAAAGCCACAGATAATACTGCTTCATAAAGATTCACCTTCGATCCAGCTTTCGATCGCCGCACGGCAGGATCTTGGATTTTTTACATAGCGATACGTCAGAGAAAGCCCTTTTTTAGTAAAGAAAGTGAGGTCTCCATAATGGAAAATACTTCCTAAGAACCCCTGCCGAAAGGTCACAAGTGCCAATTCTTTTCTTTCCAGCTGATACCCTGTTACACGAACGGCACCGGAAGAAAAAGATAAAACCTGATTTGAGATCATGCATCGATCCCTGAAAAATTTGATACAGCGCCAAATCGGAAGAAAGAAAAGAAATAAAATGCCAAACACCGGCACATATAAAGCGCCCAAAAATAAAAGAGTCAGCGCAAGCCAAAGAGCCAAACCATGCTCCAAAGGTTCATAAAGACAAACAAGCATAATGGCCGTTACAAGAATTTCCAAAACAGAAGCAAAGCGCCCCGGACCCTCTGGGAGAAGGCTGATCCAGGTGGAAAGAAAAGAAACGCCCAACAAAAGAACAGGGAAAATAATCATAGCCGGATGATGAGAAAGCCGCATGACAAAACCTCCCGCAAAATATAAAAAATAACTTTAATCATTATATCACACAATAATCAAATAATGATATAATTGAATTAGACAAGAAAAGTTTGTCTAATTCATTGAAAGGAGAACAACAATGAGAAAAAACATGAGAGAACTTAGAATGGAAAACGTATGGGCTGAAAACGATCAGAAAGAAAGCCCGTTAACTGGATTTTATGAAATTTCCTATGGGAAAGCCTACCTCGATTTGGAAGCCGCAGGCGTAATGGTCATCCATATTAAGGACTGCGCCAGATGGAAAGAGGGGAACGCCAATTTGTCGCTTCGCGGACAGGACTATGCAGACCTCTGTGAAACGTATGCAGAAGTAGATGCTTCCGGCACCGGAATCAACATCTACATTCCAAACGAAGTAGAAAATATGATGACCCCGAAAGCCGGGAACATCCACAGCAAAGGGCGAATTCTTCTTACAAACCGAAAGATCAACAAAGAAGAAAACATCTATGAAAGTGACAATCTTCGCTACTTCATCTCGCAGGAACAAATGAATGAATGCGAAACAAAGTATCGAAACCCGGAAGAAGACAGGGTACTGGACATCAATAATCCAGTAGATCAGCTGAAGCTGATGTTTGCAGTCTACGACACAGTCAAAGAATTAGAAGCCGCACAGGCATAGAGGAGACTACATGAACTTTGAAGAATTTGCTATGCCGCTTCTAAAAGGATATATAGGGGCAGAAGCCTATTATGCCGGAAGCATGCTCAAAGCTGTATGGGACAAAGACTATAAAGAAGCCATAACTATGGAGAAGAAACTGAAAGAGCATATTTCCCAAAGGAAAAGAGCCTTTCAGATGGTAAACGCACATCCAAGGAAAACGGATTTCGAAGCTGCCTTTAAAGGCGAGTCTTTTGAACAAGCCGTAGCATTTCAAAAAGAATGGCATGATATGGAAAAACAGCCACGAACATGGACAGCCAAAGAAAAGCAGATCTACCAAAAGGGGCTTACAGAACTTCTGGAGACATTCGAAAACGGTGAACAACAGGAAAGAGCCTACTACCTTTGCCGTAATGTGGCAGAACGAGTTTACCATCAATATCCGGGCGAAATCGAGACAGATGAACAGCAACTGCTCAAATTCATCGTAGAAAGCCGAGCGCAGACAGAAAGGATGGGGGCTATCCCCGAAATCCACGGAAGCATCCTCTCACTCGAACGTCTTAACACCAATCTTGCGATCACCCAAAAAGAAAATGAAATGCACAAAGCCATGGAAGAAAGGAGCCAGACAGAATGAACCTGATTGGAGGACTTACAAGTACAGCGACCCGAGCGGCCGGTGAAGAGAACATTATTGAATTCCAGCGAGATCTGGAAACCAAAGAAATGGAAGAGCTTTACCATCTCATTGAAAAAGCCAGAAAACAGCTTTACGTCGTAGAAAAAGAGAAAGGACAAAACCGAAAAGAAAACGAACTGTTTATCAAGCGCGTTCGTGAACTGAAAGCCTATATGAAAGAACATGGGCTGGAAAGCCAAACCAGAAAAAAGAAAGTAGAGGAAAAGAGAATCAAATTCAGAAGCAAAAAAGACATGGTTCGCAGCCTCACACTCAATACGGACGGCAACAACGACGACCAGCAGGATGAATTCATCGAAATCATGGGCCCCATTTCCGAATATGAAGCCATGAAGATCAGACACTTTGCAGCGCAAATGACAGAAATCGATCGCATGATGCAAAGCGCAGAAAATGAAGCAGATATGATCAATTTAAAAGGATTGGCACTTCAATATGAAGCCTGCAAACAAAATATGATCGGTTATGCCAAACATATTGGAGCCGGAGTCAAAAAAGCCCCGGTAAACAAAGCAGAAAAAGAGAAAGAAAAAGAACGAATCAAAGAAAAAACAGAAGAACACGACTATAGCCGCGGAAGAACACTGGAACTCAAGCAGGACTAAAGAAAGAGAGGAAACATATCATGTATAGCGAAGAACAAGCCCAACTCATTCAAAAAGGCATGGATCATATCACCAAAGCATTTCAAGTACGTCTTGATGAAAACGGAAAATTTCATCTGGGAATGGAAGATCATCCGGATCTTTTTCCTGATGTAGAAGATAAAAAAGACGGGATCTATAATTTTGTAGGTAAAATGGAAAATCTGGGAGAAGAACGCCCTTCTGCTGCCGATCTGGATGCCTACCTTGCCAGTTTACCTGAAATAGAAGAATTCAATCCGCAAAAAGCCCAAAGATATAAAGCATATACCACCAATAGGTTAAATGAAGAACTAACAGAAAGAGAAAGAGAAAAACAAGGCCGCTCTCTGTATGAATCAACGGAAGATCAAGAAAAACGTATTTTGAATAACCGGGAAGATATTCGGTACAAAGAATCAGAACTTCAAGAAAACCAGAACAAAGCAGTTAAAATTCAAAATGAACTTGATGAAGGGATATTGACACTTTCCCCTTATAAAAAACTGCAGGAAGCCAGAGTCATGGATCATCATCTGAATGATAAGATGGGTCAATTCAATAAAACCATTGATCTTTTGATGAAAAAAGAGAAAACACTCGAAAAAGCAGCCGAAAAAGCTAAAATAGCTCAAAAGATCAAAGAAAAGAAAGCTGAACTTGCAAAGCTCTATGATGCGTATGACAAAAACCAGGACGAAATCAACGAATACGAAAAACGACTAGGCGGCACAGAAGAAACACAGGAAAAGGAACTGCATCAGCTGGAAGAAAAACAAAGCCAGAGAAATGCCAGCCTATTTGCTGTGAATAGAGAAATCAAGCGTTTGACAGAAGAAATCAAAGACAGCCAGGAAAAACTCGCCATTGCAGAAAACGATCTAGCCAAAGAACAAAAAATGGAAAAAATGCAAGAAGAAAGAATCGCCATCATTCAAAAAAGACTGAATGACGATCAATTTGACGCGGATAAAATAAAAATGGCAATGTTCTTCAGAATGAGCCAGATTCAAAAAGCCATTCAGGAGAAGGATTATGACATAAAAGCACCAGAAAGGGTCCGCATCCATAATCCGGAAATTGCCACCTCTTTAGCTGAAGAAATCAAAAAGACAGCAAACAACCAAATCAAACAAGTAACCTGGATGCTGTACAATAACGAAAAAGTATGGGAAAAAGAAAATATTGAAATTGTAAAAGGAATTGATACCAAAGAAACCAACAAAAATGGCTGGAAAGAAGAAACCATTCTTTACGACAAAGTGCTTTTCCGGAATGCTGATGAAAATACAAGAAAAATCATTACAGCAATGCATAGCGCCTTGAACTCCGCAAGAACAATTCAAAATGGAGAAACTTTTGATTCTTATATGGGAAGGATCAAAAAAGATACGCTGAACCGCCTTCGTGAATTAAGCATGAAAGCAAGACAAAACGGGGAAAAAGATCCAAGAGAACTGGTAGAACAATTCTTTAATGCCAACCGGGAAGATCTCGTCGATCCGGGTAAAGCTATGGCAGAAAGACTGGCCAAAGAAAACAAGAAAAGAAATGATTTAGAAAAACTGCCCAGACTGAACCGTCTTCTTGAAGAATGTAAAAAAGCACAGCAAGAATTGACCCTTGCGGCTAAAGAAGCCACAAAAGGGAAAGCCGAATTGTTTGGAGACTCAAAAGAAGAAGAGCAGTTAAAAACAGTCAACGAAAAAATAGCCAAATGGCTTGGAAAAGACTTGGAAGGACTTCATCTCCCGGAAAAAGAAGGGAACAACAACCAAGAAGTAAAAAAGCTGGATGAATATCAGGTACACAAAAAGCTTCAGCAGTTAGTCGCAGAAAAAGAAGCAGAAGTCCAGGATGAAATCTACAAAATTCATGAAATTAAAAGAGAAGCCATTCCACGAATGATGCTAAAGACACTTCAAGACGAAAGAAAAATCCTGAGCTTACTTGCCTACCGAGCAATTCCCAAAGGAATGATGGAAAAAGCGCAAGAAACAGAAATCGAAATCAAAAAGAACCAAAAACCAAAAGAACTTTCCCGAATCAATGGGAGATATCCGCTTGATGGATATACTCAAATGGCAAAAGCACAATTAGATGCCTATGCAACAGTCATCGAAGCATACCAAATGTCAATCACCCCGCAAAAGTATTGGAAAATCGATGAAACCATCAATGATTTCAGAAACAGAGAAGATACGATTCAGCTGATGGCTAAAGAATTGGAAAGAGTCAAAGCCAGACTGGGTGAAAAAGTGCAGTTTAACATGAAGGATGATGAAAAAATCGAAGACTACATCAACCGAATTCATAGATACGTACTGCAGGAAACCCAAAACAATGCAAAAGCCAGAGCAAGAATCAGAGAAGAAGACATCAAGAGCATCGCTGCCAAAATGTCCACAGGAAAATCCATCGATCCGGAAATTCGAACCGCTGTCGAACATTTAATCCCTAAGTGCAGGACAGATGATTTTATCAGCTTAGACCAAATCAATAACTTTGATCTCAGGAAAAAAGACCCGATTCAAAATAAGATGAGAAAAAATAGGGAAGAACTGCAAAAAATCATGGCCTCATCACATCCGAAACCATTTGCAAAAGAAAGTAAAATCTATACCTATGAAAATTTTGTCTACGAAATGGCGCAGAAAGAATTTACTATTCATGAAGCCAGAGAACGGTTAAAAGAGCTTTACGCACAGAACATCACGATCAGCCAAAAAGATATTGAGAAAATCAAAGAATTGAAAGACATTTTTCTCTTCAATACCCAAAAAAGAAAGCTGAAAGAATATCATAAGTCGGAATACGAAAAGTTTATCGAAAAGAGGAACGAGGTACTAAGTGCTGACTACAAAATGAAAGAATCATTTGGCAAGGCACAGGATCTGACCTCCAAAGATGCTTTTAATACCGGAAACCCGGATGATGAAATCGATCACAGACAGGATGGGAAAGAAGGGCAGTCAAAGAATGAAACCGGCGAAAAGAACCAACTGGATACCCAGGCCTTCTGGAAGGCAAACCTGAAATGGGCAGCCATGCCATTAAACGCAGAAGAAACCAAAGACATGATCAATATCCTGGCACAAAGAGATGCCATCCTTCAACGCAGCCAAAAAGCAGAAGCCGCACTTCAGAACAATATCAAAGCCGGAGAAAACAATTATGCCCGCATTGATCAGCTTATCGGCCGAGTCCAGATCATGATCAGCCAAAATGGAGCAAAGAGCAGAGCAATCCAATTCCAGGAAGAAAACAATGACAAAGCAGTAGCTAAAGCAAGGACCGAGCTGCTCAATGATCTCAAGAAAGTCAGAGCTCAATACAAAGACAGACCAGAAGAAATTCCTACCAAAGAAGAACTGCTGCAAATGAAAGACCTGGCTGGCAAAAAAACAGAAGAGCTGACCCAGGGAGAAATCGCCCTCGTAAACAAAGTGAAAGCCTTCCCTATGACAGCAGAAAAATTGACCAAAGCACTGGAAACAGAAGAACAGTATCAAAACAGTGTCAAAGTAGGGTATGCTGCAAGATGGATAAAAACGATGACGGAAATCAACAACATCAACCGCGCGGAATATACCACGATCAAAGAACTGCTGCAGGAAAATACGTCTGACAGAGAAGAAAAGATCGCAAAACAAAGAATCCTTTTTGAAAAAGAAAGAGAAACAATCAAACGAGAACGACTGACCCAATACAAAGGTGAATTTGTCAGCGGCAAAAAGCTCAGAGCGTTAGAAGCGGACCCTGAAAAAGCCATCAAACTGAAAAGCTATCCGATGGACTTGCTTCTGATGCACGATCCAAAATTTGTAGAAATCCAGAAAAGCATCGAAGAAAACAATGAAAAGCTCATAAAAACCGGGGAAAAGCTGACAGCCCTGCAGAAAGAAGCTGAAGCGGCCCGAGAAGAAATCCGAACCAGTCCAGAAAAGACAGCCATTCTCGAAGAAGCAAAGGAAGCAAGAAACCGTTTGATAAAAGCTTCCATTCCTAAATGCATAGAAAAAATCGAAGAAAAATTCCTTGCTGATACCAACAACAGGAATGTTGACAATGAAGAAATTATGCAGGAAGGATTGCGCATGCTTACAGAAGCTGCAGAAAAGACCAAAGTCAACACACTTGTCAATGCCATGAGCAGACACGGGAAAGAGTACGGCCTTAGCGATGCCCTGGCAGACAAAGTCAACGACAGTATGGGGACCTGGCTCGATCAGCAAAGGTACAACAACACGCCAAGCAAGACCGAAACAAAAGAAATCAAGCTGATGCGCTCTATTCAGAATGAACTCGGACAGACAAACAATCCGGCAGGCTTAACCGAATCTGAACGAATTGCCATGCGCATGAGTGAAGAAAAAGCAAAAGTGAATCACCGGACATTTGGCAGAGCATTGAATAACCTGGAGAAATATGAAACCCAAAAAAGAGATATCATAAACCAAGCCCAAATTCATGGCGACGAAAAGGCGGAAGAAAAGATCGAAAAAATCAATGCATACCAAACAGAACTGCAAAAAGAGTATCAAAGAAAAGCGCAAAAATTAAATGAGGCTATAGGGAATGCTGAAAAAAAGCTGAAAATGGATTTATCAAAAGAAACCGCCCCAAGCCTGAAAGTCGATATTTTGCTGAATCGCTTCAATTTAGAAGAAAAGAAGAAAACCTTATGGAGAACTGCCAATCAATCAATACCACAAGAATATAAGGAACTCAAAAAAGCGCAGGCAGATTTCAAGGAAAACGAAAAAGCCATCAAACAAACAATCATCATCAAAGAAGAAATCGAGAAAAATATGCCAACCCTTCCTATCCCTGCCTGCATTAAAGAAAGCCAAATCCTCGATCAGGCAGACATCTGGATGCAGCGGAAAATCAAAAATGCCGCCAATATCATGTCCTCAGACGAAAAGACAGTTAAGGCAGAAAAAATGTCAGACTGGAAAGAACATCATGCAAAAAGCGACATTCAAGCAATCACAGCAGAAGCCTTGATCAATAACTGGAAAAAACGCGACAGCCGAAACATGCAAGGCATCCTGGAAACAATGACTCCGGATCAAAAGGAAACCGTTCTGACCGGCTATCTCAAATCTGCGAAGGAGGAAAAGCTCACTGCCAATACCAAAGAAACTATTACTCAAATGCTCGAGACCATTCAGGAAGAAGGAATTGGCAAAAGACAGAATCGAATGATTGATACCGTCATCAACATGGACAAGGAATCGTATCTCACAGTGGTTGAAACCGCGAAAGAAAACAAGCCTATAGAAGATCGGAATCAAGAAATTCGAAACCTCAACGAAGAGATCGTCAAAAAGAACCAAACCATTGCCGACAGCCTAAAGCAATCGGATCCGGAAATCAAAAAAGCCGTAGAAACCATCGAAAAAGTAGCAACCAGAACATCCGGGGGGCAAGGCATCCAAAGCACAAGAGATACCAGAATGCAAAACGAGGCGGCCAAAGAATACAACCAGGCCATTGAAACCATCAATCAGCGCTTGATTGCAAAGGGCAAAGACCTTATCAAAAATGATACTATCCAACTGGAAGAAGCCCTTCAAATCAAAACTGTCAAAGAAATGGCAACTCCAAAGCCTTATGAAAATGCGACCCCGGAAAAAGCAAGACAAATCCTGATTGACACAGAAATCGAAAGCAAACGAAATCCAGAAATGACCCCGGAAACTTACTATGAATCCATGGACAATCTGCTTTTAAAAAGCAGTAAGACAAAGAATGGGATCGATTTGGATAATCTGATGGATTTAACCGAAAGAGAAGAACAAACAAGTGAACTCTGGAAAGAAAGCTATCAAGATTACACCGCTGAAAAAGTCGATCAACTCAAAATGCTAGAACAAACAGGCAACATTCAGAGTCTTGACCAAAGCATTTCCAGCATGAACTCAAACAGTAATGACAGGGAATCAGAAGCAGGAATGATCAATCAGCAGTCTAAGACAGGTTTCGAAGAAAGCCTGAAAGAAAACGACAATGATATCAGCGATACCGTGATCCAAGAAGGCAGAAGAAACATTACCGAAGACTTTACCCAAAATCTGCACACCTATATCATGGGACTTGAATCAACACAAAGAAAAGTCATGGTCATCGAACTGGAAAATATCAATGCAAGTTCTCGAATGAAGGCATCGGATTTTTATCAGGAACCCATGGAAAAGATCACCGAAGAACAGATTGAGGACTATGAAAAGATCCGGGAAGCAGCTTTTTCTGACGTAAGAAGTATGCTCGAAGTCAACGGATATGTAAGCACCAAACAGTATAAAGAAAGAGAAGAGGAAAAAGAAAATGAAAAAGCCATAGATGAACTTAGCAAAGGCAAAGAACCAGAAAAAATAGCCAAAGAAATGCTAAACAAAGATTCCCGCTATAAAGAATGCAAAAAATTCAGTGAAAAACTGCAAGTAAAGCAAGAAGAACAAATGAGGGAGGAAAACAAACAAAACGGCATGGATCGATAATGTGAAAAATCAGCTTGACAGCGGAAACAATTCCACATACAATGGGATTCAGAGAAATATATGAATGGAGAATGAATGTTTCTCGTGTTCAGGGGGCTCTTAAGCCTCCTGCTCATGGAGAGTTTATGGCAATACCATAAACCCTCCTTCTATTCCATTTTCCCTACAGCATAAGAATTTTGACCTTCTGCAAAAAGCCCCTGCCAAATGGTAGGGGCTTTTTGTAAAAACAAAGAGATATAGTAAAAAAGGAATGAAGGAATTACTTTAGGAAACAAAAAAGACTGTACAAAGAGAATCTTCATACAGTCTTTCAGGAGCAGATTGCTTGTCGGTTACTGCTATACCCCACGGCATAATGCCCTATCTTAGAACATGTTGGATGTAGGTAAACTGATACATTCAGCTTGGTTTTGATGTTGGACATAAGTAAGCTGACACCAACCATCTAAGGGTTTATTCAATTATAGCAACAAATTTTATAAAGCGCAAGGTGTTAGAAATACCCAATAAGGAGGAATTATGGAAAAAAGACAGTATCGCTTTGCTTTTGACATCGGCATCGGATCTTGCGGATGGGCCGTGGTTTCTGAAAACGAGACAGGAAATCGGAGAATCGAGGATGCGGGTTCCCGAATTTTTGATTATGGTGAAATGAAAGAAGGCAAAGATAGGAAAAGCCAAAAGCGCAGAGGCTTTCGCGGTGTCAGGCGAGTGCTGCGCCGACGGAAACACCGGAAAGAACTTCTGAAAAACTATATCCGCAATATCCAATTTATGAGTGATTATGAAATCCGATGCGCTTGCGAGAACCCTGCAGACAAAGTTTTACCCGTGAAGGTCAAAGGACTCGATGAAAAACTAACGAAAGCGGAATTACTTCAGGTGCTCATCCACGCCTGCAATCACCGCGGCTATAAGGATTTCTATGACGTAGTTGATACAGATGAAAAAGCGAGTGCAGAAGAAGAGGAAGAGAAGAAAAATCAGGCAGCGGCTAACCGCCTAGATCGACTTTTTGCGGAAAGTCATTGCCGTACCATTTCTGAATACCTCTGCCAGCACTGCACGATTCCAGGGACGGATCGGATTGATTATCGGAATCGATTCTACAAAAATGAGAACCGCATGATTATTCGAAGAAAACATGTGGAAAACGAAGTCCGCATGATTTTAGAAAAGCAAAAGGAATGGTATCCGGAACTGACTGGCGAGAAAATCGAAGAAATCATGAATAAGATTTTTAAACAGCGTGATTTCGAAGAAGGACCAGGCAAATCCGATGATTCTTATCGCCGATATACAGGCTTTTTAGAGAGCCTTGGATATTGCCGCTTTTATCCAGAGGAGCGAAGAGGTTTCAGAAACACTGTGCTGGGCGATGTATATGCTGCCATCAATGCACTGTCGCAATATCGCTATGTACAGACAGATACGGGAGAGGCGAAACTCACTAAAGAGGCTGCGTGCCGTATGATTTCTTATATACTGAAAGAAGGAAGCATCACGCATAAACAAGCAGCAAAACTGCTGAAGCCTTTAGGGTTGGTAGTCTATGGAAACGAGGAGGTAGATAAAACATTAAAGAAGTCTTTCCGCTTTTTGAAAGAGATAAAGAAAATAGCAGAAAACTGCCATGTGGAGTGGGACACGCTCTTAATGGAAACAGACATGACAGAATATGTAGAAGAAAAAATGTCACTTCTGAATCAAATTGGGATGGAATGCTCTAAAAACCAGACACCACATAGAAAAGAAGACGCGCTGAAAATTCTTCAGAAGAAATGGGGGAAAACCAATTTACCGTCCATTTTTTGGAATGCGCTAAAACAGCATAAATTCAGCGGCACGTCCAGCGTTTCCTATCATCATATGAAGGATGCAATCGAAGCATTTCTGGGCGGGGATGTATATGGTAATTTCCAGTGGAGCAGGCAAAAACAGCTGGACGAAAAGCAAGAATCACAGAGAGAAAGACTACTTTCCGCCAAAGTGCTGATGCAAGATGAGGATGTGAAAGATAACCCTGTCGTTCTTCGCTCGATCAATGAGACGAGAAAGGTGCTGAATTGTCTGATCCGGCTCTATGGTTCTCCTGCTGAAATCCATGTGGAAGTGGCTGATGATATGGCCCGCAGCTATCTGGAACGAAAACGCATTCAGAAAATGCAGCGGGAAAATGAAAAAACTAAAGATGCAATCAAAAAGAAGATTGCAGAAATTTTACATTGCGAAGAATCGGAAGTCAAAGGGATTCAGATCGAACGATACAAGCTGTACAAGGAGCAGGAAGGAAAGTGCTTGTACAGCGGGCGCGAACTGAATCTTGAAATGGTGCTGGACACGAAGAGTCATGCCTATGAAGTGGATCATATCATTCCATACTCTTTGATTCTGGATAATACGCTTGCAAATAAAGCCCTTGTCTGCGGAAACGAAAATCAGGCAAAAGGACAACAGACACCACTGATGTATCTAACAGGAGAAAAGAAAGCAGCATTTATTGAACGTGTCAAAGCAGAAAAGGGAAGAACGAGTCACCCTATCAGTAACAAGAAATATGATTATCTGATGCTTTCTACATTGTACGGATAGGAAGCAAAGGGAATCCTTGCAGGATGGAAATCCAGAAATATCAATGACACTCGCTATATCACCAAGTATGTAGTGGGACTCATCAAAAACCATCTGCAGTTTGCCGGGGGAAAGCCCAGAGTGTTTGGCATTCGAGGGCACATTACCAGCCGCTTCAGAAAAGAATGGCTGGGAAAGAATACCTGGGGCTCGGATAAGAAATGCCGTGAAAACTACCTGAACCATGCCGCCGATGCCATCGTGCTGGCGAATCTATCCAAGATGGACGTTGAAATCGCAATGGACTATGAAAAGTTGCGGCAGATCCGGCGTCATTATGGAGAGACGAGCATCCAGTATGACCATTTTCTGAAAAATGCGGCGCAACGCATCGCAGCCTTTTACCCGATCACAGAAGAAGCGATCAGAAAGCAGCTGGCAGAAAGCAAACGTACACCGTCTTACGTGCCGAATCTGGGAAGAGAAGTTGACTTGCGTCTGGGAAATCCGGAAGGAGAAACACGAAGCGAAGAAGAATATAGAGCAGAGACGGAGATGTACTATGAAGGCGCTGCGTTTGTAGTAAGACCTCATCTCCCTTATGTATCTATGAAAGTAGAAAAGAAATTCCGCGGGGAAATCGCTGACTCGAATCCGATCCGGCTCGTGGAAGAAAATGGAATCCAGTATAAAATAAGTCGTTCGAAAGTGGAAAAACTGAAACGAGAGCAGCTGCCCCAGCTGTATACGTCAGATGGGTATCTAATCGAAGCACTGGAAAAAGCATTTGAGAATAAGGACGTAAAAACCGTCAAAGACTACATGGAAAAAGAGCATCTGGATGTATTCCGGACGACAAACGGACAGCCGGTACGGAAAGTGTCGATCAAAGAAAATTCGGTATCCAATTACTACAAGAAGAGTATCAATGAAACGAATTACAGCATACTCGGAGTGCCTAAGTACTATTGCGTCGAAGTCTATACAAATGATAAGGGACAGACGAAGATCTGGGGACTGCGATTTGTAGACATGATTTCGTATGAAGGAAAGCTCTATCTGAAAAATGGCGTGCGTCCCGCGGACTACGCAAGGCATGTGATGTATCTGTTCCATGGAGAATATATTGAAGTTGAAAAGAAGGGGGAAATCGTTTATACAGGGAGCTATCAAAGTGTAAAGAATTTGCAACAGTCAAAATTATGTGTGTCTGTTAAAAATGCACCTACAGTAAGGGTTGCAAGCATAGCGGGGAATGCCATTTTTAAAAAATACGTTATTACACTAAACGGTCAGAAAGCGGCAGAAGTTAAAGAAGGAGAGGCGGGATACCCATGTTTCGTACACTGCTTATCGAAGAAGGAGAACGACTGAGTGTCGCTCATCAGGTGCTGCAGATCGAGAAACAGAGACGAAGGATTCCCGTCCCCATCGATGACATCTACTGTATTGTTTTAGATAATCTCAAGGCTGTGATCACGACGGCAGCCATCAATGCGTTATGTACGGCAGGGGCTCATATCGTGATCTGCAACGAAAAGCACTTGCCGTCCGCCGTGATCTATCCGGAGCTGATTCATTATGCGCCGTATCGCGTGGTAACAAAACAGATGGGGATGACGCAAGGATGGAAGGATACTCTCTGGGATATCATCGTGAAAGGGAAACTGATCAATCAGGCAGAAACGCTCCGCCTTTGTACAGGGGACATGGATGCGTATCATCGCTTGATGGAATTGGCTGACGAAGTGGAAGAGGGGGATGCGGGGAATCGAGAGGGCATCGGCGCCAAGCTCTATTTTCGGCACTTCTTCGGGGATGGCTTCGTGCGAATGGAAGACGATGGCATCAATCATGCGATGAACTACGGGTATACCATCCTGCGGACGGCCATGATCAAAACGCTGTACACCTTTGGGTACTATCCACTCATCGGGATTCACCATATTGGCTATGGCAATGCCTTCAATCTGGGAGATGATCTGATGGAGCCCTTCCGCCCCGTGGTAGATATATGGGTCGAGCTGCATCATGAAGAGCTTTTGGATGACCTCACCAGCCAGCAGCGGAGAAGTCTGGTGAATCTGCTGAATCAGGAAATGGACTATAATGGGTGCCGGATGAAAATCAGAAATGTGATGGCTCGCTATGTGAAACAGTACACCTCGGCCATTGAAAAAGAATCGGCAGAGCTGCTTCAGATACCAGTCATTACCGCGACCCTTTTTGAGGCGATGAAAGCAGAATGTCACGAATCATGAGAGTCATCATCTTTTTTGATCTGCCTACGGGCACGCCTGTTGAGCGGAAGGCGTATATGCAATTTCGGAAATATCTGCTCCATGCCGGTTATGATATGCTCCAGTATTCTGTCTATGTCCGTATCGCCGGTAGCCGAGACGATGCCCAACACATGCTGGGCATCGTAAAACGGCACCTGCCCGATAAAGGCCAAGTGCGTGCCCTCATGGTGACAGAAAAGCAGTATGCTGCGATGCAAATCCTTCTCGGAAAGCCGACAATCACAGAGAAAGAGATTGGCTGTCAAGAAATACTGGTACTGTAGGAAATAAGGATGTATAATGAGTTTAAGGTTTTAGCTCAATGTTGGATGTAGGTAAACTGATACCTCTCTTCATGACGCATGCCGAAGCGGCAGAGTTTTAGCTCAATGTTGGATGTAGGTAAACTGATACCGTACAAGCATGAAATACATTCACTTGTCAGTTTTAGCTCAATGTTGGATGTAGGTAAACTGATACTGACAACTATATCAAGAGTGCTGGAAGTAAGTTTTAGCTCAATGTTGGATGTAGGTAAACTGATACCTGAACATGTAGCATTCGGTCATTGTCGCTCGTTTTAGCTCAATGTTGAATGTAGGTAAACTGATACTGAAGTTGCGAAGCCTGTCGAGCACCGAAAGTTTTAGCTCAATGTTGGATGTTTTATGGTATAATATGGTAAGCGAGATAGTCGAATATCCCTTGGTCAGGACCGGCTCCCTCTAATACTTAACAAGTTTGAAAAAAGCCGCCTAGCCCTAGGGGGCTTTTTTCAATGCCCAATTTTACTTATTAGATATGATTGAATGTAAGTTTTGTGGTATAATCAAATTAGGCAAACGTGATGACATGCCGCACAAAGAAGAACCCCATGGGAATCTGGAAAAATTCCTATGGGGTTCTTTCTTGTTAAAAACTAAGAGCCAAAAGTATCGGTAAATCTGCCAAACACTGGCGTTTTCACTGCTGCAATTCTCTTGCGTATGTCAGATATTCTCGCCTCATTTCTTCAAAATTTTTCCCACGAATGATTTCCTGATTCACTTATTTCGTAAAGATGCCTTCTACCACATTGCTCGGTTTCCGGGAAAAGCATCAGCGAAATGTTCTACTCCTTTTTACCAAAAGAAGGAACAAAAAGAAAAAATGCTAAAAGGCGAAACTCCCTGAAACAAAACGAAAAGCAGTAATGATGAAACCAATCAGGCAAAAGGATAACACGCAGAAATTCTCTTTTGGGCTCCCCGTATAAAAAAGTCTGCCCATTGAAAAAGAATCAGAAGGAGAGCGTAAAGGAATATAGCCCGTACACAAATCCTCAACTATATGGAAAAGACAACCAACTAAGAACCAGAAAATCCAATTCAGCAAAATGGCCAAGATAAAATCAGATAAAGAAAAGGTCCTAAAAAAAACAAGATAGTCAAAAGAATGAGGAATAAACCAGCCATGGAAAAGAAAGAACCCAACTGCCAAAAGAGGAATTACATACAAAACGAACCAATGAGAAGTCTTGCGATGCTTTAATCCAAGCGTCAAATCGAGTGTATCAGGGAAAACACTGCCACTTACCGCAAACAACGCAGCGGGAAAATTTTGACTCAATAAAAAAACTGAAATGCCTGTAATTATACGATGTGACTGCCAGATCATCATATCCTCCCAAAGACACATAAACCCTTATCATGTTATAATATAATTCTACATACAATGGAATTAAAAGGGAAGTAAATTCTACATACAATGGAAGGCCAAAAGTATTATCTGACCAGGAGGGAAAAATGAATGCCACAGTAGCAGGAATAGTCATTGAGGCACCAAAGCCAAAAATGAGCCGAGATCAAAAGCTAATGACTAAAATGGTAATAGCTGATCAGTATTATAATGGGAAAGAAGTTACCCAATACGTCATAGCCATGGCTTTTGATAAAAATGCCAAATATATCAATAACTACGTAAAAAAGGGGGATGCCGTCTATCTAACAGGACTAATGATCAATCAACCCTATATGCAGGCAAATGGACGAAACCGATATTATTGGTTCTTTAAAATCGAAACCATAAAGATCCTACATGCACATACAACACTTAAACAACCGCAAAACAATCCTTTCCAAAGCAAACAGGTTCCGCAGCCAGCAGTACCAGTAACCCCAAAAGAATCGGATAGCAAAAATTCTGATGATGATATTGAAATGATTGAATTTGAAGGAATGGATGAAATGTAAAATAACCGGATCTTTCCAAAACTAAAAGCCTGCCCATAGCGGACAGGCTTTTTTGATTAAAATAAACTGGTAGGAGAAAAACGGGGACAGCACGAAACAGAATTACAACGATTCAAGAATTCGGTAAACGAAGCAGAATTAGATACAGGGAAAGCGCCCACATGAACCAATCGATCGATACCCTGAACAAAATCAGAATAGACAGAATAGGCTGGGAAAGAACGAAAATCAAAAAAACCAATAGGAAGATTAAGTGCATTCGCCGTTTGAATCGCATGCCACGATCCACCAGAGGATTTGGCCGCAAGGACAAAAATCCCACGAGCAATACCACTTTGCAAACGATCACGCTCAACCAAACGTGCTGGCGAAGCATTCGTCCCCAAAGGATACTCACTAAGTAAACAACCGCCAGTATCAATAATAGACTGACTAAGAACACGATTTTGTGAAGGATAAACTTTTTCCAAAGACGTAGGCAAAACCCCAATCAAAATTCCATGAGCATCCAGCCCTCCATGATGCAAAGCCGTATCAGCACCCAAGGCCAATCCAGAAACAACAGCCCATCCGTGAGAGGCTGCAAAAGAACCGGCATGAATACCTACTTTTTCCAAGATAGGAGAAAGAAAGCGGCTCCCAATCATAGCAAGGCATTTTTTCTCCAAAGCAGAAATGTTACCCTTATAAAAAAAGAAAATAGAAGGCACCGATAAATCGAGCAAAGAAACCGGGAAACGTGGATCCGTAAAGAAAAGAGAATGGATATCCATGTCTTCTTGCTTTTCCAAAATCAACTGACTTGATGAAAGAACTTCAAGAAAGGCACCTTCATCCGGCAAAGAACGAATCCGCCCGGGGAACTTTTTTTGCATATCCATCAAAAGAGAAAAAGCAGCACGAAAAGAATCAATACCAGCAATCTGATTTCGGAAATCAAATAAGGTTTTCCGACCAATACCAGGAACTGACAAAAAAGCCAGACAGCAGGCAATAGGATGTAACATAATCGATCAACTCCTATCTTAACTCCTATCAAAAAGGAATCGGGAACTGCTCAAAATACTTTTTTTCGCAAAACGAATGAAAAGCAGCTTCTGATTCAAAAGGTCTCTTTTGATGAATGGCTTTATACAAAGAAACTAAAAGCATAAATCCTTGATATTCAAATCGAACCTTTTTAATTCCAGGCGAATATTTGGCCAAAATTTCAGGGGTGATTCCTGGCAGAGAAGCAAACAAAGATTGATAAAATTCAGACTTAAAAATATTCTCCTCCATAGAACGTGCTTTTTCCATCCATAAAGGATCATCTATTTCTTTATAATAAGCAGAACGAGAGAAATACTGACACAAAGACAGCTTATCTAATACAATGTCCCAAAAGGAAAAGAGAAATCCCCAAATCGAAGTAAAATTATAATTTGCTAATGAAGCGCCTTCAGTTTTTGAAAGACCTAAAAAAGCAACGGTAAAAGGGAACCTCTTCGAAGCACGAACTCCAACAGAAGAATCCGTGACTGAAATTAAGAAAGGATCATAAATTTCCATAATTTGCTTTGCTGCAAGGATCCCATAAGAGATACCATCCAAAGAAGGTTTACAAGAAATAATTCTATCTGAAAATAAAGAGAACAACTCGCACAGAGATTTACAGGCTTTTTCATCTAAAGAAGAAATGATACGAAAATCAAAGCCGCCATCGTTCATTTCATGAAACAAGCGAAACAAAGTAGGTGAAGAAGAAGAGCCGCTGCCATTTAGAATCTTTGTAAAAAGATTATCCAAATGAAGAACAACTCCGGCATTAAAATGCTCTACATGCAATGTACGACCGACCACAAAAAGAGTAACACTGCGCGCATATTTCATTAGATGACGTTTACATGCCTCAAAATGACTGCCAGAAGTCAAGATATCATCAATCAAAAGAACATCTTTTCCTTGAATCAATTCCGGGTTTACCAGTTCGATATTTTGATAGACTTGCTCAGGGCTGCGCAAGTGAAGAGAATTATGGAACTCGTCACTGTCATTGCAGCATACCAAGCAAGATGATGCGTCAGTTATCTCTTTTTGGGGATCCACAGAAGCCATAATGCATTTAATCAAAGTATGAACCGCAGTTTTCCCATTTTTATACACTTTAGAAGGAGGAACAGCAACAAGAGCACAATGCCCAACAAGCTCATGGCATAAAATCTTAGCCACATAATCAACCTCCTTGGGGGAGTTTTGCTTAAAGCCCAGAACAAAAAATTGGGATCGATAATCAATATAGCTGGATGGTTCTTTATTAGAAGTCAAGGGAATATAATTACATAAATAAAATAAATCTACTTGACTAGACCGACAGTTATTTCTAAAAATAAAAGAGTCAGAAGAATCCATCGACTCCTCATGTAAAAGAGAGATAAGAGAAAATCCATTATTATAACGATTCTCAACAGGAACAGTTGCTGGATCAAATGGATTATCTAACATCTGTACCGGAACTAAAGAAGTGGGAATGGAGCAAAATAATTGTTTGCACTTCATAAAGAAAACACCTCCACAAGAAAAAACCGTAGCATTATCATACTACGGTTCAAAGAAAAAATCAGAAAAAAGAATAATCACAGAACCAAGAACAAACTTTAAAAATCCAAAAAGCCAAAATGATAGCAATAAAAAGGTAAATATGCTATAATATTACCTGCATAACAGGCATATTCCCTAATCAAAATATCAAAGCTTTAATCAACATAGCGTATCAAATACACCAAAAGCTCAAAGAGTAAACAAGATACCAAGAAAAATGCTAAAGAAGGCTTAACTGAATTTACAAAGGAAGTGTATCTATGAAAATCACGACAGAAGAAGCTCAGAAGATCGCTCTTCTTTCCCGTCTGTCCTTTGCGGACGAAGACCTGGAAAAGATGAGAGACTCCATGAATAGCATCCTCACCTACATGGAAGAACTGAACCAGTATGATACGACTGATGTAGCGCCGACCGTGCATGCCGTCGAGCAGTACAATGTCATGCGCGAAGACGTCCCGCATCAGTCTTTTACGAATGAAGAAGCACTCATGAATGCGCCGGAAAAGGAAGACGGCTATTTCAAAGTGCCGAAGATTATTTAAGGAGGCAGCCGAGTGAAATACACGATTCATGATCTCCATGAACAGCTGGTGAAAAAGGAAATCTCCGCTGTCGAACTCACAAAGAAAATCATCGCGCATCGTGACAGCGTAGAAGGGGACATCCATGCTTACCTTTCTACCTCTGATGAGAGTGCGCTCTCTGTCGCAGCAAAGGTCGATGCGAAGATCGCCGCCGGAGAAGAGATCTCCGATGTTGCCGGTATCCCGGGTGCGATCAAAGATAATATGTGCATCAAAGGCGAGACCTGCACCGCGGCCTCCCGCATGCTTGCACACTGGGTATCCCCGTATGATGCGACCGTCATCGAAAAGCTGAAAGGGGAAGACTATATTTCTCTGGGCAAGACGAATATGGATGAATTCGCCATGGGCTCTTCGACCGAGCGCTCCGCCTTCGGACCTTCCCGCAATCCGTGGAATACGGACTATGTACCGGGCGGCTCCTCCGGTGGCTCTGCGGCAGCTGTCGCCGCGAATGAAGCCATCTGGTCCCTCGGCTCGGACACGGGCGGATCTATCCGTCAGCCGGCGTCCTTCAATGGCATCGTCGGTCTGAAACCGACCTATGGCCTTGTTTCCCGTTACGGCCTTCTGGCTTTCGCATCCTCCCTTGACCAGATCGGGCCGCTCGTCAAAGACGTCACCGATGCAGCCATCGTCCTCAATGCGATTGCAGGCCATGATCCGCGCGACTCCACGTCCATCCCGCAGGAAAAGAAGGACTACAAGAAAGCCCTCGTCCGCGATGTCAAGGGCATGAAGATCGGCGTACCGAAGGAATTCTTCGGCGAAGGCATCAAGGAAGAGACCAAGGCAGCGATCGATGCGGCTCTTGATTTCTACCGCAAGGAAGGCGCGGAGATCGTCCCCGTCTCCATCCCGCATATCAATAGCGGTGTCTCTGTCTACTACATCATCGCACCGGCAGAAGCCAGCTCGAACCTCGCCCGCTATGACGGCGTCAGCTACGGCTTCCGTGCACCGGGTGAAGATATCATCGATATGTATATCAAGACCAGAAGCCAGGGCTTTGGTGAAGAAGTGAAGCGCCGCATCATGCTCGGGAACTACGTCCTCTCTGCAGGCTACTATGACGCGTACTATCTGAAAGCGCTCAAAGTCCGCACCCTCCTGAAACAGGAATCCGACGAAGCCTTCAAGCTCTGCGACGTCATCGCAGCACCGTCGGCTTCCGGTACCTCGTTCAAATTTGGTGCCTTCTCCGATCCGCTGTCCCTCTACATGGAAGATATCTGCACCGTACCGGTGAACCTCATCGGTGCACCGTCCATTTCCATTCCGGTCGGTTTCAAGGAAGGCATGCCGCTCGGCATGCAGCTCATCGGCAAGACGCTCGCCGAAGAAACCATCCTGCAGGCAGCCTACACCTTCGAACAGGCTCATCCTGAATTCACCAAAACCGCGCCAAAAGGAGAGATCAAGGAATGAAATATGAAGTAGTCATCGGCCTTGAAGTCCATACCGAGCTTCAGACCACCACCAAAATCTTCTGCAGCTGCAAGACATCCTTCGGCGCAGATCCGAATACCAATGTATGCCCTGTCTGTCTCGGCCTGCCGGGCGTGCTGCCGGTCCTGAATAAGAAAGTCCTCGAATACGCTGTCCGCGCTGGCCTCGCACTGAACTGCGAGATCTCCCGCTTCAGCAAATTCGACCGCAAAAACTATTATTACCCCGATCTTCCGAAGAATTTCCAGACCTCGCAGTTCGACCTGCCGATATGTGAACACGGCTACCTCGATGTCGAAGTCGACGGCGAAGTGAAGCGCCTGCGCATCACACGCGCCCATATGGAAGAAGATGCCGGGAAACTCGTCCATCACGGCACCTCCATCACCGATTCCGATTATTCGCTGGTCGACTATAACCGTACCGGTACGCCGCTTCTGGAAATCGTATCCGAGCCGGATATGCGTTCTGCCAAAGAAGCTGTCGCTTACATGGAAAAGATGCGCGCGATCCTGCAGTACGTAGGGATTTCCGACTGCCGCATGGAAGAAGGGAGCCTGCGCTGCGATGCGAATGTCTCTGTCCGTCCTGTCGGTCAGAAAGAGCTCGGCACCAAGACAGAGATCAAGAACATCAACTCCTTCAAGGGTGTAGAACGTGCTATCGAGTACGAAGCGATGCGTCAGGCTGAGCTCCTCGAAGAAGGCGGCAAAGTCGTCCAGGAAACAAGAACATGGGACGAAAAAGAAGGCATCACCAAGTCCATGCGTACCAAGGAAGAAGCGAATGATTACCGTTACTTCCCGGAACCGGACCTCGTCCCCTTCACCGTCTCTGATGAATACATCGAAGAGATCAGAAAATCTCTGCCGGAGCTGCCGGATGCCAGAAAAGCGCGCTATATGAAAGATTTCGGTATTTCAGATGCCGACGCTGTCTTCATGACGAATGACAAAGCTACCGCTGACTACTTCGAAGCCTGTGTCGCTTGCGGCGCAGAACCGAAGGCTGCTGTCAACTGGCTGATGGGCGAATTTGCCAGCCAGCTCTCTACCGATGGCATCGAGATCTCCGCGGCTCCTGTCAAGGCAGAAGACCTCGCAGGCCTCCTCACCCTGATCTCCAAAGGCACCATCTCCGGCAAGATTGCGAAGAAAGTCTTCGCCACCATGTGGAAGGAAGGCGGCAAGGCAGAAGACATCGTCAAAGCCCAGGGTCTCGTACAGATCTCGGATACTGGCGCCCTACAGGAACTGGTCGACAAAGTCGTTTCTGAAAACCCGAAAGCCGTAGAGGACTTCAAAGCCGGCAAGAAGAAAGCCGTCGGCGCTCTCGTGGGTCAGATCATGAAGGCCACGAAGGGCAAGGCGAATCCGAAGGTCATCAATGAGCTTTTGAATAAAAAACTTGCATCCTTATGAGTGAAGATAAGAAATCAGACTACACGGAAGTCCATGAAGAGCCCAGACGCATGTCCGAAGAGGATGTGAAGGACTACCATGGACTTACCCTGAATGAACAGGGGGAAGAATATCGAAAGGAAGCGCCGCAGGGCGGGATCCATATCGAATTCATCGATGTGAAGGCCATCCCGTGGTGGAAAAAGGCCCTCTACATCGCAGGCATCATCGCATTCCTCGCGATCGTGCTTGCAGTTGCTTGGTTCTTCCTGGTATGGGGCGCTGTGATCTTCCTCGCCGGCGTCATCGTGTATTTCTTGAAAAAATATTTGTTTTGAGGGGATCCCGTCTGCTTATAGGCAGGCGGGATCTTTTTGTATGGAGAAAGATGCCTTCTGATTCAGATATCCCCCTAAAATGAACGTGATTTTTTCATAACCTTTTGATATAGTAAGGGTAGAAGGAAACAACGTCCTTACGCGATGATACCCGTCTGCCGCCTCACCACCTACAAGGACGTACCTTACACCTTCCTCTTCATGAATCGTATCCGCACGCCGAAAGAAAAAGACAGAGACTCGGATAGCGGAGGCTCCGCAGCAGGGCAGTAGCCACGGCGGGGGAGAAAGACACTTCCGACAGGCAGAGGCATGCCGGAGAAATCACGAATCACTTGACAGACACCATTACGAAAGAAAAGGAGACGATCCCCATGTGGAAACATACCTGCCAATGCCTGATCCTGCTCACTCTCGCATCCTTGCCATGCGCGCATCCCACACAGGCCGCCATGATGGTAAAGGATGCAGAAGAGCAGATCCATCTCATCACGAATGCCCGTGATATCTGGGATCTCAGAGAGCCCGATATGGACACCGTCGGCTATATGTGCAGCGATCTTGACGGGAATGGTCGCCTGGAGATCCTTGTCGCAGAGGAGGGCGGTACCGGGCTTCATACATATACAAAGATCTACGAAGTGAATGAAGCGAAAGATGCACTCGTCCCATGCGGGAGATCATGGCCCGATACAAGCTCCGAAGCCGACATCATGATGACGAACTACGTACCGATGAGCGTGAACGGCATCGATGGCATACAGTGGTACTCCTTCACCGACGAATACCGCGACGGCGCAGAATATGGGACGGTGAATCTCGCTCTCTCCCTGCAGAACGGGATGCTCCATGCGAAAACTATCGCCACGACGCACACCTTCTACGATGACGCCGGCCGTCCGCATGTATCCTACGAAAATGCAGCCGGTGCTTCCATTTCCGAAAAAGCCTATCACAAAACATTGGAGAACGTTTTCGCCCATTCGGAAACCACCCTCATCTCCTTCCCATGGCTCATCTATCACAGGGATACTTTTCACGAGTGGAAAGAGAAAAGCCCGACAGACATCTATACCCTGCTCCTCGACACCTATCTGAATTTCAGCGGAGAAAAAGAGGGGATGGGGTGATGCTTCCGCGGTATTCCCCGAGCCGTCATCCTGAGCGAAGCCGAGGGATCTTTATAGCAGGAGGGAAAATGGTGAGTGTGAGATCGCATGGAAAAGATGCAAACCAGTAGAGCCATCCGGCAAAAACGCTGACGTGCAAGAAAGATTTCTCGACTTCGCTCGAAATGACGATACGAGGATAAGGATAGTCAAACATGCGGGAGGCTAACCTCCGCCCCTCCGGGGCACCTCCTTCCAGAGGAAGGAGGGTGAGAGTCGTACCCCCTTCCTTTGGAAGGGGGATGCCCGAAGGGCAGGGGGGTGGCTCCCACGGATGATAGCTGGCGCTTCTCCCACAGTGTCATCCCGAGCGAAGCCGAGGGATCTTCATAGCAGAAGGGAAAATGGTGAGTGTGAGATCGCATGGAAAACAGGCAAACCAGTAGAGTCATCCGGCAAGAAAGCCGATGTGCAAGAAAGATTTCTCGACTTCGCTCGAAATGACGAAACGAGGATGAAGGCAAATAAAAAACCGTCCTGCAAAATCATTTGCAGGACGGTTTTTTGTACCGCTAGCTAGAGGGCGTCAGCCAGATCGCCGGTCGCCACCGTGCGGATGCCCGACAGCGGACGCGACTGCAGCGCGGCGATCGCATTCGCCGCCGCATACAGCTCATCATTCGTCGCCGCGCACTTGATGCGTGTGAAGTTCAGATTCTTCACCTTTGTTTCTCCCGTAGAAGTATCTTCCACGCGGATCTGTAGTTTCATATCGACAAGTTTATTCTGAATAGCCATAGTAGTATTCTCCTTATAAGAAATAAAAATGGGTGCAGAGATAGCGCAAGGGGCGTGCTGCCCCTTGCCCATGAATGAAAGCTCTGCTCGAATGAGGAATGGGGAATGAAGGTGACGGTTTCACCGCGAGTACATATGGGGCGATACCCGAAGGCGGTATACCAGTCACTCCGAATCCCTATTCCAGCACGGTAGCGCTGGTTTCTACGATTTTCGCACTTTTCAGCGAAGTGACGGGAGCGCCGGAGGAAGACTCCAGCACCGGGATGATGAGAGCCGCCTTCTCCTTCACCGTAGCCAAAGTGAGATCCTCCTTCGGAGAAGGAATCGAAAGGATCATAGAACGTCCGCCTTCGACGTTGAAAGTCAGTTCAAGCATTTTTGTATTGGTCGCCATAGTTGGTCTCCTTATCGTGTAAGTCCATGGCAGGCAGTGCCAGCCAAAGAAAGGAATATTCATGAAATGTTTCGAAAAGAATAGGATGGCCCTCTGCGATCGACGTCTCGAGTGAGAGATGCCTCCTCTGATAAGAAATGGTATAGCGCACCGCGGAGAAACACTATATACAGGAAGAAGTCGCACAAAAAAACACCCGGAAAGACCGCCCGCCTTTACTGAAATATAGGGGATGCTCGGAATCGGTGCCGGCGGCGTCAAGTGTACCGAAGTACGAACGTCTTGGCTATCGTCGGGGCACGCCCTCCCATGCAGCAGGGAAGTGTGCGGTCAAATTGGATTTCTCCGGGGTTATGGGGTTGACATGGATTGGGCCTTGAGCAGGCTTCGAAAGAAAGGTCCACATCATCTTGGCCTGCCCGATGGCCTTGGATCCTTCTGCAGATCTATCCTCACCATCAGTCGGCTCTCCGTATGATTCCTTGCGCATTAGAATTCCGAAATCGGAGTCGCCGCCCGGCTTGGATTTGCAAACAGATGCATCCTCAGCTCATGACTTTATTCTACAATTTACTTTTCAAAAAATCAAGTCTTCAAAAAACAAAAACTCAATCCATGGTGTAAATTGTATTTTACAAATCGTTCATATAGTGCTTTTGTATGGGGCAGAGGCCTTGCATTTGAATTGGAAATATGATACAATAACTCGCTTTTTTGCAAGGCCTTGTTTGATTTTAGGGGGATGCGAATGGTACCCATTGTCAAGGACACAAGAGATTATCGTTGCTCCCATTTTTAAACAGCTATGAATCTCATACCCCGTCCAATAGACACTGGCACTTTGAGTACCCATGTTATTGGACGTTTGACAGCTAAGATTTTAGTACTCCGTTAACAGTACTCCCGGGCTCTGCTTGTATAGAAGGGGGAAAACTCGTTAGGCGCGAGCTTCGCCGGCTCCCATTGGATCTTAGATCGTTGTAATAGTCCATGCAATCCATTGCAGCTCATTTTTTCACGGCCATTAGGACCATAAAAGGCAAAGTTTTAATATGAGTATTTACGGTAATTAAGCGTACAATTGAATTGATGGTATAACCATGATAAAATAAATGTAATCTATTATAGGCGTGCTTGGCATAAATTAAGACGATAAAAGAATTGTCTGTTTAGCTGCATATTGTAAGGGAACGCTGATTAGATCGCAGAATCAGATCCTATAAGAATTTTTATTCACTGCTTTGTCATAATCCTTCTCAAATGACCTCGCGATTCGCATTGGATTATTCCTTGCCTTGAAATAAAGATCCACAAATTGGATCAGACAACGCTTTAATCTGCGTTTCCTTAAAGAAGTTTTTTCGTTTTATGATTTATGCTTAGCACGCTTTATTGCTGAGAGGAGTAAATGATATGTCAGGGAAAAAGTTAAGCATTGCCATTCTTGGTGCCCTTTTAATGAGTACAACCGTATGTTCTGGGGGGGTAAGTGCGGCTGAAATCTACGAACTGGATCCCGTGGTGGTAACCGCGCAGCGTGTAGAAAACCGTGATCTACAGACACCGGCATCTGTGGAAGTCATAGACCGAGAAGAAATCGAAAAGAGTGGTGCAGGCAGTGCATTTGAAGCCTTACGCAATACATTGGGCGTGTTTGCCAGCACGCAGATGCCAAATGGTGTCAGCATGGGAACGATGACGAGCAAGATCGACATTCGTGGTGTGGATAAAGGAACGCTGGTTTTGGTAGATGGAGTGCCAATGAACCAGGATGGGAAGTACAATCTGGAGGATATTGGTGCTGATGCCATCGATCATATTGAAGTAGTTCGTGGCGGCGGTTCTGTTCTGTATGGCTCGGAGGCAACCGGCGGCGTAATTAACATTATTACACGCTCCCATACGCAGAACAGTGTGAAAGCGTCTGCGGGCAATTATGACAAGCAGAGATATAGTCTGAATGTCGGAGCAGATAAGTTCAATGCGTCTGCTTACTACGAGCACAGGGGCGAAATCAGCCACATGACAACGACCACCAAAGTGAAGGTGATGGGGAAAACGTCGGATCGCTGGTATGACTATAACAAAGGCGAAGATAAAGGAATCTTTTGGAACTATGCGATCAATGACCATTGGAAGTTTAGCCATAATTATGTCAACACAAAAAATACTGCGTCCCAGATGGATTCCAGCTATACGAAGAGCCCGTATCAGGAGAAAAGGTATGAAGACGATAACAATACATTCCTGCTGAACTTTGATGATCAGAATGGGTTCACTGCCTTTGCTTCCTATGGGACACAGGAAAGAAACTATGACCAGCTGACCTACAATAAGAAAACTGGAAACGTGAAGGAAAATATTCAGTACAGCTGGCGCAAGGGGCATAATACCAATCTGAACCTGCAGCAGGTATTCAAGACAGGCGCTGATGATACATTCCTGATCGGGGCTTCTTATAAGCGGGAAGACATGGATGTGAAAAGCGCCGGGACGAAGCCAATGGGAAGTAGACCGGCACAGCCCGCGAAATTTGGGACATACAACAGGGATGTGTATTCCATTTATGCTTCCTATGACTGGCATATGACACCGAAAGACCAGATGATTTTTAACGCCAGAGAAACCTTCGTGCGTCGTGCCACTGGTAGCAGCACAGAAGTAATCAGTGGTAAAACAACAGATACTGTCCAGACTAATCAGAATAAATTTACGCCGGAAATTCAATACCTGCATACGATCAATGACAAGAGCAGCTTCTATGCTAAGGCGGGAAAATCCTTTCGCTTACCCGAGCTCTCTAAGATTTTTGGCGGTGCGGCCATGTTACCGAACGTGGATCTGAAAGCAGAACATGGCACTCATTATGAAATGGGCTACAAGCTGAACCAGGGGAAAACCTCCTGGCGAGTAGCGCTTTATCACTACGATATCAAGGATGCAATCCAGAGCATCAAAGGAGTTTCTCCTATTACCGGGGATATGCAGTATACCAATTCGGATAGCAAAAATACCGGGGTTGAAATTTCTGCTGATATTCATCACAATGATGCTTGGGATACATCTTGGGGGATCTCGTACAGCAATCCAACCGAAAGAAGTGTGGATGAAAAATTTAATGTAGGGGATTGGATTCATACCAATAACCGCCTGCAATTCACCTCTGCCATTCGCTATCATAAGGACAAGTGGAATGGTGCTTTAACGGCGAACTATCTGGGATATCGATACAATTCCAAGGATGATGGCAAGACCAGAGTAAAACCGGCACTTTACACAGATCTGGATATTTCCTATGCTCCAGGTGCACAGCACAAGGTGTTCCTGCATGTCAATAATCTCTTTGGTCGAGAAGATTACACTACGGTGACAGCGCCAAGTGATGATACGTTTGCTTATATTTCGCAGGGCAGAAACTACATGCTCGGGTATGAATATAAATTCTAAAGTATGGTAAAAAAGGCTGCTATGCAATACATCGCATAGCAGTCTTTTCATTTTGGGGGCAGTTTTAGTGGGAATGCATAAAGTGCTGTGAACTATTAGTGCAAAGAAAGAACTAATTGAAGAATAGATGATAAAATGATATAATCACTTTGTCTATTCATGAGCGCTTATTACATGATCAAGGTGATAATAGGAAGAGTTGTAGTCTTGCCGAAAAGGAAGAATAATAATTTGTTGTTTTCCGGTCTTCTTGTTCCTGCTAGTGGGCGCGTTTTGTATTGAGAGGAGAAATATGATGTCAGGGAAATTATTAACAACCTCCGTTTTATGTGCTCTTTTGACTGGAGCAAACATGATTTCGGGGGGGGTAAATGCTGAGTCCGTTTACGAGCTTACTCCAGTTATTGTCACTGCAACTAAAACGGCAGAGTCAGCGGAAAAAGTTCCGGCTTCTGTCAGTGTAGTAACCGCTAAAGAAATTGCGGCTCACAATTATTCTTCTACGGCTCAGGCATTGGGCCAGCTTCCGGGTGTGTATCTGAGCCCTGTAGGCGATGGTGGCATTTCTATGCGAGGCTTTGGTTCCGCAGATATTCTAGTCATGGTCGATGGGCAGCCTGTCAATAATGGATGGAACGGCGCCGTAGACTGGAGCATGATTCCGATACAAAATATCGAACGCATTGAAGTCGTCCGTGGGGCAGCATCCTCTTTATATGGCGGTCGCGCGGTTGGCGGTGTTATTCAGATTATAACGAAAAAATCTAAAGATGAAGGTCTGCATGGCGACGTCCTTCTTTCTACGGGTAGCAATAGTACCACGAAACAGACCTATGATGCGAAATTCAAGAAAGACAAATGGGATGTTGACATCGGATATGAAAAACGCAAGACGGATGGATGGAGAGGCTATTTTATTGAAGAAAAAACAGGGAAAACTGAAATCGGCGATCCGAAGATAGAGTATGATGCTGATACATCGGCAAGGAATCGATATATTGTTGGTGGAAGAGGCCGAAAAGCCTTTGATACCGAGACCTACCATATCAAGACTGCTTACAATTTTGATGAAGATAAATCTTTGACATATTCCTATTTCCATACCAATTATACATATACTTATAACGATCCATTTAGCTTCATCAAAGATGCTAATGGAAATGAAGTCTTCTATGGCTCTGTGAAGCTCCCCAATGGAAAGGGCTTTGATATTTATCCGGGGGATTTCCTTGGCTATGTCGGAAAGAAGGAATGGGCAGTCCATAACCTTGCTTATGATGATAAAAAGAATCAATTTCATGCTAGAATCGGCGTAACAGATATTAAAAAGGACGGCTTTTCTTCTACTAACGGACCGGAAGAGACTATTTCAGCGGGGGATCTCCAAAAATGGAATGGACAAGGGTCATTGTCCTTCTATCCGAGCAAGACCAAGGATTTTGACATGCATAAAGCATGGGATATCGGCAAGCACACACTCCTCGCCGGTATGGCTTACAGAAGTGAATCCTTCGATCAGACCAAGTATACTTTGGATCAATGGAGAAATCTGGATACAGGTAAACGAGCTTATGAACTCCACGGCGGCAAAGACGAATCCTGGTCTGGCTACCTGCAGGATAAATGGCAAGCTACTGATCGCTTAGCGGTCTATGCCGGTATTCGTTTTGACAGATATAAAAAATATGATGGCTATGGCGCGTATTTGGATACTAGTGTCAACCGTACTTATGAAGATGGTACATACACCGAGTGGAGCCCAAAACTTTCACTGGAGTATGCGCTTCCAAATGACACGACCCTCTTTGCAAGTTATGGACATTCTTTCACTCCGCCGATTCTCTATCAGGTCTATCGTGATGGGGGCGCGGAAATTAAGAATATCAATGGACAGCTTACCGTAGATAAAAAAGTCACAGTGGCCAATCCTGACTTAAAGCCGGAAACTGCGGATACATATGAGATCGGTGTCAAGAAAAAATGGGGCGATAAAACTTCCGCTAGTATGACGTTCTATAGAGCGGAAACGAAGGATGCTGTTCGGTATTCCTCTAATCCTCCGAAAATTCTGAATGGCATTTTATATAAAAAGGGCTTTACTCAGTATAGAAACCTTGGAGAGGCATCCAAGAAAGGGGTTGAAATCGAAGCTAAGCATAAGTTTAATGATGCATGGAGCTCCTATGTCAACTATGCCTGGGAATCTGAAGATATAGAGGGAGAGCACAACTACGATTTGCCCAAACATCTGCTTCATTTTGGCGTAGAATACCAGAGAAATAAATGGGATATTCTTGCCGATGCCCAGTACGTAAGTGCGCGTCAGTCTCCTGATGCTGATACTGGGAAATATTATTCTGAAGACGCTTTCTTTATCACAAATCTAGCCTTCAATTACAATGTAACCCCGGAGGCAAAACTGCAGTTTACCGTATATAACCTCTTTGATAAGACTTTCTATGCGACAGAAGCTGCTAGTGAAAGAACGTATACCGTTTCTCTGCAGTATTCCTTCTAAGATAGGAGAAAATGATGCGTATTCCGGTTCCGTTTTTAGCTTTAAGCATGCTTTTCTTTTCTGTTGCTTTTAACATTTCTGAAGCTCGTATGCCTGAGCCTGCATCTATGCCTTACTCCCTTCGTGGTGGAGAGCCGCATAATCCACGTGTTGCTAAATACTATTTGGAAGAGCTGGTGTCTGAAGGTAAAATGACCAAAGAAGAGGCGGAACGCACGGAAGTCTATATGATTTTCCGCAATGCCCGACGGATGCAGGATCTTAAAGACGTCAAAGGACTATCTAAGGAAGATCGCCGAGCCGTTATGGCGCACAAGCGGGAAATTAGAGGAAATCCTTTGATAGAGTATGCCAACTATTGTGGGCTAACTCTTGAGCGTGCCAAGGAATTGATGAATTTAATGCATGGATCGAATAAGGGTACTAAGTATTATCCGAAGGTATAACAAAAGAAGTAGAACGCCTGACGCCCCAATCCCGCTTTCCTTATAGGAAGGCGGGATTTTTTTCATATAGGCGCTTTTCGCATGTTTTCTTTGATCGGAACATGCTACAATAGGCATAGAATAGAAAGGAGCGGCATGATGAAGAAGAGACTTAAAGAGCTTCGGAAGGGAAAGCGTTGGTCACGGTATTTTCTCATGATCTTCGGAATGCTGCTCGCTCTTTTCTGTCTGCTGCTTCTGGTAGCGAAAATCATGAGCTATGGAGCGGCAGAGCTTTTCAACTATGCGGCTTCTCGGCAGGAGATGCTTCGGGGGACGATCACGGTGGAGTCGATCACCGCGAATATCCATGGCGGTGTCACTTTCGAGAAGCTGGCGTGGGATGATCCGGCGGGGAATCCGATCCTGCGTGTGCCGTCTGGATCTTTCAAGGTGGATCCTTGGGATGTGCTCAGGATGCGCTTCGTCTCTACGACCATTCGGGAGATCACGCTGGAGAGCCCGGCCTTTGCGGTGTATTTCGATGAGGAGATGAATGTGGATTTCATCAACCGCCGGCAGGGGGAGATCGAGCAGGAAAAGGCGCGGGATGAGAAGGAAAAGCTGGAGGATCGGATCTCGAATTTCAATCGTGAGGGAAAGCCGCTGGATGTCACGATCACGGTGCATAATGGCCGAATGGCGGCTTTCTATCGGCAACGTCACTATCTTATCTCGCGCGTATCGCTGAATGGGCATATCGACACGCGCGGCGTTAGTGATCTCCACATCAAGACGGGGGAATTCGGCGGGACGATGGTGGGGAATGGCATCGAGGCGGACTGCGAGATTGATTTCAAAGAAAAGAATCTCCCCTCGATCGTCTCTGTCACGGCGAAGGGGGTGATCCCTTCTTCCATGGGGCTGGGGGATGATATCCATGACAAGATGACTATGACTGCTTCCGGACGTGGGCCTCTGTCTCATCTCATCTGTGAGGGGACGGTCACCATGCCGGAGCTTCATGTGCCGGCGCTGGATTTCTATGATGTGAAGGGGGATATCCACTACGATGACGGGGCGATGACGTTCTCGGACGTGAAGGCGCGAGTCTACGGCGGCATCGTGACGGCGCGCGGGGACTATAATGTCGATAGCCGCGTGTATAATATCTATCTCCACGGGGAGGGACTGGACAGCCGTATCCCGACCAAGGAGCCGAGGTTCTACTGTCTGGTCACGCTGGATGGGGAGATCCACTGTGATGGGAATGTGAAGGATCTCGTGGCTTTCGGCAGTTTCTCTTCCGGCGGCGGTTTCTACAGTCTTATCCCATTCCGTGGCATCACTGGTACGTTTCATAACCGCTATCGGGCGCTGGATTTCTATGATGTCACGATCGATACGGATTTCGGCCTCATTCATACGGATGCCTTCCATATCATCGATGGGAAGCTCCACTTGGGGAAGATAGAGCTGGTGGATAAGGAGAGCGGGGAGTCGATGAGTATCACGGATGCGCGCGATCGGAAAGGCCCAGGAAGGGTCATCAGCCAGATCCGGGAGGATATCAAGGAAATCAAGGAACGAGTGAGAGGGCTCACGCCATAGAGATATTTCCCGAACAGTAGTTCTTTTGACGTCTTTATCCTTTCAAAAGAAAACATGTTCGCTATTTTCTGATTCCTTATCATCAAAGAGCTGGTGGCATGAAAATGTTGTTGAGCCTTAAAAATCTCTTGTGTATCATTTTTATGTGTGATATGATGTGTACAGAGGGTGTCTTACATGTAGTACAAAGAATACAGGAGGTGTTTTTTCTATGAGTACCATTTCCTTACGTGTCAGCGATCATGAGAATCAACTGATTCAGGCTTACGTAGCAGCCAACAATCTAAACACATCTTCCTTTATCAGAGATCTTGTCATTGATAAGATTGAAGAGGATATGAGTCTAGATGAAGCTCGTATTTTAAAAGCGCAGGAGCTTTTGCACAAAGAGAGAGTATACGACCAGGCAGAAGTGTGGAAGGAGCTTGGCATCTAATGTATCAAGTCAAGTTTTCTGAAAATGCACTTCGTGAAATGAGAAAGCTGGATAAGCCCACGGCGCGTGTCATCAAGAACTGGGTTGTCAAAAATCTGGTAGATACGATAGATCCTCGGCTACATGGCAAACCGTTGACCGGAAATCTAAAAGGGATTTGGCGTTATCGCGTGGGAGACTATCGACTGTTTGCAGAAATCCGTGATAACGAACTAATTATTTTTCTTTTTGAAGTAGCACATCGCCGAGAGATATATAAGTAGTCATAGAAAAGTGGAAATAGGGTATTTTCCTGCGGTTATGCCCTGAGATGGTTACTTTCGATAATTCAATGTTATCTATTCTAAAAGCAAATGATCCCCTGCTGGAAAGGGACGGGCATTTCGTATGGGGGCTCTCTATATGGAAAAACACCTAAAAAACGC
>OIWU01000648.1_pt1 | contig 40829 bp, 66 predicted proteins | sample 1587711 | NCBI WGS metagenome assembly OIWU01 (sample SAMEA3888909, study PRJEB22519) | human gut metagenome | biome: human gut; feature: human-associated habitat; material: faeces | place: Denmark | collected 2010 | reverse complement strand
CCGGCGATTATCCAGGCGGGCATTGCGTTATTCATGGGGCTTGTAAAGTCGTTAACGCAGATTATTCAGCCGCTTGTTCAGGCACTCATAACGGTTGTTAAAGCGGTTGCGGATGCACTTCCGGTATTAATCCCGGCGATTGTTCAGGCGGGCATTACATTATTCATGGCACTGGTTCAAGCACTTCCGGAAGTTATCACCGCCCTTGTAGCGGCGATACCGCAGATTGTGGATGCCATTGTGGGGGTGCTTCCTACTTTGATTCCTGCACTGATACAGGGTGCAATTCAGTTATTCATGGCATTTGTGGACGCAATACCGCAGATTATCCCGGCGATTGTAGCAGCACTACCGCAGATTATTGAAGCGGTCATGCTAGGACTACAGGCGGGCTTTATTGTTGTATGGAGCGTGATTAAATCCGGTGCGATAGCAGCATGGGACGGAATCAAAGCGGCGGCACAGGAAAAATGGGAGCTGATTAAAGAGAAAATCACCCATCCGATTGACGTTGCAAGGCAGAAGGTTAACAGCGGCATCCAGAAAATTAAAAGCTATTTCGATTTCTCTAACATTGTAGCGAAAACACAAGAGAAATGGGAAAGCCTGAAAGCGAAAATGGTATCGCCGATTCAGACGGCACGGGATAAGGTCAATGCCGGAATCAAAAAGATTAAGAGCTATTTCAGTTTTGACGCTTTGATTTCAAAGGTTTCTAGTAAATGGAACAGCATTAAAAAGAAAATGACCTCACCGATTGAATCAGCTAGAGACAAGATAAACGGGGTTATCAAGAAGATTAAAGGCTTTTTCCCGATTTCCATCGGGAAAATTATGAGCGGAATTAAAACACCGTCATTCAGTCTGAATTGGAGCAGTAAGAAGTTCGGAAAACTTGGAACTATCAAGTATCCAACGGGCTTTGATGTATCTTGGAATGCGAAAGGTGCTATCTTTGACAAGCCAACCATCTTTGCCACGGCACAAGGTTTTCAAGGTGTCGGAGAAGCTGGGAAAGAAGCGGTGGCACCGATTGACACCTTGCAAAAGTATGTTTCCGATGCGGTTTCATCGCAGAATTCCGAACTGGTCGGCACGCTGAAAGAAATTTTGAATGCGATCCAGGCGATGGATGACGGGATGCATCAGACCATTGATGCAGCACTGGACAACCGAAAAATCCAGTGGAACGATAGAGAACTAGGAAGGTTTGTAAAATCGTATGCTAGATAGAATGAAATATATCAATTCAAAAGGGCAGGTTCTTCAATTCGGAGAACCGCCCTATTATATTAATGCAAGTGACTTCCGGGATTACAAATGGACGTATACGGCAGATTCACAGAATGCGAAAATTCAATCCTTTTCAAAGGGCATAACCACGAAAAAACTTCCGGTTGTTATCAAGTCGGATGGCGATTGTACGCAGTACAAAAACGAACTGTATAACATCATCCAGTATGATGTTTTTTACAATTCAGCCGGGAAACTTTTCATCGGGGATTACTACATGGAAGGGTTCTTTTATGCATCCACGAAAAGCGATTTCCTAAAGAATGAAAGCCTGGTAACCATCACGCTTGAATTCGTGTCGGAAGATGGAACATGGAAGCGGATTGACACGCAAGAGTTCCGCTATTCACAGGATAGCGGGGGCGGTAGCACTGGCGAAAAGTGGTTAACCTATCCATACACCTATCCATATGACTATATGGCAGGAAGTGACGTTGTAGCACTGAATAACACATCAGCTTTCGAGTGCGAATTTGTTATGCGGATCTATGGACAGGTGACAAATCCGGTTATCACAATCGGTTCAGTTGATTATGCCGTGAATACCACTATTTACAGCAACGAATTCTTGGAAATTGACAGCCGGAATAAAACCGTTATTCGGTACAAGCCGGATGGAACCGCCATTGACGAATTCAACAATCGAAGCCGGGATAGCAATATCTTCAACAAGATACCACCGGGAAATAATACCTTGCGACATAACGTGACGAACGGCATTGATATTGAACTAATTGACGAAAGGGGTGAACCGTTATGGATCTAATTCATGCAAAGGGTTCATCCTTCTATTCTTCCGGAAAAATAACACTCATGCAGGCTTATACGGTGGTTGACGTTGTAGGAACGCAAAACAGATATGCCGAAGCGGTAGCGGATGCGAAAGCGAAATACAACACCGGGAAAATAAGCCGGTATGAAATGAATGAACTCATATCCGAAGCAGAGTTTCAGCGGAAATATGTACCACTTAGAACCCGAATCCAGAACCAAAAGGCACTGGACAAAGCACGGGTTCAATCGGTGGGAGACAAAGAAGAACAAGGCTTCATGCAAGGGTTTAACTCCTTTGATTGCGAATGCGGAGCAGAACAAAACACCTTTGAACTAAAGGTGGAAAAGGTACGGTCAATGACACTCGGAATCGAATTAGGCGATTTTGTTTACGTGGAAGGAACGGAATTCGGGGGAATCATTGACGGTAGAACCATCGACACGTCAACGGATGAAATCATCTGGACGGGTACAACCTGGCGGGGGCTACTGGAATATGATTTTGTAAGACCGTTAAACCCATCCACTGAAGCTTTCCGAAAGGTATCCGGGGATGCGAACAGCATTCTAGGAACGATTCTGAAAGAAGGCGGCGGGGCTGGTTCATTCTTTGAAGCACCCTCATATTCTTCCGGGGTGGAATTTACGAATTACCAATTTCCACGGTATATCAACAAATTAAGAGCTTTGAAAGATATGCTGGCAACAAAGAATTACAGATTGAAAATCTGGGTGGAATCCAATGTAACCGGCGGAAAATTCAAGGTCATGTGTAGTGCCGTACCGATCCAGAACTTTTCGCAGGAAATCGAGTATTCACAGGATAGCAACCGATTAGATATCAAGATGACGCAAGATTATTCGGTATGCAATCATCTGATATGCCTTGGAGCTGGCGAACTGACCGCCCGAACGGTGATAGATTTGTACGTGGATAAGAACGGAAATATCACACAGAAAAAACCTTCAAGCGGGTTTTTCGGTGTATTTGAGCGGGCATCCGTATATGATTATGGCTCGGTAGAGGGCGAAACCACCGCAGAGAAAAAAGCGAATCTGTTACAGGAAGGAATTAAACAGTTAGCGGATTTAAATGCGGTAAGCAGTATGGAATTGACCGTTGGAGATATCGAGGTAGATATCGGGGATATAGTCGCAGGGCTTGACCGTACAACGGGAATCTCCATGCAGAAAGCTATCACGAACAAGATTCTAAGGATTGATTCTAAAGGCACGGAAACGATTGAATTAAGCGTGAACGGAAAGGAAGTAGATTACAATGCAATTGATTGATGGTTACAATGGCGGGGTCGCTCATATTTCCGCAGGAATGATTCGAGATCATAACATTTCTCTTTATGGGGATGGGGATTACGTTTTGCCGGTCGGCAGTAAGTTTTCCTATGATGTCGTAAATAACAACACGATTCGAATCAGTGACGGAATGGCGGTTATCGGGGGTGCTAGAGCCATTATCGAATACGGCAAAATTGAAACCGTGGTTATTGAAAACGGTGTTTCCGGCTATAAGCGAAATGACATTATTGTCATTGAGTACACCAAAGACAACGAAACACTGGTTGAATCGGCATCCGTTAAGGTGGTAAAAGGTCAGCTAGGTTCTTCTGGTGTAGACCCTACACTAATAGATGGGAATGTTAGAGCCGGAGCAACAGCGAAACAGATGGCATTATACCGGGTAAGAATTAATGGGCTTTCCATTGAGGGGGTAGATACGTTATGGGATTCGGCGGTATTTCCGGTTACAGCAGGCGGAACAGGTGCAACAACAGCATCCGATGCAAGAAAAAACCTTCTTGAGAACAAACCGTTGTCAGCGGAAGAAGGCGGAACAGGGGCTTCCAGCAGAGTAGAAATGTTCGAAAGAGCAGAGTTCATAAATGACAACGTATCTGTAAAAGCGGGTGCAGCAATCGAGATATCCATCGACATTTCGAGCAAAACCAACGCAGGTTACATCCCGTTGGGATTAATTGGTTCTTACATGTCAAACGCAAGTTCAAGAGGTGCAAACGTTTCGAACATGGGTTTATACGGTATGTATATCAGTGAAAGCGGAACCGCCGTTTTGAAGGCTAGAAATACCGGAAGTTCAGAAGCAAAAGTAAAAGCCGTTGCGAAAATTGTATTTTTGAAGCCATAAAGGGGGGGTGCGGCATGGATATCAATATGATTGCAAAAAAATATGATATGGACACGTTGGAAGATTTCATAGCAGAAAGCGAAGAACCGGAAACGATCGCAAAGATTTTATGGTATGAAACTTTTTTAAGGTTTACAGACTATATTGTTTTAAAACTAACAGAAGGAACCATGACCACATCCGATTGCAAGGATGAGCTTGCAGCCCGTGAGATTGCAAGGCGGGAAATCGCCAAATTGAACGGCGAAGCATACGAACCGAAGCAGAACGCAAAGACGATTGACGAAAGAACAACAATTCTGGAAGTGGACGGATTGCAGGCAGTTATTGACCATGAATGCAGGCTTTCAATGCTGGAAGCTGGAATCACTGAATAATGAAAGGGGTGCAATATGTATAGAATCGCAAAAAGATTAATTGAACTTGGAAGAACTGACGGACTGGCAAATAGAATTGATTTACTCTACACGCTGGGAAAACTCACCGATGAAGAGTACAAAGAACTTGTAGAAATGCTGAACGATAAGTAATTTAAGGCAACCAATAACGGTTGCTTTTTTTATTGAATAGAAAGGATGGTTTTATATGTTTGAGAATGTAAAATGCAAAGATTGGTGGAAGGCGGCGGGAATCCGTGCGGTGAAGACAATGGCACAAACCGCCGTTGCAACGATTGGAACAGGCACGCTTATTACGGATATTGACTGGAAAATGGTAGGTTCTGCAACGGTGCTTGCGGGCATTCTTTCCCTGCTGACATCCATCAATGGACTTCCGGAGTGCAATGCACAGGCAGCACTTGATGCGGCAGATACGGAAGCAGAGGATGCAGAGGACGTTATCGAGGTAAAAGAAAACGAGGTGGAAGATTATGAGTAAGACAGTAGCACTTTTCGTTGGTCACGGTAAATCCACGAACGGCGGATGGGATTCTGGTTGCGTATACGGAAAATACACCGAAGCCGGCTTGATGAAACCGATTGTCGGTTATGCGGTGAAATACCTGAAGAAATCCGGGGTGAAAGTTATCACGGACTATCCAGGGAACAATATCAACATGGTGAAGCAGGTTTCAAAGTCCAACAGCACCGGGGTTTCTCTTCATGTGGCGGTTCATTGCGACTATTCGAAAGCACCTTCCGGAACAATTCCGCTTTACACATCCGAAAAGGGTAAAAAGGCGGCAAAACTCATGAATCAGTACGTCATGAAGTACACCGGAATCAAAACCCGTGGAGTGGGTCGCAGAACTGACCTTTACGAGCTGAACGCAACCAATGCACCGGCGGTTATCTTTGAATGTGGATCTATTAAGGCGGATTTGTCCAAAATGAAGAATAAGCCGAAACAGTACGGAAAGGGAATCGCAGAGGGTATTTGTAAGTATCTTGGAGTTCCTTTTAAGGGTGATACCACCGCAAAAAAAGAAGTGTATAGAGTTCGGAAAACCTGGGCGGATGCCAAAAGTCAGAAAGGGGCTTTTTCATCTCTTTCCAATGCGAAAAAGTGTGCGGATAAGTACAATTTGACAGTATTCAATAATTCTGGTAAGGCGGTTTACAAGGGTAAGTAAATATGAAAGGTGTAACATTTGGAAGCCTTCATTCCTTCACGGAATGGGGGCTTATCCTTTCCGATAAGGAAATAGGAAGCCCGGAAATAAAAGAACACAAGATTGACATTGAAGGGGCAGACGGTGAACTGGACTATACGGAAGCTTTCGGCGGTGTAAAGTTTGGGAATCGCATTCTAAAATTTGAATTTCAGCGGGGCGGAATCAACACCCATGGTTTTTTAGAACTGTTAAGCGAAATTCACGGGGCATTGTTTGGAGTTCGAACCACCGTTGAACTTGATGACGATTCGGGATGGTACTACCAGGGCAGATGCAGGATTTCAGATTTCACCCAAAACGGGCGAATTGCGAAACTTTCGCTTGAAGTGGATGCAGAACCCTACAAGCTGAGAAAAACCGCCACACGGCAAAATAAAGCCGTTTCCGGCAGTGCTGAAATCATACTTCCTAATAGCCGGATGCCGATTGTACCGACAATTACAACCGATGCGGAAATGAAGTTTTCTTTTAAAGGTAACACCTACACCGCCGGGGCTGGAACTTTCCGGATTCCGGAATTGCAGCTTGAACCGGGGCAGAATATTGTCACGGTGACCGGAACGGGAAATGTAACATTTGAGTACAGAGAAGGAAAATTGTAAAAATGGGATATAGGATATATGCGGGCGATTGGCTGATACACGATGATTCCCTGGAAGAATTACGGGTATTTTCGCCGAAATTATCGCTGGAAGTGAACACAACGGGTTCATTCTCATTTAGCATTTATCCTGAAAATATATACTACTCGAAAATAGCCAAACTCAAAACAATAATCACACTCTATCAGGATGAAAGCCTTCTATTTCGAGGGCGGGTGCTGAATGAAGATATCGGGTTTTACAATGAAAAACAGGTAACGTGTGAGGGCGAACTTGCGTTTCTGCTGGACTCGATTCAAAGACCATACGATTTCACCGGGTCAATTACTGAATACTTGTCGCAGATGATAAGCCGGCATAATGAGCAGGTGGAAGAATCAAAGCGGTTCACGCTTGGAAAAGTGACGGTAAAAGATCCAAACGATTATATTGTTCGGTCAAACATTGACCACGTGAACACCTGGGAAGAAATCAACAACAAGCTAATTAATAATCTGGGCGGTTACATCCAGACACGGCATGAAAACGGAATAACCTATCTGGACTACTTGCAAGATTTTTCGAGGTTATCCAGTCAAACGGTGGAATTCGGGAAAAATCTAATTGACCTAAAGAAAATCCGAAAAGGTGAGGACATCGCAACGGCTTTAATACCACTTGGAGCAAAGCTAAAAGACGATGAAGGGCAGGACACCGACAAGCGGTTGACCGTTGAAATGGTTAATAACGGTTCGGATTATATCTATAACCCGGATGCCGTGGAACATTTCGGATGGATATTTGAAACGGCTGTCTGGGATGATGTAACGGATGCCGGAAACCTCTTGACCAAAGCACGGGAACACCTTTCGGGGCTTGTTAAATCCGTGGAGCTTGTCGAACTATCGGCGGCTGACCTGGCGAAAATTGATAAAACCGTTGGAGCTTTCAACCTTGGAACATATGTAAGGGTGATAAGCAATCCACACGGGATTGACCAGTTGATGATGGTTACTAAACTTGATATTGATTTATTCAATCCAGCCGGAAACAAGTTAACACTTGGTGGCACTGTTGAAGGCTTTTCTAAAGCCATACAGGGCATTTCTGATGAACAAGGTATAATTTATCGTTCAATAGATAAAGTGGCGGAAAACGCAAATAAAGCGGTCTACAACACGGAACAAAACCTGATGGCATCTATCGAGGTATCACAGGAAAACATTCTTTCGACAGTATCCGAAAAATGCTATTTGAAGGATGAAACAGACCGCCTTGTTTCGGAAGTATCTTCTAAACTGGAACAATCGGCGGAAGGCTGGGAAATGCAGTTTACCCGGTTCAATGCAGCACTTGAAGATGTTGCAACCGGAACGGATGCAGAATTTGAATTAATCCGGAAATATATTCGGTTTGTGGATGGTTCAATTCTGCTAGGTGAGGAAGGAAATTCACTGGAATTAAAAATCAGTAATGACAGAATTTCTTTCATGCAGGGCGGTTCTGAAGTTGCGTATTTCAGCGACAACCAGTTATTTGTAACCGATGGGCACTTTATCAATTCGTTACAGCTTGGAAATTTTGCTTTCATACCTAGAACAAATGGAAACCTATCATTCAAAAAAATAGACACAGACAATGAAAGCGTGGCGGGGCTTGCGATAGCAGGGGAATCCGCTATTGAATGAGAGGTGAAAATATGGCATTTTCAAGGCATGAATGGACTACAGGCGAACTTATAACCGCCGAAAAGCTAAACTGTATTGAATCCGGGGTGGACTGTTTGGCGAACTGTAGTAATCTATGGACAAACCCACAACCGGAAGGCGAATTTCCCGAAAAAAGCATATTACTTGACACCGGGGATTATACCGTAATCGAGATCGGTTTCATCCAGAAGATCGGTGAAAAGTATATGAACCTGGGAATTGTGATTGATAAAAGAAGGGCATACAAGCACAACGGGATATATAACGGATTTGTGAAGTATGGCAACTATGAAAGAACGGTATCCATATCGGATAACAGTATCAGTTTTTCCGATTGCAAGTATGGCATCAATTACAACGATAAATTGATACCATACAGCATTCATGCGTTTGAATAGGGGGTGTTATCATGGCAACATCTGGAACTATTCAAAAGGCGATTCGAACCGGGTACCGGATGCAGATTGCATGGAGCGTTGACAGTCAATCGGTGGCGGATAACACTTCTAAAGTTACCGCCAAAGTGCAGCTAGTATCAACCGGGGCATCTTATACCATTAATTCATCTGCAAGTAAAGCCGGAAACCTTACAATCAACGGGACGAAATACACCTTTAATTTTACCGCTTCACTGTCTGGGAATCAGACAAAGACGATATACACAAAGACGGTATCTATTAAGCACAACGAAGATGGAACAAAGAATTGTTCTTTTTCTTCTACAATCGGGGTTAATGTAACCCTTTCCGGGACTTATTACGGGAATATAACCGCATCCGGAACAGGGACATTTAACACGATTGCAAGAGCGACAATACCGGCGGTAAGTGCATCCAGTATCGACATGGGGCAATCTATCACGGTGAATATGCCACGGGCGGCGGCTTCATTCACCCACACGCTGGCATATGCTTTCGGTGATACATCCGGAACGATTGGAAGCGGTCTAGGAACATCCAAAGCCTGGACAGTTCCGTTATCCCTTGCAAGTCAAATCCCTTCCGGTACATCCGGAACATGCACGATTACTTGTAAGACCTATAGCGGAAATACGCTTGTCGGTACAAAGGCGGTATCCTTTACCGCCAAAGTTCCGGCATCGGTGAAACCAACTATCGAAAGTGTAGCGGTAGCGGATACCATGACCGCCATATATAACAAGTTCGGGAATATGGTTCAAGGGAAATCAAAACCGAAGCTGACCATCACGGCGGGCGGTTCGTATGGATCTACAATCAAAACCTATAAAACCGTTTTCGAGGGAAAGAATTACAGTGGAGCGACACCAACAACAGCGGTTATTTCTGGAAGCGGTACGGTGTCCGCATCGATAACAGTTACCGACAGCCGGGGCAGAACCGCAACAACTAATAAAACATGGACGGTGGCGGCTTATAAAGCACCGGCAATCAGCATTCTGACCGCTGCAAGGTGCAACAGTGACGGCACGGAAAATTATGAAGGCTTGAATGCGAAAATTTCCGCTGCCTTTTCTATTGCTTCCGTCAACAGTAAGAACACCAACTCTTATAAGCTAGAATACAAAATAAAAGCCGGTACAGCGTGGGAAACGTTAAAGGCTGGCAATTCCTACACATATTCAGATACAACCGTTACAGGGGCGATTTTCGGGTCAGATTCCGCCTTTGATTTGAGGTTATCTATAACGGATTATTTTGGAACAGTCAGCCGAACAATAGAGATTCCAACAGCCTTCACGCTGATTGATTACAACGCAAATGGGCGGGCGGTTGCATTTGGTAAGGTGTCTAGTATCGGATACGGTGTGGAATTCGGGATGCCGGCATATTTCACCAACGCAGAAACCCCATCATCGGTGAAGTACCTAGAAACCGGGCAGGATTTCAATTCTATCCTAGAGCCGGGATTTTATTCAGTACCTTCAACATCGGTATCCGGATCGCTTCTAAACAAGCCGTACACCGGAACATCAACCGGAAGTCTGATAGTGCTGAGAGAAGGCAACGGCATACAGAAAGCACAAATATTCCACACAGCGGATAAAGCATCCGGGGCGATATATGAGCGTTGCTATTATACAGGATCGTGGGGCGAATGGCATGCGGTGCATAATGGCGGCGGCAAAATCCTTTGGACGGGGGCATTATACATGACAGCATCCCACAAAATAACGCTGTCAGAACCTATCAGTCAGCAGCCTTCCGGAATTACTCTTGTATTCAGCAGGTATGACAACGGGGCGGCACTGGAACATAATTACAATTCGTTTTTCGTTCCCAAATTCCTTGTTGAAGAAAAACCCGGTGTTGGTTCAGCCTTTCGGATGAACACGGTTAATTTCAGCATGGTTGCAACGAAGTATCTATACATCAATAATGAGACTATCACCGGGAATGACAACAACGATGACACCGGAACGGGAAACGGGGTTACCTATAACAATGCAGCATATGTATTGAGATATGTTATTGGAATATAATTTATGCAGAAAGGAATAGCAGCAGTGATTGAAGCACTTATTTCAGTATCCGGGGCATTGGTAGTATGCCTTATCAATAACTATTATCAGCAGCAACGATTTGAAGAACAGCAACAGATCCGGATGAACGAAGCAGAGCGAAAGCACGAAGAAACAATTCACATAATTGAATACAAACTAGATCAGCTGGCAAAGAAAGTTGACCTGCATAATAATGCGGTGGAACGGCTTTACATCGTTGAAAAGGGGATGGCATTGACGGATGAAAAGTTGAAAGTTGCGAATCATCGGATTGATGACCTTGAAAAAATCAAAAGTTAGCAAAATCAAACGGGCGAACCGCTGAAAACCTTATATATCAAGGCTTTCGAGGTATCTCCCGTATTTTGCGTTTTAAGCGACTTTTTTTGGAAAAAGGTGTTATTATACCTTTAATTTTTTACCTTATTTGTCATCCAAATGGTTGATGGCATATTGTGCTTGTTCCGCCGTGAATTTTTCGCCGTATTCCGATGTTAGTTGGTCATATACCGCATCTTTCGACATGGACATATCCTTGTAATAACTTTTACCTTTTTGCAATGCGTTGTATTTCCAGTTCGCTTTGACGTGCTTAATGGCATACTTTGCAGCATCCGCCGGAAAACCTTCACCGGCATCCGAAGTTAATTGTTCGTAAATTCCAGCTTTCGACATGTACATCATATCCGAATAGGTTTGTGCCTTTGCAAGTGCGTTCTTGAACTCCTGAGAAACCTTTTTTTCTTTCGGTTTTTCCTTTTTTATTTGTTCGGTTTGTTCGGTTGTTTCTTTGCTTGCGGTTTCCGTTTTCGTTGATTTTGTTGTTCCGCCGCCACCGATGGAACAGATCACGATAACAACAACCAAAGCGATGAACCATTTCCGTTTGTAAATAGGTTTTTTCATTTTTCCCCCTTCAATTTCCAAATATTGGTATAATCTATTAATCGAATTCTACAAGAAGATGGATTGAAAAGCAATATAGAAATTCGTATTTCATCGAGTTTGATTGTATACAGGTTTTGAGATAAGTTACATACAAGTAACAAAAAAGCAACAAATTAAAATGCCAAAAACAAAACAAAGCCCGCTGTAACGGGCTTTGTTCAATGATTTCAGCGTTTTTATTGTTTGCTGTAATACTAAATTAATTACTGTAGTAATATGCTACGGTTTTAAGAAATCAAGAGTGCTAAAACGGGCAAAACCGCACGAAATCTATTGATTTTAAAGGGCTGTAGCGGATTCGAGCATTCACGAAAAGTCGCAAAAAACAGGGTATTTTTTGTACTACAAGTAACAAACAAGTAACAAGAATCAGAGGTTGTATTTATCAATTTCGGCGATTAAATCTTCAATATATGCATGGGTATAAACGTTTTCGGTGATGTCAGCCGAAGCATGCCCTATAATTTTTTTCAATAGAATCGGATTCAGCTTGGATGCCGCTGCAACAGTGGCGAAAGTATGGCGGCATTCATGCGGTGTTCTGTCAATTTTAAAGTTTTCCATAAACAATTCATAAAACATCGTTTTGTATCTGGAATAAATCAGTTGCTTTCCATCATTTCCGCAGAAAAGATATTCACCGGTGCAATCTGCAAGACGCTTTTCTAACAGTGGAATAAGCTTTTTATGGATCGGTACAATCCGCCGTGCAGCTTTCGTTTTTGTTCCTCTAAGGTCAATCCATCTTTCTTTTATATGCAGATCGGATGGCTTTATTTCCAGCAATTCACCGATTCTCATACCAGTGTAAAGCATTACAAGAATACTATCCATCATCGGGACGTTTGTTAAAACGTTTTCCCGTGGTGTTTCCTGCACCCAATTTATATTCTGCCAAACAAGATTAATTTCCTGCTTGGAGAATGGTTTTTTGTCTTTCTTTTCCGCCTTGGATGTTATCTTTACGAATGATGAATAATCCTTTTCGATGATATCATTTTCCATGCAGAGTTTATATATCGCATGATATAGCACAATAATATTATTCTGGGTTGACTTGGACTTGTCGGAATACTGGTCAACAACATTCTGCAAATGTGCAAGTTTGATTTCCCGCATCCGCATTTTCCGGAGCGGTTCGCATTTCTTGTATGCCGTTTCATATCCTGCCTTTGCGGATGCCTTCATATCTTTGATTTCTTTTTCGTATAAGAGATCATAGACTTGTTCAAAGGTGATATTCTTCTTATCGATATCAAACGGGTTTTTGTTATATTCTGCAAGTGCAATCATGGCATCCGGTCTTGTCTCATAGTACCCGATGCATTGTTGAACTTGTTTTGCCTTCAAAGGCTGTTTTGCTTTATACGCTTCATATTCTGCCCGAACCTGATCATATAAGTCAGGTGTCAGAATACCCGCCAGAAATCCGATATCAGGCACTGACGGGGCAAGCTTGAATTCTGTTGTTATATACACTCCATAGGGTCTTTTCCTTTTCCCGGACAATTTCCGGATGCTGCCATATCCATTAGGGTTTCTCATGACATTTTTTTCCTCCAAATTATTGAAAAACAGGGCATAACTACCATTGATTACGGGATGTTGTCAGAATATAATTAATCAAGCCAAAGTTCCTATCTTTATGACGAAAGGAAAGATTACAAATGAATAAGCAAAAGTACATCGAAGCAATCATGGAGCTGTTGGAAGGCACTACCAACATGCAAATGATTGACTACATCCTGAAACTACTTGAAAAATGTGCCTAGCATTTGTTTGACGCTGATAATTTGATCATCGCTTAAATCACACAACATAACAGACAAAGAAAAGAAGTCTTTATCATACATATTTCTTTTAACAACATTCCTAAAATCAATATCAGAAGCAATTCTAACAGTGATATCAACCATGGTATCACTGTTTTTTTGCATTTCCGGGGTTACCTTTTCTTCTATTAAGTCGGATTTTAGTATTCCGAAATAGTCAGCTAGTTTTTGAACCTTGTCAATGCGTGGGTACTTAATTCCATTGATCCAATAACTGAATGTTGGTTCTGATACACCGGCAACGGCAGCAAGTTCTTTTTGTGTTTTCCCCGTTTTCTCCATATAATACTTCAAATTTTTTGCCATCGTTTCTTTAGACCATTCTTTTTTCATTGTTTTATCTCTCCTATTCTTTAATGAGTAAATAATACATCAAATTAACCAAAAAGTAAAACAAGATGATTCATAAATTAACCGAAAGTTATTGACAATGCTATTCCGCTATAATATTATATTATTAACCCAAAGTTAAGACGGTGAGACAGGAGGTGAAAAAATGCCAAAGATTACATTGAAGGCTGCACGAGTTAATGTTGGATTGACACAGGAACAGGCGGCAAAAGCACTTGGAGTTGCACGAACAACTCTTAGAAGATGGGAGAACGGCGAATCATTCCCGAAGCAACCAGAAATTAATGCAATGTGTGAACTTTATAAAATTTCGTTTGACGCTCTTTTTTTTGGACAGTAAGTTAACTTTAAGGTAACAGAAAGGACGGTGAAAAATGAAGGTAGAAGAAGCTGCAAGATTGCTTGGAGTAACACCAATGACAATCCGGATCGGATTGCAGAAGGGTGTTTTCCCTTTCGGGGTAGCGTTTAAGCTGAACGAACACAACAAGAATTACAAGTATGTTCTCTACCCTGGGAAGGTACTGGAGTATGCAGGAATGAAGGGAGGTGAAACCGATGAAGCGTGAATTTCTAACAGATGAACAGGTGGAACGGGAAATCGAAAGATTACTTGATTCCGATGATGTGAAGCTGGCAAAGCAGGAATCCCGAATCAAGAACAAGCGGCGGCAGTATATGTATAGCTTGCGTGTTATGGAACGGCGGGGAAAAGAGCTTTCAGAGCTTGGAATTACAGCGGACAACATGGACGTGATGTTATTTGGAGGTACGGAAGATGAAGAGTGAAACAAAGAAAGCAATCATAAAGGATTCAAGATTTATCAGAATCGATAGTTTAGATGGATTGCTAGATGACATTATCGGTATTGCATTTGGGGCATTCTGTCTTGGAATGGTGCTAGGGATGTTTATTGGATAAGGAGGAAAAAACATGATTGCAACAAAAAAAGGACTAACACACATCCAGGGGTCGGGGCTTGAATTGCTTTTAGACCTGGCATGTATCGTTGAAACACTAAAAAGCGAATCCAAATTTTCAAACGCTTTAATCATGGATTTTGTGAAGGCTGGACTTGATGAGTATACAACGGCTTCAAAGATTCTTGATGAATTTGAAAAAATGTGGAAATAGGAGGAAAAAATGACTAACGAAAACATATTAGTTGAATCCAACATCGGATATATTGCAATCCCGATTGACGAATACAAAAAGTTGCTTGAAATCCAGCATAGAACAACCGTGCTGAAAGATTACGTGGAGAACACACAGTATCCAGACGATGGAACAATCATGATGATTCTTGGATACAAGGGAAGGGGGATTGAATAATGGCTACACTCTATGAACTGGCATCGCAAATTGCGAATTTCGAGCTTGAAATTGACGAGGAAACCGGCGAAGTGTTGAACGCTGACCAGCTGGAAAACATTGAGATGGAACGCAATGCGAAAATCGAAAATATCTGTCTTTGGATTAAGAATCTGAAATCGGATGCAGCAGCATACAAAGCCGAAAAGGACAGTTTCGAAAAGAAACGCAAGGCAGCGGAAAACAAGGCGGAAGCACTGAAAAAGTATGTGCAGTTTGTTTTAGCAGGTGAGAAGTTCAAGACCGGTAAAGTTTCGGTTAGCTATCGAAAATCGGAATCAGTTGAATGTGCTGACGTGTTCAAAGTTCCGGATGACTACCTGAGATACAAAGACCCGGAACTAGACAAGACCAAAGCGAAAGAAGCACTGAAAGCCGGTATCGAGATTGAAGGCTGCAAGCTTGTTGAAAAGCAGAATATGCAGATTCGGTAGAGAAAGAGAGGAGGAAAAAATGGGAATTGCGGTTCTTATTCTGGGTGATTCCGGAAGCGGAAAGAGTACCAGTATGCGAAACTTTCAAAAAGGTGAAGTATGCGTGATGAACGTTGCGGGGAAGCCGCTGCCATTCCGGGGAAACCTGGACACGGTGAACAATGCAACATATGAAAGTATCGGAAAGACTCTGAAAGAAGGAAAATTCAAATCTTACGTTGTGGACGATAGCCAGTATTTGTTAGCTTTCGAGATGTTCGACCGAGCCAAAGAAACCGGATACGGGAAATTTACGGATATCGCTTTACGTTTCCGAAACATGATTTCTTACGTGGCAAAGGCTACACCGCCGGATACGATTGTTTATTTCCTGCATCACACGGAAGAAACCGAGACCGGGAAAATCAAAGCAAAGACCATTGGAAAGATGCTTGACAATCAGTTAACCGTGGAGGGGCTTTTTTCCATCGTGCTTCTTGCAAGCACTGACGGTATGACGTACAAATTCATCACGCAATCGGACGGAGCGACAACGGCAAAATCACCGATGGGGATGTTCGATAAGGAAATTGACAACGATTTGAAATTCGTTGATAACACGATTCGTGATTATTGGAACTTGAAAGGAGAGAATTAATGATTCAGAAACCAAACAGATATGACAATGTGCAGGCAGGCTATTCAGAACGGCTTCCGATTGGCGGTTATGTGCTAAAGATTCTCGATACCAGAATCGAAAACTACAGCTGGGGCGATGTGCTGATTCTGAGATTCGATGTTGCGGAAGGTGACCATGCCGGATTCTTCCAGATGAATTTCAATGACCAGCTGGAAAACAGAAAGTGGAAAGGCACATACAGAATTAACCTTCCGAAAAATGACGGAACGGAACAGGACGATTGGGCGATTAAGAAGCTGAAATCAGCGGTTACCGCCATCGAAAAGAGTAACGAGGGTTATTCCTGGAATTGGGATGAAAGAACCCTGAAAGGAAGGCTGGTAGGCGGCTTGTTTGGAAATAAAGAATGGGAAATGAACGGAAACCGGGGATGGTATACCGACTGTAGAACTTTATGCAGCGTTGAGAGAATCCGTTCTGGAAATTTCCAGGTACCGGCGGATAAGCACCTGAATTCAAATAACGGCGGTAGCAGCCATTCCCCGAACGTGAACGATGCCTTTTCTGTTGTTGATGATGATATCCCATTCTAGGCGGTGAAAAATGGCGAAATACGGGAATAAGAAAACCACTTTGAACGGTATGACCTTTGACTCAAAGAAGGAAGCCCGGCGATACAGTGAATTGCTCCTACTCGAAAGGGCGGGAGCAATTCACAACCTACAGACGCAAGTTAAATATGTACTGATTCCATCTCAAAGAGATCCGGTAACCGGGAAAGTAATCGAACGGGAATGTGCCTATAAAGCCGATTTCGTATACACCGAGAACGGGGAAACCGTGGTGAAGATACGAAAGGATTCCGGACAAAGGACTATATCATCAAAAGAAAATTAATGCTAAAAGTTCACGGCATCCGAATCCGTGAGGTATAGGGAGTGAGAAGCAATGAAGAATATCAGACGAACAAGCGATATTGTTCATAAGACTTTAGAACGGTATCCAGACACTAGGAACAGCGACAATCTATTATATATCAAAGTCATAGAATCTATTGATAGTGACTTGATCTATAAGCCGATGCAAGAGGTTTTTCTTCAGGCGAAAACCTACGGAATCCCACCTTTTGAATCGGTGAGAAGAACCCGGCAGAAGCTTCAGGCAGAATTTCCGGAGCTTAGAGCAAAGAAGGAAATTGAAGCAGAACGGGAAATCAATGAACACATTGTAAAAGGCTATGCAACGGATTGTATGTGGAGGTAGAAATGGACGGAATTAGATTAGATGTAAAAGAATTTTGCCGGGAGGTTGCAGAAATTAAAGAGTTCGCAAAACGGATGAAAGAAACCGATAACCAGTTCGAGAAAATCACATTGTATCTGGACATCTGCCGAAAGTGTGAATGGTTATGCAAGGACTGTTTCGGAGCAGAAGGAATTTCAACACTTTTCGGGGTGGAGAAAAAACTGTATTAGGAGTTAGGAAAAACAAAATGGAGATAAGAGAACGGAAAATCAAAGCGGAATTGTACAATGACAATTTCCAGAATTACAAGAAGTACGGAATCCCGAAAGCACAGCTGGTTATTGCGGATATCCCGTATAACATCGGAACCAACTTCTATGGATCTAATCCGATGTGGTACAACGGCGGGGATAACAAGAACGGTGAAAGTAAGTTTGCTGGAAAGGCAGCGTTCAACACGGATTTCAATTTCAACATCGTGGAATACTTTCATTTCTGCAACCGGCTTCTAAAGAAAGAGCCGAAAAAAGGCGGTGCAAGAGGTCGTTCTTCCGATGCACCTTGCATGATTATATTTTGCAGCTTTGAACAGATTCATGCGGTTATCGAAACGGCTTCAAAGTACGGATTCAAACATAGTATCCCGCTTGTATTCTGCAAGAATTACAGCCCACAGGTATTAAAGGCAAATATGCGGATATGTGGGGCAACAGAATATGCGGTTGTTCTGTATCGGGGTTATCTTCCGAAATTTCGAAACATTGGAGCAGATGGAAAGAATCACATGATTTTTAACTGGTTCGAATGGAGAAGAGATAATTCGAAAGAGTATCCAAAGATTCACCCGGCACAGAAACCCGTCAACCTGCTAAAGCAGCTTATTGAGATTTTCACCGATGAAGGGGATGTTGTAATAGATCCGTGTGCAGGCAGCGGAACCACTGGACGGGCTGCCCTGGAATGCGGGCGGAACTTCTACGGATTCGAAATCAGTAAAGAATTCTATAAGCGGGCAAAAGAAAAAATGATAGGCGGATATAAGCAGGATTATACACAGATGAAAATTGACTTGCGAGAGGTGAACCATGGATAGTGAATTGCGGATATATCCACGAGAAAAATATTTATCCGATTTAAAAACAGAGCTTGAAACAAAAGGACTGTATGGAGCAATCGAGCAGAGAACAGACGAAATCAACGAAAATACATCGGATTTGGGGTATGTGCAGCGACGTTACATTCAAGAACAGCTTGTTGAAATCTTGGGTTTAGTGAAGATGACAGAAGATTTAGTGAAGATGACAGAAAAAGAATTTGTCGGTGCGGATTGTGCAAGTTGTCCAATTCCTGACATTGCGTGTTTTGAGCAATGCAAGCGGAACGAAAGTTATAAGCAAGTTAAAAATACCAGTAATATCAACGGTTAGAGCGTTATCTTTGCCAACGTTGGCAAAATGATGAAAGTTAAATTGACGATGCAAAATGGAGGTGAAATCATGGCAACTAGAAAATTGATGGATAGCTTGGTTGGGGAAGAAGTGTGTGTAAAATTGCCCTACCATAACGATTTTGTCGGGATTCTACACAAAACTAATAACTCAACAGACCCAAACTTATATCTAAAGCAAAATTATTATTATGTAGCCGATGATATTGGAAATGTTATAGGATGCTTGTTTAGAGCTTCTCACGTTAAGAAAATTATAAAAGTGCTTTAGCTGATAGAAAGGCGGAAATATGACATGAAACATTTCAATCCACAGTTCGGGTTATGGGATGTGGATGAGGCGGAAATGCCGAATCGTTATCCAAATGCCCGCCCGAAACTGGACGCAAAGATAGAAGCGAAATGGCGGCGGAAACAACATCGCCGCCGTCCACTCTATCGAAATAAGTTTCTAAATGTACGAACTTTGAAAGGGTTTCAGAGAAAACGTAAAATCAGGAAAAATAAAAAGTATTGGAGGGAAAATGAGAGTGCAGAAATCAAAAGCACAGGTGATAGCGGATCACTATGAACTGGAAAATCAGACCGTTAAGGCAATGGAAGAGCTTGCGGAACTGATTCAGGCATTATCCAAAGGCGAAAGAGCGGCGATTCTGGAAGAAATGGCGGATGTTTGCGTTATGCTTGAACAGATGATGTATTTCTATGACATCGGGAAAATCGAGCTGGAAACCGTCATGGATACCAAGATGGATAGACAGCTACACCGGATAGAAAGTGAAGAATAGGGAGGTGATTAGATGGCGGAACGGCGGATGTTCGCAAAGACAATAATAGATTCGGATGCGTTCCTGGATATGCCACTTTCTACGCAATGCCTTTATTTCCACCTTTCCATGCGGGCAGATGATGACGGGTTTATCAATAACCCGAAAAAGGTACAGCGGATGATTGGAGCTTCCGATGATGATTTGAAACTCTTGATATTGAAGAATTTTATCATCCCGTTTGAATCCGGAATTGTCGTTATTAAGCACTGGAAAATACATAATTATATCCGGTCTGACAGGTACAAACAGACGGTATACCAGGAAGAAAAAGCATTGTTAGAGCTGAAAGAAAACGGCACTTATACCATGTGTCAACCGCTTGGTATACCAGATGGCAACCAAGCGGTATACCGTTTGGATACACAGGTTAGGTTAGGTAAGGATAGTATAGTACAGGATAATAATACTATGTGCAATTCTGACGAATCGCACGGTGAAAACTTGAAAGATTCAAAGCCATCCAAAAAAGAAATCGATGCATTTTTCGAATCTGTATGGAAACTATACCCAAACAAAAAGGGCAAAGGTCAGATATCCGATAGCAAAAAGAAAGCACTCTATGAAATCGGTTATGACGAAATCAAAAGGGCGATTGAACGGTATCAGCGGGAATTGAATGCAGATGCTTCATGGAGACACCCGCAAAACGGCTCTACGTTCTTTAACAGCGGTTTTATTGATTATCTGGATAAGAATTACGTTGATTCAAAAAAAGTCGCTCAAAACGAAAATATGGGCGATATAAGCTATAGTGACGATTTGGACGAATACTTTTAATGAGGTGACGTATTATGATTGACATTGACGCATTATCCCAAAGTGTACCGAAAAGCGGGGATGAATACCTTGCAGAGGATGGGCTTCTACATTGCAAGAAATGCGGTGACCCTTTGGAATGTATCATCAATCCGTTGAAGATGGGGGAAAGAAAAGTTCGCTGCATTTGTTCCTGCATTAAGCAGAAACGGGATGCAGAGGAAGCGGAACAAAGAAATATTGTTATCGAGAGAAACCGCCGGAGATGTTTCGGGGAAACGGATTTCATGTTGAAAGAATGCACTTTCGGGGGTTCAACTGATAACGATAATCTGAAAATTGCGAAAAACTATGTAAAGCACTTTGAAAACTTCCGGAAAAATGGAAACGGATTGATTCTATGGGGGAATGTCGGAACAGGGAAAAGCCATATGGCGGCTTGCATTGCGAACAGCCTAATTGATAAGGGCTATACCGTTATCATGACTAATTTCGCAACGGTAGTTAATAGGCTTCAAGAATCCTTTGAAGGAAGGCAGGATTATATCAACCGTTTAACCAGATGCACGTTATTGATTATTGATGACCTGGGAGCAGAGAGAAAAACGGATTATATGCAAGAACAGGTGTTCAATGTAATTGACGCAAGATATAGATCCGGTAAACCGATGATTATTACAACGAATCTAACCCCCCGGCAATTAAAAGACCCGGAAAACATCGAACAGGGGCGAATCTATGACCGGATTCTAGAGCGATGCCACCCGGTGGAAGTCACCGGGTATTCTATGAGAAGAACCATCTTGAAAAATGCTTTCTGGGAAACAGATCGGATGTTAAGGGGGTAAAGCAATGAAGAATAGAGAAAAATTCAGAGAAGAGATTGTAAAATGTGCGAGAGTAATTTCTGGTGATGAAGTAATTAGTGCATGCGAATTCACTAGAAGGAACGTGCTTCCTAAATTCGGTAACGGAGTTCGTTGTTACAGCATTAACTGCGCATGGTGCAGATTCTTAGTAGACATGTGGTTAGATGAAGAATACGAAGAGCCGGAAGTGGACTGGGATAATGTTCCCGTTGACACGCTGGTAAGGGTACGTAACCACGAGAGCAAAGATTGGAATTTAAGGTATTTCAAAGGAATCGATGACAGTAGTTCAGACAGATTTATGGCATGGGAATGTGGAGCGACAAGCGTGACAGCGGATGGTGATTACACGAACTGGAAATACTGCGAATTAATGGAGGATGAAGATGAAGAATAGAGAAAAATACAAAAACGAGTTGATGAATGCTATCAATGAGAACGGTAGGCTGTGCGCATTCTTGCAAAAGTATGGTGTATACCGAATGTTCAAGCCGGACTGGGAAAGTTTTTGTGTAGCAATGGATTGTCACTTTTGCCCAACGGCACTACAGCTTTGGCTTGACGAAGAGTACGAAGAACCGCCGAAGCCAGAAGTTGACTGGAACAAAGTACCCGTCGATACGCTTGTTCGAGTTCGGGACAACGATAATGAAAACTGGGTATTGCAATATTTCAAAGGCATTAGCGACACCATACCAGATCATAGATATGAAGCGTGGGATGATGGACGGACAAGCAAAACAACGGATGGGATAATTAAGCATTGGAGGTACTGTGAGCTGGTGGAGGATGCCGATGACAAATAGAGACCGATTAATCAAAGCGTTGTGGTTGTGTGAAGATGTCCCATACTCCGTGTACAAAGAAGTAGTATGGGAACAGATTAGTAGAACAGGAGACAAAAAGTCTCCCGGGCGTTGTGAGCAGTGCAAACACTATCGTATCAAAGTACGTCCCGGGGGTGGATGGATGGAAGTATGCGAGGTTAACGGTGAACGAATAATTTGTAATATATCTGATGATTGCCTGTTGATGGAGGTGAAAAATGTGTAAATGGATACCTGTTAAACACTCTGAGACATGTGGAACAGATGTGATTGTAAGCGAATTGCCGAAAGACGGTGAAACAGTGTTTGTAACCGTTATCGGTAATAAAACGTGGTGCGGAAGGGATTAATTATGAAGTATCGTAACATGGACAAAAGCACGCTAAACAGCGTTGTTATTGGTGGAATCGTGGTTGACAGCACAGAGAATTCACTGGTTTTACAGTTCGAAAACTTATCAAAACCTAGATTGGGCTGGTATCATCACAAAACAATCATAGGCGAACCGAAAGACAATGACAGCCGAATAAATGTAACGCTTCCAAACGGCGTTAAAGCACCGCCAAGAACTTCACTGGTAACGGTGTACGGCATTATCACAACAGACCATCATAGCAATTCGGCTATTATTCTAGCCGAACACATTGAGGACTTAACAAACGTTTATTCAAAGTGAATCGAATTATTGAAAGGTGGTGATGCGATTGACCATTAAAGATGTGAAGGAATATTTAATGCAAATAAAAAAGCTTGACCGGATGATTGACCACAAATTGCAAGAGCTGGAAAAGTGGAAATCTGTATGTGAATATCCGAACGTTCCGGCATACGGGATTGAAAAGGTGCAATCTTCCGGGGGTAGAATGACCTTTGCAATTGAAAATTACATTGCTGTTGGAAGTGAAGTACAGGAAGACGTTCAGAAGCTTTTAACGGTGAAGCGGGATATTATAAGCACGATTGAAGAATTGCCGCTTCCGGAATATGATGTTCTGTATGAAAGATATGTTAACCTTAGAGAATTTCAGCAGATTGCGGATCAGATGGATATTTCGTATTCGTGGGTTACATCGGTTCACGGCAGGGGGTTAAAAAGCATTCAGAAAATACTAGAGGGCAGAGAAAAAGCGGGCGAATAAAGCCCGCTTTAATTATGCACGGATAAGCCCTACAAGGGTTCCGATGCAGTACACTGTATCCATTCTTTGAAGCGTCATATCATTTCCCCTTCCGTTGATGCAGCGGAGAATATAGCCCGAATCCGATTCTAAATACTGTCGGAAATAAGCCCGCCCGGCTGTCATAAAAACGGCATATTCACGGGGCTTTGGAAATCGGTTTTCAAGTAGGATTCTATCACCGGCACAGAATGACGGGGCAAAGTAGTTTGTTGTAATTTCGATTGCAAGATAGGCATCCGGATTATCCGTTTCAATCTTTACGGAATCGCAGCTTTTATAATTAATCCCATCTCGAACAACTCCAATCGGGATAAGGCACGGGATGATGTATTTATCGGAATTCCTTTCGGCGGCTGTCATTTGGCTTTCCACCTGGGCGAATAACCGGATAACGGCTTTTCCTCTATCGCTGGTATTTCGGTAATTCCGGATGAGGTCTTTTTCATCATCCTTATATTGCAAATCACCGCATAGATAATTCACGCTCAAATCAAGAGCTTTCGAGATTTTCAGCATGGTTGCCACTTTAGGGATTCTCTATTTTGCCATAGTATATGTTTCTGATGGTTTCGAGGGGTACACCGCTTTCATCGGAAACCTGCTGCAAGGTCAAATCTCGAACCGCCATAACATTTCGCAAAGTACTGTCAATTTCCATTGTTCGTTCTCCTTCCTTCATTTTCCAGTGTCATGAACGACACGGAAAAACGATAAATTAGATTAAAATCGGTCATTAATAATATTTAACTGTCTTTGCACATGTAATATCATATTTTCAACGGTTATTCAATATTCTATGCAGAAAAGGCAGGTAAAGCATGTGTAAGATTCTAAAAGCTTCTAAAAATTCAGACCCGCATTCAGTAGCGGGAGCAATTGCAGGAACGGTTGACGAAAGAGGGATAGCAGAAATTCAAGCAATCGGAGCGGGAGCATTGAACCAGGCAATCAAAGCGGTGATTATTGCAAGGGGATTCTTTGCACCTAGAGGGATTGAATTACAGGTGATTCCGTCATTTCTCGATGTGGATGTTGAGGGGAATACCCGAACGGCAATCCGTCTTTCGGTGAGAGGTAGTGAAGGATGATAGGATTGTACTAAAAAGCAAACAAAAGCAAAATAGTGCAAAAAGTTAGTAACCGAAAGCAAAACAATGCAAGGGAAAATACACATAACCGTGTTATAGTGTATGTGGGATTGATGCAAGAGTTACACAATGACATGTCACCCATTGGATGTACTTTCCATAATTTTTCCCTCCAAAGAAATACAGGATTCGAAGATAGCTGGCAGAAATGCCGGCTTTTTTCGTGTCTAAAATTTTGCAGAAAGGCGGTGTTGCAGGATGGCGAAAATGACAGCGAAACAGAAAAGATTTTGTGACGAATATTTGATTGACCTGAACGCAACACAGGCGGCAATTCGGGCGGGATATTCAAAGAATTATGCAAATACAAATGCAAGCAAACTACTACAAATTACTACAATTAAGCAATATATCGATGAACGCATGGCAGAAAAGGAATCCGAACTGATAGCAGACCAGGATGAAGTTTTGAAATATCTAACATCGGTTTTACGTGGTGAAAGTCAATCGGCGGTTGTTGTTGTCGAGGGTGTCGGGGATGGTTGTTCCGTTGCAAGAACGATGGGGAAAGCACCAGACGAAAAAGAACGGCTAAAGGCTGCCGAACTACTGGGGAAAAGATACGGTATTTACACCGATAAGGTAGAACAACAGGTTGATATGGAACTATCTATCAATATCGATTATGGAGAAGAGTAATGAAGTTTGTTGACGTTCTGGGAACACGATATTTTATTCGGATGGACGTTCCGGCGGAAGACATGCCGGAAGATGCAGACGGATGCATCGATTGTACCATCCACGTTATCAAGATAGCGGAAATGATACCGGATAGAAATTCGGTGCAGAATATGGACGCATACAGAAAGAAGGTATTAAGGCATGAAATTATTCATGCTTTTTTCTATGAATCCGGTATATGGAATTCAAGCGGATATTCTGAATGCTGGGGCATGGATGAACAAATCACCGATTGGATGGCGATTCAGTCACCGAAGATATTCCGGGCATTCAAGGAAGCGGGCTGTTTATGAACATCAAGGTACCGATGAACCCGTGCTTCAAAGAAGTTGACCGAAGCCGGAAAAGATACATTGTCATGAAAGGTTCTGCTGGATCGGGTAAGAGTGTAGACACGGCACAGAATTATATCTTGCGACTAATGCAGGACAAAGGCAGAAACCTGGTAGCAATGAGGAAATCCGATATATCCAACAGGGATTCAACTTTCGCAGAACTAACCGGGGCACTCTACCGGATGTTCGGGGATAAATATGATGCCTACTGGAAAATAAACAAATCCCCTATGTCTCTTACATTCATACCGAACGGAAATCAGATTATCTTCCGGGGTATGAACGATGATAGACAGCGGGAAAAGCTGAAATCAATCACATTTCCAAAAGGCAAACTAACGGATGTATGGCTAGAGGAAGCAACGGAATTCACGCAAGCAGATTTGGAAATCATCGATGATAGATTAAGAGGTGAACTGCCAGAGGGGCAGTTCTACCAGATACGAATGACATTCAACCCGGTGAACAAGAATCACTGGATTAAGAAGGTCTTTTTTGATATTCCGGATGATAACGTTCTAACCCATCACAGCACCTATCTGATGAACCGCTTTATTGATGACGCATACCGCCAAAGAATGGAGCGAAGAAAGATAGTTGACCCGGAAGGCTATCAGATTTACGGATTGGGCGAATGGGGCGAAATAGGCGGTCTGATTCTGCATAACTGGGAGGTTCGGGAATGCTCGAAGAATCCGAACGATTATGACGATATCGCAATCGGGCAGGATTTCGGATTCAACCATGCGAACGCTATTCTGTTACTTGGAATCAAGGACGATAACATATACATCATTGATGAAATCTATGTACACGAAAAGGAAACAGCGGAAATAGTACCGCTTGCGGAAAAGCACGACATCCCGAAGAACAGAACAATGTGGTGCGATTCAGCAGAACCAGACCGGATAAAGACCTGGAAGAAAGCCGGATACCGTGCAAGGGGTGTTGATAAGGGCGGTTCTTCCGGTTCTGTAAAAGCACAAATCGACTGGTTGAAGGGTGTTACCGGAAGGGATAAGACGGTAAAGCGGATGATTTACGTTTCCCCGCATTGCACAAATACAATTAAAGAGCTGCAACAGTGGAAATGGAAAAAGGACGATAAGACCGGGGAATATCTAGATGAACCGGTGCCATTTCAGGACGATGCAATGGCGGCATTAAGATATGGAATAGAAGGATGGCGGAAAATGAAACGGTGGTTATTATGAGCAAACAAAACAATCAAGAAGAATGTTGGTGGTACCGGCTCATTGATGATAACTGGACACGCAAGCCAAAAGCATTTTGCACCCGATACGATGGTTATTTGACCAACGGACTAATGAACACCCACGGATGCAAGAAAAGAAACTGTATCCGGCTAAAAACCGTTGAATACGGGATAGAGAAAGAAGAAAAAACCAACAGAAAAGAGTGATAGCGTGGGATTCACCTACAAACAGCAGTATGCCGTTGTGGTTATCTGCAAGGACGAAAAGGAACAGGAAAGCATATACAACCGCCTGAAAGAAGAGGGCTTCAAATTAAAGGTGGTGGCGGTATGAAGATTGAAGTTCATAACCGTGTGAGCGACTTTGATTCATATAGATCTGCACGGGTGAAAAGCCTATTCAATGCAGAAAGCGGATGCAACTTCGATTTAGAAATCCCGGGTGTAGATTTATCCGGTGATTGGAATATCGGGGTTGTGGTCGGTGCTTCCGGTTCGGGTAAAACCTCTATCGGGAAAACAATATTCGGAGATAACAAGATTGTGAATCTGGCGGAAGGATGGCATTCAGACAGACCGATTATTGATGATATAGCACCGAACAGAGATTTCAACATCGTAACTGGTATGCTGGCATCCGTTGGACTGGGTGATGTTCCGGCATGGTTAAGACCGTTTCACGTTTTATCTAACGGCGAACAGTTCCGGGCGGGGCTTGCAAGGCTGATATGTGAAAGCCCGGAAGAGGTGGTTATTGATGAATTCACATCGGTAATAGACCGGCAGATTGCAAGAATCGGGGCGGGAGCTTTCCAGAAAGCATGGAGAAGAGAGAACCGAACCGGGAAAGTGGTACTACTAACACCGCATTATGACGTGGTGGAATGGTTACAACCCGATTGGGTGATAGATACCAATAAAAAGACGTTTCAAAGGGGGTTACCCTGGCACAGACCAACAATCAATCTGGAAATCCGGAAGGTCAACGGCGATTATTGGCGATATTTTGAGCCACATTACTATTTGAGCCTTCCTAGACCAATAGCAGCTGAATACTTCATTGGTACAGTGGATGGTGAACTTGCATGCCATATGGCGGTGACACCGTGGTTTCATGTGGGCGGATACCGGGCAACAAGGCTTGTAACCATGCCGGAATGGCAGGGTGCAGGGGTTGGAACTAGGTTCTTAAATGAGATAGCACAATACCACCTGGACGGAAACGGGCGGAAGAATAAAAAGCTTCCGACATATTTTCACACTTCACATCCGCAACTTTGCGATGCACTTAGAAGAAATCCGAAGTGGATACAGGTATCAGCGAAATTATATGGCGGTGATAAAGCCCGAAGTATTAAATCACATACGAAATCAGCGGAAAAGAACGGGCGAAAGCCTATTAGTAGCGGTTTTGGGGGTCATTTTAGAGCCGTACAAGGTTTTAAATACGTTGGAGGGGTGACAGAACCTTGAAACAGATAAAAACGGTTATAGAGCCTTTAAATAGGGTTTCCCGCTTTGATGATAAGGTGAACCAGCTACTAGAAAACGGCTGGAAACTAACCGAAAGAAAGACCGTGAAAATGGCGGGCGATATATCCGAATCATTCAACATTCCGGTGGTGATGGCTTTATATGCAGAACTGGAACGGGAAATAGATTGGTTCGAAGAAGTGACATTGTAAGGAAAGGCAGGGCAGGGGTTTGTTAACAGCGGAAGAAATAAAACTGTTTCTTGATGAAGATATGGCATCCAGTCAGAAAAGACAGGCGAAAATAGGTCAAGACTATTATGAAGGGCGGCATGACATCCTAGACTATCGGATGTTCTACTACAACGATAACGGCGAACTGGTAGAGGATAAATACCGAAGTAATGCGAAAATACCGCATCCATTTTTTACCGAACTTGTAGACCAGGCAACCCAATATATCATGTCAGACAAAGAAGGGTTTGTGATGTCGGATGAACCGGAACTACAGGCAGAACTTGACAAGTATTTCAACGGAAATAAGCGGTTCAAAGTGGAGCTGTCGGAAACCATAACTGGGATGCAGATTCGGGGATGTGATTACATTCATGCATACAAGGGTAAGGATGACCGGCTATGCTTTGAAAATGCGGATAGTCTGGGAGTGGTCGAGGTAGAAGGACGTTTTGCAGAAGATGGAAAGAATCAAATCATCTGGAAGTATTTTGACCGGGTAGACAAAGAGGGAAACATCCGGTTCAAAGTACTGGTTATCGATGATGAAAACACCTACTTTTACACGCAGGAAAACAACGGTTCTATTGTTCCGGATGATTCGGTACCGCTGAATCCTAGACCGCATGCGGCTTATGAGGACAGCACCGGGAAATTGTACACTAAGCCGTTTGGCTTTCTGCCTTTCTTCCGGCTGGATTACAACAAGAAGAAAATAAGTCATTTAAGAGCGGTGAAACCGTTGATTGATGATTATGACCTGATGGCATCCAGTTTGACCAACAATCTGATTGATTTTGATACACCGCTTCATGTGGTACGGGGCTTTGAAGGGGATAACCTGGACGAACTACAGAACAACATCAAAACAAAGAAATTAATCGGTATCCCGGATGAAGGAAATGCCGGGGTGGACATTAAAACCGTAGATGTGCCGTATCAGGCACGACAGGCGAAACTTGAGCTGGACGAAAAGGGCATTTACAAGTTCGGCATGGGGCTTAATATGTCGGGCTTGAAAGATACATCCGCAACAACCAACATCGCAATCAAGGCGGCTTATTCCCTTCTTGAAATGCGATGCAGTAAGATTATTGACCAGCTGGAACTATTACTGATGGATCTAGTTGAGGTTGTTCTTGATGAAATCAACGAAACCAACGGAACCGGCTACACAACGGAACAGGTTTATATCGATATCACACCTGAAATCATGTCGAATGCACAGGAAAATGCACAGATAGAACTGACGGACACGCAGAAACAGCAGACCGCCATTAATACGCTGCTATCCCTTGCATCCTACATGGACAACGAACTACTCATGCAGCAGGTTTGCGATGTTCTTGATTTAGATTATGAGCAAATCAAAGATAAGTTAACAGACCCGGAAGAATCGGAAACGATGATTGATAATGCGGGCGGTATCCTGGGAGGTACAGAACCGGAAAACCCTTTCGGCGGTGAAGTAGATGAATAAAAGGCAGTTAGAAGTTGAAAAAGCAAAGCTGGTGGCGGAAGCCAAAGAGCTAAAACACCTGAAAGGGATATACAAGAAGGCTTCCGATGATATATCTGAAAAAATCCGTATATCCAACGGAAAAATAAACGTGCTGTTAAAGGACTTTGACAAGCTGGACGAAACGCAGCGGTCAATTCTTCAATCGCAGATATACCAGCGTAACTTTCAACAATCGCTAAAAAAGCAGATAGACGCATTCACAAAGGAACTGGAATCAAAGCAGTATGAATCAGTAAGTACATATCTAAAGAATTGCTATACAACCGGATTCACCGGCACACTCTATGACCTAGCGGGGCAGGGTGTGCCGTTTGTATTTCCGATAGACCAGAAAAAAGTCACAAAAGCGATGGTTCATGATACGAAGCTGAGTAAATCGCTATATAACAGGCTGGGTGAGGATGTCAATCTGCTAAAGAAGCGGATTGCGAATAATATATCCCGTGGCATTGCAACGGCTGACAGCTATATTAATATAGCCCGAAACATCGCAAACGGTACAAGTATTAGTATCAACAACACAATGCGGATTGCTAGGACGGAAGGGCATAGAATCCAGTGTGCGGCGGCTTATGATGTACAGCACGAAGCACGAGATGCAGGAGCGGACATTGTGAAACAGTGGGATGCAACACTGGACGGGCACACCAGAGAAACCCATGCAATGTGTGACGGTGAAATTGTGGAACTGGACGAAACCTTTTCAAACGGTCTGGAATATCCGGGAGATCCCGCCGGGGATGCAGAAGAGGTTATTAATTGCCGGTGTGCATTGCTTCAAAGGGCAAAATGGGCACTGGATGATGAATTTACCAAACGAAATAATTTCACCGGACAGCTTGAAACATTCCAGAATCCCGCTTCCTATGCAGAGTTCAAACAAGGTTTCTTTTCTAAAGAAAACCGGGATTATATGAACTATGTGCAGCGGATGGCACGCAGATACGGAACAAAGAGTTTTGAATCGGTTCTAGGCAGCATGACAGATAGCGAATATAACCGATATTCTAGTTTGCTTAAGAATAATCCGGTGTTTAACAAAATTAAAAATACAATTGCAAAAAAACGTGATATAATAAAATCGCCAAAAGACTATTCCGATGCTTTTAACGAATTGAAAAAGGGAATAGAAATAAATAAAATAAAATATCGTGAAGTTCAGGAATTAGAATCGAAATTAACTGATGACGAAATAATAAAGCGAATTGCCGGCGGAGATAAAACGAAAGGATCATGTTCATCGCTTGCGTTAACATATATCGGGAATAAGGACGGGTTGGATGTATTAGATTTCAGAGATGGAAAGTCACGTTCATTTTTTGCACAGAACGATCACATCAAAAGTATAACGAAATTACCGAATGTTAAGGGTCGAATAATTTCAGTGCAAAAAGAAGCCGATGAAGTTGAAGCGATTATAGAGGGGCTGGAATACGGCAAAGAGTATTATCTTGCTGCCGGGAAACATGCAGCTATTATCAGAAATACGGAAAAAGGAGCTGAATTTTTAGAGCTACAATCTGAAACAGAAAGCGGGTGGACACCTTTTAGTAAACATGGTTCAACATATGATACATTGGTAAAACGGTTCAAGTGCAGGAAAACCGTTGATTCAATGAAAGTCGGTGGAAAGAAATATGTATTATGGAAAGATGAAGTATTGATTGAAGTGGATTCACTTCGGGATAACGATGAGTTTAGAGAATTATTAGGATATATCAATACGGCTTCGGAAAAGCAAAAAAAGGGGGTAAAAGGTGGAATCAGATAGATGGTATAAAGAGAATGCAACCGATAAAATTTGGTGGAAAGACACACCAGGGGTATTGGGTGAGTTTATATTTAGTTTTGATAAGAAAAAAGAATTTAACATGTTCGCCGATTATCCTTGGAAACTGACGGAAGAACAGAAAAAAGTGTTTGACGAAGAGAATCCTCATTGGGCTGAATTTTTTAGTGATAGGAATTAGCACCCTGTACGGGTGCTTTTTTCATGGAAAGAAAAGAGGTTAACAATGTTTATCACAAGAGAAGAAGCGGTTTACACGCTTTACGATATTATCAGTTCTGGGATAATTTCGGAAGAACTGAAAGACAAGCTAGAAGACATCGCAAGCTGCATTGACAACGAGGAATGGGGGCTTTTTACCTGGGGAGCGGATGACGATGTAATGGATTTGTTTGTTGCAAAGCGTGAAGATTTAATCACACCGGAATGGGAACAGCATTGTGACGAGATTTACGAGAAATACAGAATCCGGGAAGAAGAATAATATTGTTTACAAACCATTTTGCTAACATCCGCAAAATGGTTTTTTATTGCCCTGAATGTGGCTTTAACATTCAAATTTGACCTGCCAAATGTCATTTAAACTGGGCTTGCGGTGGAAGAAACCACGATTAAAAACAAGGCAAAGGAAAGGAACAACACTATGGATTTTATGGAGTTTTTGAAACAGGTTCTAGGCGATGACTTATTCAAGCAGGTAGAAACAAAGCTGAACGAACACAACGGAGCGGAAGAAAACAAGGAAAACCAGATTAAACTTGGAAACCTTGGCGGCGGTGAATATGTCGGTAAAGGCAAATATGAAGCCTTGCAGGAGCTTTTAAAGGGCAAAGAAACCGAACTGACCTCTGCAAATGACCTTATTTCACAGCTGAAGAAAGACACCAAAGGCAATGAAGAGCTGCAGGGGAAAATAACCACCTATGAAGGACAGGTTGCAGATCTGCAAAAGCAGTTAGCGGATACAAAGCTGAAATCTGCTATCAAGGTAGCACTTCTTTCCGCAAAAGCGGTTGATGTAGACTATCTCACATTCAAGCTGAATGAAAGCCTGAAAGAAAAGGGCGAAACCTTGGAACTGGACGAAAACGACAACATTAAGAACTGGGATTCACGGCTTGAAACGCTGAAAACCACATTCCCGGCAATGTTTAACACCGGGGATGGCGGTAAGGACGGTTACCAGCCACTAGGCGGCGGAAAACTACCGAATTCAAGCACAGACAAAGCCGTAACAAAGGAACAGTTCAAGGCGATGACCTATGAAGAACGGGTTAAGCTGAAAAAAGACAACGAGAAGTTATATGAACAGCTGAAAGGCTAGGAACGAAAGGGGTATAACATATGCCAAGAACAGGATTATTTGGTGGATTTTATTTTGATGAAGAGGTATTCACCGACATGATGCAGGAAGCGGATTTCTGGAAGAATGAAATCCTGGCATCCGGAATTGTACAGAACGATGCTTCTATTATGGGTGCGATCGGTTCGGAAGGTAACGTTGCAACCATCCCGATGTATAAGCCGCTGAACATCCATGATGAAAACATGGGGGCACTGAATAACGATGGTCTTACAAATAATACACCGGTTGAGATTGCCGGCGATAAGCAGACCTGCATGTTGATTCAGAGAATGAAGGCTTTCAAAGCAAAGGACTTTACCGCAGAGCTGACCGGTGCAAACCCGCTTGACAATATCAAATCTAAGATTCAGAACTACTATACGCAGGTATGGGAAAATGAGCTGATGAACATTGCACAGGCGGTTCTTGGAGTGGATAAGCTTTCTGACCACGTAACGGATTTATCTATCACAACCGGAACGATTGCGGATACCAATAAGATTAATGAAACTACCCTGATTGACGCAGAACAGGCAGCACTTGGAGACATGGCGGGCGGTTTGGGTCTTATTGTGATGAACTCTAAGATTTACGCAGCATATAAGAAACTGGGTCTGGTTGAGTTCGATAAGTACACAGTAGGAAATGTATTACAGCAGGAAATCACCCTTCCTAGAATCGGCGGTAAGCTGGTAAAGGTAACTGATTACTACACCGTAGATACTACTACCGCAGGATTCCCGGTATATAAGACCTATCTTTTCGGTGAGGGTGCTTTCAAGTCTTGCGACAAAACCAACTACAAGAACCAGTACACCACCGATTACGATCCAGAAACCGCAGCTGGTACCGATATGTTTTACACAAAGCAGGGTAAAGTGCTTCATCCGAATGGTCTTTCCCTTGCAGTAGACAACATCGCAAAAGAATCTCCAACCTTTGCGGAACTCGGAAACAAAGCGAATTGGTCGCTGAAATTCAATCCGAAGAATGTAAAGATGGGTGTTATCAAGTCTAACGGCTAAAGAAAGGGGCAAATACCATGAACAGATTTATTATTGTTGATGGTCTGCCTTATCTGTATGCTGACGGCAAGGCATATGCAGTCAGATGGGATGAAGAAGGATTCACTGTGGGTACAGAAGTCGAGCTGACTTTTGTACCTGAAGTGACCTATTCAGAACTGTCTGTCACGGCAAAGTGTCATGATTGTCTGAACAGCATTGATGAACCTGAAAATCAGGTAAATGACACTGACACAGAAGGTCAGAATGATGATACAGATAATATGCAGGCTGAAAATCAGGTAAATGACACTGACACAGAAGGTCAGAATGATGATACAGATATACCGGAAGCACCAGCCTTTGAAAAATTGACTGTTTCGAAACTAAAGGATTATGCCGCTGAACATGGCATTGACCTTGGAGAAGCAACAAAGAAGGCTGACATTATTGCTGTAATAAGAGCTGCTGAATAGGCGGTGATTGTATGCTAATGACAGTTGATGAATTAAGGCAGTTTATCCAGACGGATGAACCGGATGCGGTGCTATCTTTTAAGCTGGAAGCCCTGGAAAACATCGTGCAGAAATGGACGAATAACAACTTTCATGATTATGAGGTGGACGGGGTGATTATCTACCCGCCGGATATCAAACTGGGGGTTGTTAACCTGATGAAATGGGAGCTTGAAAGCCGGGACAAACTGGGCATCCAGTCGGAGACAATCAGCCGGCATTCCGTGACCTATGCAGATGCAACCGGGGATAGCTATATCATGGGCTATCCTAAAGCGTTGATGGGATTTCTAAAGCCATACATGAAAGCGAGGTTCTGACATGATAGGCGGAAATATCACAGCGACAATTCAGATAAGCAGTACCACCCGGAACAAAATCGGTGAAGCGGTGAAGACCTGGAAGGATATTCAGGACGTTACAGGATGGCTTGACTATCAGGCAGGCGATAGCAGATACAACACCTATAACGCAAAGATTCAGGAATCCACACATGTATTTGTGTCGGATTTTGTAGAATTAGATCCACAAATCACCGCTGAAAACAGTCAGATGGTTGTAAACGGTAAGGAATATGACATCATTCTGATAGATAATCCCATGGAGCTTAATAAACAGCTTGAATTCTATCTGAAATTCACAGGGGGGCAATAGTATGTCGGTATTGTTTGAAGATAACAGCATCCGGGTAAAAGAAGCCCTGAATGAAGCCATCATCGCCTATCTCCATGAAGCCGCCGGAGAGGTGGAAGCACAGGCAAAAAGAAATACCAGGGTGGACACCGGGGAAACAAAAGGTTCATGGACTTATAGAGTAGATGAGGGGAAAAAAGAAGCGACTATCGGAAGCGGTCTAGAAAATGCCATCTGGGAAGAGTTCGGAACCGGTGAATATGCAGCGGAAGGAAACGGAAGAAAAGGCGGATGGGTGTACACCGACAGGCATGGGGAAACCCATTTTACCATAGGCAAAACACCAACTAGGGCATTCTCTAGTGCCTTTGAAAGCACGAAACCAAAGATTATTAAGCGGGCACAGCAGGTGATCGGGGGCAAAATGAAATGAGCGTGAATGTTTTAAATGCTGTTTCGGAGCTTATGACCGCCGCCGGGCTTTCCTATGAATTCGGGGAATGGTCATCGGATATTGTCTACCCGTACTGGACAGGCGAATATCAGGAATCCGAACCGCTGAATGAAGACGGGATGCAGGAATCAACCTTTATTCTGACAGGCTGGACACGGGGCGATTATCTAGATTTAGAAGCAGAAAAAGAAAAAATCAAAGAACTTTTTCATCCGATTGATGGATATGTGGTCACAGCTGATGACGGTTCGGCGGTGGCTATTTTTTATGCCTTTTCAATGGGCGGTATTCCGACAGGAGATGCCAAACTGAAAAAGGTGCAAGTTAATTTAACAGTTAAAGAATGGACGGTGAAATAAATGGTTGAAGGAAGAAACGGAATCACATCGGATACACCTAAAAAGATTCTTTTCGGTGCAGGTACAATTCATAAAGGCTTGAAGTATTCCAGCGAATGGAATTTTAAAGATTCCCTTGTTGGAGCAACGAACGGCGGTTCGAAGCTGTCAATTGTTCCGGAATTCTATGATGTACCAATTGACGGGGCAAATGTAGCGGTGAAAGGCTTGAAGGTCAAGACCGGCGAAACAGCAACCATCGAGGTAAACTTTGCGGAACTTTCGGAAGAAATCATCAAGGCGGCAACCATCGGAAAAGATGGAACATCCGAAGATGCCACCTACAATCTCATTGAATCCAAAGCGGATATCGCTATTGGTGATTACTGGGAGAATGTCGCATTTGTCGGGAAGACACTGGAAGGGAAAAGCGTTATTGCAATTCTGGAAAATGCGTTGATTACTTCCGGCATGGAGACAGAGGGAAAGAACAAGGAAAGCACAACCGGAACTTATACATTTACGTGTCATGCGGATGGCGATGCGGATAGTTTCGATGTGCTTCCGTGGAAGATTTATTACCCGAAAGCGAACGTTTAGGCGGTGGGCTAAATGAAGTATCGAGTTTTGAAGGGCTTCATTGATAAGGTAACCGGCATTCCATACAATGCCGGCGATACCTATGAATGCGAAAAAAAGCGATTTAACGAGATTCAGAGCAAAGGCGATTATTTGGTTATCCTTGCAGAAAAAACCGCTGAAAAGGCAAATAAAGAGCGTACACAGGCACTTGAAAAGTAAAGGGGAATGAACATGACTGAAACAGCAAGAGAGATTTTTACAAATTTTGAAACCTATGAAAATGTATCAAGACCTATTCCTGAACCGGAAGAGGGCAAGGCATATGCGTTGAGAGCGTTAGAAGCGAAAGACGTTTTTCTGGTATCAAAGATTATCAGTGATATCGGTATCAAGGAATTCAAAGAGTGTTTTAATTCCGACACGTTGAAAGAGGTCGCAGGCGATTCCGGAAATTCCGATGCGGTTATGTCGGTCGGTATCGCCGTATTTATGGACATTGCGGAAATCGTATTTCGTAATCTTCCGAAGTGTGAAAAGGATGTATATTCATTCCTTTCCAGTCTTTCCGGTATGACGGAAAGTGAAATTGAATCCCTTCCGATGGTTACATTCACCGAAATGATTATCGATGTAGTCCAGAAAGAGGAATTCAAGGATTTTATGCAGGTTGTTTCAGGATTGTTCAAATAGGGGTTGTGGAGTTTTGGGATTCCTTGTATCAACGGTACGGGAATCCCATGCCACTACTTCAAAATATGCTTGAGGTTGGACAGTTTGAGAAATTCATTGATGGTTTTGTTCGAATTCGGAACGAAGAAAAGAATGAACAATCTGCATGGGAATTCTACCTTCACCGGATATTTGATATGACCTTTGATGATTTTCTGGAAGAGCTGAAACCGGTACCGAAAGCAACGAAAAGCGATCTAGAAACAACGATTAAAGATAACTTTGAAATGATGGAGAATTTCCATCCGGAATAGGTGAAGAAATGGAATTGTTTAAACTACTTGGAACAATTGCCATTGACACCGACAAAGCGAATGAAGCTATTGACGAAACAACGAAAAAAGCAAAGGATTCAGAGGGTAAACAGTCGGGTGCATTCAAGAAGATAGGCGGGGCGGCGGTCGCAGGTGCGAAAGTGATTGCGGGTGCTGCAACGGCTGTTGGTGGTGCATGGCTTGGAGCAATAGAAGGAACAAGAGAATATAGGGTGTCGATGGGAAAGCTGGAAACGGCTTTTACAACATCCGGTCACAGTGCAGAGACAGCACACAAGACATATTCAACTTTGAATTCGGTTTTAGGTGATTCAGATGTAGCGGTGGAAGCGTCAAACCATTTAGCTAAATTGGTAGACAACGAAAAGGACATGAACACCTGGACGGATATTTGTACCGGTGTTTTCGCAACCTTTGGCGATTCACTACCAATCGAAGGCTTGACGGAAGCGGCGAACGAAACCGCAAAAACTGGACAGTTAACCGGGGTTCTTGCGGATGCCTTGAACTGGGCGGGAGTGAATGAGGACGATTTTCAGAAGAAACTCGATTCATGCAGCACCGAACAGGAACGGCAAAAGCTGATTACTGAAACACTGAATAAGGTGTACAAGGAATCGGCGGAAACCTACAAGAAGAACAACAAGGAACTAATTCAGGCGGAAAAGGCGAATCAAAAGCTAAAAGAAGCCATGGCACTTCTGGGATCTGTTGGAGAACCGATTCTAACAGCAATTAAAACAAAGATTGCGGAAATGGTTACCGTTGGAGTTCCGAAGCTTCAAAGTCTGATAGCGAAAATCAAAGACATGATTAAATGGTTCAAGCAGAATAAAAGCACGGTTCAAGGATGGGCGGCGGGTATCATCGCAGCGACAATCACGGTATCCGGGTTCGTTCTGGTTTTGAAATGGTCAGCGATTATGAGTAAGGCGGCAAAGGCTTTGAAGCTGGTAACAGTCGCAGTAAAAGCATTAAACGTGGCAATGCGGGCGAACATCATCGGTTTAATTGTTTCTTTGATTCTGGGGCTGGTAGCGGCTTTTATTTACCTATGGAAAAATAACGAGGGCTTCCGGAAATTTTGGCTGAATATGTGGGCTAAAATACAATCGGTCGCAGGAACGGCGATAGGTTGGATAAAAAGGAAGTTCGGCGAACTGAAAGACAGCGTGGCAAAGGTCAAAGCAAACTTTGAAGCTATCAAAAAGGCGATAACCGACAAAATCAACGGGGCGAAAGAAGCCGTGGCAGGTTTTGTTAACAAGGTGAAAGGCTTTTTCCCTTTGAAGATTGGTAAGATATTTAGCAGTCTTAAAATCCCGAAAATATCGGTATCCGGTGGAAAAGCACCTTTCGGAATCGCCGGAAAAGGAAAGCTGCCATCCTTCAATGTAAAATGGAACGCTGATGGCGGTATTCTATCCGAACCAACAATATTCGGGATGAATCCGAAAACCGGAACGCTTCTAGGTGGTGGAGAAGCCGGAAAAGAAGCCATTGTTCCTATTGACCGGCTGAAAGCATACATTGATGAATCTGTCAACGATAGGAACAAAGACCTATCAGAAAGCCTTGAAATTCAGTTTTCACGGCTTATTTTATTTATGCAGAACTATTTCCCGGTAAGTTATCAAATCACGCTTGACAGCGGTATTTTAGCCGGAGAACTAGCACCGGGAATCAATAGCAGACTTGCAGAAATCTATAAAAATAATAAACGAGGTAACACAAGATAGAACATATATAGAAAGGGGTGATTCTACAGGATGGAATTATTCCGATTACTAGGAACGATTGCAATTAATGACCGTGAAGCAGTATCCGCCATCAATTCCGTTTCTGGCACAGCGGCAAAGGCATCCACTGGAATGTCACGGGCTTTCAAAGCCGTGGGGCTGGCACTGGCGGGGGCTTTTTCTATTGCGAAAATGACGCAGTTCGGGAAAGCTTGCATTGAAGCGTATAACGTACAGTCGCAGGCAGAATTAAAGCTTGAAACCATCATGAAACAGCGGATGGGTTCATCGGACAAAGAGATCCAGAAAACAAAAGACCTTGCATCTGCACAACAGCGGTTAGGTGTTGTGGGGGATGAATTACAGCTATCCGGGGCACAGCAGTTATCAACTTTTCTAAGTAGCGAAAAAGCGTTGGATTCCCTGATTCCGGCGATGAATAATCTTGCAGTGCAACAGAACGGTGTTAACGTCACATCAGAAAACATGGTAAGCATCGGTAATATGATGGGTAAGGTTATGCAAGGGCAAACATCCGCCCTTAGAAGGGTTGGAATTACCTTCACCGAAGCACAGGAAAAAGCCCTGAAATATGGCACAGAGGAAGAAAAAGCGGCGGTTCTGGCACAGGTTATCACCGACAACGTAGGCGAAATGAATAAAAAGTTTGCGGAAACGGATGCTGGAAAGATTCAGCAAGCGAAAAACTTATTCGGTGACTTGCAAGAAATGATAGGCGGAAAACTAATACATTCCGTTGCGATTGCCTATCAGAAACTCGGTGAATTTTCCGTTTTTGTGATGGATAACTTTGACCAGATTGTTTCTATTACAAAAACCGTTGCAAAAGCTTTTTCCGTTATGATGTCGGCAAAACTTGTTTTGTCGTTTATCAGTGCATTTCAGAAAGCGAAATTACAGGTTGCATTGTTCGGGATGTCAGCGGATGCAGCGGCTTTTTCGCAGGGTATATTAAACGGCGAACTAACATTTGGTCAAGGTGTTATTGCTATTTTTAGCGGAAAAGTGAAGCTGTCGAAAGTGGCAATGGATGCGTGGAAGCAATCGACACTTGGAACCGTAGCAGCACAAGCCAAACATGCCATATCTACAAAAGCAAGCACGGTTGCTACAGCAGCAAGTGCAGCAGCAGACCGGATAAAAACATCCGGGTTATACAAGCTGATTACAGCCCATAAACTGGCATCGGTGGCGGCTTTAGGGCTTGCGGCGGGGGTAATCGCCCTTGCGGTATACATGGTTAAGAGCGGTACGTCGGCGGATGAATTAGCGGCGAAAATAACCGGCTTTGCGGATAAGCTGGCGGGGATGATTACAGGGTTCGCAAATAAATTCCCGTCAATGGTCGATTCGTTTGTTTCCGCATTTTCAAATGTGATAAATTCGATTGTTGGGGCACTTCCTACAATGCTTCCGGCGATTATCCAGGCGGGCATTGCGTTATTCATGGGGCTTGTAAAGTCGTTAA
>OIWU01000633.1_pt1 | contig 41407 bp, 37 predicted proteins | sample 1587711 | NCBI WGS metagenome assembly OIWU01 (sample SAMEA3888909, study PRJEB22519) | human gut metagenome | biome: human gut; feature: human-associated habitat; material: faeces | place: Denmark | collected 2010 | reverse complement strand
CTGCGAGGGCATACTCAGACCAGCCACGGGAAAGGCGTTCCCGCTCAATACGGCCTAGGATATCAAATGTGGGCTTCTCTCGTTCCATGGTTTAGCCTCCTTAGATAAATCGTAGTGATCACTTACGATTTTATTGTGATGAGACTTGACCGATAATTATATAAGTCGTATACTTTTGACAGTATATATCGAAAGAAAGGCGAGCATTTTGGAAAATCGACACAGGAATTTCAAAGAAAAAAGAAGATGGACAGCTTCTGTCTAACACCCTTGCTATAATGAGAACAAAGGAAGAGCGACCTTCCGTAAAGGATGTAAAGCATTCCGATGAAGTGGAAAGGGAGAATTTTGTAATGGAGAAAACAGAGTTCCTTCCGAATGTTTAGACCGAAGAGAAAAAGGAAAACGCAGAATCTGTCCAGAGCGGCACAGCAGACCCAGATGGACAAGTTTCAGGCAGCGCAGGGACATGGATTTGCCGCAGAGCAGGCGAATAACCTCCATGATATCCTGACCGGTAAGGATGCAAAGATCGTGGGCGGCGATAACGCCAAGGATGGCCCCGACCGCATGGTAAATGGTGTCAACATCCAGACCAAGTATTGCCACGATGCCGCTTCTTCTGTGCAGGCGGCATTTGAGAACGGCTAGTGTCGTTATGTCAATGCCGCCCGGCAGATGAACACGACCCAGACACTGGCAGAAAACCGGCTCCACAAAATGGCAGACGATGAGCACCAGCATCAGCAGAATATGACATCCATCCGGCAGGAGCGTGCCGAGATGAAAGTGATGAAAAATGAACTTGCAGAACTTATGGGAGGTATCGAATTATGAGTACTGAATTGAACGTGATCCCTTCTTCCGCATTGACAGAGCAGGAGCAGGCAGACCTGAACGCCAGCATTGATTCCATCATTGCGGCGCACAAGAACAACCGGCAGGAGATCAACCGTCTCGTTTTCGAGAGCGTTTCTGCCATGACGGACAGTGAAGGCTATGAGCAGGAACTTTCTAATCGGAAGGGACTGCGCCGTTTTTGGGGTGCAATTACCGGCAGCAATAAGCGTTTGCAGGATAAGATCAACAGCAGCCGTGCAGCAGCACAGTTTGCCGCTCAGACTACCTTGCAGCGCCTTTCGGAGCAGAACTTGCTGACCTTTGACCTGATTACTGCTGTCAATAATAAGCTGAACGCCTCCATGACGGCTGTGGAGGGAGAGATCAACCAGATCTATGCGGCACTGATCCAGTTCTTTAAACAGAATCGCAGTGATATGATTCAGCTGGAAAATCGTGTGGCAAAACTGGAACAAAATGTAAATCTGATCAACTGGCAGAATTCCATTGAGTACCAGATGCTGGATGGCGTAGAATATGTTGATCTGGACGATGCTTCCAAAATCGTCTGCATGGTGCGTGATTTCTACGATATTACCGGCGGTGAATGGCGCACCTCTGACCTGCTTTTGCTGAAAACAGTCATGAGTACCATAGATATTTCTCCGCGTGGAAACATCCGCTACTATGATTTCATCGTCCGTGTGGCTGGGGATGAAAAGCTGCTGACCAAATTGCTGGGAGGCAAGCACATCCAGCGTTTGCCTGAAACCTATCTGGTGCCGCTGTTGGGCATCAAGAAACTGGAACTGCTGGATACCGACGAAGCCTACATTGTGGAAACAGTGGAAAATTTGCTCCAGAGCGCAGGCGTTGTCGCAGACCGTCACAAGCTGGAAAATAATCTGGTGCAGAACTATGTGGCGCAGGAAGCACAGGTGAATCTGGATACCGAGGTCAACAATTATGACCTGACGATGGAAATGCTGTTCAACCTCCGCTTCGCCGAGGACTCCGGCCTGTTCTTGGAAGAAGTTGTGCCCGAAGTGCAGGAAGTGGAAACGGAAGCAAGCGGAGAACAACTTGCGAAGGAAGCAAAAGAGAAAGAGGCCCAAGCAAAGGCGGAGGAAGAAAAGAAAAAACTGGAAGAAGATTATAAAGAAGCTGCAGAACTGTTCAAAAACGCAAAGTTCAAACAGGTTTATCCGCTGCTAAAAACCCTTTCTAATCGTGGCTGTGCCCGCGCTAACGCACTGCTATATTGGTTGTGTTACGATGAATTCAACGATAAGATGGCAGTGACATATGCAAAGAAAGGGTACGAAGCAGGGGATGCGATCGCAAGTATCCAGTATGCATTTGATTGTGAAATTGATTCGAAAAAGAGAAAAGAGATATTTGAAAAGTATAAGCCGATCCTTTGGGACCAATCAATGGAGGGTGACTTTTTTGCTACATATATGCTGGCAATCTGCTGGAAAAATGAAACGGATGAAGATGCAGATGAGGAAAAGGCGCTGGAATTGCTGCTGAAAGTAAAAGAACAGGGCTTTTACCGCGCTTATTATAGTACCGCACTTTTAAAATGGGCTTTGAGGGATAAGGAGAATGTGGCAAACTTTGTGAAACGCGTAGACTTTACGAACGAAGTAATCGACTTGATTCGAGAGGCGGCAGAAAAGTTCCCAGAATATAAAAACCCGGAAAAATTTGCAAAAGAGAACAACATTACGATATAACTTTTGATGTCGCAAAGCAAAGTTTGAAATCAAAAATGGAAAAGGATACCTTAAAAACCACCCGCGTGTTGGAACTTTATCAAGCCTTTCTTTCCGGTAAGCTCATCAACAAACAGGAAGCCGCAGAGCAGTACCATGTGAATGCCCGCTCTATCCAGCGCGACATTGATAGCATCCGGGATTTTCTTTCGGAACAGTGCGCCAAAGAGGGCATCGTCCGCAGAATCGAGTACGACAAAAAGGAAAACGGCTACCGTCTGGTCACGCAGGAGATCGAGCAGCTTTCCAAAGGTGAGGTGCTGGCTCTGTGCAAAATTCTGCTGGAAAGCCGAGCCTTCACCAGAGAACAGGTGGAAAAGCAACTGCAAATCATCCTGAACCTTTGTGTGACTCAGAAGGAAAAGGCAGAGGTCGAATGGTTCATCAGCAATGAGCTGTTCAACTATCACGACCCGGCTCATGCAGCCGTTGACCCGGACAATCTGTGGATGGCGGCGCAGGCAATCCGCAATCAGTCGGTGTTGGAAATCGAGTATCAAAAGCTGAAAGACCACCAGATCGTAAAACGGACGGTTGAGCCGGTGGGGCTGATGTTCTCAGAGTATTATTTCTATCTCATGGGTATTATCACAGACAGCTCCACAAGAGAGGCTTTCCATAAAAAGAATGATCCTTATCCCACCATTTATCGGCTTGATAGAATCCATTCCGTCAGGGAAACAGGAGAAAAGTTCTCTGTTCCTTATAAAGACCGTTTCAAAGAGGGCGAGTACAAAAACCGTACTCAGTTCATGTTCGGCGGTGAGCCGCAGACCATCCGCTTCAACTACTATGGGCCCTCGGTGGAGGCTGTTCTGGACAAGTTTCCCATGGCAAAAGTCGTGGACAAACAGGATGGCGTATGCTCCATTGAAGCCGAAGTCTTTGGAACAGGCGTGAAAATGTGGCTGCTCAGTCAGGGCAGCAGGGTCAAAGTGACTGCGCCGGAAACGCTGGTGCAGGAGATGAAACAGGAAATTGAAAAGATGGACGATCGGTATTAAGGAGGCTGTCTTACGAACAAGGAGAGCGAATAAAACTAAACTGCGAAATGTACTGAAAGGAACACACTTAGAAATCAGGAGGTAAAAGAAAATGGCTAAAACTATCAAGTTCAATCTGATCTGTGACAACACACCGGTACGGACTATTGAAGACCTTCAGAACAATTTCTCCATTGAGGATGTGCTGGACTATTACCGCAATGGTCTGCTCTGCCGCTGGCTGAAGGTGCGTGGCTACGAAGAAGAGCTGAAAAAGGTGGAAGAAATCCGTTCGGAAGATTCCATGGGCATCATCAAGGAGCTGATTCGGATCTTTGAGATTCCCTGCGACCCGGCAGAAGTAGAAAAGAGCATTTACATCCTGAAATATAAGGTGGAAAGCGAGAACGAGAACGAGCAGTACAAACAGGAAAGTTATAAGGTAGAAGGCATCATTGAAGACTATCAGCAGGGATATCGGAGCCTGCTCAATACCATTTTCGAAAACCAAAATGATGCTGCGCAGATCAAGGCGGCTATTCAGGAGATCGTAGAGAAATACAAGTGGGTGCTGCAATATGATTACCGCAGGGTTTTAACGGAATTGATTGACCAGAAGATGCTTCTGGCTGTTATGTGCTTCCTGATGAATGAGCAGGCACGTGAAATCTGCTTTGCACCCGACCCGGAGAATCTGACCTTCCCGGCAGGCTCTGACAACGATGTGCTCTATGAAGAAATTAAAATAATGCTGGGACAAAAAGAAATTATGGAAACACTGGGTGACAACCTGAAATCCTTTTCTGGTGTTACGGACGGCTATTGGAAAGACCTGAAGCCGAAGGGACAGAAATACATGCTGCTCAGTATTGGAGTCGGCGACTTTGCCCGTTCTGCTGGTGTGATCGGCGGAGATCTTGGCAGTGCTCAGATCAACGGAAAATTCCCCGTTGTAGACGGCATTGACTATAAGAGTAACTCTTCCATGCGCACCATGCTTTACATGGAGGTGTAAGGATGAAACGCAGTGCAGAAAATATCCTGGCTTCCTACATTGACGCGCTGCACCCAATCATTTACATTAATCACTTTGATTTCAAGGTGATTGATGCGGCAATTGCGCACGTTGGGCAGGGTGCAAAATGTGTGGAGTTCAACAATGCGCTTGGACTTGTGGACTTTAAGACCAAAAGCCCTATGAAGGGCTGCTCTCTGGAAGAATTTTTGAAGCTGACCATGGATGATGGTTTTGAGCAGCAGACCTTCCTGATTCTGAAGGATGTCCACCGGGAACTGGATAATCCCAAAGTAATTGCGTACCTGAAACGCATTGCGGAAAACAACCTCTATAACGAGAATTACAGTGCTACGATTTTTATTATCTCTGAAGTGACGGTCATTCCGCGTGAGTTGGAAAATTACATTACGATTTTTGATATCCCGCTGCCGACCATTGATGAGATTCGGGGCATTATTCGTGCGTTCATCACAGATATGGAAATTGAGGTGGATGCTGACACCATTGACGAAATTGCCCTTTCGTTCAAGGGACTGAACGAGTTCCAGATCCGGCAGATTCTGACGTTGGCGTATCAGGACGGTGGCTGTATCACACGAGGAGATAAGGCTCTGATCCTGAAGGAAAAGGAGCAGTTCATCAAGAAATCTGGCATGTTGGAGATCGTTAACTTCAGTGAAAGCATTGAGGACATCGGTGGTCTGGAAAATCTGAAAGACTGGCTGTACCGCAAGGCGTTTATCTTCCGGGAGCTGGACAAGGCCATCAAGTTCGGTGTGGATGTGCCCAAAGGCATTATGATCATCGGTATGCCGGGCTGTGGTAAGAGCTTGACTGCCAAGGCAACGGCAAGTCTGTTTGAGATTCCGCTGGTGCGTCTGGACGTGGGACGGCTGCTGGGCAAGTATGTGGGTGAATCCGAAGAAAATATGCGGAACGCACTCAAGCTTTCGGAGGCCATCAGCCCGTGTGTGCTCTGGATCGATGAAATTGAAAAAGCCTTTGCCGGTGTCGGCGGCGAGGGCGGCGGCAATGATGTGACTACACGGTTATTTGGTCAGTTCCTGACCTGGATGCAGGAAAAGGAGAACACGGTCTTTATTGTGGCGACCGCAAATGATATCTCCCGTCTGCCGCCGGAATTTCTGCGTAAAGGCCGCTTTGATGAGCTGTTTTTTGTGGATTTGCCCAATGGAACTGAGCGCCGGAAGATTTTGGAAATTCACTTGAAAAAGCGCAAAAAGTGGAATGAGAACATTGATTCCATTGCACTTATCAAAGAAACAGAAGGCTACAATGGCGCAGATCTGGAAGCTGTGGTCAAGGATACCATTGAACGTGCCTTCATCGAGGGCAGAACGACCATTACCACAGCCGATTTGATCCGCTCCATCAAGGACACCAAGTCCATTTCCTGCACACTGAAAGATAAGATCGCCAGCATCCAGAAAACTGTGGAGAAGATCGACATCAAACCTGCCAGTCTGGATGACAAGAAGGAAAAAGAACCGGACCCCTCACAGGTGTATATGAAGGCTGCAAAAGCAAAAGTGTAGCCGAATCCCTTGCGGGCGTGTGCGGAGGCCGCAAAGGTAAAAGCGGAACCGGGAGTAAAAACGGCTGCGAGCGTCACAAGCGCAACTCGCGGGTTATATGCTGATATATTTGGAGTACTGATGGAAGAGCAGAAAGGAAAGCAGCAATGAAAACGGTTGTGCAGCCCTATGATGAAGAAGTGGATGTGACTGTTCTGGAAGTAGATATGCCGGAGCCGGAACTGTTGGAACAGAAAACCGGTTCACCGGAGGTCACACCGGAGGACTGGGAAAAGGTCAAGCCGATCTACACGGATTTTATGCAGAGCTATACCAGCCACCCGGAACAGCCGGTGGAGCAATGGCTGGGTGGAAAGCTGCAGGAATATCTGCCGGAGGAACCTTCGGAAGAGATTCATAAGATGACGGACGAGATCGTTACCACTCTGCACCGGAATGAAGCGATGCACCAGTCCCTGCAGGAGGCTGTTGCCAATGGCCGCAGCAAGGAGAGCTGGTTTGCCGCGCAAACCCAGAAATCGGTTTCGGCAATGTCAACGCAGGAAGCGTCGGTTTATCTGGCTGAGCTGGATAAGGCGCTGGATACAGCTAACGAGCAGCTTTACCACACCATCAACACCAAGGCCGGTGTACCCAGCCAGAACCCGAATCTGGACGGGTATATTGCGGAACAGTACCATGCACAGACCTTTAACCTGAATGCCGAAGCAGCAGGAAGCGAATATCGTGCCAAGGTGCTGGAACCGGATGGTGCTTACGGAAAAAATTCGGTGGATGTCGTCATTGTAGATGGCGAAGGCAAAATCGTCAAGCGGTATCAGTGCAAGTACGGGCAGGATTCCCACGCAACGGGGGAGATGTTTGAAAAAGGGGACTACCGTGGCCAAGGAAAACTGATCCCGGACGGACAGGAAATCGAAAAGAAATCGTCCAATGTCATTGAAGCGCCGGATGGAACCACCAGCAAGCCTCTGAGTAAGGAAAAAGCCAAGCAGATGCAGGAAGAGGCCCAGAGCGGCAATTGGAGTGAACTGAACTGGAACGAGTATCAGGTCAAGGATCTTGCCATGGGCATCGGCAAACAGGCGGGTGCAGCAGCACTGCAAGGGGCTGTGATCGGTGCAGGTATGACTGTGGCACAGAAGGTCTGGAACGGAGAAGAAATCGACGGGCAGGAAGTGGTGGAGGCTGCTCTGACCGGCGGTGCCGACTTTGGCGTAAAGGCAGCAACGGCAGGTGCGCTGAAAGTGGCTTCAGAAAAAGAGATTCTCTCCGTGATCCCGAAGGGCACGCCCGCAGGCACTTTTGCAAATATCGCATACGTTGCGGTGGAAAATGTAAAGGTGCTGGGCAAGGTTGCCACTGGGGAACTTACCCTCCGGGAGGGTTTTGAAAAAATGCAGGAAACCACGGTGTCAACCGTGGCGGGCTTGGCCTCCATGAGCAAAGGTGCAGCGATAGGCGGCGCTGTCGGTCTGGCATTTGGTCCGGTCGGTGCAGCAGTTGGCGGTTTTGTCGGAGGAACCGTTGCCTATATGGCTGGCTCCAAAGTGGGCGAGCTTGCGGTAAAAGGAGCACGGAAGGTTTTTGAAGTCGGAAAAACCGTTGTGAAAAAAGTTGCACAGAAGGCTGCCGATATAGGGTCCCGAGTGCTGGAGCATGTTGGCAATTTAGTCAGTAATTTCGCTGGATTTTTGGGATTTTAAAAAGTTCGTTTTTGGGGTGTAAATAAAAAATAAACCGTGCGGGGTGACATGATGCCACTCCGCACGGTTTTGCTTAGGTAAAGGACTTGAGCACTTCTTTCAGTGCTTCACGCTGTTCAGGGGACAGACGGGCCAGAAGCTTCAAAAGCTCCTGCTGCTCCTCCGGAGTGAGCCGGTTCTCTGACTCAGAATGATTTTGGCGGTTCATAAAAGATACTTGCTCCTTTCGGTAAATCTTGTTCAGCCATCAGTTCGGCACGAATCTGACGCTTATATTTATAATAGGTGTTCCGGGCAAGACCGGTGAGCTTCATGCACTCGGCATCGTCAAGTGTGCCGCCAAAGGTCTTGCAGTGGGTGCGGATGATCTGCTTGGCTTCTCTGGCTTTTTTCGTTTCAAAGCCAACACCCTTTTTGCGGCCAACCTGCTTGCCGTTCAGCCGGGCGGTCAAAAGGCCCTCGCGGGTGCGCTGGTGCAAATCGGCAACTTCTTTTTCGGACTGCTCAAAGGCCAGCTTGATCTGCTCTTTTGCCAAGGCCATCAGATATTCGTTGATGCCCTTCAAGATGAAGTCCACATTTGTCCCTGTCATGGCAATGCTGCCGGACAGGGCTTTTTTGTAGGTCTCGGTGTCGATGTGGTGCTCTTTCAAGAACACCAGCCGGATGCCCTTGTGGTAGAGGTCTTCGTACAGAGCAAAACCTTCTTCTGCATTTCTGGACATCCGGGACACCGAATCGAACACCACCGTATCCCCGGATTTCAGAACCCGATAGAGCTTCAGCCACTCCGGGCGAAAGATAGATGTGCCGGTGTAGGCTTCCTGCACGATATGGGCAGTCGGGTACTCGGCCTTGATGTTGCGGATCTGACGGTCAATGCTCTGCTTTGCCGTAGAGATACGGCAATAGCCATAGATGTTCATGCGTCTCCTTCCTGGCTCAAAGATAACGAGCGACATTTTTAAGACTGTGTTTTGCACCTTGAAATGGCCTGAAAATGGCTGGTTTTAATACAAAACAGAATATACGGTATTTTTAATACAGTTTTAGTGGGCATAGGCAGTCATAAAATCAGAAATGGTAGTGCACGGTTTGTGATTGGCGGTGTCCTCGCCATCCCAAGGAGCGTAGTTTCAGTCGGTGTCCTCGTCAATATATCGCCGCCCATCATCCGGCAGTTCCAGCGGTTCCGCAAGAATAATGGTGCCCCAGTGGTTGACCATCACAAAGGGCGCGATCTCACAAGGGATGCCCCGGCATTCATCATCGTGCCGGACATCGTAGGCGTACAGACCGTCCGGGATGGTATCTCTCTTGATGCGGATGCTGGTGAACAGCGCAGGCTTTCCGCAAACCGTGATCTCTTCGTAGTGTTCGGTCATTGCATTAAAGGTCATAATCTGTCCTCCTTAGATTTCAATGATAAAAGCTCTGAATTTCTCTTTGTAGAAATCCATTGCACTCTGCGGCAGGGAAGTCAGATTCCCTTCGTTGTCACATCCGGCCAGAAATCCCGGCCCAGCAAGAACATCGGCTCCATCCCACAGCGGACGATTGAGCGGCAGGCCAAGCAGCTTGCCTTCATCATTGCAGACCAGTGTGACCGCTGAACCGGTGTCACTCAATGTGATGCATTCGATCAGCCCGCCTACAAATTTCTGCATGGCTTCAAGCGTGTTGTCAAGATCAATCTCCTTTGGCAGCTCCATTGGCAGGAGCGCAAGGACTTTGATTTTTTCTTCTTTCATTGTGTGCCTCCAAATAAAAACAGGACAGCCCACACGGACTGTCCTGCAAAAGTAAAGGGAGAGCATCCGAAGACACTCTCCCAGTTGTACATATAATTTTTTGCTCAGCTGATGCCAAACTCTTTCATCAGCCGAGCACGGTACTCCTTATCTTCAGAAGCCCGCTTTGCATCTTCAATACGGTTCTGATCGAACAGCTTCTTCATCAGTAAAGCCAGCGTATCTTCCCCTTCGGCTTTTCCCTTTGCAATGCCACGGTTTTCCACTTTATCAAGCACATCGCACATATTGTGTGGGCCTCCAGTATAGTGTTTATTTTTTGCGTACCATACAACGCTTTTTGAAGAATGCGATGCCATAGCAGAGGATGTCATCATAGTCATCCCGGAAGTCCGTTGCATACATCCGGTCATTGATCTGCTGAATGGCAGCATCACAGGCATCCGGCAGAGCATCCAGAGTTTTGGCATACTTGGCTTCAAAAATTGCCACGCGGCCATTGCGGATATCCTTTACAATGACATCGCTGCGCCCCTCGCCATGCTCTTTGTTGGATTCCACCACATAGCCAGCACCAGTAAAGATGCCCGCAAGGAAAGCGTGGTAAAAATCCTCCCGGTAGTCGTGGTAGCTGATGGTCATACGCAGCAGCTTGGTCATCTCTTTTGTCAGAGCTTCGTTGTTTCCGCTCCAGACTGCATCAAACAACGGGCTGCGGTTCCATGCCTTTGCACTGTCATCAAACCATTTGCTTACAGTGGTTTCAAAAATTTCCCGAATCTCTGCATTGGGAATCATCAACGCAGAGCAGCCATCCGGCAGCGAATCCGTCAGATCCTTATCCCGCACCTTGGTCAGATAGCCTGTCAGATACAGCACACTCCAAAGATTTTCCTCAGAGGAGTGCAGATAATCGTAGGTCAGGTTTTCTTCAATATGCTGAACGATGAAGCCGCCAGCCATCAGCGTTTCGAGCTTTGTGGTGATATTGTCGCCTGCATAGTCGATGAAAGAACGGATGATGGCGTTATCACTGGTGTTTTTCCAATAGCTTTTCGGCTTCTGTGCTACACCATACTGGAAATCCCGCAGATAACTGATCACATCCCACGGACAATAAATGTCTGCATCGCCAAAATGATAACCGTCGTACCATGCCTTGATTTCAGCAGACTGCGATTCAAGACCAGCATCTTTCAGCATTTGATCTACATCTGCCTGTGTGAAACCAAAGGATTCGCTCAACCGGGGAGAAAGAATCGTATCCGAAACAAAATTGTTCGTCCCGGTAAAAATGCTTTCTTTGGCAATTTTCAGGCAGCCGGTAACAACAGCAAAGTCGAGGGAGGTGTTGTCTTTGAGCGTGGTGCTCATCATAGCCCGCATCACGTCCAGCATCTGCGAATAATATCCGTTGCTGCTGGCTTTGGCAATGGGAACATCATACTCATCCAGAATGACGACCGCCGACTTTTTGAAATGGATTTCCAGCATCCGGGTCAATAGCAAAAAGCAGCTTTTTGTTTCATCCATTGATGCAGTGCGTCCCAGAATCCGCTTAAAGATGCTTTTGTCATCGTCAGAAATAGCATCGTCATCCAAAAGAAACTGATAATCCTGAAATGCAAATGCCAGCTTCATGCACAGCATTCCATAGGCACTTTCAAAGGTCAGACCGTCCGTATCCTTGAAAGAGAAAAATACCACAGGACACTGGTTCATCCATTTTTTGCAAAGCTCTGTATTTTTGGAGATCGCCAATCCCTCAAACAGTTGCTTGCTGTCTTTGCGGATGTCCAGAAAATTTGCGAGAGTGCTCATACCAAGGGATTTTCCGAAGCGGCGAGGACGAGTGATCAATGTTACTTCAGCGATACCACCGCTAAGAAGTTCAGAAATCAGATTGGTCTTGTCGATATAATAATACCCGCCTTCTCGAATCTTCTCAAAATTCGAGATTCCGACAGGAAACTGCAAATCTTTCATGCAATGCTCCTTTCCGCTCACAGAGGAGAGCTTTCAGAACTCACTACTGTAAGTGTATCATGAAATATAGAATCATACAAGAATCAAGTGACATCGAAATAGAGCAGTTTTATTATGCTACGTTCAATCTGGTTGCCTTATAGCAGTCTGCGCACATCCCCTCATGGGTGGCTGCAAACTCTGCCGCCTGCATGATGGAGCCATCCTTCAGCTTGACCCTCTTGATGGGCTGATTGCACCGGGCACAGATGCAGGGCACAGGCGGCTGTTCCGGCTTTTGGCTGGTGGATTTCGGTTTCGGCTGCTTTTGCGGCTCTGATTCCGGCTGCGGTGCGGCATCTTCCGGCAAATCTTCTCCGGCATAGACATAGAGGCCAAGGCCAAACATAGCGAGGTTCTTCACTAAGCACCGCATGATAGCCTTATTCACATCGAACATGGAGGCTGCTTCTACGGTGCGTTCTTCCATGCCGACTTTCTCACGGCGGCGGGTCTGCGGATTGTAGTCCCATTTCGGGGTGGTATAGGTGTAAGGCACAGCTTTCATGGCTTTGTTTGCGCCATCCAGTACAGGCAGCCACATTTCGTGCGAAACTCCCTCAATCGTGACCGAGGTATACACCATGAAGCCGGTTATGGGGTCATAAACATAGGGCAGGCCGTTAAATTTCTTGACTTCGTAGCTGGCAGCGGGATACAGCTTCTTCACCTCTGCCCAGGCATACGCCCAGCTTACATATTTCAGTTCCGTGTTGCCGGACTTCTTGACTTCCAGATGATCTTTGAAGTCGATAGCAAATAATTTTACGAATGGATTTTCCATAAGAATGCCTCCAATTTTGATAAAGAAAAAAGGGCACAACAGCGTCAACTGTTGTGCCCCATGATGTGAAAATTACGGATTGAGCAGAAAATCAATGATGTTTCGATGAATGATTCCGTTTCGGCTTAAATTCATCAAATCACCACTGATAACATACTTAGGATAGTTGTCGTGCAGCCGCTCAAGATTACCGAACTCCCGTTCTTCATCGGCGGGAGTGATCAGGTAAGCAACCTGAATATAGAGCTTTTCATCTCCACGGTAGCAGATAAAATCAATTTCGGTGTCGTCCAGCTTGCCGACCTGAACTTCATAGCCACGGCTCCGCATTTCCAGATATACGATGTTCTCATACAGCTTGTTGCTGTCAAGCTTTTCGCTTTTCTTGATAACGTTCCGCAACCCAAGATCGACTGCATAGTACTTTTCTGTGCTGGACAGGAGCGCTTTTCCTTTGATATCATAGCGGCTTGCATTCAGAAGGATAAAGGCTTCCTTGAAATAATCAACGTAGTTCAGTACGGTAGCAGTGGTTGTCTTGATTCCTTCCGAAACCATGCGTCCACTGATATTACGGGCAGAAAACGGATTGCCGATATTGTCCAGCAGGAATGCAAGGACATTACGTAATGCGGTCTGTTCGCGAATATTGTGGCGTAGCATGATGTCACGGACAATGATAGCCTCGTAAAGATCATCCAGATAGGTGGTGATTGAATGATCGTCAGGGAGGAAGAAACGCTGCGGAAAACCGCCGTACTTCAAATAGTCTGCGAAGAGCTTTTCATCCGAAGTATAGGTTCCGTTTTCAATGCATTGCTGTTTTGCTTCGGCCAGCGAAAAGGGGAAAACCTGAATCTGGATGTATCGTCCGGAAAGATAGGTTGCCAATTCGCCGGAAAGCAGCTTGGAATTGGAGCCGGTCAGGTAAATATCACAATCGAAATCGACACGAAGAGAATTGATTGCAATCTGCCAGCGCTCCACCTCCTGAATCTCATCCAGAAGAATATAGATTTTGCCGGTGCAGCCTTCCGCTTTTTCTGCAATGTAGTCGTAAAGCGTTTCTGCAGTACGGGTGTTGCGGAAGCGCATGGACTCAAAATTGGCCTGAATAATGTTCTGTGCGGGAATGTTGCGCTGGAGGAGCACGTCCTTGATCTGACCGAGAAGGACTGTTTTTCCACAGCGCCGGATTCCAACCAGAACTTTAATCAGATCCTGATCGATAAAAGGAATGATCTTATCCAAATAACTTTTGCGCAGAACCATCGTGCATCACCTCATATTCTTATCTTAGCATACAATTATTGTTGTGTAAACAGTATTGTGCTTTTCTATTAAATAAAAATAGTTGAAGCGCGAATTTTGTGTGCCTATAGGCGTACAAAAATTATGCTGCATGGATAATGGTAAACCTGCGGCTGCTTACATTCTTGCTGTACCGATTGAAAATATCGGGCTGTTCTTTCTTCAAACGCTGGGAGTCTACCCGTTTACTTTCGGAGGATACCCAGGACACCTTGTAGCCCGGTGCTGTACCATAGGCGGCATCCTGCATTTGTAGCTTGACCTGCTGCTCAATAGCTGTTTTCTCCTGTTCCATCTGCTCGATTTGATCAGAAAGCTCCTGCCGCTTATCTAACAGGTCGCGGATGGGATTCAGATCGGCAGTTTTGTTTCGATCATCTGCAGAGTACAGCTGATTGATCTGCTGTGTATCCCCCTCGCTTCCGGTAGGTACAGGCGGAATTTCGGGCATCACGTTGTATTTCCAGAAGTGCTCTTCTTTGGCAATGAGGTTGTTCAGAACTTCTTTGTCGGTTGTGATCTTGTGAATCACCAGTTCCTTCCCGAAAATCAGAGCAGCAATGTACCAGCAGTCAAAACCGCTGACAGCCAGATAGTGATTGACCTGAGCCATGTAATGTGCAGGGATTTTTCCATCAGCCCATTTGTCCGCAGAAAACGGCGAAACCGTTTTGCACTCTAATCCAGCTTTTTGCCCAACGATCAGGCGGTCAAAATCTGCCAGAAGCAGCGGATGTTCCTCACTCTGGTAAATGGCATTTGCACGGCGTACTTTCAGACCGGTGGCCTCGGTGAAGCGCTGCGCCACATAATCCTCCAAATCACGGCCCTGCCGCATGGCTTCGTTGTCGATATTTTCAATGGTATCGCTGATTTTATCGTGGTACACCTGAAATGCCGAGCGGTAGGGATTCAGGCCAAGGATGGCACCGGCATCCGTGCCGGTAATGCCGCACTTACGGTAACGGAGCCAATCTTCTTTGGACAGGTTCAAAGTTGAAATCAATCTTTTCATGCACTTTGCATCCTTTCTCTCATAATTGATTCGGTAATGATGAAGTCGTATTCCACCAAGTCTTTCATGATCGTGGAAAAGTCGCTGGCCAATGAATGGCAAGAGCCAACCCACAGGTCATAAAGAAAATCCAGAATATTATTTTGCACCCTGAGATGGTTCCAGTAGCGCTCCTCCAGTCTGCCCTCGGATTCCAAAACAATAATGGCGGTGCTGATGGTACTTTTCATCGTGATCTCATAAGCCATGGTAACGCTGATTTCAGAAGCACTCTTCTCAACGTTGTCAAAAAATTCCGTGAATTCCTTGAAAATGCGGTTATTTACATCATTCATGGCTTGCTCCTTTATGCTGCTGCCAGCACCATCTTGTAGGCTTTGTCGATCATGGGGTTGCCCTCTGCGGTGCGCAGGAACAGGTTCTCGTTGTAGTTTTTGGTCTTGCGGAGAGGGTCTGCGTGGGTGGCAAAATCAGAGACTGCGTTGATAAAGCGCCAACCGTTCTTGCCGACCCATTCCAGATCCGGTGCGTTGTAGTAGCGAGTCTTCAGTTCTTCCTGCAGGCGCAGATTATTCTTCCGCTGGCAATCGGACAGGTCCTCAGAAATCGGGAAAAACTCATTGATGAACTCCTGCACCTTGTGATCGGATAAATCGATGCGAGCCAGCTCTTCGCCACGGTTGCCGAGTTCAACCATATAGTTGCTGGCCAGCTGCAGGGCCTCACGGGCATCCTGCACGCGGAGCAGAACATTTTCGGTGTGGCGTGCAGTCCAGCTGCGCTTTGCTGTATTCAGCGCAAGGTTCAGAGTATTCTGGCAGACCACACGGATTGGAGTCATGGCCACTTTCACACCAGAACTGCCGTCATGACTGTTGAAGATCACAAGATATGGTACTACTTGATCTCCAGCAATAAGATATTTCCTCGGAAGCCTTGCCAACATCCAGACCTTTCTGCCGCCCTGCAGGGAACCGGCAGTTTCATAAGTGACACCTTCACCCAGCAGGTCATCGGTGAACTGAAATGCTTCTTCGTTCTGCACAATGCGGTAGCGGTCGGATACCACACCCAGAACAGCATCATCAGTGCTGCGGACATTTGCGCGATAGCCGGGGATCATAGCACCCGTGCCGGAATAGATATTACGGCTTTCCACCTGCCAATCCAGACCGGCCAGTTCCAAGGCTTCACGGCTTGCAGGGGCATCCATGATGATCCGGCCAAGGCCGTGCCAAGGGGTCTCACGGACAGAGAACATCGTTTCAACATTTGCGGGCATAGTAAAATCTCCTTTTCAGTGTACTGTGATCAATTGTTGTTTTCCATTTCTTCAGCGATGCGGACGAGGACTTCCACCAGGACGGTGCCAACCTCTTTGACGATTTCGGACCAAAAATTCATAATGCTTTCTCCTTTCTGCGCAGCTGCGCTTTAAAATACGATGGTAATAATGATAGTGATGGTGCGGAATAACAAAATGCTCACCTCCAGACATAAAAAAGCCCCTGAGTCTTTCGACTCAGAGGCTTTGAATCATGATTATTATATCTGGGTGAAAAATGGAAATTTGAGAAAGCTAAAGATAGGAATTTATCATAAAAAATTATAATGCAGGACGAATTTGCGCTAAAAGAAGTTGGTCCGCCGGAAGCCACGGAACAGAATCAAGCTCCTTTTTAGTCAGCCAGCGTGCAGCCTCGGCTTCTTTCAGCACCAGTTTGCCGGAGACTACCTTACACCAGAAACAGTCCATGGAAAGATGAAAGGTCGGATAATCGTATTCAATGGTGTCGATGAGGTTGCCTACCGCGATCTCGGTATCCAGTTCTTCCCGGATCTCTCGTTTCAGTGCCTGCTGCGGGGTTTCACCCGGCTCGATTTTGCCGCCCGGGAACTCCCATCCGCCCTTGTACTCGCCGCAGCCGCGGGCGGTGGCATAAATTTTATGTTTCGTCTGAATATCGTCGCAGATCACAGCTGCAACAACGCGAACAACCTTCATGATATTCTCCTTTTAACCGACTACCAGCTTGTTGGTCTTTTTGAGGAACTTTGCAGGGATCGGGCGGTCCAGCCGCCATGTGATGTTCATGGGGCGGGAGCCCTCGTGCTTCACATAGTTCACCGTGCCCAGATAGGTATACGCTCCTGCACCGCCAAAACGGGCCTCTGCCTTGAACTCACGCACGAACAGCAGCACCCGGCTTCCTTTTTCCCGGTGATGGATGTAGCGCTGCCCGGTGGCAGAGTTTTCGGCGGTGGTGCTCTGGCTCTGCCAGTGGAACAGGCTTTCGTTAATGGAATAATCCTTGTACATGGTGGTGGGGGAGTATTCCTTGTCTGCCTTGTTCAGGGTCACAAAGAATACGTCCAGCTGCTTTTCCGGAAGCCACTTCACGCCCTCGCGGACAGTGGCAGGCTTCAAAAAGTCCAGTGCTACCAGCAGCTGGTCGCGGGTATAGGTGCAGTGCAGGTCCAGCGGACAATCAAAGCCCACATCTACCGGCTCGTCAATAAAATCAATGCGGTCATATTGATACTGCAAAAGTGCCTGCAGCTCCCCCAGCAAAACGGGACTGTCTGAGAGAGCATACAGGTTATCGAGAACTTCTTCATCCTCCCAGCTTTCTGCAGTTTTGCCCCAGAGAGTCACATAAAACATTTGCAGCATCCGCTGCTCTACCGGCGGCAGGGCTGCAAAGTCGGTGTTATCCAATTTCGGCAGAAGCCCCAGCAAAAAACGAATCCACCTGCGGGAATCGATGACCGCAAAGCGTGCAAAGGTTTTGGTCATAGTTTCTTCCAAAGGCTCTGCAAAATCGGATGCTGCCCCTGCGCGGACGCACAGTCTGCTGAAGCAGACCTTTTTGCTGTAGATGGCCCGGGGGTCGAGATGGTAGTAGTCGAGGAAGTTCCCAAGTGTCAGGGGCAGACCGGTATCCTCCGTGAAGGCAGCCGCCCGCGCCACAAGCCCAGAGGTGCGGTCATAGGAGGCGCTAATATTATCCAGCACATATTTTGCGGCAATTTTCTCCAGCTGAATGTAGCAGCCCTTAGGCGCAGAGACAAAGCCCTCTTTGAGCTCCCGGCTGACGCTGCGGGTGGTGTTGGAAAGCAGTGCTGCGAATTTCTCCTCAAAATTATACTTTTTGTTGGCCTGTCCGATGAAATCCAGAACGGTCAGGCAATCCTTGTTTTCTGCCAGACGTAAGCCACGCCCCAACTGCTGCAAAAACACGGTCAGCGACTCGGTGGGGCGCAGGAACAGCACAGTGTTCACCTCGGGAATATCCACGCCTTCGTTGTAAATGTCCACCACGAAGAGGAATTGGAGCTCCCCGGAAACCAGCCGCTGTTTGGCGGCGTTGCGCTCCTCGTCAGGAGAATCGCCGGTCAGTGCCATAGACGGGATGCCATGGGTATTAAAGTAGCGCGCCATAAATTGGGTATGAGCGATGGAAACGCAGAAGCCCAGACCTTTTACCTCGTCGATATCGGTGACATATTTCAGGATGGAGTTCACCACAAGGTCAGCGCGGCGCTCTGCCACCATGCCGCTGAGGGTGTACAGGTTGGACAGCTCGTTTTTATCGTAGCCGCCGGTACGCCATTTCAGGCTGCTCAGATCTGCGGTGTCAGTGACGCCGAAATATTGGAAGGGACAAAGTAGTTTCCGGTCAATGGCCTCCGGCAGACGGATCTCGGCGGCAATGCGCCCGCCGAAATAGTCCAGAACGCTTTTGCCGTCCATACGTTCCGGGGTAGCGGTCAGCCCCAGCAGGATCTTCGGTTGATAATATTCCAGCAGCTTCTGATAAGTGGGTGCAGCTGCATGATGGAACTCGTCTACAACGATGTAATCGTAAAAATCCGCTGCCGTTTTAGCGGCAAGCTCCTGAGAATTGAAGGTCTGGATGGAAACAAACAGATGGTCGATGCTGTCGGCTTTGTGGCTGCCCACATACAGCTCGCCGAAATTGGCATCCTTCAGCACCGCCCGGAAGGTGTACAGGCTCTGCTTCAGGATCTCCTCCCGGTGTGCCACAAACAGCAGACGGCAGGGCTGCCCCGGATGCTGTTTGCAGAAGCGCTTGTAATCCAGTGCGGAGATCACAGTTTTGCCGGTGCCGGTGGCGGCGACCACCAAGTTGCGGTTATACCCCCGAACGGTGCGCTCGGCATCCAGTCGGTCCAGAATTTCCTGCTGGTAGGAATAGGGCAGAATATCCAGGGTATAGATTCCGCTGTGGTCGGTCTCGCTGTATTTTTCGGCTTTCAGGGCGCGGGTCAGCCTTTCCCGCTGCCCTTCATCGTAATATTCAAACTCGCTGGAATTCCAGTAGCTTTCAAAGGTGGCTGCGATCTTTTCGATGGTCTCCGGCAGGTCCTTTCGGGTCACCTTGACGTTCCATTCCAGACCGCTGGAAATTGCCGCATTAGACAGGTTGGAGGAGCCAACATACGCTGTGGTAAAGCCGGTGTCCCGGTAAAACACATAGGTTTTTGCGTGCAGGCGGGTACGCTTGGTGTCGTAGCTGACCTTGATCTTCGTATTGGGCAGCGCGCGCAGCTCCTCGATGGCTTTTACGTCCGTAGCGCCCATATAAGAGGTGGTGATGATGCGCAACTTACCGCCGCTTTGCGCAAACTGCCGCAGCTCGTCCATAATGAGGCGCAAGCCGCTCCACTTGATAAAGGAGACCAGCATATCAATGCGGTCGGCGGAAACGATCTCCTTTTTCAGCTCCGTGTACATCTGCGGCTCATGGATAGCGCCGGTAAACAGGGAACTTTGCGCAATGGAGGTCTCCGGGCGGTCAAGGTCCTTTGCGCTTTTTCCTGTAGCAAGGCGCGGGTCATTCTGCTGCAAAAGCGCAAGAAGCTGCTCTGCCCGCTGGTCAACACCGAGCGCGGCAAAGTCAGCTTCCTGTGTGGTGTTCTGGATGGTGGTCACGATCTGGTTTGCCAGCTGGATCTGCGCCTCGATGCCGCCGCCGTTATCCTGTACGTTCTCAAGACCCTTCTGTACCACGTCGGTCAAATACTGCGCCAGCACTTTGGCAGCCTCCGCCGTGTCGATGGGCACAGTGGATTTGCGGGCTTCCGGGATCTCTGCAAGCTCGCGGTTCAGCGCGTTGTTGATGACCTGTTCATACAGTCCGGGATAGAGCATAGGTGCACTTCCTTACCGTTTTCTTTTATTATAGCGCCCGTTAGAAGAATATTCAATGATCGAGAATAAACCGCATCTGATTGAAAAAGAAGTTCTTGATCTCAGAAAATATACTGTATCTGCATTGCTTTTATTAAAAATAATAGAGATCGTGATAACCATTTATATGATGCTACAATAAAAAGAGACTGATGCAGTGCAACAGTCTCTCGATAGCAATGAGGCTTATATAACGGGTGCTTTTTTATAAAAATCCGTAGCAGTGCCTCCCATTCCAAGAGTGGTTTTGATGCCAACTCCGCCATGGGATGCAAAAGAGAGCAACGCGTTCCAAAGTTCCAGAAGCGGCGGCGCAAGGCGTGCCTCGATGGTCACATTGCCTTGAAAGGCTGGAATGCGCGTTTCTTTCAACAGATAACGTGTGGTATGGAGATTATAATCCACAATATGAAGCCCTTGCTGTAAAGCCTGCAGTGCATCAGAATCGATAAGGGCATATTCTGGAAAGGCAGCGTTCCAATGCGCAATCAGACTTTGCAAAAGCAGAGTTTCCTGCGGGAAAATAGTATAGCGGCCGGACTGCTTGAAGGCGCAAGGCGACAGAAAAGCAATTTTGGCACGGGTTTCGCTGTGGGAACGCCCAGAACGGATCAGTTCTTCAGCGGAGACTGCCGGAAAGATGCGAACCTCTGAAACGGGGAATGTTAATTCATGCAGAGGGATTTCCTTTGCAGATTCCAAAACGGGGAAAACTACCTGTCGAGCAGCGTCATTCAGCAGGTTGACCGTCCAGATCAAAGACTGTTTTTCCGACGAAAAACATAGAAAATGCGCAATGGGGTGTTCCCCTTGCAGATGCATCTGCTCTCCAAATTCAGAAGAAATCTGTGACATCAGCCAGCCATACAGACGATAGGACCACGACTGGGGAATCCGCACATCATTGGGCGAAGATAAAACCAGTTGAATCTGCTGGATCATAAGATACTCACCCCGCAATATCCATAGGGATAAAGCCGACCACGAAAGCGAGCATATTTCATGGTGTGCGGGGAAATGCCATTTTCGGCATCACGCTCATGCTTGTGGTTGCGGAACATTTGTTTCATTTGTTCTGCCGTCCAGCGCAGTCCCTCTTCTTCACCCAGATAGGGGTACGCCAGCGACTTAGCAAAGAACCCGGAGCCGCCGCCCAGGATCAGGTGTGGCTGCTGCGGCAGGTTGACTGCACCGCTCGGCGGGGTGAAGTGCCTGCTATACGTCTGCTCGTAATAAGTATCAAACTGCTGAATGGCCTCCAGAAGGGACTCTTTGGTAATGCGCCCCTTCAGCACCGACTGATCCAGCGTCAGCTTGAAGCGGACCTTAGTGCCGGACGCGGCGCATTCCCGACACATGGGGATGCCGCGATTACTGCCCTTCGCAAAGGAACCGTTCACAAGTGCATCAAATTTTCCGACAAGGACCATCTGTGCATCCGGGATGGGGGCACTGTCGGAAACCTGAATGCCACGGAAAATGCTGTTGACAGCGTCCGGAGCGATGCTTCCATCTTTCAGAGTGCGCAGATGCAGCTGGTTGACATATTTCTCTTCCGGAAAGGTGGCCCGGCGGTTTTGTGCAAGGCTGTGTCCGGTACTGCGGTCAGCCAATACCGCACTCAGCAGCCATGCAGTACGCAGCGCACCCTTGATGCTGCTGCCGGGAATGTAGGCATGGCCCTGCGCATCACGCTGGAAAGCATGGATCTCTTTCAGCGAGTGCTCAGCATCCAGCGCATCTCCCACCTCGATCTGATAGCGCGTCAGCGTTTTCAGCTCCGCATCGGAAATGCCGCAGTCTTTGGTCAGAAATGCCCAGAGATTGGACTGCTCGCTAAGCATAAACTGTCCGTACTTGTCCACCAGATCGTGCTCGACCAGAAAACTGAAAAATTTTTGCTCGTCCAGAAAGGAGACTTTGCCATTGCGGGTATTGTACATGTACTCTTTTTTGGTATAGCTGCTGCCGTTGCCAACAAACAGAGGTGCCCATACATTCAGAGTAAGGTCAAAGATCTGAAGATGATCCTGCTGAATCATAATGTCACCCCCATAAAGATTGGCTTGGAATAGCGGTATACCGGATGCACATCCGACAAACCAACATCATACAAAGCACCCTGATAACGATTTTGCAGGACAGACCCTGCCGAAAGGGCATACTGCGTTTTTTTCTTCAGTGGAGTTTCCACACGATCGGATGCCATGAAGCCGCTGCGGCGTACGAGCTGGAAGGAGGCACCCTCTAATGCATGATCCAGTTCATCCGTCTGCGGCAGGCTGGTACTCAGCAGCAGATAAGGAGCATGTTCGGAAGAAAGTGCATGATACATCCACTCCGTCTGATCGTCAAAAGGTTCGTTCAGATAAATCTTGTCTACAACATGGAACTTTCCATAACCAGAGCTGACTTTGCCGCCGATGCCGGTAGCGCCCAGCCAATCCAGCAAATACTCCAGATCTTCATCCTGACCATCTTCGGTAAATCCGCAGATGAAATACAGTCCGCAGTCCGGCGCAAAACGGAACAGTCCAACCTGATACGGCATGGTATCCCCCTGCATGGGAACAGCTGCCTTGGTCTGTTCATAGTGGGTGCCAAAACTTTCCGGTTGCTCGTCAGGGGTAAAATGACCTTCATGCAGGCTTCTGGCGTAGCGGTCGAATTCCAACACAGGGATCCAGGCTAGCTTTTTTACCTTTTTACGCAGGGTGGTTTCTACCTCCTCGGTGGATTCTGACGCGGCAATGGGCTTTGGCAGGTAAAACGTTTCGCCATACCAGGGCATTGTATCGCTGAGCAGGAATTTTCCCTGCCGGACCTGCGCACAAAGCTGTTCTAAGGCTTCTTCTCCGTGCTGGACGAGGGTCTCATGGCAGAGGGCAGAAAACAGGGTATCTGCCCGCAGGGTTTCTTCGGAGGTATAAAGCGACAATGCAGAGTCGGCCCCTCCGAAATGAACAGCTGTGTCAAACTGAAGCTTAAACAGAAAATAGTTCATAACTATCCACCTCATCAAAGAGGGATTTCAGGTGGCTGAGATCCACCTGCGCGCCATAGCCTTCCAGCGCAAAATTTTTCAGGCTGACACGGCCGCTGCCGCGGGAACCATGGCCGCCCAGATAATCCATCTGCAGCAGCTTCATGCCTTTGGCCAGAAGAAAAAGATCTTCCTCGACCTGTGCCGGGTCGGTCACATCGTAAACAATGCTGACACCGAACTTTGCACCGGCGATCACGCGTTCGATCTGGCGAGGATTGGCCACAGAGTTGGCACGGGAAATTGCGTTCTCGGTCTTGACTTCGGTCACACCCACATTGGAAAGCTCTTTTGCATTGGACAAAAAGGCATCCGCAAACTGCAGGCGGGAACGGCGCACCGGTTCCGAGGAACCGAACAGGCGCAGAATGCGCTCGTCGTCCTTGTCGAAAGCAGGCATGTTCTCAATATCCTGACAGGTGCTGCGGGCCAGCAGGGTACGCAGTTTGCCTTTCAGACTGCTGCCGGGTACGATGGGGTAACCGGTATAGGGGTCACGCACCACCGGGCTGTCCACAGCACCAATGGCAGAAAAGGCAGAGGAACCGCCGATGTGCATACCGGTGCGCACTTCCAGATCGCACCGGATCAGAATTTTTCCATACATAATTACCCCTCCTTGCCGCCAAAGTAGCGGTGGAAAGCGACCAGCGCTTCCATGTAGTGTGCAAAGCGGATCAGATCCGCACGGTCGGTGGAAATGCCCTTGAGGTATTCCAGCAGGTTCGTCTGCGCCACAAAGCTTTTTACGGTATCATCGCGCCCGCACTCATAAGCTACCCGGACCCGCATCAGGTTGAGCTTCACGATGCTTTCGGGCAGAAGCTTCTCCTCGGTGCGGATGTTTTCCGTATTAAAGATATCCGTCACGAGGCTCAACAGGTTGCGGATCTTGCTGGTGGTCACAGTCTTGCTGCCGCTCATGAGGCTGCGCATAATACGCTCGGCTTCGTCTACATAATCTTCCGGCACCTTTTTCGGCGTGATCTCCGGCGGCAGCTCTTTCTGCTGCCCATAGCTGCTGCGGTTGTTATAGCTGCCGGAACTGCTGCGGTTTCCGTTGTAGTTGTTGCTATATCCGCTCCGGTTGTTGTTATAGCCACCGCCGCCATAGTTGCGGCCATTATCATTCCATCCTGCCATCTGTGTCGCCACCCTTTCTGTTCTGATAGACATAAATATAAATTGCGGTGATGAGCTGGTGACGCTGTACGGCATCCAATGCCCAATCCATCATGCTGTGAGAAAATTGCTCGTAGGCTTTGTAATTTGCTGCGCTCTTTTTGGGCGAGAGCCGTGCCAGCAGGTAAGCATACCGTGCAAGGTTGATGCGGTCGTTTTCGGCTTCCCGCAGCAGTACCAGCAGGTTGTAGAGCATGGCGTTTCCATGTTCAGCGTTATCCTTGCCAAAGAAGCTTTGCAGGCAGCCGACCTTTTCGGTCAGGACCTTTGTGCGGAATACATCCCACGCATAGATATGTCCCTGCTCCGGCTGCACCAGCAGATTGCCCTTTGCATCCCGGACCGCTTTGCGTTCCGGCGTGAACAGTGCCACTGCATTTTTGCCGGGCAGATGCTTGGCGGCTTCTTCCAGCGCGGCAGTTTCCTCGGCGGAAAGCCGGATGGGGTAATGGTCATCAAAGATGCCGATGCCTGCGCTGAGGGTCAGTGCTCCGCAGGAAAATGCGGTGAAATTACGCTGGATGCGCTGTGCTGCTTCCAGAACATCGTTCCATGCGCCCACAAGGAATACATCATCGCCGCCGGCATAAACAATGCTCACTTGCAGCCCTTCGAGAATGCCGTTGATGTAGCACTTGAAAAACAGTGACATCTGTCGGGAGAACGCCGAGGTGCGGGATAGGGTAACATAGTGCATCCGTTTGACCGGGTCTTTCTCGTTTTCCTGTTCAAAACCGGAGATAAATGCGTGCCCGAGGTTGTCCACATCCATGCGGCAAACTGCAATGCGGCGCACGCCCTCGGATTGCTCTGCCAGTTTTTCCATACTGTTATTGGCGGCGTAATCGCCAACATACAGGTTGGTGCTGTAAGTAAGACCAGTGGACGGTGTGTTTTTGGTATATACACGCGCGACCGGCTCGCCGGAAGCCAGCCGTTTGCGGGCAGAGAGCTGATCCGTCAGGGACAGATATTCGCTGCCGCCGTCCAGTGCAGGCAGCGTGCAGTCATCGGCAGCCGAGGGCTGACGGCTTACCACCAGAACGCGATCGTTCTGAATTCTGTTAGGCTTGTTCTGAATCTTGTTAGAAAGATCTACGAACAGTTTGCACCAAGGGCAGAGATCATCCTTCAGGTTGGCACTGGTGCCGCACACCTTGCATTCCCGGCCATCCGGGTAAGCGGCGGTACTGTTCAGCTGCCGCAGATCCTCTGCAGTATAGCGGTGGAATTTGTGCTGTTCCAGCAGCCGGTTCACCAGGCGGAACAGCTCTTTGTAGGGGCTTTTTTCAGCCGGAGTATTGGTCAGGTCGTTGCCGGAGCAGGGCGTCCATGCGTTGGCCAGAAACAGCTGGGTGCCGAACTGCTGCTGCAGCCAGCGGTTGAACTGCCGATTCCACCGGGTCAGGGTATCAGCCACAGCGGCAGTGTTGGGCAGCAGCACATAGCAGTGCCCGCCGCCGCTGTAAATCAAGTTGGCGCGGGACACGCCGCACCCGGCCAGAAGCTCGTCCAGATAGTGTTCCATGAGCAGCTCCAGAAAGAACGACCGGCTGCGCAGGGAGCGCAGGGCGTTTTCGGTATGGACGGTATAAAGAAACTTCTGGATGCGGGAAAAATCAGCGGTATAGAGCAGAAAAGCGTCCTTCTGGCAAAAATCCTTCTCCTGCTCAAAAAGTGCCTTGCGCAGGTCGGTGATGTTGTTTGCCTGCACATATTCGCTGATGCACGCCGCAATGGCTGCGGTGGTCTTGGCGTGGTCAAACATGGAAACATCCGGGCTTTCGCCGGTAAAGGTGCTGGACGGAAAACAGCTGAACTGCGTTTCCAGCAGACCCAGCAGCGAGTTGATCCACTCCGGCTGCGGCTGCAGATCCGGCAGACACTCCTTCAACTTGCGTACAGCATCTGCATAGACGGAAGCGGAAAGCGGCTGCTGCTGCCGTGGCAGCTTCAGGCTGCCGTCCTGCGGCTGCGCAGGCATCATCCAGCCGGGGTGGGAACCGTTCAGGTGGGTGAACACTGCGTCCAGCGGAAGATCCCGCCGGAAGGAACCGCTTTCGCCTTCGACCTCCCGGCGGTCTGCAGCGGCAGAAAGATCATCTGCCAGATAAACGATATAGGCTGGGGAATCGGCTGGCAGAGCCTTTGCAGCACCGCGCAGTGCGGCAGCGTGGTGGTAGCGCACACAGTCCAGCGCCGGTGCCCAGCCTGCACCGGGCAAAACGCCGTGCAAAAACTGGTAGCCCTGTTCACTGTGGCTGCCGCGCTGCCCACCGGCACGGTACACCGCTTTGCCGGTGTCGTGCAGCAGCCCGCCATAGGTAGACTGCAGGGTGAGAACGTTCAAAATACCATCTCCTTTACGGATTGTGGAAGAATTGCACAATAAACGGAAAACGTATTTGTCAATTTTGTAAGAGATGCTTGGAATTGGCTTTATTATAACACATCTTGTCGCTATGCAAAAGCCGCAGCAGAGAAAATATCACAGCAGCTGCAATCGTTCCGTTCATAAAGGGACAGCCCACGGAAAACAAGAAGTTAAGGTTTGCAAAAGAAAAACTCCGCATCTTTTGATGCGGAGTTTTTTGCCCCCTTACGGGGATGATACAAGCAAAGCCCGGCATGACCTGACCCTGCGCTCGTTTTCGCCCCCTTACGGGGATGGTACGCAGTACGTTTGGGCAAAAAACGAAAAAGGGGAGTTTTCGCCCCCTTACGGGGATAGTACTTTCACGCTTGACCACGTTAGCGGCTCCCATCAGTTTTCGCCCCCTTACGGGGATGGTACTACGTTCATTCTTTTATGGATATCCGTGTTGCGGTTTTCGCCCCCTTACGGGGATGACACTATGACTATCATGGAAAAGGGTATCAACAGAATGTTTTCGCCCCCTTACGGGGATGGTACGCAGTCAGACCGCATTTGCAAAAGGCGCATGCAGTTTTCGCCCCCTTACGGGGATGGTACACTAAATATATCACAGAATATCGTAAAATGGAAGAGTTGAATGCCTGAAAAATACTTACTTTATTGAAATGAAGTGAATCCGCGCGAAAAGGACAACGATAAATCCTGAATCATAATTGTGCCGTGGAGGATAGAAAGAAAACCCTCTTTCAGGGCGGGCCATAGCGGCGGAAGCCTGCAAAGGCAAAGATGCTGCGCTTCAGAGTGCTGCCGTCCGGGTAGGTAGTCTCCTGACTCTTGCGGCGGGAGCAGGCGGCCAGCGTGGGGATGCCCGCGGCTTCCAGACGCTGAACTACCCGGTACACAAAGGTGCACTCGCCCTGACAGAGCACGGCGTCCGGGCTAAGGTGCAGGATGTGGTCGGCATATACCGTGGCAAGGGAGTCCAGCACGGCCTCGCTGGTGGCGGGGTCGATGGCAGGAATGGCAAGGTCGATCACCTTGCCGTAGACCTGCGCCGCAGCCTTTTGCTCGGCACTCCACTGAGTGGACGGATGATTGGTAAAGTTGATGAACATAGGGCATTCCTCCTTGACATTGCAAAGAGAAAAAGCCCATGAAATGCGGATAGTTAAGCAAGAAACTTGAAATTACTTTTTCTTAAAAATAATGCTCATTACACCCAACGCAACGAGACACATGAAAAGCGTGTACATAGAATGACATCATCTCCCCTGTCTTGTTTTGGCTTGCCCCCTTGCGGGGATTGTACTCTGTCACAAGAGTGGATGGCAGAAGGAAAAGCGCTTTCGTCCCCTTACGGGGATTGTACTTCTACCATGCGCCGTTGGAAAATAAAATACAGGCTTTCGCCCCCTTACGGGGATCGTACGCGAAAGTATTATATCACCCGCAAGTCCGCTGTGTTTTCGTCCCCTTACGGGGATTGTACCTTCAAAGACCTAGAAGAATTTTGGAAAAGGCTGTTTTCGCCCCCTTACGAGGATCGTACAGAGTTTACCAAGATTCAGGTTGTCACTGGTACGTTTTCACCCCCTTGCGGGGATTGTACCGAGTGGCTTGACTATGGCGTTCTGCGTGGTATGTTTTCGCCCCCTTACGGGGATGGTATTAAGAACGTCAAGACCACTGAGCTGGCAACCCTGTTTTCGCCCCCTTACGGGGATTGCATCCGAATGACAACGCCTAAATATCCAGTTATGGAGCTTTCGCCCCCTTACGGGGATAGTACAAGTATGATGAACGTCAAGAACATGGAAGTCGGGTTATCGCCCCCTTACGGGGATGATATGAATTTCAGAATTTTGCCGCATTTGCTTGATTTGTTTTCGCCCCCTTACGGGGATTGTACACTAAATATATCACAAAACACCGCAAAACTGAAGAGCCGGATGGCTAGAAAATATTCACATTATTAGAATGATGTGTTTTTGCGCTGAAAAGAACGGCCATAAATTCATTCAGCCTGCCTTGTGCGCGGGGCGGTTTCATGGTATGATGCAGATAATTGATCTTATAAAAAGGAGTGTTGCCCTGTGCTAAAGACTTATATCACCACCGTACCTTTGCAGGGAAAGCTGGACCCCATGTTCTATCAGCGGGACCATGTAACCCCGCCAGTGGCTACCTGTTTTCCCATCGTGCAGGTGATGCGGGATACCCTTGAACCCGGGGACACGGTGCAGCTGCTGGCCATCCGGCAGGAAAATGCTGACACCGCTCGCAATTATCAGCGCCTGCTGGAAGAGCTGGCGCAGCTGGGCATTGCAGAAAATCAGGTGCGTCAGCTCCACCTGCCCGAGGATCAGCGCCCGGAAACGCTGATCGGCCTGTGCCGAGATCTGGTGGACGCCCTGCCGCAGGTCACTCGGGTGTATGCCTGCATCACCTACGGCTCCAAGAGCATCCCGGTGGTCACGCTGACGGCATTGACTTGTGCCGAAGCTACCCATACGGAGCTGGAAGTAGGCGGTGTGTATTATGGTGAGGTCAAGCGGGAAAACGGGCAGGTGCTCAGCGCGCGTCTTTACGATATGGCAGCACTGTATCAGCTTGCCGGGCTGGTAGGTACTATGCGTGACAGCAAGACCGCCGAACAAGTGTTCCATCAGCTGATCTGGATGAACGAGCACCGGGAGGACTGAGCAGCGATGAATGATGTGAAAACATGGGCGGACATTGATGCTTCGCCGCTGCTGCAGCTGCCGCCGGAACAGCGCAAAAAGCTGCACGATGCCAATGATGAACGGTTCCGCGCTTTCTGGGCGGAATGCTTTCTGACCACACAGGCTCCCGGAAGGGGAGAGGAGGCATGGAACAGCGCGGATTTCTGCAAGGCGTTTCTGGATGCGTTTGATCTTTGGGAACCGAAACCCGGGCAGACCTTCAGTATGTATCTGCGCACCGCTGTCCGTCATGCACTGTCACACGACCAGCAGCAGGAAGAAATGGCTGTGATGGGTTTCGGACGCGAAACGAACCGCAAGATCAAAAAAGCGCTGGAGTACATGGAAAAGAACGGAATTACAGAGAGTATGCTCTGTCGTGACCCGGAAAAAGAACAGGTGATCGCCGATATTGTCGGGGTGGGTGTAAAGACCCTGCGGGAAGCACTGCGCAATAAGCAGTCGGTACTCAGTCTGGACGACACTGGCGGAGAGGATTCTGCGCTGGGTGACCGGGTGGCCTCCCAAGAAAAAAGCGTGGAAGAGCAGGTGGAGCAGAGCAGTGAAATGCTGGCATGGCTGCACCGCGGCATTGGACTGATGAACCTGCAGCAGAAGGAAAAATACGGTAAGACATCTGGCCCGTTGTGGAGCAGCGTGCTGATGGGCTTTCTGCGCAACAACGACGCGCTGGACCCGGCAGAGGATGCGCCCGCGCGGCTGGCAAACTGCGATGACCTGCGTCCGCTGGAACAGGACAACTGTCTGTGGGACATCCTGCTGCTGCACCGGTATGTGGAGTTTACCGTTCAGCCGCCCTATGCACCCAAGGCACTGGAATGCGCCGCCGTCCATGCGCTGCTGGAGCCGGGGCGCAACCCGGCGCAGGATAAGACCGTGGCGGAGTTTCTCGGCGTGAGCAAAGCGGCTGTATCGCAGCGGCGCAAAACATGGCAGCAAAAACTGATGCAGATGAAAGCGGAACAGGAGGAGGTATAAGATGGAACGCAGTGTATTGCTTTTATATATGAGCCCCTTCGGCAAAAATCCGAACATTCATACCCAGACCAACGAAGCGGCGGTTTTGGAGCTGAAAAAGCACAAGGAAGGCCCGGAATGTATTCTGGCACTGTGCAGTGAGCTGGTGCGCACCAGCCCTACCGTGCATCTGCCGGACGGGAAAACCTGCACCACCGTGGAATATTTCCGGGATGTATTCCTGCCTTCGGCGGGCATTCCGGCAGAGCAGCTTGTGGTGATCCCGGTGCCGGACAGCATGGACGACAAGGCGCAGTTCCGGGCGATCTCTCTGTTACTGGGAAAAATTGAAGCGGAAGATACCCTTTCCATCGACCTTTCCGGCGGCATGCGGGACACGGCGATGCTTCTGGTAACAGCAGCTCGCTGTATGCGTGACCTGCGCGGTGTGGAGACCCGCAGGGTGATCTACTCCGAACTGCTTCCGGATGGCACTTCCCGCATCCATGACAGCAGTCAGCTGTACAGCCTGTTCGACCTCATCACGGCAATGGACGAGTTCTTTTCCGCAGGTACTGCACAGAAGCTGAAAGGCTACCTGTGGAGCGAGGGCGAAAGCGACCCGGCTCTGCACACCCTACTGGCCCGGATCAACCAGTTCTCAGATGACCTGGCGCTGTGCCGGGTACAGGCTCTAAATGAAGACTTGAGCCAGATCGCGCAGGCACTGCAGGCGCCGCCCAAGGAGAGCAAAAATCTGACCAGCTTGTTCTTCCACCTGCTGAATGACCGCTTCCGCACAGAATTTGAAGGTCTGCTGGCTTCCCCCAAAAACAATCTTCCTTCGCTGGTAAGCTGGTGCGCAGAACACAGCATGTATCAGCAGGCGCTGACATTGCTGTGCGAGCAGATGCCGGCCTATGTCTGCCGCCATCTTTTTGTGCAGCCCACGGAAACCGGCTGGGCATATCTGGCGGCACAGAATCAGAATAAGGGCAAGGCGTGGGTGTACCCGCTGTTCCACTTCCATTTCTGCCGCCTGACTTTGATGCAAAAGGAGTATCCCTACACAACGGATCTGCGCCTGACCCACAGCAAGGACGATGCAGATGGCAATATGTTGTTTGGCGTGGCAAATTCCAAAGAAATGCATGCCTATATGGATACGATCCTCGCTTCCGGTCAGTTGGTGATCGACCCGGATGTCCGGTGGCAGATCGAGGACGCGGCACTGTTCTACCAGCGTGTGATGCAGTACCGCAACCAGATCAACCATGCCAGCGATACGGCTTTTGGTCTGCAGAGCGACCGTATCCTGCCGCTGGATACAGCCAATATTGAGCAGACTTTGCAGGATGTGGCTGATTATCTGCAGGAGATCCGCCCCATGAAGCCGGATGTTCCGCAAGGCGTCAAGGCGCTGCCTGTCACAAAGACGATCCCGGCAGGCACAGCTCCCAACCTGTAAAATAGAATATAAGAAAAAGCAAAGCACCTCCGCTGCTGGCAAACGCCAGTAGCAGAGGTGCTTTTTTGTCCCCTTGCGGGGATAAGTTACAATTTCGTCCGTGATGTACCGGGTCAAAGCATACGACAGGTTTCCATCCCCTTGCGGGGATAAATTGTAATTTCCACGTCACTGGCACGGTTGATGGTATCAAGAAGTTTCCGTCCCCTTGCGGGGATAAATTGTAATGATACACGGTGTTCGGGCGGAACAAGAACTATGCGCGGTTTTCGTCCCCTTACGGGGATAAATTGCAATATTCACGGCTCATGGTTGAACCTTGAGAACGACTGGTTTCCGTCCCCTTGCGGGGATAAATTGCAATGAGCATACGTCAAAATCTGGAACGAGTTTTTCCGGTTTCCGTCCCCTTACGGAGTATAAATTTACTATACCACACATTGATTCAAAAGAAAAGAACCATCCACAGGAGAAGCGCGGATGGAGTAGAAATGATAAGCCATAAAGATCACCTCGATTCGGCAGAAGGGGCGTCAAAGCCCTGAATGGGCAGGCCGAGGAAGTATTCCTCGATACGGTCCCAGAGCTGCTCGCTGGAAAAGCCGCTGGTAAACAGCCAGCTCATCAGCCGCACAGCATCGGTGTGGCGCTGGGCAATGCGCTCCAGCAGGTGGTTGCGGTAGAACCCGCGGTCAGCCAGCTCCAGGGTCTGGGTCTGGTTAATATAGAGGTACAGGCGGCTGTTGGAGCCGCCCAGCAGGGCAAAGTGGAGCAGGTCCAGCTCTTCCAGAACGCCCAGAGCCGGGGTCAGGCGCTCACTGCTCTGGGCAGAATCGTTCACCGGCAGATAGCGGCAGGGCTCGCCGCTGTGCAGAACAGCAAAGCTCTGCTCCAGCCAGTGGAAAAACTCGCTGATGAACGGGTCCACGACACTGTACTCTGCGCCTTCCTGCGTGGTGCCGCGGCGCAGCACACGGGTGCGCTGCAGGCGGGGCGAATGCTGCTGCCAGGACTGCACAGCCGCCAGCACTACGCGCACTGCACTGGTGGCACGGGTGCTGCTCAGACCCGTGGCCTGCGCCAGCCGGGCAGCGGCATCCCGGTCGTAGAGATACTGACCGCGGCGGGCAGCCTCGAAGAAGATCTCCTTCAGGGCGCGCAGCAGTACGGAAAAACGGGCATCCGCATTGGCGTGCCACTCCAGCGTCAGCTGCATGGCGGGGGTCAGGCGCAGCTGGGCATTCAGCGGCAGCTTGTCGCTGTGGGTGTACAGCAGGTACTTGAACTGCGGGAAGGAAAAATCGTTCTGCCAGCGGCTGCTCCACAGGCGGGCAAGGTCTACGTCGTAGACTCCGGCGGCCTCATCCTGCAGGGTGGCAGCACCGGTACAGATGCAGTTGACTGCGGCGGCATCGGCGCTGTTGAGCAGGAAATACCCGTGGGTGAACAGAGGAGAGGGCCGCATGATGAAGGGTGCATAGCCGCGTGCTTCGCTGTCCTTCTGGATCAGCAGCATGGCGGTCTTGACCTTGGCCAGCGGGTCCTGCTGGTGCTCGCCGTTAGGGCTGGCAAAGATGTAAGCGAAGCTCTCGGCATCCACCAGAAGCTCGTTGCGGTGCTTGGTGGCAGTGGCCGGCTGGCTGGCGCGGTGCTGGCGGTACAGCTGCAGCACCTTGCGCATCACCTGCACCAGCTGCCAGGGCTGAGTGCTGGAAAGGCCGTGCAGGCGGTTGATGTGCTTGAAGTCGTTGGCCATGTGCTCGTATACGGCACGACCGTGGATCTCCGGGTCACGGGCGGCGCGGCCGATCTCCTGCGTGTAATCACACAGGTTGCCGGTGGGGGCAAAGTGCAGCACAAGGGCAATGTCCGGGATGTCGATGCCCATGCCAAAGGCCTTGGTGGCCAGCATGATCCGGCGCTTGCCGCTGCGGAAATCCTCCAGATTCTCCGCTTTGGCTTCGCCGGAAAGCTGCGCGTGGTAGCGGGTCACAGCATTGCCCAGCCGCTGTGCAAGGCAATGGGTGTAGAAGCGCTCCAGCAGACTGACGGTGGGAAAGTAGATTAGGGTCTTCTGCCCCTGCTCCAGTGCGGCGGTGATCTGCCCGGTCAGAGCCTGGAACTTGTCCAGCTCGTACTCCCGGCGGCCGGTCACGCGGGGAACCTCCCGGATGCACAGCTCGATGTTGCGGCGGCGCACGCAGCCCAGATAAACGATGGGGTCCGGCGACATGTGCAGGCTGCGCAGGGTCTCGCGGTACATGTCCTCCTCGCCGCCATAGGTGGCCGTGGCCGTAAAGGTGGCGGTGACAAAGGCATGCTGGTGCGGACCGTTCAGCTGCTGTTTGCGCAGCTTGTTCACGTAGTCACCCAGAAACCAGTAGTCCGGGCGGAACTGCTTGCCCCAGGTGGTCACAATATGGGCCTCGTCCACGATCAGCAGGCCGATGGCACGGTCGCCGATCAGGTCGGAGATATCGCTGCGGCTCAGCAGGGACTCCGGCGAAAGATACAGGATGTCGCAGCGGCCTTCCTGCACCTCCTGCGCAATGGTCTTTTTGACCATGGGCGGGATGTCGGAGTTGATGGTACGGGCCTTGGCGTAGCGGTGCTTCTCCATGCCCTGCACCTGATCGTTCATCAGGCCAATCAGCGGCGAGATCACCAGCGTGACCATCCCGTACTTCTCGGCCAGATCAATGGCCGGGATCTGGAACATCACGCTCTTGCCCGCACCGGTAGATGCGGTAACGAACAGGTCGCGGTAAGTCTGCCCCGCGCGGCAAAGCTCTGCCTGCTGGATGAGGTCATCGATGATGTCCTCTTGGGTGATGGTGCGCAGCTTCTTCTCGCCGCGATGCAGAGCGTCCAGGTCGTAGACATCCAGCGGGAGAAAGTCCGGGTAACCCCAGTGCTGCTGCAGAAGAGTGCGCGCCTCCGGGCAGACGGGGCGCTCCGGCTGCATCGTCTGCGCATGCGCTCTGGAAAGCTGACCCGGAAAAGCGCCAGCCAGCGCCGCAAGGCTGTCGGCAAGACCAGCCTCATCGCCGATGAAGCTGTCGGCTGAAACGCAGAGCGTTTTGCCACGGCGCAGCTGCTGCACAAGGCAGAAATAATTGGCTTCTCCGGTAAGCGCAAAGGTAGAACTGCTGGCGGCGGTTTCGGGAACCGTATGTGGTGCTGCACCAAGCGATACGCGCTCGACCTGCGGGTACTGACGCAGCAGAGCGTCCAAAGGAATGCAGCAGGCAATGCCTTCCTCCGTATGCAGCAGGTTGGAGTAGACACGCAGGCAGGGTTCAATGCCGGGCAGCGGAGTATCCTGCGGCGTTTCCGGGTCAAAGTGGCTCAGAAGGCCGGACTGCATCTCCGGCGTAAGCGTCACAGACACAGGGAGCAGCGTACGGTAGCAGGTGTTCTGCACCAGAATGATGTGCGGGAACTCCTGCGCAAGGGTATCGGCATGCAGGGCAAACTCCTCTGCGGTGATCACACAGGGGTTCTGCTGCAGCAGACTGCTCAGGTAGCGGGACAGGCGCTGCTGCAGCAAAGCATCCAGAGAAGGACGCGGAAGACCGGCGTCCTCCGAAGAAAAACCCCACAAGACAAACAGAGTATCCTCAGCAGCATGGGCGGAAAGATAAGAACAAAGCAATGTATTCATGGCAAAATCCTCCATCAGGTCAAAAAATCAGGCAGCAAAAAGGGTGGATGAGGAGCGGCGCTTCAGCATCTCCCGCAGGTGGCGCTCGGCACGCACCTGAATCTGGCGGATACGTTCCCGCGTGACGCCCAGCTGCGCACCGATCTCGTCCAGTGTACGGCAGCGGTCATCCGGGATACCGTAGCGCAGCCGGAGAACAGTGGACTCGCGTTCGGGAAGCTGAGAAAGAAGCAACCGGACTTCCTGAACGGTCTCGTTCTCGCTCACAGTGTCCACAGGATCGGGGCTGACGTCATCCGCCAGAAGCTCCGCAAGCTCGGTGTCGTGGCTCTCGCCGACCATAAGGTTCAGGCTGGTAACGTTGAGGTAAACGAGCATGTCGCTCAGGTAGCGGCGCGCCTGCTCCACCGTGCAGGGGTGACCGCTGCCGGTTTCAGCCTCGGCAATGGCACGCCAGAGATCCGGACCATCCAGCTGCATGCAGGTGGTGCAGACGACACGCACCCGGCAGAGCGTGTCAAAATAGTGTACCGGGATGCGTACCGTAAGGCCGGTGTTGATGGCTTCGCGCAGGATGGACTGACGAATCCAGTAGGCGGCGTAGGTCAGGAAGCTGTAGCCCTGCAGCGCATCGAACCGCTGAATCGCAGTAAACAGTCCCAGAATGCCGTTCTGGAAGTTATCCTCCTCGGTCAGGCAGCTATGGGCGAGCAGCTGCGGAACTCTGCGGGCCATCAGGTGGACAAAACCGGCGGTCTTGCGCACGAGGATCTCCTTGGCGCTCTCATCACCCTGCTGTGCCAATACACAGAGCTGCTCGTTGGTCATAGACCAAAGCTGCTTGGAGGTAAAGTCGCTGCGGCAGAAAGAAGCGGCCTTTCTGCTGCTGGGTATAGCGGCGATGGTATCCACTAGGATGCCGAGCCCGGCCAGCTCGGCCAGCAGATGTTCTTGTTCCTGCTGAGAACAGGAGCCAAACAGCGCCTCAAAGCCTTGCGCAGACAGGTGATTGCCGTTCGTCAGCATCGGGCGTACACGATTCAAAACTGCATTATATTCCATGGTAAAACCCCGCTTTCACTTCCAACTGTAAGTGTCTTCGCTTAGTAGAAGCCCATGGATGCAGTAGAGTTAAGTCTTTTGAGAAAAAACTTATGGTTATCTTTTTGGAAACGTCAGTCAAATAAAAAATCAATGAGTTCTCTTATAAAGGTATAGAATTAAGCAGCAAGGACAGAAAACCTTGCCAAAGAAACAAACTATACAGAGCTTTTTGCGTATGATATAATAAAATTATAAATCTTAATTGGGAATATCGTTTTAGGAGGCCACCATGGAGCCAATGAAAGCAACCAGTGTCAACAGCCGTGCGGAGGAGCTGTTTGTGCAGCTTTTCTGTGAGGCTTTTGGCCCGGAAAAGACCGAAAATTTGCAGGTCCAGTACCCCTGCGTGGACATCTATGGTCGGCATCGCTATATCGACTTTGCGCTGGAATCGCCTGAATCCAAAATTGCAATCGAGATTGATGGTGAGACCTACCACAACCCGAGCAAGGTGTCCGAAAACAAATACGCTGACGACCTCCTGAAGCAGAACAGCCTGATCTATGATAACTGGAAAGTCTACCGTTGGATCTACAGCCAGTTGGAAAAGCAACCGGAAAAGGTCAAGGATGAGCTGATCACATTTCTGGGCACCAGCCCCATGTTCAAGGCGTTTGAAGCGGACCTGCCGGTTCAGATGGGACAGACCATCGAGCTTCGGGATTATCAGCAGGAGGCTATCGACAACCTCAAGAAGATGCGTGAGGACGGCAAAACCATTGCGCTGCTATACCATGCAACCGGCGTAGGTAAAACTATCACAGCAGCGACGGATGCCAAGGCAGTGGGCGGACGCACGCTGTTTCTGGTCAACGCCCTGAAGCTGGCATCTCAGGCAAAAGAGACTTTCACCAAGGTCTGGCCGGAAGCGACTTTGGGAGAGTACACCGGAAGTCAGAAGGATATGACCCAGACGGTCATTTTTGCCACGGTGCAGAGCATCTCTAAGGATCTGGAAAAGTTCTCGCCTATGGATTTTGACTACCTGATTGTAGACGAATGCCACCATGCGGCAGCCAACACCTACCAGAAGATTTTCACCTACTTCCACCCGAAGTTCATTCTGGGTCTGACCGCCACTCCGGAACGCAGCGATGGTGAAGATATGCTGGAGCTGTTCCAGAACGTTGCCCATAAAATGGATCTCAAAACTGCTGTAGAGCGTGGCGTTCTGGTGCCGATTCGCTGCATCCGGGTCAAGACCAACATCGACCTGACCGATGTGTGGATCAACGGCATCAAATACAATTCGCAGGATCTGGAAAGCAAGCTGTTCATCCCGGAACGCAATCAGTTGATCGTTGATACATATTTAAAGTACGTCAACGGCAAAAAGACAGTAATCTTCTGTGCCAGCGTAGACCATGCAGCCGAAATTGCAATGTTGCTGCGGGACAACGGTGTGAAGGCGGAAGCAGTTTCCGGGCGGGATCGTGTGGAGGTTCGGGAAAAAATCCTGAAGGACTATGAAACCGGCTCGACCAATGTTCTCTGCGCCTGCGACCTTCTGAACGAAGGCTGGGACAGCCCGCATACCACGGTGCTGTTTATGGCACGCCCGACCATGTCCAAAACAATCTATTTGCAGCAGCTTGGCCGTGGTACACGCCGCTGTCCGGGCAAAGAGGATCTGCTGGTGGTTGACTTTGTGGACAACGCTAATATGTTCAATATGCCCTACAGCCTGCACCGGGTGCTGGACATTGCGAAATATCAGCCTATGGCGTATGTGCTGGCACCGGAGAACAAGCGCAAGCTGGATCAGGATATGCTGTTTCAGGGCGAAAAGCCGGAAGCGTGGCTGGATGTGCCAATCGATGTGTCCGACTATGAGATCATCGACCTTTTCAACTGGCAGAACAGCGTCAAGGATATGATCTCGCAGATCGAGTTCGTCCGGATGGTGGATGTGCAGTCCGAGACGGTGGAGCGCTACATTAAGGACGGAAAAGTCAAACCGGACCTTTCGATTCCCTTTGGTGATAAGCGGATGTTCCACTATTTCCGGGAGGAAAGCATCCGCAACATTGCGAAACAGTATGGCTGGGATCTCATTACGCCGCAGAATATGGCGGACAAGTTCATGAAATTTATCGAAACGATGGACATGAGCTATTCCTACAAGCCGGTGCTGCTCAAAGCAATCTATGAGTACATGGACAGCAGCGGCAGAGTTGCCCTGCCGGATGTGGTGGACTACTTTATTGACTTCTATGAGGACCGCAAGGCACATGGGATGATCGCAGAGAAATCCACCAGCATTTACCAGAAGGGCGGTTATACCCGGAAGGATGTGGAGAAGAACATCCTCTCCAACCCCTTCAAGCGCTTTGAGGATATGCGATTCTTGATGCGCTGCAAGGACGTGGAGACTATCGAGGTGAACCCGATCATCTTCCGCAAGCTTACACGGGAAGATTGGCTGCATATTGTGGATGTCTGCGATAAGAGCCTTGAAAAATATTATCTGCGGCTCAAAAAATGATGTGAATTCCGATAATTGACTGCGGGTGACGTGCATGATGAAAATAGTGAGAAATATGATCCGGTGTAAAAAGTGCAGGGACGTTATTGAAAGCTGCACTGTACATGATTTCAAATTTTGTTCTTGCGGATCGTGTGCAGTCGATGGCGGGCATGAGTATCTCCGTAGATGCGGAAATCCAGAAGACTGGGAAGAATTATCTGAAGCGCAAAGCGTAGATGATTGAAAATTAAGCTGAACACGATCTTTGAAGCAGAAGCTCAGCGGCAAGCAAAAAAGCTCTTGACCTCTATATTAAAGGCCAAGAGCTTTTTGCAAAGATAATGCTCTGAAGAAGTAAAACAGTGAAAGCAAGAAGAACAGGTGTTCAATTACTTTGCACTTTTTGCATGCGTTGCGCTAACCAGTGATTGAGAAGGCGTTAATGGAGCAAGCCATACTTTGCCAGTTCCCTTATAAACATTTACCAGACCCTCACCGGATGCGGCAGAACCAAGCAAGGTTTTTCCGGAACGTTCAACCGTAAAGCTGAGACTGCCGGACCAGCAAATCGCAAAGCTGCCATCAATTTTTAAAACGTCGTCTTGAAGGTCGATTTCTACGATTTCCGAACGGGGAACATTGCTTTCCAGTACACATACACCATTGCCAGCAAGCCGTAGATTGAAGAGTCCTTCATTTCCGAGTGCTGCAGAAGAAAGCGAGGAGCGTGCCTGAACCTCGTGCTTGACAGTGGATTCACAGGCCAGGAACATGCCGTCTTCCATTACAAGACCGCCTGTCCAGTCACCGACATTTTCGGTCAGAAGATATTTATAGGTGGGTTCGGTCACGAGCACACCCGTTCCGACGTACTCCGGCTTGATTGCGCTTTCTTTTGTGACGGAACTTTTTACCATTTTGCCTAAGAAGTCGCCAACACCCTTCAATCCGGTGGTTGCTTGCACGTTGCCAACAATGTACTGCATTGCGCCCGCTTGGAGAACAAGCCCAACTTTTCCGTTGAGACTGGCAATGGCCTGTTTCCGTTTGACATTCATCTGGCTCATATAGTATTCTTCCATTGCATTGCAAGGCGCTACGGAGAAATCGACATTGTGCTCAACAATGGAAAAGATACCCTTCTGTTCGGTGACGATGTGACTTGTCTGATTTGCCAGATTGTTGATTTTAAACATAAGCAAATACCTCATTCAAAGCAGATTTCGCATTTTTGTATGCAAGATTTGGTGTCCGTAAAAATGCTTAGATAAGTAGTCACAGTACAACTGAATAACTCCTTAAAATTCAGTGTATCATACGTCAACTGAAAATACTATCATCAAACCACACAAAACATTTGAGACTTTTTTAGCGAGGGGAGAGTATAGGAGTTGAAAGTTTGGCCAGTGAGAATATAAAAAACAGGTTACTGATGCAAGTCGAAAAACTTCCGTTTGTAGCAGATCTGTAGCAAATTGCTTTGATTTAACGAATCATCGTTCTAAAAACCGAAAAGCCATCATGCATCACACGCAGGGGGTCTGGGGTTCGAGTCCCTAATTCTCCACCATACAGTTCGTACCCGAACCCGATTCTCTATGAGAAAGGATTCGGGTACGTTTTTTGTTTACGGGAAGTCCTACGGCGAGAGTACGCAGAACGGTAAACAGGAGCAAGTAAAGGCAGGGTATCACCGTGGCGGTGGTATCCTGCCTTTTGTGCGATACCATCTCCGAAATCTTTTTCTTCACTTTTTCTCCTTCATCCAGAATCCCCCTGTCCATCCCGGCAGATGCCGGAACGGGCAGGGGGATTCTGGCTTGTTGAGCGGTTGTGTTAAATCAGGCCGATGTGAACAAAGGCGTTGTACAGGCCGTCTTTGTTCACATCGTCGGTCACATCGTCGGCGGCGGCTTTGGCTTCTGGGCCGCCGCTGCCCAGAGCCACACTGTACCATAATCATAGAGGGTCCTGGTCTTCGGAACAAGGGTGGAATCTGCCGAAAAACAACGGCTGAGGTTGGTACAGTTGCACAAAGGCGCGCGGCCCTGCAAAGAAGCTGTAAAATTTGCGGGGCGGGGTTGACGAACGGCTCCGGCCGTGGTAAAGTAATGGGCGGAAAAGGCCAAAGTGCCTTTTTACGACAGAAAAACGAGGTGGTCGTCATGGAACCTGCTGGAAGCAGCGGCAGTTTATATCCCCGATCAAAGAACCAGACGGCAGCCTTTTTGCATGCCGGAGAACGGCCCGGCTGTGCGTGAGAACGCATGGTGTGTTTGCCTTCCCCGGAAATGAAAGTGTCCGCTGCCGCCTGGTAAAAAAGGAGGCAGCTTTTTAATGAAAGTGTCCGCTGCCGCCTGGTAAAAAAGGAGGCAGCTTTTTTATGTCTGAAATTTCGATCAATACCCTCAAGACCATG
>OIWU01000624.1_pt1 | contig 41864 bp, 37 predicted proteins | sample 1587711 | NCBI WGS metagenome assembly OIWU01 (sample SAMEA3888909, study PRJEB22519) | human gut metagenome | biome: human gut; feature: human-associated habitat; material: faeces | place: Denmark | collected 2010 | reverse complement strand
CCTTCTCGAGGGTGGCGGTGCTTGCAAAGCCCTTCACGGTCTTGACCAGCAGGCCGGCGGGACGGGCATGGATGCCGCAGGCATCCTTAATAGTGTACTGAAATTCCTTCATAATCATTTTCTCCTTACTACTTGATCCCTCTGCCCGGGCTGCACATTCAGCCCCGGAACATGGCTTTGCCAACGGGAATCGGTATACTATTATTATAAACCCGTACCGTTTTTTTTGCATCGTTTCATATTGCCGATTTTTACAAGAATTTTTTGTTATATTTGAACATACGGATGCTACAAAAATCCGTGTTTTGTCTAATTTTTGTCGAATCGTTTGTAAAAACTAGGCAGTTTGTGCAACTGCCGGACAAGAGCTTAAAAAAGGTCGTTTTTTAAGCAATGCCGTCCCTATTCCACGGGATACCCTTCTGCGTCCAGCGGCAGCTCGGTGTAGGGGGCTGCCTGCGGGGCGGCTTCGGGTTCTGCCTCCGGTTCGCCGGAGGTCTGCTGCGCGGTGCTGTCGGTCAGCTGCTCGTCGTGCCGCTCGCCCCAGTCGCCGCTGTAATCCTCGCCGGAAGTCTGCTTTGCCAGTTCGTTCTGAGCGTCCTGCAGTCCAAGCACCGTGCCGGAAGGTTTTTCCAGCAGATACGCGCCCACGGCCTTCTTTTTATACACCAGCAGCACTCCGTAGCGGCTGGTCTCGCCGTTGCTTGCCGCCGGGAGCAGCGCCGACCATTTTTCCACCGTTTTGCCCTTGTAGCGGGCAAGATCCATGCCGCTTTGCTGCACCACCCCGTTGAAAGCGGAAAAACTGTCGTCCCACTTGCGAGGAATTTTGACCTTATCCGCCGTAATGGACGCGCCGTCCACCTCCAGCCCGTAGCCGGTGAACCATGTCTGGATGTCCTGTGCGCTCTCGATACGGTTCACCGGGGCAGCCACCGCCACCGTCCGGGTACTGATGAACCGCCCCAGCATGGCGCTGAACACCACCAGCGCGCAGCACGCCGCCCCTGCTCCCAGTTTTTTCAGGCTCGTCTTGCTCAGTGTGACCACAAACATATCCCCATGCCTCCCCGCCATTTGCGCTTGCATACTCTGCCACCAGCTTATGCACAAAAACAGGACAGTATGATAAAAACACCCCCGGTCAGGGCTTGCGCCACTGACCGGGGGTGTTTAGTCTCTTTTACCCGATATAGCTGATATTGGCGTCCAGCTCGCCGCTGTAGCCGTTGATGTGGGCTGTTCTGGTGCCCTGCCACATATCGCAGCCGATGGGGCTGGAAGAGACGCCGTAGTGGGCGTTCCAGATGGTGTAGCGGCTGCGCAGGGTGTTGTAATTCACCCGCTTGCGGTACCATGTGGTGGAAGCGTACACGCCGGGCTTGTAGCCCAGCTCCTTCACCCGCTCGCAGAAGGCGATGGCGCATTTGGTGCGGTCCTCAACACCCAGACCGTCGGCGCGGCCGGTGCCGCGCGGGGCGGTGGAGGCCTCGGTGTCATAGAAGATGGGGTAGTCCAGCATCCGGCCATTCAAAGCCCAGTTGCAGCCATCGGCCTCCTCCTGCGCCTCGGCCTCGTTCACGGCCTGCGTAAAGAAATACACGCCCACCTTCAGCCCCGCATTGCGGGCGTTGGTGAAGTGCTCCTCGAACATGGGGTCCTTGACCAGGTTTCCCGCAGCGCCGTAGCCCCGGTAGCCGATGCGGATGATGACGAAGCTCACCCCGGACTTTTTGATCTTGTTCCAGTCCAGCCCGGACTGATACTTGGACACGTCGATGCCAAAGGTTACGTTGTCCTGTTTAACGCCGTTGGCATCGAAATAATACAGCTTGCCGTCAATGGAGCGCAGGCCGGTGACTTTTTTGTTGGTGTCCTGCGCATAGTAGTAGGTCTTGCCGTTCTCGGTGCGCCAGCCGGAGTAGGCCGGAGCCGGTTCCTCTTCCTTATCCTTGCTGCCGAACAGCCAGTTGAACAGCCACTGGAAAAAGCCGTTTTCGTCAGTCAGGTCGATGCACTGCGCCTCGGCATCCTCCAGCGCGCCGGAATCCAGCGCCTGCTGGATCTGCTCCGGGGTCAGCAGTACGCTGCCCTCCGGGGTGTGCTGGGCGGCGGTGTCGTTCTGGGCGGTGCCGTCCGCTGCGGGAGCCTGCGGGTCCTGTGCGGCCAGCTCCGGGGTCTCTTCCAGCAGCATGGCAGGGGAGTTCTCCTCTTCCAGCGCGGCGTCCCCGGCGGGCTGTGCCGGCGTTTCCGGCGTTTCCGGTGCTGCGGCAGCTTCTTCCGGTTCAACCGGTTCTGCTTCGGCGATTTCCGGTTTTTCTGCTTGTTCCGGGACAGACTCGGCCTGCTGCGGCTGCGCGGTGCTTTCCGCTGTCTGCTCCGGGGCAGTCGCCGTACTCTCCGCTGCCGGGGCAGGGTCAGCCGGAGCAGTCTGCTGCGGTGCTTCGGCGGTGATGTGGGGCACGACCGCGCCTACGGTCAAAGTTTCCGGCTGTGCAGACAGCAGGGTCGCTGCCCCTGCGCCGCCCACAGCCAGAACCAGCGCCATGGTCAGCGCTGCAATGGCTGTCACCGCCTTGCGGCGGGCTGTGCCGGATCGGTCAAATCGTTTTTTCATCTGTCGTCTCTGCCTCCGAATCTCCCGGTGGTGCAGCGCTGTGCTGCTCCGGGCCTTTGCCCCTTGCCCGGGGCGGGCCTGCTTTTATTCCACGCCGCCCATGCGCTTATAATAAAAAGGACGGCGGATGATAACTTTACGCTTCCTCTAGTATACACCCGCACGCGGGGAGCCGTCAACGGCACAGCGGGCTTCTACACAAATTCTCCACCGGGGCAGTGTGTCGGAAAATGTTCCAAATGGAATACGTTCCGGCAGGGCAGAACATTGCACAAAGCCGAAATTTCACAATTTTTCCAGCAACCTCTTGCTGTCTTGACAGGTGTATGGTATGATACAGGGCATACGTTCGTAACCTTAACGATCTGTTTTGGATAGAAAGGCAAGTTTTATGTCGAAGCTGAAAGAATTTTTGGTGCGGAAGGATATCGTCATCTCTCCGCAGCGTTACCTCATTGACGCACTGGGCGCAATGGCACAGGGGCTGTTCGCCAGTCTGCTCATCGGCACCATCATCAAGACGGTGGGTCAGCAGACCGGTCTTGCACTGCTGGTGGATCTGGGCGGCTACGCCACTGCCATGAGCGGCCCCGCCATGGCCTGTGCTATCGGCTGGGCACTGCATTGCCCGCCGCTGGTGCTGTTCAGCCTGATCACCGTGGGCTACTCGGCCAATGCGCTGGGCGGCGCAGGCGGTCCGCTGGCTGTCCTGATCATTGCCATTGTGGCTGCTGAGATGGGCAAGGCCGTGAGCAAGGAGACCAAGGTCGATATCCTTGTCACCCCGCTGGTGACCATTTTTGTGGGCGTGGGCCTTTCCATGCTCATCGCGGCTCCCATCGGTGCCGCCGCCAGCCAGGTGGGCACCCTGATCATGTGGGCCACTGAGCAGGCCCCGCTGGTCATGGGCATTCTGGTGTCTGTCATCGTGGGTGTGGCGCTGACCCTGCCCATCTCCTCTGCCGCCATCTGCGCCGCTCTGGGCCTGACCGGTTTGGCGGGCGGCGCTGCTGTGGCAGGCTGCTGCGCCCAGATGGTCGGCTTTGCCGTGATGAGCTATAAGGAGAACGGTGTGGGCGGCCTGGTCAGCCAGGGCCTGGGCACCAGTATGCTCCAGATGGGCAATATCATCAAGAACCCCCGCATCTGGATCGCCCCCACGCTGGCCTCTGCCATCACCGGCCCGCTGGCGACCTGCCTGTTCCACTTTGAGATGAACGGCGCGGCGGTTTCCTCCGGCATGGGCACCTGCGGTCTGGTGGGCCAGATCGGCGTGTACACCGGCTGGGTGAGCGATATCGCCGCCGGCACCAAGGCCGCCATCACCCCCATGGACTGGGCTGCCATGGCCCTCATCTGCTTTGTTCTGCCCGCAGTCCTGAGCGTTCTCTTCTGCGAGATCGAGCGCAAGCTGGGCTGGATCAAAGAGGGCGATCTGAAGCTGAACTAAACTCCCTTCGTCATCGCTTACGCGATGCCACCTCCCTCAATGAGGGAGGCTAAAAGGCTCCCTCTCCGAGGGAGCTGTCACGGCAAAGCCGTGACTGAGGGAGTTATAAAGGTTTCCCGTCCAGTACAGCCTCTTTTAAAATGTCATTTTCATAAGATAATTTGAGCGAGAAAAAGGGTCTGTCCTCCTCGAGCAGGCGGAAGAAGATCTTGTCGCCCTCCCAGATGGGCAGCTGCTCCACCTGCTTCTTGGGCACCCATTCCAGAATGCCCTCGTTCCGGGCGGCATCCTTTACCAGTGTGCCCGTCCAGGCATCGGCGGTGTAAAGGAACATGTATTCGGTCAGCTCGCCCAGAAGAAAGGTCACCACGCCCCGGCAGCGGTAGGAGGTCAGGGTGAGGCCGGTCTCCTCCTGCACTTCCCGCAGCAGACAGTCCTCCGGGCTTTCAAACGGCTCAAACTTGCCGCCCACACCGATCCATTTGTCGTGGTTCAGGTCGTTCTTCTTGGTCACGCGGTGGAGCATCAGGTAGGCATCATCCTGTTCCAGATAGCACAGGGTGGTGTTGCGCATGGGAAATTTGGGATCCATCAGCAATTCTCCGTTTCTGTCAGCACTACAAAAAGCGTCCCACAGGGAGCCCCCTGTGGGACGCTTTTATCGTTTCTTATTTCCGTGCGGCACGGCCTTTTCCGGCGTTGTTCAGCTTCCGCACCAGATCATTCTGGTGTTTGCGCTGGGAGGGCGTGGGCTCCGGGTCCCGCTTCTCCTCGGCACGGGCGTTGGTCTGCGCGGTGTCGGGGTCAACGCGCACCAGGTTCCATTCCTGATTGCCGCCCGAGACGTAATTCCAGATCTGGGCCTGTGCACCGTTGGAGGTGTTCATGCCCACAAGGTCGATGTACTTGTCGGCCAGCACGTTGCGGATGCGGGTCCGGCCATTGCGGGTAGGCTCGAGCGCCCAGCACTGGCTCAGTCCGCTGGTGCGGCCCCACTGATGGAGCCAGGTGCCTTCCACCACGCCGCCGAGAGCGAGGTCCATCATTTTGCCGGTAAAACGGTTCTGGATGCGCCAGCGTCCTTCGCCTGCATCCACGAATTTCCACTGCTGCCACGGATGACCTGCGTAGTCCCACAGACGGATCGCAGCGCCGTTCTCCGTGTTGAAGTTCTTTACTTCCAGCACCTTTCCATTGGGGGCCTTGATGAGGTAAAATTCATTTTCTGATAATACGACCTGCGATGCCTTTGCCATAACTGCGTTCTCCTTTCAGCGTAGACTTTTGATGCTCCTATTATAGCGCATTTTGGTTTGGGCAGCAAGAATAGTTTTCCATAATTTTTGTGGATTTCTTTATGCATTCTGCTCGTTTTGCCGAGATCTCCCCACTTTACCCTCCGGCCCGGATTCCACCGCCGGAGCACACTTGTATACATCTCAAAAACGACCCCGCAGCTGTCGTTTTCCACCCTGTTTTTGCTCCAAGAACAGCACCCCCGTTTTCGGCCCGTTTCAGCTCCAAAATGGGCCGAACTGTCCCTGCTGCAAGGCCAGTTCAGTGCAGTGACTTTAGTTTTATAAATCAAAGCTCACTTCGGCGCTTTACTTTAATGATAGATATTGCATTTCAGAAAGAGCTTTAATTTGTTTCACGTTTTCTGCTATTGACTTTATTTCAAAACCGGTGTATAGTAAGCTTGCAAGGAGCGGAAAGCGCCCCCGTAACAACGAGCTTCAGGCTCCGCACACTGCGGGCCTGTGAGAAAAATATAGGAGGTTTGACTATGTATTACTACATTCTGGGCTGCGGTATCGCTTGTTTGGTCCTGTTCGGCATCAACAGCATGGAGACGGTATGCGTCAAGCCGGCTGAGATGGTTGGCAAGGTCCTGCTGTGGCCTGTCACCCTGATGGAAGCAGTTGTCCGTTACAGCTCCACTCATCACAACTTCAAGGCTGCGCTGTAAAACGCATCACGTCTGAGGACGTCGAAAAAGCCATCAAGGCTGCCGTACTCTTTGCGGGTACGGCAGCCTTTTTGCTTTACACCCGGGGGCCGGATGTGGTACACTGTATCTTGTAAAGCGATTTCCCGCCGAACCTTATCGTGCGCAGTTCCGCGCTATTTTTCAGGAGGACTATGAAACCCGATTACAAGCTGGTCGCCAAGGCCAAATACATCCACATGACCGCCGACCTTGCCAGCGAGATCTGGCACGAGGTCTACAAACGCTATTTCCCCGCAAAGCAGCTGGACGCCCTCATCGAGAACTTGCAGAGCGCCGACGCGATCGAAGAGGACATCGACAACGATGTGAACTACTTCCTCGTCTTCCTCGGCAGCAGCCTCATCGGCTACTTTGCATGGAAGATGGAGAACACTTCGCTCCATCTGCTCCACCTCTACCTCAAGCCCGAATACCGCGGCAAGGCCATCGGCCGGGACATCGTGGCGTCCTGCGAGCGTCTGGCCCGGGGCGAGGGCCGGGGCCGCGTCTGGTGCGGCGTCAACGCCAAGGCCCTGCCGGTGCAGCAGTTCTTCAAGGCCCGGGGCTACCGCTCCCTCGGCCCTGCCGAGAGTGAGGGCGGCATCGAGCGCAACGAACTGATCTTTGAGCGGATGTTGTAAATTTCCTGCAAAGACCATTGCATTTTCTTCTCATTTGTACTACACTAAAGTAGTGTATTGAAGTACCCGTCTGCGGGTCCAACATCATTGAATGACCGGGGAGGAACTGTATATGGCAAAGGACCATCCGACCGGAAAATCCGGCCTGTATGCCGCTTTTCTGGAGCTTGAGACGCCCGAGGAGTGCTACCGCTTCTTGCAGGATGTATGCAGCTACGCAGAGCTGAGCGCGATGGAGCAGCGCTACAACATCGCCGAAAAGCTCATGCGCAAGCAGAGCTACACCAGCATCATGGGCAACATCGGCGCATCCAGCGCCATCATCAGCCGCGTGAGCCGTGTGCTGGGCCGGGATGACAGCGTCCTGCGCCGCATTCTGGAAAAGAACGGCGCCTCCGCTGACACCGAAGACTGAATTTCTACTGACCGCTGGCGCACTGCGGGCCGGGGATGCCCCGCCTGCGGTGCGCTTTTTCTTTGATCTATAAAAGGAGTATCTGATTATGAGCAAAGCTGTTCTGTTTTTTGCCGACGGCACCGAGGAGTGCGAGGCGCTGCTGGTGGCCGACCTTCTCCGCCGCGCCAGAGTCGAAGTCATCATTGCGTCCGCCATGGGCCGCCGCGCCCTCGTCAGCAGCCACGGCATCCACCTGAACGCCGACGCGCTGGCCGAGGATGTGGATTACAGCGACGTGGACATGGTCATCCTGCCCGGCGGCATCCCGGGTACGCCCAACCTCGCCGAGAACAAGACCGTCACCGACACCTGCGTTTCCTTCGCCAGGGCAGGCAAGAAGGTCGCCGCCATCTGCGCCGCGCCCAGCGTCCTCGCCAGCCTCGGCCTGCTGGAAGGCAAAAACGCCACCGCCCACGCCGGATTTCAGGACAAGCTGGCCGGTGCCATCGTCCACGATGAGGAAGTCGTCGTAGACGGCAGCATCACCACCAGCTACGGCCTCGGCGGCGCTATCCCGTTTGCCCTCGAGCTGGTGCGCCAGCTGGCCGGCCCCGCCGAAGCCGACCGCATCCAGAAGGCTATCGCGTATCGGCACTGAGAAGGAGGCTTTTCTATGCGTTTTATCACCTGCCGTCTGCCCGACGGCGTGGAAGACCCGGCCATCCTCTCCGCTGATGGCCGTCAGGTCTGGCCCCTGAGCTGGCTGGGCCTTTCTTACGAGACATTGTCCGACGCCATCCCGTTCCTGACCCCGCAGGTGCGGGCCGGGCTTTCGCTGGCCATCGCAGGCATCCCGGCGCTGCCTATTGAGGCCGTCACGCCGGAAAGCCCCATCCCGTCTCCGGCGCAGGACGTCATCTGTCTGGGCATCAACTACATGGCCCACTCCGACGAAGCCGAGAAATACTCCGCCGACGCTTTTGCGACCAAACATCAGGACGCCATCTACTTTTCCAAGCGGGTCACCCGGGCCGTGCCGGACGGCGGCTTCATCGAGGCCCATACCGACCTCGTGAAAAAGCTGGACTACGAATGTGAACTGGCCGTCGTTCTGGGAAAGGACGCGAAGGACGTTCCCGCAGGGCAGACGAAAGACTACGTCTTCGGCTACACCATCCTGAACGATGTCTCCGCACGGGATGTCCAGACCGCCCACAAGCAGTGGTATTTCGGCAAGAGCCTCGATGGCTTCACTCCCATCGGCCCCTGCATCGTCACGGCGGACGAGTTCGACACCTACCCGCCCAAGCTCCCCATCCGCTGCTTCGTCAACGGCGAAAAGCGGCAGGACTCCAACACCGGCCTGCAGATCTTCGACATTGACCATGTCATTGCAGAGCTTTCGCAGGGCATGACCCTCAAGGCCGGCACTATCATCGCCACCGGTACCCCGGCGGGCGTCGGCATGGGCATGGAGCCGCCCTGCTTCCTCAAACCGGGCGACGAAGTTCGCTGCGAGATCGAGGGCATCGGCACTCTGACGAACACAGTCCGCTGAGCAAATCTTATTCCGTTTTGTATTATTTAGCTTGATTTCTACTTATTCGATGTATTTTCGCACAAGGCAGCTCTTTGTTCACGAACAATTCATATTAAATTCATATTCCGTTCATGCATCTTCGGTATATGTATGGCATCAAAGGCGCGGTGCGCGCCGAAAACCCCTGACAGCACACTCCATATCGCCGCTCTCCCGGGCGGCTGAGGAAAGGAATCGGAAGAATATGAAAATTGGTTTTTGGGAACTCGTGGTCATCGTGGTCATCGCGTTCGTCTTCATCGGCCCCGACCAGCTGCCCGTCTACGCAAAGAAGCTGGGCAAGATGCTGCGCGAGCTGAAGAAGTACACCGGCGCTGCCTCCGAGGAGATCCAGAAGAACGTCGTGGAGCCTTTGAACGAGATCCAGGCCCCCCTCAAGGAAGCCGTTGCCCCCCTGACCGACATCAAGAAGGACATCGACAACAGCGTGAAGGATGTCACCAAGAGCTTCACCGGCATCGGCAAGACCAGCAAGGAAGAGGCCGCCAAGGCCGAACAGGCTGAGGAAGTCACCGAGCTGGAAGAAGTCGAGGAGCTGCCCGAGGAGACTCCTGCTGAGGCGCCCGCAGCCGAAGCTCCCAAGGCAGAGGAGACCCCTGCTGCTGAGCCCGTGAAGGCCGAGGAAAAGACCGACGCCCCCGCAGAGGCAGCACCCGTGGCCGAAGAAGCCGCCCCCGCTGCCGAAGCCGCACCTGCCGAAGAGGCAAAGGCTTAAAAAGCCGTTTTCATAAGCATTGCACACCGCCCGAACGGCCTTTTTGCTCGCATTCTGCGTTGCTTTCCCTTGCAATCCGTCAGGATTGCTGCGGAAAATCGCCTTGTCTGCGGGCAAAAATCCTCGCTGTTCGGCGCACCCTGCTTACGAAAACAGCTTCTAATCCCCACACCGATGCACCCGCGCCCGCGGTTGCCTTATACATTGTAATCAGCCCGCCTCGCGGCGCGGCAAAGTAAAAAGGAGATCATTATTATGCGTATTGGTACTAACGAGCTGCTTATCATCCTGGTCGTCGTCCTGCTCATCTTTGGACCCAAGAACCTGCCGAAGCTGGGCAAGATGTTCGGCAAGACCATGAACAACTTCAAGAAGGGCATGGAGGAGTCCGAAGAGGAGGACGCGACCACTGCCAAGGCCGAGACCAAGACTGAGAAGAAGGACGACGAGGAGTAATCTGTGGCTACGAACGTAAAGCGCAAAAAGAAAGCCGAAGTCATGCCTGACGACGGCAACATGACGCTGACGGGCCACCTGAAAGAGCTGCGCAACCGGCTGATCGTCTGCGCCGTGGTGTTCGTGGCGGCGGTCGTGGTCACGCTGGCTTACGCCGACCGCCTCATCGACCTGCTGACCGCCATGGGCCAGGGTTTCTACACCTTCGTGTCCATCGCCCCGCAGGAAAAGCTGATGCAGTATTTCCGCGTCTCCCTGCTGGCGGCTGTGGTGGTCACAGTGCCTGTGGCGCTGTATCAGGTGTATGCCTTTGCAAAGCCCGGCCTGAAAAAGAGCGAAACGTTCTTCCTCAAGCTGGTCATCCTGCTGGGTCTGGCCCTCTTTGTGGTGGGCGTGATGTTCGCCTACAAGCTCATGATGCCCTTCATGCTCCGGTTCCTCAGCACCGGCATCGAGGGCGCCGACTACATCCAGACCACTACCAGTATCGAGAGCTATGTCAGCCTCTGCCTGACCATGTTCATCATCTTTGGCTGTGTGTTTGAGATGCCTCTGGTCACCATCATCCTCTCCAAGATGGGCATCGCCAACCCCGAGATCTTGAAAAAGGCCCGGGGCGTTGCCATCGTGCTCATCTTCTTCATCGCAGCTGTCGTCACCCCGCCGGACATCGTGTCCCAGTGCATGGTGGCTATCCCCATGGTGCTGCTCTACTTTGTCAGCATCTTCCTGAGCGGCATCTTCTACAAGCCCCGCTCTGAAGAGGGCGATGACGAAGAGGACGCAGAAGAGGAAGACGAGGACTAAGGCTTTTTTATCCGTCACGAATGCGCACTCTGCTGCTTGCAGGGTGCGCTTTTTTGCGGCCTGTTTTATGCCATTCTGCCAAAAAGGCGGTGTTATTTCCGTCTGATTGCATAAAAACCGCCCCGCCCCCTGCTCTTTTGGCCCGGAGTATGTTATACTGATGTCAAATGATAACCGGCGGGCGACCGCCGCAGAAAAAGGGGTAAATGAGTTATGAAAGAATACGCATTCGGCATCGACCTCGGCGGCACCACGGCCAAGGTCGGCCTGTTCACCACCTCGGGCGCTCTGCTGGAAAAGTGGGAAGTCCCCACCGACACCTCCAACGCCGGTGAGCACATCCTCGAGAATCTGGCCGACGCCATCCACGCCAAGATGGCCGAGAAGGAGATCACCTCCGAGCAGGTGGAAGGCGTCGGCATCGGCGTCCCCGGCCCCGTGCTGGACAGCCGCGTCGTCCCCATCATCTGCGCCAACCTTGGCGGCTGGGGCGAACGGAACGTCTCGGCCCAGCTGTCCGGCCTGCTGGACGGCATGAAGGTTCTGGTGGGCAACGACGCCAACGTGGCTGCTCTGGGTGAGATCTGGATGGGTACCGCCAAGGGCTGCCGCAGCGCAGTCATGGTCACGCTGGGTACCGGCGTCGGCGGCGGCGTCATCGTCAACGGCAAAGTCATCGACGGCGCACACGGTGCCGGCGGCGAGATCGGCCACATCACCGTCAACCGTCACGAGACGGCCACCTGCGGCTGCGGCAAGCACGGCTGCCTCGAGCAGTATTCCAGCGCCACCGGCGTCGTCCGCTGCATGAAGAAGCTGCTGGACGAAAACCCCGACGCAGACTGCGTCCTGCGCGGCAAGGATTTTGAGGCCAAGGACGTCTTTGATGCCGCCCGCAGCGGCGACGCCCTCGCTGCCCGCGAGGTGGACGAGATGACCGACACCCTCGGCGTGGCTCTGGCCTCCATTGCCAGCACCACCGACCCCGAGATGTTCCTCATCGGCGGCGGTGTGGCCCGCGCAGGCGACGTCCTCTTCGACCCGCTGGTGGAGCACTTCAAGACCTACGCCTTCAAGTCCTGCCGCGAGACGCCCATCAAGGCTGCAAGCCTCGGCAACGACGCCGGTATTTACGGCGCCGTGCGGCTCATTGTCGGAGAATAAGAAAGAGTATAACAAAAGAGGCACTGCCGCTGGCAGTGCCTCTTTTGTTATATTTGTTCTTTTTACAACGTATCTTCCCCGGGCAGCTGATTCCACAGGCGGTAGTAGACGCCCTTCTTCGCCAGCAGCTCGTCGTGAGTGCCGGACTCCTCGATCCCCTCTGCGCCCAGCACAAGGATTCTATCGTAGTCCTTGATGGTGGTCAGTCGGTGGGCGATGGTCAGGGTCGTGCGGCCATGGGCCAGCTTTTCGAGGCTCTGGCCCACAAGGATCTCGCTCTCGTTGTCGAGGGCGCTGGTGGCTTCGTCCAGAATGAGGATGGGCGGGTTCTTCAGGAAGACCCGCGCGATCGCAATGCGCTGCTTCTGACCGCCCGAGAGCTTGACGCCGCGCTCACCCACATAGGTATCAAAACCGTCCTTCAGAGCGCTGATAAAGCGCTCTGCGCCCGCCAGACGGGCCGCTTCGATAATTTCCTCCCGGGTCGCACCAGGCTTGCCGTAGGCGATGTTATCCGCCACCGAACCGCTGAACAGGTAGACGTCCTGCTGGACGATGCCGATGTCCTCCCGCAGGCTCTTGAGGGTGACGTGCTGGATGTCCTGCCCATCGATGAGGATGCGGCCTCCCGTCACCTCGTAGAAGCGGGGGATGAGGTTGCAGAGCGTCGTCTTGCCGCCGCCGGACGGGCCGACCAGCGCCAGACGCTCACCGGCCTTGATGTCAAGGCTGACATGGTGGAGCACCTTGTTGTGGTCGTCGGGGTACTCGAAGCTGACGTCCTCGAAGCGGATGGCGCCCGGGCCGGGCTGCAGAGGCTTTGCGTCCTCGGCATCCTTGATGGTCACGGGGGTATCCATGATCTCCGCAAAGCGCTCGATGCCGGTCATGCCGCGCTGGAACTGCTCGGCGAACTCGACGATGCGGCGGATGGTGGCGATGAGGGTGGTGACATAGAGCATATAAGCCACCAGGTCACCGGCGGTTATCTTGCCGTACACCAGCGACAGACCGCCCGCAAGGATGACCACCAGATACATCAGGCCGTCGAAGAGGCGGGTGGAGGTGTTGAACGCAGCCATGGCGTAGTAGCCCAGCGTCTTGATGTGCTCGAAATCCTTGTTGCCCCTGGCGAATTTCTCGCGCTCTTCGTCCTCGGCGGCGAAGGCCTTCACCACGCCCTGACCCAGCAGGCTGTCCTCGATGGTGGCATTCAGCTCACCGATCTGGACGCGCTGCTGGCGGAACCGGGCGCGCAGGCGCTGGTTCAGCTTGACGGACACGACGCCCATCAGCGGCACGCAGGCGAACACGGCCAGCGTCAGCGGCACACTGGCCTGACACAGGATGAGGAAGGACGCCAGGATCTTGATGCCCGCGATGAAAAATTCCTCGGGGCAGTGGTGGGCGAACTCGGTCACGTCGAACAGGTCATTGGTGATGCGGCCCATGATGGTGCCGACCTTGGTGTTGTTGTAGTAGGTGTGGTCGAGCTTGAGCAGGTGGTCGAAGGCGTCCCGGCGCATGTCCGTCTCGATGTGGACGCCCATGATGTGGCCGATGCCCGACATGAAATACTGCGCAGCACCGTCGATGATGCGGAGCACGAAGTACACTGCCGCCAGCTTGAGCACGATGCCCGCCGTGAGGGTGATGCCCACGCCCATGGCGGAGTTGGTGATGGTGCTCATGATCTTGGGCAGGATGATGTCGCACAGGGTGGTCATCGCCGCACAGAACAGGTCGATGAACAGAGTCTTTTTGTATTTTGCCAGATAGGGCAGAAAGCGCCGGATGAGGGCGCCGCTGCTGGTGTGCCGCACTGCGGGGTCGTTGACTTTTTGCATGGTTCCTCCATTTTTAAGTTTCTGGGTTCAAACCTCTCCGTCACGCCTGCGGCGTGCCACTGCCCGGGTTGCGGCTCCCAGCATCTGCTTCAGCCCTTGGTGCGGGCCTCGCATCCTGCTGGCCGCGGCCCCAACAGCGACTCCCTGTTTCCGCCGCTGGCGGCGGTCGTCGTTGTTGCTCCTAACGAGGGGAGGCTTTGGCAGCCGGGTGAAGCTTGCTGGATACGCCAGAGGCTCTCCTACTAGGGGAGCTGGCGGGCGCAAGCCCGACTGAGAGGTTACTTCTTCGAATAATCTCTCTCGCCGTAGATAGCCGTACCAATGCGCACGAGGGTCGCCCCTTCGCGGATGGCGTTCTCAAAGTCGCCGCTCATGCCCATAGAGAGGGTCTCCATCTTCACGTTCTGGTACCCCCGCTCCCCGGCCTGCACGAACAGCTTGTACACCTGGGCCAGATACCGGCGGTTCTGGGCGTCGTCGTCGTTGACGGGCGGAATGGCCATCAGACCCTTGACCCGGATGTGCTCTTCTGCGGCGGCAGCGTCCAGCAGGGGCCAGAGCTGTTCCGGCGAGACGCCCGACTTCGACTCCTCGCCGCCGATGTTCACTTCCAGCAGGACGTCCTGCACGATGCCGGCCTTGGCGGCTTCCTTTTCGATCGCGGCCAGCAGATGCTCGCTGTCCACGCTCTGGATGAGGCTTGCGCGGCCCAGCACCTTCTTGATTTTGTTGGTCTGCAAATGGCCGATGAAGTGACTGGGCTTGCCGCAGTAAGCACCGGCGTCGTAGTTGGCGCAAAGCTCCTGCACATGATTCTCGCCGAACACATCGATGGCAAGGGCCGCGCTGGCGGCGACGGTGTCCGCGGTGCGGGTCTTGCAGGCCGCGCAGAGCTGCACTTCGGCGGGGTCGCGGCCCGCCTCCCGGGCCGCTGCGGCCATCTTTTCGCGGATGGCCTCCACAGCCTCCCGCATCTCTTCCAGATTCTTTTCCGCCATAAGGCTCAGTCCTCCTCGGTATATTTTGCGCGCTCACCGCCGATGAGCTTCGGGCGGGTGCGGGCGCAGAGAATGTTGGCCTCGCCGATCTTCGAAAGGCTCAGCCGCACCGGCACAGCCACCCGGCGCAGATGCATTCCGATGAGGGTGCCTCCGATGTCGATGCCTGCGTGGGCGCGGATCTCCTCCACCGCGATGGGGTCTTTGAACTGCTTCCAGCAGGTAGTGGCCCAGCTGCCGCCCGCATGGGGACGCGGCACGACGCAGACTTCCTCCCAGCCGTATTTCTCAGCGGCTTCCCGCTCAATAATGATTGCCCGGTTGAGGTGCTCACAGCACTGTGCGGCCAGCCAGATGCCGTTTTCGGCCAGCACCGGTGCGACGCCGGCGTAGACAGCCTGTGCAGCCTCAAGGCTCGAGTCCTTGCCGATGTGGCCGCCGACGATCTCGCTGGACGAGCAGCCCACCACAAAGACGTCGCCCTTTTTCAGCTTTGCCTGGGCCAGCAGCTCCGTCACAGCCTGCCGCGCTTCGGTCTCGATTTGCTTTTTGAACTCTTCCGTCATAAAAAACACCTCGTTTTATACTCTTGCAGACAGCAGGCTGGCAGAGCCTGCCGCGCCGAAATACACTTTGCTTCCCGCCGGGCACACCGCCGTGCAGCCGTCCAGCTCTCTGCCCGAGAATGTCTGCTTCCAGCTTCCGTCGGCGGTGTCCACAGCCTCGGCGCAGGGAGCGTCCGCAGGCAGCTTGAACAGCTTCTTCTGGATGTTCTCACCGGCCCGCAGGGCGATGCCCCGCAGAAGGGTGCTGTCCGCGTGCTTTTCCAGCCAGCCGCTGCGGGTCCAGCGGTAGCTGATATAGAGGATGCCGTCCTCGTCCAGCGCCAATGCGCCGGGGTATCCCGGCAGGCCAGACACAAAGCTCCCGCAGTTTTTGCCTCCGGCGGTCAGCTCCCGGGCGTCGGCGTCCACAGCCCAGACGCAGCGATTCCCGAGGTCGGAAACGTACAGCGTTCGGCCATCCTCCGAGAGGGCCAGACCAGCCGCACCGGCCACGCCGCCCAGCACCTGTTCCACCGTCCGGGCCGACGGGTCATACACATAGACGCAGCCCGTGCCGGTGTGGGCGATGAGCTCGGTGCGGAGAGCGCTTTCCAGCCCGTTTTTCGCAGCGGCTTCGGTGGACACGGCGAAATAGACCTTCCCGTCCGGGCCGGTCTCCACCGCCGACAGCACACCCAGCGGTGCGCCGTCGATTTGGGTCACCACCTGTTCCACTGAGGTTCCCCAGCTGTCATGCTGGGCGCGGCAGAGCGCCCCGCCGGAGGGCGTCACCACCGTCAGCCACAAGTCGCCGTCGGCGTCGAAGGCAAAGCTGGTCAGCTCGCCCTCCACCGACAGGATGGCCGCATAGTGTCCTCCGTCGGTGCGGACAAGGTCGCTCTGACGCTTTTTCATGGCTGCACCGTTGTAGGCAGCAGCGTAGACAAGGCCGTCCTGGGTGCGGACGCAGTCCACGCCCAGATAGCCGCCCAGCTTCCAGCTGTCCTTGCTGTCGGCGGAGAGGGCCGTCTGAGCAGCACCGGTGTCCTGCCGCACATCCGGGGCGGTGTAGGCTTTCGGCGGCGTGTCGATGGGCCGCAGCAGCAGGCCGTACGCCAGCGCCGCCAGCATCAGCAGGGCAAAGATGTTGCTGGCCACCCGGAAGCGGGTCATCAGAGCTTCCCGCTCGATGGCGGCCTGTGCTTCCAGCTGGGCTTTCCGGCGGGCAGCGGCGGCAGACGTACGCTGGGCGCGGCGGAGCCACCGGTCCACAAAGAGGGCCACGTTCGGCCCCACCGTGATGGATGCAATGAAGAGGAGCAGTACCAGCTCTACGAATCCAATGCGCATGAACAGTTTTTCCTTTGTATTTGTCAGATTTCAGGGAAGTCTTTTATCATTGTAGTATAGCACACTTCGGCTTTTCTGCGCAAGATGAGGCCAAGCTTGACAGCCCCCGAAGCGGCCCTTTATAATCAGGGCAGACACGAAACGCACCCACTGGGATGTTTTCCCAAAAAATCTACTCAAACTTCACAAAAATTCCTAATTGATAGGGTATGATAGACTTAAACGTAGTATACAGTTCCGCCGGGCTGACTCTGAGCAGCCTCCGGCGCTTGAGAGATAGAAGCTTTTAGGAGGAATGCCTTATGGCAAAAATTCTTATCGTTGACGACGAGCCCCGCATCCGGGAGCTCATCCGGGAGAATTTACAGTATTCGGGCTACACCTGCGAGGAGGCAGGGGACGGCTCCGCCGCCCTGTCGCTGCTCACCGGCGGCGGCTACGATCTGGTCATCCTCGATTTGATGATGCCCTTCATGGACGGCATGACCTGCCTGCGGGAGATGCGCACCCGCCGCATCAACACCCCCGTCATCATCCTGACAGCCCGCGGCGAGGAGTACGACAAGCTTGCCGGCCTCGAGGGCGGCGCTGACGACTATGTGGTCAAACCCTTCTCCCCCCGGGAGCTGGTGGCCCGCGTCAAGGCTGTGCTCAACCGCACCATGCCCCGCACCGAGGCTTCCGACAGCACCATGACCTTCGGGGAGCTGTCCATCGACACGGCCAGCCACACCGTCAAGGTGTCGGGCGAGGAAGTGAGCCTCACGCCCAAGGAGTTCGACCTGCTGGTCTTCCTGGCCTCCAACAAGGGCATCGCCCTCAGCCGCGAGAAGATTCTGCAGAAGGTGTGGAACTATGACTACTTCGGCGAGGACCGCACCGTGGACACCCACGTCAAGATGCTGCGCGGCCATCTGGGCAAGTGCCGCGGCTACATCGCCACTGTCTGGGGCATCGGCTACAAGTTCGACCCCGACGCGGCGCGTTAAGCGGAGGCTCTGCTCTTCATGCGGCAAACGAGCAAAACACGGCGCACCATCGGCATCCGGGGCCAGCTCATGGGCTTTCTGTGCTTCATCTGCCTCTTGCTGGTGGGGCTGTTCTGGTTTCTGAGCACCCAGCTGCTGGAACCCCTCTACACCACCCATATCCAGAAGCAGCTCACCGAGCAGGCTGAGGCCATCGTGGCCCGGATGGACGAGGCCATCGGGAAGGGCGAGGCCCTCTCCTACTGGGCCTTCGGCAGCCGGCTGTACGTCAACAACACCTTCTTCAACGCACTGCGGGACGACATCTTCGAGCTGGGCGGGATGAGCAGCTTCTGCATCGACATCTCCGACACCACCCTGCGGCAGATCTTCAAGGTGGATAACCTGTCCTACTGCAACCTTCACCGCACCCGCCCCACCGACACTGCCGACGAGCAGACCGCCTACACTACGGCCCGCGCCATGCGGCAGCTCTGCCGGGAGAGCGGCGGCACAGTGGTGCGGAAGATAAACCCGCCCACGCCCTCCGGCTCCGTTCAGCTGATGGTGGGCCGGATGACCTCCGACGGAAATTACACTGTGCTGGTGACTACCAGCCTGATGCATGTAGCCGAGGCCGGCAAGGTGCTCAGCACCGTCCTGCCGCTGGCTGCGGCCCTCATTTTCGCCTTCTCGATGTCGGCGGCATGGCTGTTCAGCGAGTGGTTCACAAAGCCTCTGCGGGCTCTCTCCGGGGCTGCGCGGCAGGTGGCACAGGGCAACTACGCCGTCCATGTGGACTCGGTGCGGAACGACGAGCTGGGCGACCTGGCCCAGGAGTTCAACCACATGGCAAAAGAGGTCCAGCACGCCTCCCAGATGCAGCGCGACCTGCTGGCCAACGTCTCCCACGACCTGCGCACCCCGCTCACCCTCATCAAGGGCTATGCCGAGACGGTGCGCGATTTGACCGGCGACAACAAGAAGCACCGCGACGAGCAGATGAACATCATCGTGGACGAGACCGACCGCCTGACGGCCCTTGTTTCCAGCGTCATGGAGCTGAGCAAGGTCACGAGCGGCGCACTCAAGTGCGAGAAGGTCCACTTCGACATGGGCCAGCTCTGCGACGAGGTGAGCGAGCGTTACGACGCCGTCTGCGCCCAGAACGGCTGGCAGCTCAAGCTGGAGATCCCTGACGAAGAACTTCCCGTCTGTGCCGACCCCGACATGATGCAGCGCGCTCTGCATAACCTTTTGGGCAACGCCATGCACCACATCGGCGAAGACGGCATCTTCGTGCTGCGGGCGCTCCGCTGCCCCGAGGGCGTCCGGGTGGAGGTGGAAGACCACGGCCCCGGCATCTCTGCCGAGGACCTGCCCTATATCTTCGACCGCTACTACCGCTCCCGCTCCGACGCGGGCAAGCAGGGGACCGGCCTCGGCCTCTCCATCACCAAAGCCATCTTCCAGCAGCACGGCTTCCGCTTCGGCGTCCACAGCACTGTGGGCAAAGGCACTGTGTTCTGGTTCATCATGACCGATACCGAAGATGCAGCTGCACAATAAAGCTGCCGACATTTTGTCTTTTCTTCCAAAATCGTATTTCTCTCTTGATGTTTTTTTCTTCGACGCCTATAATCGAGTTGGATTCAATTTATTGCATCATGTAATACAGGAGGAAAGAATATGAAGCCCTGTCTGCATTTTCTGAAAAGATTCGCCGTTCTGGCAGCTGCCTCACTGATTCTGAGCGCGGTCACTTTAAGTGCCAGTGCCGCAGCAGCTCCCGTAAAGTATGAAGAAAAGCGTTCCACTGTTACCACTGTCGATGGCGCACAGAAAAAGAAAGATCTGGCTGTGACCGTCGAATATCAGGTCGGCTCCACCTCTATCCGGGCTTATACTGTAGAAAAGGATGAGGTCATCGGTGTATCAAAGGATATGTGGTCTCTTTATGGTGCCTTTACTTCTGATTGGATCACCGATGGCACCTATACCCTCTCTCAGCCGCTGAACAGTGTGGAACAGATCACTGTAAGCGTTCCTTACGGCGACACAGCCCGCACGAACGAGAGTTATTTTGTATTCCATGTTCCCGAAGGCACCGTCGTCACTACTCCTTCCTGGAGTTATAACATGGACCTTTATAAGGGCAAGACCATTGCAGATGTAAAAGCCGTAGTGGAAGCCGGTCAGGACCCCAATACCCTCATTGACATTGAGGACGATTACGACCCCTTCGGGCCCGATCTTGAATATACCGACACTTCTGCGATCTATCACCTCCGTAAAGGTTACCTCTACCGCGTAAGCGTCAGCTCCGCCGAAGAGTCTTTCCCTGTTCCGGAGAACTTCTATTTCTGTGTAGATTAAACAACGACCAAAAACAGGAGCGGAAAGCCGCAGGCTTTCCGCTCCTGTTTTTTCATGCCGCATTTTCTCTCTGGCAGTACACCACTACCCTCGCTTTTCCGCCGGGGGTGCAGGTGTAGAGCACGAGGGGACAGCCGCCCTCCCGCAGGGCTTCGGGTTCTTCGGGCGAGACCTGCGCAGTCCGCTCCACAGTGTACACTGCCTCAGCGCCGTCCTGTGAAGTGAAACGCACCTCGTCGCCTTCCGAAAGGCTGCTCAGCCGCCCGAAGTGCGATTTGTAATTGTGGGCCGCGATGACAAGGTCTCCGCCCGCCGCACTGCCGCATTGACGGCAGGGCGAGACCTTGAGGTTCGCCTTGCTCCACTCGGTCTGCACCGGCAGCTCCAAGCCCAAAGCCGGGATGGTCAGCACCCCCAGATACTCCCGCTCGATGCTTGACGCAGGGGTTTCCGAAACCGATTCCTGCCCGGACTCTGCATCTTCCGTGGGCAGGCTTTCCGCACTGTCTGCGGGCCGTTCTGCCTCCGACACTGCCGCGATGCTCTGGCTCTGGCGCAGCTGGCTCACCGCCGAAGCGGCCTGAGCGCCTGCCCTTGCATCCTCGAGCCGGTCGTAGACGTAGAGGCAGACCGCTGCCAGCACCAAAGCGCTTCCCAGCATCAGGCAGAGCCGCTCCGGCACCAGCCTACGCATCGTGTCTGCGCTTCCGGCTCAGCCAGAGGCCAGCCGCCACGAGGGCGATGCCCCCGCCTGCCAGCACCGGCACGGGCCAGAGCAGCTGGCCGGTCTGGATGAGGGTCCCCACCGGTTCCGGCTCCGCAGCCGGGATGACTTCATCCGGCATCTCTGCCGAGGGTGTCGGCGGGCGGATGACCGTGATCTCGCCCGGCTGCTCCACCGGCCTCGGGGTCGGCATCGGCTTATCCGGCACATAGGGCGGCGTCACCGGCGGGGGAAGGGGGTCGGTGCTGCGGTAGCTGTTCCTGAAGAGCAGTTCCGTCTTTGCCCCGTCGTCCCCATCCCGCCGGACAGACACGTGTCCTTTCAGCTCACCGTCGGTGTCCCACGCCACCATGACTTTCAGGTAAAAGACGGTGTCGTCGTAGTCAGCCCGTTTCCGTCCGCCCGCATCCTGAGTGACCGTATACTCGTATATGCCGGGCGCGGTGTAGACGATGGCATCAAAAGTCTTCGTCAGGGTCTTGTCGTCGGCGTCGCGGCAGTCCCGAGCCGGAAAATCCAGCTCAGCCTCGTCGTCACAGCCTTCCGGCATCGGCGCGCCGTCCAACGCGGTCAGCCGCACCGTCAGCGTCTCGTCCGCTGCCTCTCCGGTGCAGCGGACGGACGCCTCCAGTTCCAGCTCCGCCCGCTGGTCTGCGGCCAGGGCGGGCAGGGCAGCGCTTACCGCAAGCGCTGCTGCCAGCAGGGCCGCTGCCATTTTCGGGAGCCTTCTCATGATAAGCTCTCCTCCTTTCCGTTTTGCAGGTCTGACATTGGTTCCATCCGGGCCAGCACCACCGTCCGCGCGTCGGTGTACTCCCCCGAGCAGGTAGCCATCGCCAGGAACTGCGCTCCTTCCGGCTCCTTTTCCAGCGCACGGAGGGCCTGTGCATCCATCTGAAGGGCATTCTCCTCCACAAAGGGGAGCAGCCCGCCTGCGTCCGAGCGCCACTTGCCCGGGGCAAAGATGGCCTGTTCCGACGCAGGCACCACAAGGCAGGCCAGCACTTCCAGCCGATAGCTCCCGCCGGGCAGCGTCAGGGTGCCGGTGGTGTTCTGGCGGAAGAATGCTCCGTCCTTGTATTTGTCAAGGTCGCCGAACATCCGCCCGTTCTCCATATGGTGGCCGTAGAGCAGGGAATACCGCCCGCTGAAGTCCGCGTCGCAGTCAACATCCAGAAAGATGCTGCCCGCCAGCGCAAAGCTGCCGTAGACGTCGGTGTTCAGATAGGTGAAATTGCTCTCGCCCTGCACCACCGGGTAGTCGATGGCCGTGCCGTCCAGCGTCAGCCACCCGCAGACATCGGGGTTGATGTCCCGCAGCTGGCCGAAGGAGAGGCTGTTGTCCTCCTGCGGCTGGGGCTTGAAGGCCAACAGCCCGGCCTGCACATTGTCGGCAGCGGCGTACACCCGGCTGTTGTCCCACAGCGCATAGCCCGACCAGACCACCGCCAGCAGCACCAGCAGGGCCGTCACCCCGTCCAGCAGGCCGTTCGCCGCCCGCAGGGCCATCTTCTGCCACCGGATGTTCCTCACCTCCCTTGCCTTATTTCCTCCGCGCTTACTTCTGATGGCGGCGGCGCAGGGTCAGCAGCAGCCCGACGCCCGCAGCACCCGTCAGGGTGAAGAGATAGGGTGCGCTGTCCAGCACCACACCGGCATCCACGGTGCCGCCCTTGGTGTTGGTGAAGTTCGCCTGCTCGACCGCCTCATCCACTTCGCCCTCGGTGCCAGTCTCCGTCGTCACATAGTCTGCGACCGGCGTCTCAGACACCTTGTACTCGACACCGTAGGGCAGGTTCTCGATGTGGATGGTATCGTCGTCTTTCAGATAGAAAGTCGCTTCCGTCGTCTCGCCGGGCCTGATCTCGATCGAGGTGGGGTTCGCGTCATAGCTGCCGCCGGTGATGGCGTAGCTGTCCTGATAGGTCTTGCCCTCCTCGCCGGTCAGCTGCACCGTGAACTTGAAGTATTTCTCCTTATTGCCCATGATGCCCTCGACGTCCTTGTGGACTTCCAGCTCACCGGCAGAGTAGCGGTTGTCGAAGTCGTCCTTCTTGCCCTCGCCGGTGGACTCCGGGTCCTCGGTGTGGACAGCGGCAATTCGGAGCTTGCCGTCCTGCTCGATGACCGTCACCCGCAGCAGGATGGCGTCGCCGTAGTAGGTCACGCCTGCGCTGTTGCCCGCCGCCTCATGGATGATGTAGGTGTAGACGCCCACGCTGTCGTACTCGGGCAGCTTGATCTCGATTTTCTTGGTCTTACTCGCACTGCCGGCTTCGCCCTGTGCGTAGGTCACGTCGCCGACGATCGGCTTATAATCTGCGGCTTCAATGCCCTCCGATGCGTCGGTCACGGTAACCGGGTCGATCGTAAACGTAAAGGTCTCTTCCGGGGAGATCGTATCCGTGTTGGTCAGCTCGTAGTTTTTGGTGAGATACCCCGGGACATATCCTCATACGGAGGGCCTTGCACCTGTGCCGCAAAGGCGGGCATGACGCTGACGCCCATGGCCAGAGAGATGGAAAGCACACCCGCGAGAAGCTTTTCTACCTTGTTCTGTTTCATCCTGGAGTTCCTCCTATCTTGTCTTGTATGGTTTTTGGCGGCTCAGAGCCCCCGCCGCCGGATGAGGGTGATGACTTTTGCCTTGACCGCACTGCACTGCACCGGGCCGAAGTCACGGCTGTCCTCGGCCTGTGTGCGGCAGTCGCCCAGAATGAAGACGCTGTCCTCCGGCACAGCGTAAGGGTAGCTGATCAGAGATTTGGGGTAGGTGGGGTAGAGGATGCCGCCGCCCTGTGCCGAGCCGTTGACCTCCACAACGCCGCTCTCGCTCAGGGTCACGATGTCCCCGCCCCGGGCCAGCACGCGGCCCACCCGCAGCCTTCCCGAGCGCTCATATACCACGACATCATTCTTGGCATAGTCTTTTTCCAGCCGGCTGCCCAGCACCAGGTCGCCGTCCTTCACGGCGGGGAACATCTCGCTGCCGGACGCCTGCGTCACCAGATACACCTGCGTCAGAAGCACCCAGAGCAGGGCGGCGAACACCGCCAGCCGCACCGCCAGACTGCGCACTTCCCGCAGCAGGGGGCTTTTTTCCGGCTTCGCCGGTCCAGATAGGTTCGCTTCCGGCGTCCCGGGCGGGACCTCCGGGGCAAGCGCCTCGTTTGGTTCCTTCACTCATCTTCCTCCTTCTTTCTGTTTTTGCAGCCCAGAACGGCCGCACCGGCACACAGCATCAGCGGCAGCCCGAAGAAGTCTGTCTCCACGCCGGTGTCCGGGTCTATATCAACCAGAACGTAGTGAGCATAGAAGTTGACGACGCCGTTTTCCAGCTCTTCGTCGGTGGGCTTATAGCCCTCTTCCCACTCGTCCTGCGATACCTTTTTCTTCGGGTCCGGCTCATCCGTCACCGAACCGGGGAGCTCTTTGTACCAGCCGTCGAAGACGTAGCGCGCACCGCCGATGTCGAGCTCTTTTTCGATGTCCGCCGTCGTCTCTTCCACCCGCTCGCCGCTCTGGTACTCGCGGCTTTCCCGGATGCTGTAGTCGTCCTCGCCTGGGGCGCGGACGTTGAACCGGGCCGTGAAGTTTTTCCTGCTTTTGACGCTGATGATGCAGTCGATGTGCTTATCCGGTTTTGTCCCGTTGTTGCGCGAGATCTTGTACGGCGTCACCACGATGCTCTCCAAATCGTCCTGCGTCAGCCCCGTGACGCCGGTCTGCTTCTCGATGGTGTCCTTATACTCGTCCCATATCTCATCGACGACCTCGTCCCAGTAGTCATCGCCCGGTTTCAGCGACCATGCGTCGCCAGTCGCGCCGCCCGGCCACGATACAACATAGTCTGACACATTTGTCAGGATGTTCTTGCCGTTATCTTCCCATGCCGCGCCGTAGGTCTTCACCTTGCCGACCCACTTGCACTCGCTGTTGTCCGGCGCCCACTGGCTGGGGTCATTGCTGCCGGGCCGGCTGGTGGGGGTCTTGAGCAGGAAGACCGCCGCCGATTCCTCCTGAGTCCAATCCTCCCAGCCCGGTGAATCCTCATCAAGTTCGTCCGCAGGCAGGGCGTTTTTATCCTCGGCTACGCTGTCGTCAGCCAAGTCGGCATCTTCCTCAGGGGATTTGTCTTCTTCGGGCTGCTCTGCCTCATCCAGAGGCGTTTCCTCCTCGGCGGCGGGCCGTTCTTCCGACAGCTCCGGCAGAACGGCGATGTCTTCTTCCTCGTCTAAAACGGGCTCCTCCTGCTGGGCCTCATCGTCGATGAAACAGGCGTAGAGGCTGCACTCGCTGTCCGCTTCCGGCCAGAGCGGTCCTTCATCCGGCATGAAGCGGACCGCCATCCCTTCGTCGTCCCGGCTGTACCAGAAGCGGAAGCTCTTTCCCTCCACCTCCGGCTCTTCGGGCATCAGAAGCTCTTCGCCGCTGCCCACGATCTGTTCCGCGTAGGGCAGGCCGCCGTCGGCCTCGTCCGACTCGCTGAGCCAGAAGAGATAGGTCCTCTCAAAATGCTCGTCCGCTTTGATGGCCCCGCTGTCCGGCGTCGGCGTCTCGTCGGGCAGCCCGATGTCATCCAGCCCGTCCACCACGACGGGGATGCCGCCTTCCGCGGGCAGAAGCACCGGCTCGTCTGTCCGGATGTCCTCTTCTTCGTCCCAGGCAGGCTCGTCCTCTATTTCCTCGTCCCATGTCTGGTCCGGCACGCTGTCCGTCCGCTCCGGCCCTTCGGCAAATGCGGGCAGCAGACAGCCGCACAGCAGTACCAGCACGATGCACAGTGCTGCGGCGCGCAGTGTCAGCCGCCTCCGTTCCAGTCGATTCCGCATACAACAGCCCTCCTTCATTCTCGCTCCCGGCGGGGATGCCGCCCTTTGCGTTATCAGGATACCGTTTACCGGACACGAAGGATGTCATTGCGTGCCAGTGCAAAAAATTTTACGCATGAAAAAACCGCCGCCGGGGTCTTTCGACTCCGGCAGCGGTCTGCTGTCTCCGAATTTTCGGTTTTCAGGTGCGGGTGGTGGCTTCCATGCAGTGCTCGGAGGGAGCGTAATATTCCATCAGCGCAATGTAATTCTCGCAGTGGTGGCAGAACGCCGCCCGGATGGCGTCGTCGGGCGCGCTCTTCATTGCCACGAACATCAGGATGTACTTTGCAATGAGGCTCACAGCCTCGCTCTCGAGGCCATAGCAAAGGCCCACCGCCAGGATCGGCACGACGATCTGCTGCGCACGGATGGGGATATTCTCCGCATCGACCCGCTTGAGCACGGCACGGCTCATGGTGGATGCCGCCCAGACGGCGTGGGAGATTTTCCAGTAATCCATATTCTTCAGATGGGTGAGGGTGCGCAGCCGCTGGATGACCTCGCCGTCGTCCAGAACTTTGTTCTGCGTGACCTCCTCCTCCGAGCGGATGAAGGCGCACTGTGTCATGTCCATCAGGGCGGCTTCGTACTTCTCGTGGTAGTTCTCGCGGGAGATGAAGTACTCCTCCATACGGAGCATGACTTCGTCCGTCTCTTTGTCGGTGGCCAGCCAGCTGAAGTCCAGCGGCGTCGGGCCGAAATCGTTCTTGCCCATCTCGTTCAGGTCTTTCAGCTCTTCCTCGTTCCGGGTGGAGGGGAGAAAGCGGTCATTGCCGTTCCGGTGGAAGCCCCACTCCTCGGGCAGAAGATGCGGCACGATGTCGCCGCTGGAGATGATGTTGAAGATGTTGCTCTCGCCCCAGCTCTCTTTCAGGCTGCCGTCGGCGTTGTGGTTGTTGTCGTAGTCCTGCTGCAAGTCGGGGTAGTCCTGCGGGCCGAGGGCCACCGGCGTCGCAAAGGTGTAGACGAAGACATTCTCCCGTTCCAGTCCGGACAGCTCCCTGTTGACCCGGGCGGCCAGAAGGTTCGCCACCGCCGCACCGCGGCTGTAGCCGCCCATCCAGAGTTTGACGACGCCCAGCTCTCCCTTTTGCCGAGCTGCCGCCAGATAGTTCTTCAAATCGGCAAACACCTCATGCACCGGGATGATGAAGCCGCTGTGGGCGTGGCCCGTGCCGGTGTGCAGATTGCTCACCCACTCGCCGCCGTAGCCGCCGCCGCGCAGGATGAGCGCCACGATGGTGGTGCGCTTCCCGTTCAGGGTGATGGTCTTGCGGGCCGTGGACCAGCCCACGAAGTCGCCTGCCTTGCCCACATCGACATCATAATAGCGGTATTTCACGTCGCCGAAGCCCAGCTTGGTATAGGCTGCGTCGAGGCTGTTCTCGCGGCCCACGTCCCCGTTGGCCCAGTATTTCGCATCGCTGGCCCATGTATTGAAAGCAGCCGTCACCATGCCCAGCGTCGCCAGCGCCAGCTGGTGGTCGTACCGGATGGAGGTGTGCGCAAAAAAACTGTCGCTGTAGTAATATTCGTGCTCGATGTCCATCTGGCTCAGCTCGCTGCGGAAGGACATTGTATAATTGCCTGCCGGGACTGCCCGGCCCACCGTCTGGCTTTTTGCCGCTGCCTCAGCCCGGGACAGTGCCAGCCCGGGCGCAAGAGCTGCACTGCAAACCAGCGCTTTACAGAAATCACGTCGTTTCATGGTCTTTCCCCCTTGCTGCTTTCATAAACCTCTGACATTTCTATCGTATAGAGGATTTGCTATAGTATACCGTATTTTCCCAGCGGATTCAATCATCAACTCTGCCGATTGGGTATGTAAAAACCGGGCCGCAGCGATGCGGCCCGGTCATTTTCATATTCTCAGAGAAGCTGCGGGTCCATCTGGCGGCAGAAGTCCACGATGTGGTGGAACATCTGCTCGACCGCCGGAGCCATCGCCGTGGGGCGCTGGACAGCCAGACCCACCACCCGGTACTCTTCCGGCTCGATGGGGTAGATCTTGACCGCCGCCGTGCAGCTGCGCAGCAGCATCCGGGGCATGATGGAGATGCCGAGTCCCGCCTCCACCATGGCGATGTTGGACTGGTCGTCGATGACGTGGCAGCGGCGCTCGGTGGAGATGGAGTATTTCTTGAGGAACTGGCGCATCTCGGCGTCGGTGGCGTCGCACTGGACGACAAAGCTCTGGCCGTTCATCAGCTCCGGCGTCATAATGCCGTTTGGCGGTTCGGGCCAGTCCTGCGGTACGATGCAGAGCAGCGGCTCACGGAACAGCTCGGTCAGGTTGAACTCTTCGCGGCAGGTGGCGGACAGGAAGGCCAGGTCCACCTGACCGGTGCGCAGCCACTCCTTCACGTCGTCGTAAGTACCCTGATAGACCTCGACTTCGATCTGGGGATAGCTTGCCATAAAGCTCTTGAGGATCTGGGGCAGCAGGCCGGCGCAGACCGAGTTGAATGCACCCAGCTTCACCTTGCCCTTTTCCAGACCGTTGAGGCGGGCGATGCTCTGCTGCAGGGCCTCGTCGCTGTTGAGCACCGCCCGGATGGACGGGTAGAGCGAAGCGCCATAGCTGGTCATGGTCACGCCGTTTTTGCCGCGGTTGAATAAGGTAAAACCAAGCTCAGCCTCCATCACCGCGATGGCATGGCTGATGGCAGAGGGGGTCAGATGCAGCTGCTGGGCCGCTTTGTTAAAGCTGCCCTGACGCGCGACTGCATCGAAAATCTCGTAAGAAAACAGCGTCATGTCCCTAGCCTCCTTCCGTTTTCAGTTCGGAGACGCCCGTTCTTCTGTGAATCTTTTTCACCTTGAGGATGCTATGCATCAATTTTCTTTTTGAGTGTACTATCCTATCTCCGCTTTGTCAAGCATCCAAACCTTAATTTTGGACGTTGAGCCAAATTTCTGCTTTTGAAACGCCATTTATAAGGGATATTGCGCCCTTTTCCGTTCCAGTATTTTCCTGTTTTGAACAAAAAGACCGTCAGCCCTCCATCCCGGAAAGCCGTCGGTCTTCTGCGTTCTATAGATGTTTTTACTCGAGCACCAGCAGCAGGCTCATCTTGATGCGGCCCTGCGCCGTGACGCCGTGGAGACCGTTCTTGTCGAGGCGGAAGCTCTCGCCTGCGTTCAGCTCATAATTCTTCTGAATCTTCTTCATTTTTGTACCTCTGACCTCTAAAATTTTTGAAAAAATCATAGGTACAAGCCCAAAAAGCCTATATAAAACAAAAAAGACGACAAACCGTTTATCTCAACGATTTATCGTCCTTTTGGTGCGCTCGAGGGAACTCGAATCCCTGGCCCTCTGATTAAAAGCGCAGGCATGGCACATATCTCGATTTATGGAAGTTGCGCTATATCGCCATTTTATAGCAAATTATCGTGTTTTCCGACCGTGCGGTTTGTGCATCCAGTGCCGGATCATGCTGTTACGTGGACAGAATTTTCCCGGACGGCATCAATGGTTTCCATCAGTTCTCCGCCCGTTTTGCCATCAAACAGGCGGGTAAACAGAATGGGCTGGTCAAAGGGTGGTTTCATCAGAACCGCTTTGCTTTCCACATAACCGTTCTGCTCGATGTAATGAATGACCTTCTGCACGAATGCGATCTGCTTTGCATTCAGCGATTCGTCGTTGATGAACTTGGAAAATGCCTGCATGGCAGCATCGTGGTCCAGCTTTGCCACTTTACGCACCAGCAGACCAAAGGGCGTATCCCGAAACTCCCGTGCATAGTCCTCTTTGCTGCCCAGCTCACAGGTGAAGATATGTTCCAGCTCGGTATAGTCACCCCGGGAAAGCGGAATGTTCTGGGTCAGCTTGTGGATGGCCAGCGTATCGCTGCGGTGCTCCATGATGTAGCGGTTCACACGTTCCCGGTACTCACCGAAATCGTAGCCGGAATCCAGCGTTTTGCCCTCGGTCTGTTCCAGTACCGGGTCGGCAAGGGCCGTGTAGACAGGCTTTTGCCCTTCTACACCGTCCACCAGAAACTTGATAAGCTCCCGCAGTTCCTGCCGAATTTCCTCAAAGCGGAGCAGGTCATGCGAGGTCAAAAATTCGTCTGTCTGCACCTCCCGGATGAGGGGCAGCTTTGCCTGCACCTGCGGGATAGTAGCCTTTCCTTCCAGCATTGCCGCTGTATTGCGCAGCTGTTTCTGGGCGCGGCCCAGCCCCGGCAGACCTTCCAGTTCACAGAGCAGCAAGCCATACACAAAGTTATCGAACCGCTTGGCGGCTTCATCTTTGTCGTCCAGCGAGATGAGCGATGCCACCTCTTTCATCAGAGTACCCTTGTCCGTTTCGGTCAGGCTGACAAAGGCTTCCGGCTTTTGATAGTGTTCCACGGCCTGTCGGTGCAGCCGCACGGATACCAGTTCCGGGTTCAACGCTCCCACTTCGGCACGGCAAGTCTCTGTTAAGATCTTGCGCCAGTTCTGGTAGTTTTCGTCCCCATAGGCTCCATCCTGCAGCGCGGCGGCAATGCGCACCTGCTTGCAGAAAATGCTCTCGGACAGGCTCTTGGTGTCCGCGCCCTCGTAGCCGTTGGGTTTCTGACGGAAAAACTCAAAGTTGCCGCAGTAGTCGAAGATCAGAAACCGCCGTTTGCCCGTATATTCGCCGTCGATGGCATCCACGCAGGCAAGGGATGGGCAGAGCCGTGTACCACGGCCTATCATCTGCCAGAACTTCGTTTTGCTGCGTACTTTTTTGAAGAACACCAGATTCACGCACTCCGGCACATCGATGCCCGTGTCCATCATATCCACCGAGACCGCAATAAACGGCGGCTTGTCCGGCTGCTTGAAGTCGTCAATGATGGACTGTGCATAGGCGTCGTCGCAGACCACCCGCTGGATGAATCCCGGGTACTGGGTCTCCAGCTGCGGGTAGAGCTTGCCAAAACGTTCCCGGATAAACTCCGCATGGCGCTTGTTCTGGGCAAAGATAATGGTTTTGCCGATGCGGTCGCCGCCCGCCGTCTGGATGCCGCGTTCCATCAGGTCTTGCAGCACCGTGTCCACGGTGTTGGCGTTGAAGATGAACTTATTCAGCTTTTCGGATGGGATAAAGGTGGGCAGGGTGTCGTCCTCGGCAAAATCGTCCTCGTAGCGGGCCTTATCCTCCGGTGAAAGCTGGTCGTAGTGGATGCCCTCTTCTGTGAATTTCGTCTTGACCTCGTAGTTGTAGTAAGGCACCAGCACATGGTCGGTGTAGACCGCCGTGTCGTAATCGTAGGCGTAGGTGGGGATGCCGTGCTCCATCTCGAAAAAGTCGTAGGTGTTGCGGTCCACGTCGGTTTTCGGGGTGGCGGTCAAGCCCACCAGAACGGCATCGAAATAATCAAAAATGGCGCGGTATTTCTTGAAAATGCTGCGGTGGCTCTCGTCCACGATGATAAGGTCAAAGTGGGCGGGCGAAAACAGCGGCACGCCGTCCTTGGTCTTGGCGTTGTCGATGGCGTTGAGCATGGTGGGATAGGTGGAAAACACGATGCGCGCGGCCTTATCGTCTTTGGAGGAGCACAGGTTGCACAGCGACTGGTCGGGCAGATACTTCTTGAAGTCGTCCTTTGCCTGCTTGACCAGCGCGGTGCGGTCTGCCAGAAAAAGCACGTTGGTCACATGACCGCCCCGGCTCAGCACATCGGTCAGGCTGGATGCGGTGCGGGTCTTGCCTGTGCCAGTAGCCATGACCAGCAGATTGCGCCGGAAGCCCTGCGCGATGTGGGCGCAGACAGCCCGGATGGCGTTTTTCTGGTAGTAACGGTCGGTGATTTTGTCGTCAATTTCGATGGTGTCCAGCGGCTTTTTCTCGGTGCGGCGGTTCATTAGCTTTTGCAGATCGTCCTTGCAGAACACCCCGCTCACGGCACGCTGCGGGCCGCTCTGCTCATCCCAGAAATAGGTGGTGTAGCCGTTGGTGGTAAACAGCATCGGACGGCGGCCAAACTTCTGCTCCAGACAGTCTGCATAAAGCTGAGCCTGCTTGCGCCCGATGTTGGGGTCTTTGGTGCTGCGCTTGGCTTCAATGACCGCCAGCGGCAAGCCGTCCTTGCCCATCAGCACATAGTCTGCATAGCCCTTCTGCCCCAGCACGCCGTTCATGTTATCCACTTCGTACTCGGTGCGCACATCGGCCTCCGGCCCGGTGAATTTCCAGCCCATGGCCTTGAGGTCGATGTCGATGATCTTCTGCCGCGTTTCGGCCTCGGTCAGGTCGGCGGCGGTGAAACTGCGGCTCTGCTGGTTCTGCCGTTTGCTGGCCGTGTACGCCGCCGAAAGGCTCTCCACCTGCTTGCGCAAGGCTTCCAGTTCGGCATCCTTCTGGGACAGTAAACTTTCCTGCTCCCGGATCTTCTTTTCGTCCAGCGTTACCTTTTCGCCGGGGATGGCGGTTTCATCAAAGGAGCGCTCCACATAGTCCGTGCCGTAGCAGTAATCCACCCACTGGATGAAGTCGAACAGCCCCCGCAGGCTGAACACTGCATCCGCCGCCGACACACTATGCCCCGTATGTACCGCCAGATTGCCCGCCTTCACGATGCTGGGCAGCACGCTCCACACATCCCGTTCCACCGCGAACCGGAAACTCGGCTCGTGCAGAAGGGATTGCAGATTGTCCTTGTAGGGCATCGTGATGGTTTTATCTGCCGCATACACCCACTTCACCGCCAGCTCCAACGCCTTCCGGCACCCCACCGCGCACATCGCCGGGGAGGTAGAGAACACTTTCTCGGCCTCGATGGCAGAATTAGCGAAGAGGGAATATTCGGGATGGGTGGAGAGATAGGAGAAGTTGGACATAAAGACACCCTCTCATAATACTAGTCAATCTATTTTTCGATGAATAGTTGATTTATCACTTAGTTTCTTCTACTGCCACCGACTCAGTATTTCCAGCCAAATCTATAAGTTGCTGCAAAATCGCCATAACTTTTCTAGTGCCGATTACATTATCCAAAAACTCCTGAAAATCCTTACGTGTTCCAAAGCTGTAAATATATCCATTTCCATACTGAGTCAGTTGTCTTGCAACTTCGCCTTCCAGAACAACAGTAACTGGGTAAATTGTTGCATCGTATTCAATGAACATCAACCGAAATTTATAAGCATGATTTTGAGGAGTCGTTAAACACACCTCAAACTTCTTCTTCGTTTTTCCGATTTCGCCCAATTCGTTCTGAATGTCAATTCGCTCCTCTATTGTTCTTGGAGTAAACACATCCAACGCTGCACCTATTCCTGTTGTCTTGGTTTCTGTGTAAGACCGAATCGGCCCAGTGTACGGACTTACTGTACAATTCACTAAGGAATTTGTAGCATCCTCTAATTCTGCTGCCATTTCAGTTACAACTTCATCCGGCGGCGTCAAATCAACCTTATCAAAATTAAGCTTTTCTTTCAGAGATAACATGTTTTTCATTGCCAGTTCTCCTTTAATTGAAATACAATCGGTAGATGGTCACTAATATTTTTATTGGGCTTTCTTTTTTCATCCACAAGTGAAATGTTTTCTGCTCGCGTTATTATTTTCAACTCTTTGTCCACAAATTCTTCTCGAAGTTGAGGGCGAACAATCACTTGATCGAACATATTCCAAAATTCATTTGCCGCTTTATTTCCTGAATAATAATATGTTCCTGGGGGAAAATCAAAATCGCCCAACAAATTCCACATGGGATTATAAAACATTTTATAGTTTTTTCCATAAATGGTTCGTGCCAACCGTAAAGCTTCATCGGCAATCGGAACACCATGGAATCCCTTCGCACTCAAGCAACCATTTTCATATGGATTTTGATTAAAATCTCCTACGACAATACTTTTTTCAAGTCCATTTTCTTCCTCGGCCAGTTCTACATCATGAACGGTTGATTCAAATACAAGCGACTGCGTTTCCTTGTCAGCCCACAATGAGCTTGGTAGATGAAGTCCGCACAATAGATATTGCTCATTTATTATCTGCATTGAGTAGTATGTATCCTGCCGACTTTGCCTAACTGAAATTTCTGTTCCAAGCATTGTAATCCTATCACATCCAACTGTGGGATACACTTTCATTCGTACTCCATGTAAATCAAGATTTAAGATCAAATCCTCCACAACATCCGCATACTCAGCCAAAATAACGATGTTTATTTTCTGTTCTATAACTATTTTACAGAGTATGTCGTTTATATCACCGTTTTTATTTGTATTCCAAAATAAGAATCGCACGTTCTGTCATCCTCATTGTTAAAACAGCTCGTTGAATTTCACACTATCGCCACTCCGTTGTTTTTCTCATTATACTGCACAATCTTTTCTTTGCACAGTCCTTTTACCCAAAATATTCCTGCATCAGCGCCTTTTTCATCAGTTCCAGCTTTTCAAGGCTCTGCTGTACGGTCTGCTTCTGCTGGTCTACGCGCTTCACAAAGGTGGCAAACTGTTTTTGAAGAGGAAGAGGCGGAACAATGACCATAATTTTTTGAAGTTTTGCAATGGTCAGACGTGTTATAGCTGCACCGCCCATATTGCTTCTAATAGATTTATACATTTCTGCATTATTGAGCACTCCGCAAAGAAACCGCCCATCTATCACTTTCCTGTTTTGCTTTAACAAGGCAACACTAGAAAGCAGCGAAAACTCTTCTTCAAGAGAATTAACCATTGCAATTCCTGTTGTTGCGCCATCTTTTATATATAAAACATCTCCTAGTTCAGGATTGCATCTTTCATATATAGTTCTGTGCACGCTTTCTGGAACATACGTTATATTGGAAAAATCAAATCCATCCGACTTGATATTTTTTGCAGTTATATATTTGTAATCACCTTCGTCGTAACTTTCAGGAGAAAAATGTGTTCCATCTGTAAGCTTATAACACACATCTTGCAATTTTTTCTTTTCCCACCCCATCGGATTACTCACTGGCTCCCCAAACATCTCCACAAACCGTGCCTTTACCAGTTCGTCCAGTTTAGCAAGCTGCTGTTTGCGAAAATTCACGAGCTGTTCAACTTTGTACAGAGTTTGAGCAATTTTGTTTTGCTCTGAAATATTCGGAATTTCTATTGATAATGTTTCTAGCTTGCTCACAGCAAGACCGGGCTGTGCCGCACCTGTTGCATACTGACCCAAATTCATGGCGTTTAGTGCATAATAAAGCCAATGCACATTCATTTCGATTTTTGGTTGTACAACGACTGCGTGCTCTGTTGCATGAAACTTTCCAGAGGCTAAATTAACATTTCCGCACAACGCCCCCTGTCTGCTAATCAACGGAAACTCTCCATCATGCGTATAATCTGCAACATATCCACGAATGCCGTTTCCTCCGAAACAAGGATACAATCCCTTGTTATATTCAGGTGAAATATCATTCGCTGATACGAATTTTCCTGCCTTTAAGAGACAAACCTCTCCCAACTTCGCCATCACACCATCTCCTCCAACTCTGCCAGACCCTTGGTGATCTCCATTTCCAGCTCATGCAGGTCGGCAAGGATCTCCGTAGTCGAGGGGTACTCCACCGGCACATACTCCGTCTCCTTGTACTTATTGATGGATAAATCGTACCCGTTGGCGGCAATTTCTTCTTTGGGCACAAAGAAGCTCTGCTCAGTGCGCTTGCGGTCAGTTTCGGCGTCGAGGTTATGGAACCGGGCGATGATGTCCGGGATGTCGTTTTCCTTCACCTCGGTGCGCTTGTCGTCCAGCGAGAGGCCGTCGGCTTTCATATCGTAGAACCACACCTTATCGGTGCCACCCGCGCCGGTCTTGGTGAACACCAGCACCGCTGTGGACACGCCTGCGTAGGGCTTGAACACGCCGGAGGGCATGGAAATGACAGCCCGCAGCTGATGGTTTTCAATGAGTTCTTTTCGGATGCTCTGGTGCGCCTTGCTGGAACCGAACAGCACGCCGTCCGGCACGATGCAGGCGCAGCGTCCGCCGGTTTTGAGCATCCGCAGGAAGAGCGCAAGGAACAGAAGCTCCGTCTTTTTGGTGTTGGTGACGGCCTTCAGGTCGTCGTTGATGCTCTCGGCATCCACGGTGCACTTGAACGGCGGGTTCGCAAGGCAGACGGTGTACTTGCTGCAAATGGAGTTTTGCTTCGACACGCTGTCCTTGTAGTCGATTTCCGGGTTCGTGATAGAGTGGAGCATCAGGTTCATGGCCGAAATGCGCAGCATGGTGCGGTCCGTGTCAAAGCCGGTGAACATCGGGCCGGCAAAATGCTGCCACTGCTCTGGGGTCATGCTGTCCTCGTAGTGGGTGCGGAGGTACTGTGCGCTGGACACCAGAAAGCCCGCCGTGCCGCAGGCGGGGTCGCAGATAAAGTCGTCCGGCGTGGGCTGCACCAGCTCCACCATCATGTCACGGATGTGTTTGGGCGTGCGGAACTGGCCGTTCTGCCCTGCTGTTGCCAGCTTGCCCAGCATATACTCGTACAGGTCGCCCTGCATATCAAGGTCGGCAATGTCGTGGGTGTAAAGATCCTCCAGCCCGGTGATGATCTTTTGCAGCACCTGCGGGGTGGGGATCAGGAACATGGCATCGTCCATATACCGCGCAAAGGCGGTGTTGCCCTCGTCCGGACGGGTGGGGTCGTCCTCGATTTCCACCAGCTCACCGTTTGCGTCAAAGTCCGGCAGACGACCATATTTCATCTTTTTGATGGCAGGGAACACCCGCTGCTGCATGGTCAGGAAAATTTCGCGGGAGTCCTTGTCCTTGAAGCGGCTCCACCGCATGGACTGCCCTGCTTCGCTGGCCGGGAAGATGTGTTCCATCTTTTCGCCCGCCATGTTCTCAAAATCTTCGGTGGCAAGCTCTTTCTCGTCCAACGACCGGATAAACATGAGATAGGTCAGCTGTTCAATGACGGTCAGCGGATTGGTGATGCCGCCTGCCCAGATGTCCGTCCAGATTTTGTCTACCTTATTTTTAATGGCTCCTGTTACCATGCGTTCCTCCTGAATGTTTGCCAATCGCAAACGCTTTGCATCTTGAATTTTTGGTGATAATATCACAATTTTATTATAGCAGTGTACGATTGCATTTTCAATGTCAGCTCTGGTGGTGTGCAATGATCCGAGGAAAGAAAAAGCCGCGAAGACTCTAACGAATCTTCGCGGCTTTTTGGTGCGCTCGAGGGAACTCGAATCCCTGGCCCTCTGATTAAAAGAATCCAAGGTGCATCATTCGTCAAATATCAAAAGTGCGAAGAAACGTCAATTCTATCGCATCATCGTAAAATTCATATTTGCACACACCGCATTGTTTGCACACAGTGTAATGCTTTGCAACCGTTATCCAGCTATTCGGGTGTGCAAAAAGTGTGCAAAAATGTGCAGACGGGCAAAACAAAGCCCAATGGACAAATCAACCACCGGTTTTATGGCAGGGTTTAGGACATCCGAACAGACACCGTTTGATATAGAAGTGAGGTTCACTATGAATAAACTGCTTTCCTGCTGCTTCAATATGGACACCAACCGGGTGGAAGCCCGGTTCGAGGATGGCACCACTCTTGCCATCGACTGCATACAGAACCACCGTGTCTTGCGTTTCGATATGTACACGCTCTTTCTTCAGGAGCGTTCGAGAACGTTGGTTTGCACGGTAGTCGCGGCCGCTTTCTTCAAAAGCAGAACAACACAGAAAGTCACATACCGCATTGCCGGAGGGGGATTCCCGGATAATGAACACAAAGGCCGTTGGTTCAATCTGGCTGGAAATCAAGTAATCCGCTTTGATTTTGGTCACGAACGGATAGAACTGGGGCATATAGGAGAACAGATCGAACTCCTGTTCCAGTATTTCTTTCAACCGCACCAGTGCCAGCAGACGTGGTTTCACATACTCCTGATAGAGTGTGCCCTTCTTTACCTTGTCATAGGTGATCTTATCAGACAGAATCATATCAACTGTCTTGCGTGGACTATAGCGGGGCAAGGCGATGTCTTTCAGGTAGTGGAACCCAGCAAGGTGAGGGAAGTCCTCTGGTGAAAATGTCAGCTTGATCTCGTGCAGTTCACCCTTATAGCCGTAGGTGAAAACATAGTGGTACTCGGTCAGTTCTTTCCAGACTTCTGCTGCCCGATACAAAATATCCTGATGTTCGTCCTGCACATTTTCACCTTCCCTCAAAAAAATAGAAGCCCTGCCGAAAGGCAAGGCTCCTATTAAGCGTTTTCTTTCGATTCATCGAATCTATTCGGCTTGTGGTTATCGCTTAACCCACGGTCTGACTCCACAATCGGCTGATACCGAACCAGTCCACTGCTTCAACGCCACCGATAGCTGGTCAATGCCGCTATCCTCTGCTTTTATTATACCACAAAAGAGCGTGAATTCAAGTAGTTAAACTTGACATGACGTGAATTTTTCGTCTACACATATAGTATATGCAGGAACGCTTTGAAATGTGTTTCTTTGACGCGACGTTAATCGGTTAGTTTAATATCCGCTTTTCCCTCAACAATTATTCCTGCCGGATGATATCCAACTGATTTCTTTGCAATATCGGATAAGTTACCTATGTTTATAGGGCTTTCAAATATTTTTAATTGTTCTGGATTGTCTGTGTCAATTATGACTCTAAGTTCATTTTGATGCTTGAATTTATCTGATTTTACAAATAACTCATAAGGCCTTTTCATATTAAAGTCCATATAAGATCCGATTTTTCCATATTTATCAAAGTTTTCATAGCAAACTTGTTGGGCAAGAATTTGCTCTTCTTTTATTCCGAGTTCTAAAAGCTTTTTCTTTAACCGGATAAAGAATTTATCAAAATCTTGAATGACAACCATTGCTGGTTGCTTATCTGGATCTTCTTTCGCAAGTTTTTCAGCTTCTTCTTGTGTCATATGATCTGCGAAATCTCGGAAATATTTTCCAGCAATTTCAGAATTGATTTTGGACGCCTTCCTTACTAGGTACGACAAAATCACTTAGCTTTGCTGTATAAAAGCATAAGCACGGAAGATTCATGTCCCGATGATTTTTTAGAAGGATACGTTCTGATAACTTATATTGGTATGCGCCTGAGTACTTATCTTTTAACAATCCTTGGAAAGGATATGTTTTACTATAAAATGCTAAAGTACCTTCATATACATCGCCGCGGCCTTCCTCAGCATATTCTTCCCATGATCTTGGCGTATTGAATTTTAAGCAACCATGGTCTATAAATGAATCAGCATACCGCTTTTCCATACACCGTATTGTTAGAAAAAATGCGTTTGGATTTTCCCATTTGGTTTCAGTCATAGCAAATACCTCGAAATATTATCTGTCTTTATTTAATTCGTTTTCAATATCTTTCAGTTGAGGCATAACCTCATCAATTTTCTTGTTAATTCGATTATTTTCTTCACGGTATTCTTCTTGCTTTTTATGAAGCATATTTTCTAATGTATCAATCTGCTCCTGTAACTTCTTTTTCTCTTTTAGATTAAAAATCCCTGCGTTCTTTTTTGCGAGTTTAACGTTCTCGATTTTTTCTGCCAACTCATTGAGCTCATGGTTGAGCGAAGATTCTTCTAATGATTTCTTCAATACCTCTATTTGGTTTTGAAGGTCTTTTTTCTTGTTGATTAGCGTTTCGTATTCTTTATAGTGTTCCTCCCAATATGCTTGAATCTTCTTTCTTCGTTCTTCTTTTCTGTATACAAGATTATCTGCCGCTGCTTTTTTTGCAATTTCTTCTTGTTTTGTTGACCAAAAAGGCTTTTGAAACCCAATTTTCGATGTATTTAATGCAAACATAGGGTCTGCTTTGCACAATCCGTCAAATCGAACCTTCATAATATCAGAATAAAGTGAAGCACATTCTTTCAAGTTATAAATCATTCCATAATCTTTAACAAGATTCTCATAGGGCACATCCATGGCTAAAAAATGATATGGTGTATGGCTTTCCATAATGCGGTCTATTTGGCTGTTAGAAATCGGCATATTTGATTGAACCAAATTATGCATTTTTTTATTTGTTTCTATAAACCCTTTAACCGCAACCCTCAAATTCATTGCATACAATTCTTGCTCAAAATTTGCTTTCTCTTCCTCTGGTGAAAATTTCAATGCATTTTCGCCGGCCGCCTTAAATTCCGCGCCTCGTTCATTGTTTTCGTCAACCAAAAATTCCAAAGCTCTTGCCTGTAAGTGCCATGCCTTATAATTTTCAGGCTCCATTTCTAAAACCTTGCTTGTATACTCGTATGCAGTCTGTCCATTTTTACCATTACAGGCATTTTCAGCAAGCTTCAGATAATTGTTGATCATTGCTGAATTGTCGATTTGCACTGTGCCAGTTATTTCAACAGTACCTTCAATCATCATCTTCCGAGCTTCTTCAACGGAATACTTGCAACCACACGATTGACATACAAACACCCCATCTTGTTTCACCAAATCTGTACTACCGCACATTTCACACGTTAATCTTTTCATTTTTGCTTTCCTTTTTCACCTAAAGTGCTTACAACTCGAACCATCACATTCACTTCCAATAGTTTCAAGTCGTTTCTGTAACTGATTTTCTTGTTCTTTATATTCTTTTTCCCGATGGTCAAATTCGCTATAACGTCTATTAAGTTCATCCTCTAACTGACTTTTTTCCTTCTTCGCCTGATCTATTTTCTCACTCACTGCCTTTCGTTCCTTTATTTTGAGAAATCCAATCTTTTTCAATTCGCTCTCTAGGTTTGTGATTTCAGATTCCTTTTTATTTACGGCGTCTCGTTCTGAATCACAATAGGAAATTTTGCTTCCCATGCTCTTTCTATCGTTATAAACTTTTTGCTTTTCTTCCAAAATATGGTCACACTCATCTTTGTGCAGTAATTTATATATTTCCGTTTTCCAGAATTTACAAACATCACACGGCTTGGATTCATAGGATGTAGCTGATGGATACTGATAATACTCCATAAAAGCATCGGGCTCTTTTTCGCGAACCGCGAATAATGTTTGGATAAAAATATGCCTTATCGTTTTCCATTCATCCATTGGAAATGCTTTTGTTAGAACACCCTGTTTTCCACCGTAGTATGGAAATCCGCTTCCAAAGTACATCAAAAATTCTACAAGGTATTTCTCAAGAGCCAACCTATCGTTTGAAATTTGATTACTCAATTTTTCCGGGATTAGATTAATGCCCTCACTTATTTGTTGAGCCAACACTGAAAAATTGTTAATGCAATTTTTTAAGAACTGATAATTGTCTGTTCTTGCGTTGGCTAATTTTACATTCACTTGATTTTTTTCGTCTTTCAATGATTCACATAACTCTATGATTGTTTTTACATAATCACTCGTCAATTTTTCTAATTTCTCAATATCATTTTGTTGAGCAACAGTTTCGCACACGATTTTATAGGCGATGTTAAATTCTTGTGCTTTGATGTCTTCAATGGTTGACTGTTTTATATTCGATTTACCTCTTTTATAAATCGCAATAATATTTTCGGGATCCGACTCTACGATTTTGGTATAGTATTCACAGGCTTCCTGATAATTTTGAGCCTGTGTTGCACGATCACCCATTTTCATCCAATTCTCAATCATGTTGCTGTTGTCTATTTGCACAACACCCTTGATCTCTTGGATTTTTTCACGCATACGCTCAACACTATACTCCATGCCACAGCTATCGCAAACTGTAATGCCGCCAGCCCCAACAATCAATTTTCCACCACAAATATCACAGACAAGTGCCGCCATTTCTATTCCCCTTTACTTCAAATTTTTGCACATCTTATTTCTTTGGGTCACCAATGTTTCTATTTTCTCGATAGATTTATTTTTATCTCCTGAACAGTCGAACGCCTTGATTTCTTCCGCAATATTATTTTCTAATGCCTGCAATTTCTCGTTGCTCATCGGATCACTGAAACGAATCTTTTCCGCAAGTTCTTTCAATTTTTCTTTTACTTCCGGATTTGTTTCTATCTCTGCAAGCATTTCAACCTCGGTTTGCATATTCTGAATATACGAAACTTTGGTATTCACCTTATTTTCTACACGTTCAATCTCTGTTTGTGCTGACTGAACTGATAAGATGCTAATTATTGCTATACCCAAAATTACGCAACAAATCACTACGGCGCTCCAAGTAGGAAATGTCGGAACCGCCTTGAATATTGCAAACACAACAATCTGTGCAACCAAATAGATTGAGCCAACATATAAAGTCGAAAGCCCTAAAAACTTGCTCTTTTGATTGCCCTGCTTCCAAACATATATTTGTCCTAAGATTGCAACAAGGGTAAATATGTATGCCCTTGGGTAGACAGCAAGGGCAAAGTGCGTGAAACCGCTTACTGCCAGTAC
>OIWU01000622.1_pt1 | contig 41909 bp, 48 predicted proteins | sample 1587711 | NCBI WGS metagenome assembly OIWU01 (sample SAMEA3888909, study PRJEB22519) | human gut metagenome | biome: human gut; feature: human-associated habitat; material: faeces | place: Denmark | collected 2010 | reverse complement strand
AGGTAAAAATATGAATCAGATTAAAATAGGAAAATTTATAGCTGAATGTAGAAAAAATAATAATTTAACTCAAATGCAACTTGCAGAGAAATTAAACATTACAGATAGAGCTATTTCAAAATGGGAAAACGGAAAAGGAATGCCTGATTCATCAATAATGCTCGATTTGTGTAATGAACTCAAAATAAGTGTAAATGAATTATTATGTGGGGAGTTGATTGAAATGAATAATTATAATGAAGTAGCAGAAAAAACGTTATTAGAAATGGCACAAAAGGAAGAAATGCAAAATAAAAAATTAATGATGTATGAAAATGTGATTGGATTTAGTTCGACAATATCTTTCTTAATACTAATTTTTGTTACATCATTTTTAGTGGAGGATAATATTGCTAAAATAGTGTTGTTTATATTAGCATTTGTTCTTTTAATAATAGGTGTTTCATTTGCATTAAAAATAGAAACAGAAACAGGCTATTATGAATGTCCAAAATGTCATCATAAATATGTACCAAAATATAGCCAAGTATATTTTGCAATGCATTCTGGAACTACACGATATATGAAATGTCCAAAATGTAACAAGAAAAGTTGGCAAAGAAAGACTTTAAGTAAGTAAAAAATTACAAGTTATAGTTATGATTAAAATATTAAATTTATTAGAAGTTGATTAAAATATCAGCTTCTTTTTTTGTGCTTAAAACGAAAGGAAGTGATACATTTGCAAAGAGCGGAGCTTACAGAGCAAATAGGAAAATTAAATATTAAAATAGCTAAAGCAAATAAGGAATTAGATGAGCTTGAGCTTAAATATAAAAAGAAAAAGTTGGAAATAAGGAAATATAAAAATGAATCAGCAGGATTACAGCTTGAGTTACAAGAACTTGAACTTGAAAATTGGAAAGAAATCCAGGAGCAACAAAAAATAAAAAGAATTCAAAAAGAAACAATGAAGAAGTATTCTGATCCAAACAATGAGTATTATTCTCAAGATAAAAGCTATTTCAATTCTGAAGATTCATACAAGAGTTACATGGAAAGAAATATACTTCCTTACAATGACTAGAAAGGAGCTTATTTTGGATAAAAATATTAAAGTTATATATAACAAATTAGAAAATATAAAATTGAATCAAGGCTATGTTGATTTAAGTAGTTCTAGTATTCAAAATAAAAATGATTTAGTAGATGTTTGTAATATCTTTAGAGATCCACGCTACGAAACATTTAGAATATTCTATATGAAAGATAATAAAATTGTTGGTCAAGAAGCTATTACAAGTAAACTCCCAGATGGAGTATTTGTATTCAATGAAAAGACTGGAGATCCTATTAGAACTTATGAAAAAATGACAAACAGAATGAAAAGATTAAATGCTGATGGCTATTATTTAGCACATAATCATCCTTCTGGAATAGCAAAAGCCTCTAAAGAAGATATGGAAGTAACGAAAAATTTTGCTGCAAATGTAGAAGGCTTTTTAGGTCATATTATTATAGGAAGTGCTAATAGATATTCAATAATTGAAGAAGATCAAGAAGGAAGAATACTAATACCTAAAGAACAAATTTTAGATGAATCTGTTTTAAATAAGGTTGAAGAAAAACTTATAGATAATTCATTTTATAATATGAAAATTTCTAGTCGTGATGAACTAATTGCTTTATTTATGAAAATGCAAAACGATAGAGAATACTCAACAGCAATACTTACAGATACACAAAACAATATAAGAATGGTAGTTGATATTCCAAATAAAATGATGAATCAAAGTATAGAAAATCTAAATGGATTCTTTAAAAATTTAGGAAGAAATCTAGGAGCAAATAAAGTATTTATTGGCACACACGATCAAAAAACTTATTTTAAAATAATAGAACACCAAAGATACGGAACTTTTAAAGATATGGTATTTATTGATAATTATAACAGAATAATTACTCAAAAAATAAAAGATTGTCCTAATTTATTTGACAAAGAAAAAAGAGAAAAATCAAGGAAAAATAGAGATGCTAGATAGCAGGAAAGGAGCTATTTATGGAAGATAAATTACAAGAAAAATTAGAACAAGAGCTTAAGCAATTTAAGCAAGAAGTAAAAGAAATGGGCGTTGATGTTGCAATAGACAGAGCTTATGAATTAACTGTAAAACAAGAAATTATTGATGGTTTATTATATGATAACAACTTATCAAAAAAAGAAATAAATGCAATATTATCTTGTAAAAAACCGCTTCAAAAAATGTATGATGATTGGCTTACTCAAGATGGAAATTTAAGAGAAAGTCTAAACTTTTCTATTGATAAGTCAGTAAATTCACTAACAAGTGCTTACATAAAACGAATAAAAGAAGCAAGAGAAAACGCCAGATAATTTAAAAGAAAGGAGTAGGAAAATGAGCGAATATGTTACAAAAGAAATGCTAGAAGAAGCAAGAAAAATTGATTTACTAACATATTTACAAAACTATGAACCTTACGAATTAGTTAAGGTTTCAAGTGGTACTTATACAACAAAAAAACATGATAGCGTTAGAATTAGTAACGGATTATGGCATAGATTTTCTGCAAATATTGGCGGCAAAAGTGCAATAGATTATTTAATAAAAGTTGAAGGTTATACACTACCTCAAGCAGTAAAAAGAGTATTAAATAGAATTGATATAAGTCCACCTCGTTATATAAAGCAAGAATCAAAATCAAAAGAAAAAAGAATTATACTTCCTAAAAAAGCAAGTACAAATGATCAAATAGTTGACTACTTAATGAATAGAGGAATAGACGAAAGTATAATAAATTATTGCATAATTAACAACTTAATTTATCAAGAAGAATCAACAAAAAATGTAGTTTTTTTAGGCTATGATGATAATAAAAATATTAAATATGCAGGCTTAAGATCAACAGATAACGAACGATTTATGAAAGATGCAAAGGGAAGTAGTAAAGAGTATTCTTTTAGAATAGTAAACAATAAAATTAACACAATACACCTTTTTGAAAGTAGTATAGATTTATTATCTTATGCTACTTTATTAAAAGAAAAAGGCTATAATTGGAAAGAAAATAATATGATAGCTTTATCTGGAGTTTATCAAACTCAAAAAGAAATATCTGAAAGTAAGCTACCTATAACAATAGAAAATTTCTTAAAAAAGAATAAAAATATTGAAGAAATTATTCTACATTTTGATAATGATAATGCAGGAAGAAATGCAACAAAAGCATTTCTTTTTTTGCTAGGAGATGAGTATAAAGTACGAGATATTCCTGCTCCAGTTGGTAAAGATATTAACGATTATTTATGCTACACATTAGGATTAAAAAACAAGGAAGAAATTGAAAGTTATAAACAATTTTATAAAGATGAAAACGCAAGATAAAACCGCAATTTTTGTATTTGTTTTTTAGTTTTAAGCAAGCACTGAATTTGGTCGGTCGGAAATCGCCTTATCAAATTCTAAATTATGGGGACACCCCAAACCCCTAGAATCAATTTTAAGGAGGTAAAACTATGAAGAAGAAATATGTACCACATGGAAGAACAAGACAGCATAAAATTGAAGTACGCCTCAATGACGAGGAATATTTCAAGCTAGAAGATACAATTTCTTTAATGGGAACAAATAGATCTGAATATTTAAGAAAACTCATAGTAGGAACACGAATTAAAGAAAAACCGCCAGATGATTTTTACAAGTATATGAAAGAATTTTCTTTAATGGGTTCTAATCTTAATCAAATAGCAGAAAGAATAAATACAATAACTAAAATTGAGGATTGGGAATATGAAGATACTGATCCTAAAGAATTTATTAAACAATTAAAAAGGTTAAGAACGAATCTATTGAATCTCAAAAAGAGATTAGAAGATGAATATTTATAGGAGGTATTAAGAAATGGCTGTTACGAAAATTTGGAAGATAACAAATAATTTAGGAAAAGTAATAAACTATTCTGAAAATGGTAAAAAGACAAGAAGAAGTTCTTTAGATGATACATTAGACTATGCAATGAATAAAGATAAAACTGAAAAGCAATTTTTTGTTACAGGAATAAATTGTGATGCACGAATTGCTTCTGATGAAATGAATCTTGTAAAATTACAATATAACAAAACAGATGGAATACAAGGATTTCATGGATACCAATCTTTTGAAGAAACTAAAGAAGAAACAAATTTAACTCCTGAAATAGCTCATGAAATTGGAGTAAAACTTGCAAATCAATTATGGGGAGATAGATTTCAAGTTGTAGTAACAACACATCTTAACACAGGACACCTACATAATCACTTTGTAATCAATTCAGTTTCATTTAAAGATGGCAAAAGATTTTACGATAATAAAAGTAGTTATGGCTATATGCGACACGAATCTGATGAACTTTGCAAAGAATATGGATTAAAAACAAGAGAAGAAAAACCTACTAAAAAGGGAATAAACTATGACAACTTTTATAAAAATTATGAACGAATTTATAATACAGAAGCTTCAAGAGCAAAACGAGATTTAGACTTTGCAATTAGACAAGCTTTCTCTTACAAAGAGTTTATAAATATAATGAACAAGATGGATTACGAAGTAACAGAAAGATATGAAAAATTAAGTATAAGGCACAAAAACTATAAAAGGAATATAAGAATTGAAAGAAGATTCGGAGATGATTATACAATAGAAAATATCAAAAAAAGAATCTTATCAGAACAAGATGTAAGAATACCTTTTATAGAAGAATATAATAAACCTTTTAAACATGATTTTACTTTATCAAAAAGAAAAATAAAAGTAAAAGGATTTATGGCTATATATTTTCATTACATGTATTTATTAAGATTAAACAATAAGAATCCTTATATAAAACTTACTCCAGAAATGAAGGCGGATATAGCAAAAATGGATAAATACTCTGAAGAAGCTAAACTATTAGCTAATAATAAAATAGAAACTTCTTCAGATCTTGAATCATATTATATGAAAAAGAACGAGGAACTTAAATTAGCTTTAGGAGAAAGAGGTATTTTATGGGATAGAAGAGCTTCAAAGAAAAATGAAGATATAAGGCAAGAACTATGTAATCAAATTTCAGAAAAAACTGAAATTATAAATAGATTAAGAAAAGAGGTGTTGCTATGCGAAGATATTAAAACAAGAATACCAAAGATGAAAGAAAATTTAAACGAACTTAAGAAGGAGGAAAAAGCTCGAGAAGAAGAGCTAGAATTAAAGAAAAATAAAAGAAAGGAGAAACGCTTATGAATACTGGAGGAGATGCAGCAAATGAAATGGTACAATATTATTTTGAAGCCCTTAAATGCGCTGCTACTATAACAGGCAAAGGAGCAGAACATGCTTTAGGAATTCTTCTTAATGAAATGAAGAATCATAAACAGACTAAAGGAAAAACTAGATTAAACTCTATGCTTAAATCTGGAAAGCCTTTAAAGATTTTTACAATGCAAAAGAAAGATTTAGCCAAATTCACAAAAGAAGCTAAAAGTTATGGAGTTTTATATTGTGCATTAGTAAATCGTAAAAATAAGAATTTTGACGATATGGTTGATATTCTAGTCAGACAAGAAGATGCTAGTAAAATCGATCGTATAGTAGAAAGATTTAAACTTATAACTTCTAATCCTGCTGAAATCAAAACTGAAATTCAAAAGGAAATAGCAGAAAAAGAAGAAAACAATATAGGAGTACAAACAAAAAATAAAGAAGAGCTAGAGCAAGATATAAGCTTTAAAAAGCCTCTTCAAAAAGAGGATATAGATACCTCAAATTTCAGTATGGCGAAAACGGAAACAAGTCGTCCGTCAGAGCCTTACTCAAAAATATCAAAGGAAGTAAACAGCGAAAACCGTAAATCAGTCAGAAAAGAACTTCAAGAGATAAAAGAAGAAATGAAAGACTTGAAATCAAAAGATAAAACAGTTACTAAATTTAAAAATAAATCTAAAAAAGATAAAACCAAATAGGAGGTAGTCATGAAGAAAGTTTTGATTATAACTGAAGATCAATATCACTTACTAATAAATGCTCTTAATGATTTAAGGACAAAATGTATAGCAGAAAACATTGATACTAAAGATATTAACGAGTTATTACTGCTTATCATTGATAGTCCAGTTAAGGGCTTTGCAAAGAATAGTAATATTGATAAATCAAGATAAAAAGTATAATTATTTGTTATACTTTATTGGAGTTATTCCAGTAATATGGTTAGCTTTACTAATTGCGCCTATAACTGAAGGCGGATTAGTTAGTATATTTAACAACTTTGGAAATGTATTTAATAATCCATTTAATATTTTATGGTCAGAGAATAGCATAAAAACTATTCTTATTTTTTTACTCATTTATATTTTTGTAATAATATTCTACGAATCATCCAAAAAAAATTATAGAAGAAAAGAAGAACATGGATCAGCAAGATGGGGAGAGGCAAGAACTTTAAATAAAAAGTATAAGCAATTTCCAGAAAACATGAATAAGACTTTGACGAAAAATGTCGAATTAGGTCTTAATGGTCGTAAACATAAAAGAAATGTTAATGTTTTAGTTGTAGGTCGGTTCTGGAGCAGGTAAAACTTTCTCATATTGCAAGCCAAATGTTATGCAAGCAAATTCGTCTTATGTTATTTTAGATCCTAAAGGCGAGATTTTGCGTGATACAGGTTATTTGCTTAAGCTTAAGGGCTATGAAGTGAAAGTTTTAGACTTAATAAATATGGATAAATCTCATTGTTACAATCCTTTTGTTTATCTAAAAAATGATAATGATGTTCAGAGGTTAGTAACAAATTTATTCAAGTCAACTACTCCTAAAGGTTCACAAACAAACGATCCTTTCTGGGATACAGCAGCTAGTATGCTTTTATTAGCTCTTATTTTTTATTTAGTATATAAAGCTCCTCCAGAAGAACAAAACTTTAGTATGGTTATGGAAATGCTACGAGAAGGAGAGGTAAGCGGAGAAGATGATACTGAAGAAAGTCCTTTAGATACTTTATTTAATAGATTAGAGGATGAAGAGCCTAATCATATAGCTTTAAAATATTACAGAAGTTATCATAGCGGATCTGCTAAAACTTTGAAATCAATACAAGTAACTCTTCAATCTCGTTTAGAGAAGTTTAATTTAGAGAGTCTTGCAGGAATAACATGCACAGATGAAATGGATCTTTCTACTTTAGGAGAAAAGAGAACTGCATTATTTGCAATTATTCCAGACAACGACACTTCATTTAATTTTTTAGTTAGCATTTTATATACTCAATTATTTCAACAATTATTTTATACCGCTGATTACAAATATGGCGGTAGTCTTCCTATTCATGTTCATTTTGTTATGGATGAATTCGCCAATGTTTCTCTACCAGATGATTTTGATAAGATTTTATCTGTTATGAGATCTAGAAATGTTTCTGTTTCAATTATTCTTCAAAATTTAGCGCAGCTTAAAGCCTTATTTGAAAAACAATGGGAATCAATAGTCGGCAACTGCGATACATTTTTGTACTTGCGGAGGAAACGAGCAATCAACACATAAATATTGTAGCGAGCTTCTAGGCAAGGAAACAATAGATATGGATACTTATAGCAGAAGCTACGGACAGCATGGAAACTATACAACAAACATTCAAAATACAGGTAGAGAACTTATGACTCCAGATGAAGTAAGGATGCTTGATAACAAGTACGCCTTACTTTTTATTCGTGGAGAAAGACCAGTTATGGATTTTAAATACAATATGTTACAACACCCTAATATTATACTTACAGCTAACGGAAAAGCAAAACCTTATGAACATGGAATAACTGAAAACGCTATTGCAAGCGTTTCATTTAATTATAGTGATATTGAAAATGTTAAGAATTTTAGACAAGTACACGAGATGAAGTCAGATTACGAATTATTATCTGAAGAAGAAGTAGAAAAATTTGTAAAGGAGATAATTGAAGATGAAGAAAGAAAATATAAAAAATAAATTTAAAGTAAAAAATTTAGGTTGGAAAATAGCATTTATAGTATTTTATACTGTAATGCTTTTTGTTTTACAAGCAAGCAATGTACTTGCAGCTGATGATCCTATCGCAGTTGTAAATAATTTGTCGAATTTTGTATTCGGCTTAATTAGAGCAGTTGGAATGATTATTCTAGGATTTGGAATAGTTCAAGTAGGTATGAGTTTAAAATCTCACGATCCTACACAAAGAGCTAATGGAATAATGACACTTGCAGGAGGAATCGTTATTACATTTGCTAAAGAAATATTATCACTAATAACAGGAGGGTAGAAGAAGGGCGAGCTAAAAAACTCGCCTTTAAAGTATTATGGAAAAATTCAATATTATTTATGCTGATCCACCTTGGAAATACAGAAGCAGAAATATACATAGTAAGTTTGGAGGCGGAGCTGCAGCACATTATAATTTAATGACTATGGAAGAAATAAAGAATCTTCCTATAAATGAATTAGCTGCTGAAAATTGTGCTTTATTCCTATGGGTAACATTCCCTTTATTAGATGAACAAATAAAAATGTTTAAAGAATGGGGCTTTACTTATAAGACTTTAGGCTTTAGTTGGATTAAAACTAATAAGAATGATAAAAAGCCATGTTTTGGAGTTGGTTATTATACTAAATCTAATTGTGAAGTTTGTTTATTAGGAATTAAAGGACAAATGAAGCCAGTTAGTAACAAAGTTTCAAGCGTTATTATTTCAGAGCGTAGAGAACATAGTAGAAAGCCAGACGAGATTAGAGATAAGATTGTTGAGCTTTTTGGAGATATTCCACGAATTGAATTATTTGCTAGGAAAAAATTTGATGATTGGAAAGTTTGGGGCAATGAAATAGATAGCGACATTGATATGGAAGCATATAGAAATGGAGGTGCTTAAGCTTGGATTGGATTCAAGGAAATTTGCAAAATTCACTTGATACCTGGAATAGTAAAATGCAGGAAATATGGAGTTTAGTTTCACAATCTCCGCAAGAATTTAAAGGCGGAGGAATATGGAATGCTATTGTTGGAATCAATGGAGCAATGCAAGCCATAGGACTTGCTTTATTAGTTCTCTTCTTTGTAGTAGGAGTTATGAGAACAATGGGAAATTTTGCAGAAATAAAAAGACCAGAACAAGCATTAAAACTATTCATAAGATTTGTAATAGCTAAAGGTATTGTAACTTATGGAATGGAACTAATGCTTGCAATATTTAAAATAGTACAAGGAGTTGTTTCTACTATTATGAGTTCCGCAGGTATAGGTGGAGCAAGTACAATGACTCTACCACAAGAAATAATTGATGCAATAGGTAAGGTAGGATTTTTTGACAAAATTCCGCTTGGAGCAGTAACAATTATAGGCGGACTTTTCATAACAGTATTGTCATTCATAATGATATTAACTGTTTATGGAAGGTTTTTTAAATTATATTTATATACCGCAATAGCTCCTATACCACTTTCGAGCTTTGCAGGACAACCTACTGAACAAATAGGAAGAAGCTTTTTAAAAAGCTATATGGGAGTTTGTTTAGAAGGAGCAATTATAGTATTAGCTTGTGTTATATTCTCTTTATTTGCGACAAGTCAGCCCGCTGTAAATGCAGGAGATTCAGCTACAACGATGGTTTGGAAATACATAGGAGAAATTATTTTCAATATGTTAGTTCTGGTAGGAACTATTAGAATGTCAGATCGAGTTGTTAAAGAGATGATGGGAATATAAGAAAGGAGAATTTTATGAGTTCGGATTTTATTCACACAGAAGAAAACGGAATTAAATATTTAGTACACCCTAAAGGAAGCATATTTGAAGGAATAAAAATAAGAGAAAATCCAGATGATGCTTTTAAAAATGCAATCAAACGAGGAATGAAGAATCCAGACGATTGGATGTATATGTATTCAGAGAAAAATAAAGATTATTTTAAAAACTATTATACAAGAGCATATATATCATATCCGCAAGTTGATTTAAAAGAAAGAATTAAAAGATTAAATAAAATTAGAGATGCTAGATAGCAAGAAAGGAGTAATTTATGGGAAATAGAGCAGTTATTACAACAGAAGAAAAACAAATAGGAATCTATGTTCATTGGAATGGAGGTAGAGAAAGTATAGAAACATTTCTAGCTTATTGTGATATGAAGAATTATAGACCACCAGAAACAGATTGCTATGGATGGGCAAGAATGTGTCAAGTAATAGGAAATTTTTTCGGTGGAACAACTTCGATAGGCGTAGATAGATATAGCCAACTTGATAGAGATAACTGGGATAACGGAGTTTATGTTATTAAGAATTGGAAAGTAATCGGCAGAGAATTTCAAAGGTATGAAGATGGGAAAATTGAATCCTTTAAGGATTTAGAAGAAAATCTTCAATCTCTTAATGAAAAACAACCTACTGATGAGCAAGTTTCTTATGATGATATACACTCTTATTGCCTAAAATGGGCAATTTCAAGGGGACTAACAAAAGATATTGAGTTTGATACTAAAGCAGTATTAGAAACAACAAAAGAAATCTTAAGAGATCATCACGAGCATAGAATAAAAGAAGTTGATTGTATATTTGAAAATAAAGCTGAAATTACTGATTCGTATGCAGTAGCAACAGATTATGATGAAGTAGTTTTAGTTAATCCTTTTACTGGAGAGATTACACCTTCAGCGGAATGGCAATTTAATGCAGATGAAGATATATTCGGCAAATTAGAAGAAAACAATTTAGCTTATGTAAGTATGAAAACACATCATGGCATTTGGAGCTATATAGAAGATGTAACACCAGACGAAATACAAAATAAAAAAGGTATGCAGCAATATTTAAAATATTGCAAAGATAATAACATAACTAAAGATAAGATTGAAGAGGAAACTCATTTAGGGAATCTTTCAGATGTTATGAAATACTATAAGCCTTTAGATAAGGAGGTAAGGTAGTATGGAAGTAAAAATAAATAAAGATATTAGAGAATTTACTGAAAGCATATTTTTTGGACTGTCAATGCGACAGTTCATTTTTTCTATATTGGCGTGTGTAGAAGCAGTAATTTTATATTTCTTACTTAAGCCATTTTTTGGAATAGAAACTCTTTCATGGGTTTGTATATTAGGTGCTGCTCCTTTTGCAGTATTAGGATTCGTTAAATATAACGGAATGACTGCTGAAAAATTCATAGGAGCATGGATTAAGAGTAATTTTATTATTCCTAAAAGATTAACATTTAAAGCTCAAAACATTTATTACGAAATGTTCAAGCCAATTATAGATTTAAAACAAGGACTAATAAAACCTCAAAATAAGAAAAAAGAGCGTAAAAATCTAAAACCCAAAAAAGAAAAAAATAAAAGTAAAAGGAGTGGTAAATTAAATGAAGACACTAAATAAAATATTCAAATTAGATAAAGAAAAATTTGTTGTTCCTAAAAGTTCTCAAGATATAATTCCTATAAAAGCGTTATGGGAAGATGGAATCTTTTTAATAGGAAACAACAAATACTCTAAATCGTATAAATTTATAGATATAAATTATGCAGTTGCAAGTCGTGAAGATAAAGAATCAATGTTTTTAGATTATTCAGAACTTTTAAATAGTTTAGATTCTGGAGCTACTGCTAAAATAACGATTAACAACAGAAGAATCAATAAAATTGATTTTGAAAAAACTATATTACTAGATATGGAGAATGATGAGTTAGATAAGTATAGAAAAGAATATAATCAAATGCTTATTGATCAAGCTAAAAATGCAAATGAAATAATTCAAGAGAAAATAATAACTATTTCAGTATATAAAAGAAGTATAGAAGAGGCTCGTAATTATTTCTCAAGAGCAGGAGCAGATCTAATGAATCATTTTAATAATTTAGGATCTAAATGTATTGAATTAGATACGAAAGAAAGATTAAGAATGTTACATGACTTTTATAGAACTGGAGAAGAAACTTCTTTTAATTTTGAATTATCGAAGACAATGCGAAAAGGTCATAACTTTAAAGATTATATTTGTCCTGATACAGTAGAATTTGAAAATGACTATTTAAAAATAGGAGAAAGATATGCTAGAGTATTATTCTTAAAAGAATATGCAAGTTATATAAAAGATTCTATGGTAACAGAATTAACTGAATTAAATAAAAATATGATGCTTTCAATAGATGTTATTCCTATTCCTATGGATGAAGCAGTAAAAGAAGCGGAAAATAGAAGGTTAGGAATAGAAACAAATATAACTAATTGGCAGAGGAAACAAAATGCAAACAATAATTTTAGTGCAATAATTCCTTATGATATGGAACAAATGAGAAACGAGAGTAAAGAATTTTTGGACGATTTAACTACTCGTGATCAAAGAATGTTTCTTTCAGTATTAACTATGGTTATTACTGCTAATTCTAAAAAAGAGCTTGATAATGATACAGAAACAGTTATGCAAACAGCAAGGAAGAGTTTATGTCAGTTAGGTATATTGAAATTCCAACAATTAGACGGACTTAATACTGTTCTCCCAATAGGAGTAAGGAAAATAGATGCTTTAAGGACATTAACAACTGAAAGCCTTGCGGTATTTATGCCATTCAAAGTGCAAGAAATTAGGCACGAGAATGGTATTTTTTATGGTCAAAATGTTATAAGTAAGAATATGATTATTGCAGATAGAAAACAGCTTCTAAATGGAAACTCGTTCATTTTAGGAGTATCTGGAAGTGGTAAATCATTCACAGCAAAACATGAAATAACAGGAATTAAATTACGAGATCCTAAAGCTGATATAATAATTATAGATCCAGAAAGAGAGTATTCAAGACTTGTTAAATCTTATGGAGGAGAAGTAATTAAAATTTCAGCTACTTCTAAAAATCATATTAACGCAATGGACATGAATGCAGATTATGGAGATGGAGCAAATCCTGTAATATTAAAATCTGAATTTATTTTATCATTGTGTGAACAACTTATCGGAAGTTCTAATTTAGGAGCAAAACAAAAATCTATAATTGATAGATGTACAGCAAATGTATATAGAATCTATCAACAAGGAAACTATCAAGGAGTACCTCCAACATTACAAGACTTTAGAGAAGAGTTGTTAAAACAAGATGAACCTGAAGCTAAAGAAATTGCTCTTGCAATAGAGTTATTTACAAACGGAAGCTTAAATACTTTTGCTATAAATACTAATGTTGACACTTCTAATAGTTTAATTTGTTATGATATATTAGATCTAGGTAAACAATTACAACCAATAGGAATGCTTGTAGTATTAGACTCAATATTAAATAGAATAACTTCTAACAGAGCTAAAGGAAGAAATACATATATATTCATAGATGAGATATACTTATTATTCCAATATGAATATTCTGCTAACTTCTTATTTACTTTATGGAAGAGAGTTAGAAAATACGGAGCTTTCTGTACTGGTATAACTCAAAATGTAGAAGACTTATTACAAAGTCATACAGCAAGAACTATGCTAGCAAATAGTGAATTTATTATTATGCTAAATCAAGCAAGTACAGACAGATTAGAACTTGCAAAATTACTTAATATATCTGATACAGAGATTAGTTATATAACTAATGTAGGAGCAGGGGAAGGACTTTCTAAAATAGGAAGCGCTATTGTTCCATTTGAAAATAAATTTCCAAAGAATACTGAATTATATAAATTGATGACCACAAAACCTGGAGAAGAATTTGATGAAGGTTAGAAAATTTATTAGAGTATTCTTTTTTTTATTGCTAGTGGCTATTATAGTCGCTAGCAGTATTTATATATTAAGTAATTTAACGCAAGAAAAAAAACAACAAAATGATTTTGAAGAAATACAAGAAATAGTTGAAGATAATACTAAAGAAGAATCTGATTCAGAAAACAGTATTGATTTATATAATTTATATTTAATAAACAATGATGTTGTAGGATGGATTAGAATAGAAGGAACTAATATAAATTATCCAGTTATGCAAAATAGTGAATATTATTTAAGACGAAATATTTATAAAGAATATTCAACTTATGGTACGCCTTTTTTAGCTGATTATTGCAACATTAACTTAAGTGATAATTTAATAATATATGGTCATCATATTAAAAGTGGAATGATGTTCGCAGATTTAGATAAATACAAAAGTTATGATTATTACTTGAACCATAAAACAATCAAACTATACAAATTACAAGGAACTGAAACAATAGAAGAAGAATACAAAATTATATCTTGCTTTAAAACTACTGTTAACAAAGGAGGATTTAAATATTATAACTTTTTTAATGCAACTTCAGAAGCGGATTATAATTCTTTTTTAGAACAATGTCGAGAATTATCATTTTATAATACTGAAGATACAGCTAAATACAGAGATAAACTTATTACTCTTTCTACTTGTGAATATTCTTTAAATAATGGAAGAATGGTAGTTGTTGCAAAGAAAATATAGTTAATTATAAAATGCCTGCGTAGCTTGTAAAATTTAAGTTTTTTTGATATAATACGAGCATAAATAGGTTTATTATAGGAAGTGAAAATATGTCATTACCAATTTATTTAAAACCTCACGAAAAAGAAATTATAGAAGAATTGAAGTTACAGGGGGCAGATGAAAAAACGATACAGTCTATTGTATATGATTTTAAAGGTAAAAAAAGAGAGCTTGAATTCCTAAAATTTCTTCAAGAAAACAGAGAAAATAAAATAACATATCAAGATCTAATTGCTAAAAAACTAGAACTTAAGGAAAAATATGATGAGTTTTGGGGATATATTTTAGTTCATGATAGTAATTATTTTCCTGACTGTTATGAAGTATATAATCCAGAAAAATATATACAAGAACAAAAAGATAGGAAGTGTTAGTCTAAATGTTTGACAAAATTATAGATATTATTAAAGCTTTTTTTGAAAAGTATTTTATACAAGCTTTAATAGCAATCATTCCAACAATTTTGATATATTACTTTACACCAGATAATTTTAGTTTTCTCACTAAAATTGGAAAAGAATTATACTTAATATTCTTTTATGTATTAAATTTTTTAATTATATTGTTTTTAATATTTTTATTTAAAGCTATTAAAAATAAATTATATAGTGTAAAAAAAGAAAAACAATATAGCAAGGATAAGGAATATGAAAATATAAAGGATTTATGGAATTATATAGATTCACTTGAAGCTATGGATAAAAAGATAGTTGAACATTTTATTAAAAACAACAATAGTCCTATATATCTTTATGACAATTCATACATAAAAGTATTACATGAGCTTTGCAATAGTTCACAAATAATATCAGATGGAACACAAAAATTTTTTAATATTGTTGATGGTAAAGAAGAACATTACATTGATAAAGGCGTTCATATATATCAATTTAAGTTAAATGAAGATGCTTATAATCTTCTTAATTACTCTTTAAAAAAATATAAGAAAATCTCAAATTTTAGTTAATGAAAAAATAATATTGAAGTCGAGTAATCGGCTTCTTTTTTGTTGGAAAGGAGGAGTAATGGCAGATATAAAAACAAAAGCAAGAGGAACAGTTAAAGCTTTAGATAAAGCAAGACTTGGAACAGAAAGATTAAAAGAAAATGTTATAAGCATTAAAGATAAATCTGAAAATGCTTACAAGGATGACTCTTATTCTGGAAATGAATATGCAACGAATAAAATACAAAATACTGAAAAACAAATTGCTAAAAGAGGAACTGAAGAATTTAATCGTCAAGGAATTAAAGCAGTAAAGGATACAAAAGAAAATTTCAGAAAAACAAAAAATCAAGTTGAAGCATATAGAACACAAGCTAAAGAAAAAGCTGCTGCAAAAAAGGCTAAAGGAATAATAAAATCTAAAGATAATTTAAAAAGAGTTAAAGGAAGTATAAAAACTTCAAAAGAAAGTATTAAGCTTACAGGAAAATCTATTAAAACAACTGAAAAGGTTGCAAAGAATTCAGCTAAAGTTGCTAAAGAAACAGCTAAAAATACAAGGCGAGCAGTTCAAATGGCAAAAAAAGTGGCTCAAGTAACTGCAAAAGCAACAAAAGCGGCAATTAAAGCAACGATACAAATTATTAAATCAATGGTTAAAGCAACTTCAGCACTTATAAAATTACTTATTGCAGGAGGATGGGTTTCAGTTATTATTATATTAGTTGTATGTTTATTTGGAGGAATTTTAGCAATATTTAATTCTGGAGGAGATAAGGATACAAAAGAGTTATGGAATAGTGATATAGTTGCAGTAGCACAAACTCAAATAGGAGTAACTGGAGGAGATCCATATTGGAGTTGGTACGGATTTGAATCAAGAGTAGAATGGTGCGCTTGTTTCGTTTCGTGGTGTGCTGATCAAGTAGGCTATATAGAAGAAGGTAAAACTCCTAAATTCTCTGGATGTGTTAATGGAGTCGAATGGTACAAAGAAAAAGGATTATGGTTTGATAATACTGAAGATTTCTTTCCAGTACCAGGAGATATAATTTTCTTTGATTGGAAAGACAAAGAAACTGGAGAACAAGATGGTCTTTCAGATCATGTTGGGATTGTAAAAGTTTATGATTTAGAAAGTCATACAATACACACGATAGAAGGAAATTCAGGAGATGAATGCAAAGAGAGAACCTACGACAAGGACGATGTTCAAATATTAGGATTTGGATCTAATAGAATACAAGCTCTTCAAGATATGAATCCTAGAGCAGTTCAACAGCCAAAGGGAAATGACTACGAAAAAACAATAGAAGCATGGAAAGGTCATCATTAAAAAATATCACGAACTATTGTTTACAAATTAAAAATAATATGATATATTTTAAAAGAACAATAGTTCGCAATCAAAAAATAAAGGAGGGTGGAATTATGCAAAACGAAGAGCAAAGAATATATATAGCAATAGATTTAAAAAGTTTTTATGCTTCAGTAGAATGTGTTGAAAGAAGTTTAGATCCTCTAACAACAAATTTAGTTGTTGCTGATAACAGTAGAACAGAAAAGACGGTTTGTTTAGCAGTAACTCCATCTCTAAAAGCTTATGGATTATCTGGGAGATCTAGATTATATCAAGTAGTACAAAGAATCAAAGAAGTAAACATTGAAAGAAGAATAAAATGTAAAGAATTTATAGGTAAATCCTATAATGATATTGAACTAAAAAAAGATTCGAGATTAGAGTTAGATTATATTATAGCTCCGCCTAGAATGGGTTTATATATGAAATATAGCATCAATATATATAAAATATATTTAAAATACTTCTCTCCAGAAGATATATATGTATATTCAATAGACGAAGTATTTATAGATGTTACACATTATTTAAAAACATATAAATCAACACCAAAAGAGCTTACTACAAAAGTTATAAACGACATTTTAAAGACAACAGGAATAACAGCGACCGCAGGAATAGGAACTAATATGTATTTGTGTAAAGTTGCTATGGATATAGTTGCAAAACATACTCAAGCTGATAAAAACGGAGTAAGAATTGCAGGATTAGATGAAATGACATATAGAAAGTTACTATGGGAACATAGACCTCTAACCGACTTCTGGAGATTGGGGAAAGGATACGCTAGAAAATTAGAAGCTAATAGAATTTATACTATGGGAGATATTGCTAGAACTTCAATAAATAATGAAGAATTATTATATAAATTATTTGGAATAAATGCAGAACTTTTAATAGATCACGCATGGGGATATGAACCTTGTACTATTAAAAGTGTGAAGGCATATACTCCAACAAACAATAGTATAAGTTCAGGTCAAGTTTTACATTGTCCTTATAATTATGAGAAAACTAAACTTATTGTAAAAGAAATGACAGAACTTCTCACGCTTGATCTAGTTCAAAAAAATATATTAACAGACCAAATTGTGCTTACCATAGGATATGATATAGAGAATTTAATAGATCCAGGAAGAAGAAGATTATATTCTGGAGAGATAACTACAGATCACTATGGAAGAGAAGTTCCTAAACACGCTCATGGAACAATAAATTTAGACCATAAAACATCTTCAACAAAAATTATTTTGGATGCAACTATGGAATTATATGAACGAATTATAAATAAAAATCTTTTAGTAAGAAGAATAAATGTAACTGCTAATAAAGTTGTTACTGAATCAGAAGCAAAGAAGCAAAATTCTTTTGAACAAATCGATCTATTTACTAATTATAACGAACTAGAAAAGAAAAGAGCAAAGGAAGAAGTAGAAAGAAATCTTCAGAAAGCTCTGATCAATATTAAAAGTAGATATGGTAAAAATGCTATACTAAAAGGAATGAACTTCGTCGAAGGAGGAACTACCATTGAAAGAAACGGACAAATCGGAGGTCATAAAGGATAGAAAGGAATAATATTATGGGAAAATATGATGATATAATAAATATGTCGCACCATGTTTCAAAAAGGCATCCTCAAATGTCTTTGGAAGCAAGGTCAGCTCAATTTGCTCCTTTTGCAGCTCTTACTGGTTACGAAGATGCAGTTTCAGAAACAGGAAGATTAACAAGTGATAAAATAGAATTATCTGAAGATGAAAGAGTAATATTAGATCGTAAATTGAAAATAATACAAGATAATATTGCTGAAGAACCTTCAGTATTTATTACTTACTTTATTCCTGATATATTTAAAGAAGGTGGAAGCTATGTTACAATAAATTGCAATTTAAAAAGAATAGATAATATAAATAGAGTTATAGTTTTATCAGATAAAAGCACTATAAATTTTGATGATATTCTTGAAATTGAAAAAATATGATACAATAATAACGGAGTGAGAAAAATGAAAGTAAAATTATTTGATGTAGTAAAAATAAATAGCGGTAATAACGCTACTGTTTTAGGAATAAATAATAATACATATATAGTTGAAGTTATTGATGATGAAGGGAAAACTATAGGAATTAAAGAAATAACAAATTCAGAAATAAATGAAGTTATATATACAAAATAAAATAAGTCTAACTTGAGTAAAAATACCCAAGTTAGACTTATTTTTTTGTTTTATTGCAAATTATGACAAACTTCGACAAATAAAATGATGTATAATAGTAAAACAATAAAAAAATTAAATATTAAAATAGATTGAGTTAAATTATTTAACTTTTTCTATAAACTCTTTAATTGCTGCATTCACTAATCTGGTAGCTGAAATACCAGTTTTTCTTGATGTTTTAGAAAGCCAGTCAATATTGTTTTCACGAAGCATAATACTTCTATAAGTAACTGTCTCCTTCTCTGGTTTTCCATAGAAAGCAGGATTATTTTTAGTTGAATAATCTTCAATAGCAACATTTATTAAATCGCTAACAGTAGCGTCAAATTTATTCTGTGTAAAGTAAATTAGTTTTTTATAAAGAGAATCGTCTATATTTACAGATTTTTTAGTAGTTCTATTGTTGATATTATATAACCTATTTATTGCGCTCATAGTTCAACCTCCTAACACTCATATTACGAGTAAATTATATAAAGAATATTCAACTTTTAATACTAGATACATTTACTCAAGACATGAGTACAAATAGGTTGATATGGTTAAACACTTGTGCTATAATGGAAAAAAGGATTTATAAAAGGAGCAAAAAATGGAAAAGAAAACAATTTTAATAGCTAATACTCATAAAGAACAGGTAGAGTTTTTAAAAAAAGCATTAGAGCAAAATAAGATTGATATAGATGTTTTGAATGTAGAAACAACAAATAGCGAAAATATGAAAGAAGCTATTATCAAATATAAGCCAGATATAGTTTTGACAAACGAAATGAAAAAAGATAAGCCTGCAACAGATATAATAAGAGAAATACAAGATGATATAACAAGTCATCAGCCAATATTTATTATAAGTTCAGGATATCCAACATTTGATATCGAAAGAACTTGTAGTCAAAAGGGAGTACATGCTTATTCATTTTTTATATTAGACGGAGAGGATAAGCTTGCATTAGAAATTGGAAAAATTGCAAGAGGAGAAAAAACTGAACTAAATAAACATGAATATTATAACTTTAGCAAAGTAAATGTTGATACTACAGCAAATTTTATGGAAAATAAAGCAACGCAATATATTTATAACGAATACTATAAACATATAAATAATGAGTTATCAGAATTGCACAAAGAATTTGAAAAAGCTCCAAGAAGAATAAGAGAAAAAATCAAAAAATTTGAAGAATTACAAGCCCAAAATAATATGTTTGAATGTTCTTTTATATATCAATATTTCAAAAGCAAAATGAATAAATAATATGTAACTTTATTAGTCAGTTTTGACTAGTAAAGTTATTGTTTTACATAAATTGACAAAAAGCTTAATAAAACAATATTTTATGACCAAAACTATTGGAATTTTTTTTGATTTGTAATATAATGTATCTGGTAAAAAAGGTATATTAGGATGGAGTGAATTTAATGACTTTACAACAAATATATTTATACCTAGAAAAGAAGATAAAAGAAAATAAAAACTTTATTATTTTTACTTTTTATGAATTAAGAGTACATAACAATTTATCTTCAGAAGAAACATTAAGTTTTCTTCATTTGGTAGGTATAAAATTACAAAACAATAATTATAAGATATACAGAACAGGTCAAGAATATATTTACGAAGGAAAAAAACAAAAGTAGAAGAGAATCAATTATTGGTAGCAATAAAACAAGGGAGAGATAATAATGCAAAATAACAATAAATACTTTAATCAATTCGTAGATAGATTGGATGTCAGTCAAAATGCGTTAGATATTTTAAAGGAAAATAAAATAAATACATTGGGACAACTAGAAAATTATAATAAGTCCAAACTAAAGGATATGGGGTTACTACAAAATCAAATAAATAAAATAGAAATAGAATTACAGTTGTTAGGTTTAGGATTAAAAGGATCATTATAAATTGATTTCAAAGAGAGGAAGATACAATGAATCAAGTTTTTATAAAAAGTGCATGTGATATATTAGGAGATACAAATAATGGATTGACAGGAAGTAAAATAATTGGAAAGCTTAAAGCTTATGCTTATGAATATAATGTAGATATACCATATCCAACACTAGAGTCAATGAAAGAAAAGTCTTGTCCAAATAAAAGAACCGCTCTATATGAAAATATATTACCATTTAATGAAGAACAACAATATCAAATTATTAAAAATTTATGTTCAGAACCTAATATATGCGACAAGGAAGAAATAAAAGAGCTTAAGGCAAAATTATTTCTACAATATGGTAAAAAATATGATAGTCAAAATCAAGAAATTAAAATTGCTACAAAGAACATATCAGAACATTGGTTAGACAAATATCCAAGAGCTTATAAAGTATATAAAGATGCAATGATTAAGCTTGATAATGGTATTTTTAATAGAAATTTATTAGATGATTTAAGATTATCACTAGAATTGCTTGTTAAAGATATTTTGCATAATGAGCAAAGTTTAGAAAATCAGAACAGAGAATTAAGTATATTTTTGAAGGACTGTAATAATAGTCAGCTAGTTATAAATTTATTCAATAATTTATTAAATAGTTACGAGACTTATCACAACAATACGGTAAAACATTACAAAGAAACAAATTCTGCTGAAAATATTAAAGAAACCGAATTGAACTTTATTGTAGAATTAACAAATGTCGTTATGAAATTTTTAATAGAAAATAATACAAAAAAATAGGAGAATAATGGAAATATGAATAATAATGATTTAACTTTCTTTACAAACGAACCTGAAAGAAATCTATATGATAGATTTGGAAAAATACTTAATAGAAATACACAGTTTTTTGATGTATTAGTTGGATACTTTAGAGCAAGCGGATTCTATTTATTACAAGATTCTTTAGAAAAAGTAGAAAAAACCAGAATACTTATAGGAATTAATACAGACAAGCAAATTGTAGATATGTATGAGGAAACGCAAGGAGAAATAAAGGAATTCAGTCTATCAAATAAAGAATCTATTACTGAATATAAAAAATCACTAGAAAAGGAATTTGAAAAGTCCGATGATACAGAAAAGGTCGAAAATGGAGTCAATAAATTTATTTCGTTACTTAAAGAAGGAAAGTTAGAAATAAGAATATATACCAAGCAACCTATTCATGCAAAAATTTATATAATGAGAGATTATAAAGATAGTCCTGATTTTGGTAGGGTTATAACTGGATCTAGTAACTTTTCACAATCTGGATTAGTAAATAATCTTGAATTTAATGTTGAATTAAAAAATTCAGCAGATGTACAATTTGCATTAGATAAATTTGAAGAACTATGGAAAGAATCAGTAGAAGTAAATCAAGAATGTGTTGACACAATAGAAAATAAAACATGGGTAAAATCAGATATTACACCTTATGAAATGTATGTAAAATTCTTATATGAATATTTTAAGGAAGAAATAAACGACGATTTAATAGATAGCAATAAGGACTATTCTAAATTCTATCCAGATGGATTTGTACCATTACAATATCAAAAAGACGCAGTTATACAAGCTAAAAGAATATTAGAAAAACATAATGGTATATTTATATCTGATGTCGTTGGTTTGGGAAAAACTTATATATGTGCTATGTTAGGTCAAGAGCTAGAAGGAAGATCACTATTTTTGTGCCCTCCAGTGTTAGTCGATTATTGGGATAGAGTTTTAAGTGATTTTGGCGTAAGAGGTTATAAAGTAGAATCTGAAGGAAAATTAGATAAAATAATTGAAGAAGGTTCAGAGCAATATAGATATGTGTTTGTGGATGAGTCTCATAGGTTTAGAAATGCTGAAACAGAGCAATACAAACAATTACATGAAATATGTGTTGGAAAGAAAGTAATTCTTATTTCTGCAACTCCACAAAACAACTACAATACAGATATAGCAAATCAATTATATTTATTCCAGTCAAAGAATAAATCCACTATTGTAAATGCGAGAAATTTGGAATTATTTTTTGATACATTAAGAAAAAAAGTCAGAACTTTCGATAAAAATACAGAAGAATATAAGCAAGCTATAAGAGAAGCCTCCGAAGAAATAAGAGATAAAGTTTTAAGGGAAGTCATGATAAGAAGAACAAGAACTGAAATTCAAAAAACTTACGCAGATGATTTAAGAAAACAAGGATTAAAATTTCCTAAAGTTTCTGATCCTAAAAAATTGATATATAAATTTAGTGTTGAAGCTGAAAAGGTATTTGAAACAACTATACAAACAATTACAGAATTGAATTATTCAAGATATAAACCTTTAACTTATGTAAAAGAACACAAATTACAATCAAGTCAAAAATCACTATTAGTTGGACAAGCTAATATGGGTGGATTTATGAAGGGAATACTTGTAAAAAGACTGGAGAGTAGTAAATATGCTTTTGAAATGACTTTAAATAGATTTATAGATTCTTACAATGAATTTATAACTATGTATAGAAAAAATGGAGTCGTATGGGTAAGTAAAAAATATAATGTTACAGAATTATTAAATAACGAAGACTTTGAAAAATTAGAACAAGCTGCAATTAATGAAGAGGCTTTCAAATTTAAAGTAGAAGATTTTGATAAAAGTTTTATAACTGATCTAGAAAAAGATTTAGCGTTATTACAAAATCTAAAGAATATATGGGATACAATTTCAGTTGATGATAAACTAGAGTATTTTATAAAAGAGCTAAAAGATAATAAAGATCTAAAAAGTAATAAGTTAATAATATTTACAGAATCAAAAGAGACAGCAGAATATTTATCTCGTAATATTCAAGATAGATTAAATGAAAAAGTCATTTTATTTAGTGGCTCAATGCCAGATAGTATAAGAAATTTAATAAGAGCAAACTTTGATCCTACTTATAGGAAAGACAGACAACAAAATGAATACAGAATATTAGTAACGACTGATGTATTAGCTGAAGGTATGAACTTACATAGAAGTAATGTAATAATAAATTACGATCTTCCATGGAATCCAACCAAGATAATGCAAAGAGTTGGAAGAATAAACAGAGTAGGATCTCAACATGATGAAATATATGTATTTAACTTTTTCCCAACAAGTAAGTCAAATGAACAAATGTCTTTAGAGGAGAACATTATAACAAAAATGCAAATGTTCCATGACATATTAGGAGAAGATTCAAAATTCTTAACTGAAGATGAAGAAGTAAGTACTCATGAATTATTTAGAAGAATGACTACAATAGCAGAAGATGAAGATAACGAAATAAATTCTGAATTATCTTACCTAAAAACAATAAGAGATATAAGAGATAAAGATAAAGAACTTTTTGAAAAAATTAAAAACTATCCAAAGAAAATAAAAATTGGACGAAATAAAGATGATTTAGATGGCTTAATAACATTCTTTAGAAAAGGATACTTAAAAAAATTTTATATTTCAGATTCTGATGAGACAAAAGAAGTTACATTTGAACAAGCAATAGAATATGTAAAATCTACTAAATCGGAACAAGCTAAAAAGGTAAAAAGCGACTATTATGACTTATTAAAGAAAAATAAATTAGCATTTGAATTATCAGAAAAAGAAGAAACAGATAATGAAGTATTATCTGTAAATAAAAAAGGATCAAGCAATGCAAAAAATATAATTAAGATTTTAAAAGAATGCTTGAAACTTGAAGAAAAATTTACAGATATAGAAATAGAAAAAATAAATAAAATCATAAATCTATTAGAGAATGGAGAACTTCCTGTTAGAATAGTAAAAGAAGCTAATAAAGAAATAAAGAAAATAACAGGAGTTAATGATATAGCAAAATTCTATAAAAAATTAGAAATTCTAATTCCAAAAACATATATAGAATTAGAAACTAAAGTTGAAACCAACAATAAAAAAATTAGTAAGAAAGAAAAAGAAATAATTCTATCAGAATATGTATTTTAATAGGGGGTAATTTACATGGCAATAGCAAGTGATATTACAAAAAGATATCTTGGTATGTTAGAAGAAAAATTTAATTTAGCAAATTTTCAGGAATTTATAAGAGATTTGTTAAATTTGGAACAGAATGATATACAAGATAGTAGGGAATATAATGCAGGAAGCGAACAATATAAACAATATATTGATACAGTACAAGAATATGCTAAATATCAAGATAATAAAAGAAGAAATATAGGCGTATTAATAATCAAATTGAAATCGAATAAAAATCCCGCAAATGCAAGAACTATGCAAAGGAACTATATTGCACATTTATTGGAAAAATTTGAATTAGACGCCACACTTGCTGCTATTTATAGTGATTCTGATGATACATGGAGATTATCATTTGTAAAACAAGAGATTGATTTTGGGGATGGAAAATTTAAGACTAAATTTACACCCGCTAAAAGATATTCATACTTATTTGGAAAAGATGAACCAAATCATACTGCAAAAGAACAATTACTTGAACTTCTTGAAAATAATAGTAAAAAGTATTCTGTTGAAGAAATTGAAGAAAAATTCAGTGTAGAAAAGGTAACAAAAGATTTCTTTAAAAGATATAAAGAAAACTATCTCCTACTAAAAGAAACATTAGAAAATAATGAAGAATTTATAAGTGAAGCTAATAGATGCGATTTTACTTCTGAAGAATTTACTAAAAAACTTATGGGGCAAATTGTATTTATATACTTTTTACAGAAAAAAGGATGGCTAGGAGTACGACTAGTTCCTCAAAATTTATCAATAGAAGATTATAACTCAATATATGAAAAATCAGATATAATCCAAAAGAAAATTTTAGACAAATATTACATTACTTTTGCAGGAAATAAAAAAATTAAAAGTGATTTATTAGAAAGATTTAAAGAAAATGAACAAGAAATTGAAGGTCTTTCTGATATATTTGTAGATACAAAATTCGATAATAAATGGGGTACGGGACAAAAGAGATTCATAAGAGCTATTTTTGAAAATTGTAAAAATAGAAATAAAAACTTTTTTGATGATTATTTAGAGCCATTTTTCTATAATGGGTTGAATCATAAAAGAAAAAATCAATATTTTAGTGTTTTTAACTGTAAAATTCCATTTCTCAACGGAGGATTATTTGAACCATTAGACAATTATCAATGGGAGATTGCAAGTTTTAATATAGATAATGATATATTCTCAAATAAAGAGGAAACAGGAATATTAGACTTTTTTGATAGATATAACTTTACAATGAATGAAGAAGAACCTTTAGAAAAAGATGTTGCGGTTGATCCTGAAATGTTAGGAAAAATATTTGAGAATTTACTGGATGTTAAAGATAGAAAATCAAAAGGTGCTTTTTATACTCCAAGAGAAATAGTTCATTATATGTGTCAAGAAAGTATAGCAAATTATTTGGTAAATAAAGTTGGCACAGATTATGAAGAAACAAAGGACTTCATACAATATGGGGAAATGATTAGAGATTTAGATTTAAAGGAAGCTACAAAAAGCTCATATCTCGTTGGAAATACAATATTTAAGAATATTATTAAAATAGATAATGCTCTTAAAAATATAAAAATAGCAGATCCTGCGGTGGGATCAGGAGCTTTTCCACTAGGAATATTAAATGAAATAGTAAAAATAAGAGACATATTAACTTCGTATGTTTTAATTTATAATAGATTAGGTTTATTTGATAGAAAGTATGATGAGGAGAAGATATTAAAACAAAGAAGTATTTATAATATAAAGTGGAATACTATAAAAAATAGTATTTATGCAGTAGATATAGAAAATAGTGCAGTAGATATTACAAAGTTAAGGTTATGGTTATCGATTGTAGTAGATCAAGTAGAAGTTCCAAAATCTGGACCAGAACCTTTACCAAATTTAGACTGTAAAATTATGCAAGGTAATAGTTTGATAGATGAATATAATGGAATCAAGCTTATAGATGAGAAATTTATTGAAGACTTAAAAGATAGAGATAATGTTGTTCTTAATGAAGGCGGTACATATAGAGCTAAAGTTGGAAAAACTTATAAAAATATAGATATAGGAAGCAATCAAATACAATTTGGAGATGGTCAAAAGAAAGCTCAAATTGATAATTTAATTGACCTAAAGAAGGAATTATATGGTACTAATGATCCGAATAGAAAAAAACAATTATTAGAGAAAATACAATCTGCTAGAAAAGAACTATTAAGATTAAACTTTATAGGAACAAATAAAGAGAAGGAGCTATTTGAACTTGATAAATCTCATAATAAACCATACTTCGCTTGGATGTTAGAATTTATAGAGGTGTTTATTGAAAATGATGGATTTGATATAGTAATAGGAAATCCTCCTTATGTAAGCGTTAAAGGCATTTCATCAGAAGAAAAAGACTTATACAGAGATTTATTTAAGGTTGGTCAAGGTAGATTTAATTTATTTACTTTAATGATAGAAAAAGGTATGAACTTATTAAAAGAAAATGGTTGCTTAAGTTATATACAACCCGATGGATTATATACTAATATTGAATATGCTGTTTGTAGAGAACTGATTTTAAATAATTCAATACTAAAACAAGTAGTTACATTTGATGAAAGAGTTTTTGAAAATGCAGCTGTGGATACAGCAATTACTATAATCGTCAAAAATATTCAAGAAGATAATAAAATAAAAGTAATCAAAAATATGAAAACAAATGTAATAGATTTAAAACAATCTGATATATTAAGTAATGATAATTATCTAATCCCAATAAAACTTAATCCAGAAGACAGTTCTATAATTAACAAAATCAAAAGTTCTTCTAAAGACAGTATAGGGGATTATTTAGAAATACAACAAGGAATCATATATTCAGGAACACCAAAAGAAGAAATATTTTCAAATGCTAAATTAAATGAAAAATACAAGAAAAGTTTAGATGGAAGAGATGTATCTAAATGGTATATAAATTGGGATTTAAAAGAAGAAAATAGATATATTGAATATACTAATAAACTACATAGACCAAGAGAAGAAAGACTATTTTTGGCTAAAGAAAAAATTTTATTACCTAGGAAAAGTACAAAAATATATTGTGGATATGATAATGAACAATATTACGCTTTAAATACAGCTTATGTTTGTTTATTAAAGGATGATCGACCAATTTCTGAAATACAATTAAAGTATATACTTGCAATATTAAATTCAAAACTAATAAATTATTACTATTCAGCATTGTATTTAGGATGGCAGATTGTTATACCTGCATTAAAAGCAATTCCTGTTGTCTATAATGAAGAAATTCAAAAAGAGATAATAGATAAAGTGGATATAATTTTAAATTCAAAAGGAGAAGATATTACATCAAAAGAAAAAGATTTAGATAATTTAATATATAAATTATACAATATTAACGAAAATGAAATAAGAATTATTGAAAGGAAATAACTATATGAATGAAATAAAATATGAAATAATTGAACAATTAGGTGTATTATCAGAAAGTGATAAAGGCTGGAAAAAAGAATTAAATCTAATAAGTTGGAATGATAGAGAACCTAAATATGATATAAGAGATTGGTCAGAGAATCATGAGAAAATGGGAAAAGGAATTACATTATCTAATGATGAAGCAATGAAGTTAAGAAATATTCTAAACAATAATTTAAAATGTGGCATATAAGAAGGAGATAAAATGGATTATAATGTTAATTTTGAAGAAGAAGGGGATAGATTAGTAAGTCTATTTAAAGAGCTCGAAGAAGTAATAAAAAATGAATGCAAAAAAATTGGAATTATAACAGAAAATAAGGATATAAGTAATTTAATAAATAACTTAAGCGAAAAAAATAATATTATAAGAAAACATAAAAACGAATTAGATTTAATTAGAAATGTACGAAACTTAAATACACATCAAAGGGTTGATAAATACAAATATGTTGTATGTCCAAGTCCTGAAATTAATACTCGATTAGAAAGTATTATAAATGAAATTAAAAATCCACCTATGATATATGATAGTAAAATGTGTATAAAAAGACCAAATATGTATTGTAGAAATATTAATGATAATGTATATGAAACTATTAAAACTATGTCAGAAAGATTATTTACACATGTACCAATTTTTGAAGAAAATAAGTTAGTTGGAGTATTTAGCGAGAATACATTATTAGATATTGTAAGAATACAAACAGGAATAATTTTAGACGAAAATACAAACTTTTCTTCTATAAGAGAGGCTTTAAAACCTGAAAGGCATTCTATGGAAAGTTTTGAATTTATTTCTAGGAAAAAAAATATTTATGATGTCCAAGATTTATTTAAAAATTATTTTTCAACTCATAAAAGAGTAGGATGTGTATATATAACGGAAAATGGTAGAAGAGAAGAAACTATTTTAGGAATGTTAACAGCTTGGGATGTTCTTGGAAATTAAATTAGGGAGTGATAACAATGGTAGAATCATTAGATAATAAAATAAATATTGAAATATTAAAAGTGAATGGAAATGAAAAAGCAACTGAAATTATAATAAGAGGAGAAAAACAATATAAAACAAAAGGAATAATTATTCACTGTATGGATAATTATCAATTAGACTATAAACAATTATGTGAAGAAATAAAAGATTATAAATTAGATAACTTAAAGAAACACCTTACAGATAAGCACATAATATATAATGAGATTGACTTTGTTTAAAAATTATAAAATATTTGTATGGAAAGGGGAGAACCTAAAAATGGGATTATTTAGTTCAAATACTGATGAATTCAAAGTTGGCGATAAAGTGAGAGTAAAATATAGAGAACAAGAGGGATATATAATAGATAAAAATGGAAGTTTATATATGGTTTCTCTTAATAGTGGTACAGATGTTGATTCTTATTCAGCAGAACAATTAGAAAAATGTTGGTAATCTTTAAAAGGTAGCAAACGCTACCTTTTTCTATTCTTAATTCATTTATTATAAAAAGCTCAATAATTTATTAAATAATTATTAGAGTTTTTTTATTTTTTTCGACAATGTATTCCATATTTATTTATTTAAAACTAAAAATTACTGTTTTTTAAAAAAATATTATGTTACAGACAGATTTTGACAGACTTCGACAATCTATTTGTTTTATAATTTACATAAATAGTTGATTTTTTAACTTTGTTTGAATAGTAGAATATAACTTTAAACTCACAAATGCAGTAAATATTAGAGTTACATTTGAAAAATATTGTAAAGAAACAAGAGACCTACATAAAATATTAAGGATATAAAAATTGCTTCTATTATATTATATTCTACATATTAAAGTAATTAAATACAATTATATATATATAAAATATAAGGAATTTATGTGCCTAAATGAAGAAAATGTAAAGCATTTCTCTTTATTTAGGCATTTTTTTGTGCATTTATATAGAATTGTTTTATTAGAATCTAATAGCGTTAGAGCGCCTCCTAATTGATTTGAATTTAATATTTCAAATCAATTAGGAGGTTTTATTATGAAGGAATATAGTTTAAGCTCTGAAGAGCGCAGTTATTTAATGTCAGTTGTTATAAATACAAAAAATGAATACTTAAGAAAGTATTGTAGAAGAAAAAATTTATTAAAAATAGAAAGTATTGATTGCGTACCAGAAATAGCTACATATTCAGATATAGAAGAAGTTGAAAATAAATTTTATATGGACGAGCTATTAAGAATTGCTAAACCATATCTAACTAGAAAAGAAATGAATGTACTTAAGAAAGCTATTGAAAATAGAGATAATTTCAAAGAATTTAAAAGTTACCTAAAAAAGCATGAAAACTATGAGTATAAGATTTTGTCTAAAGTATTAAAAAAGATTGGAGGAATAATCAATGAGTAATGATGTATTATTTAATAATTTTAATCTTACTAATGAAGAGATTGAAAGCGTATTAAAACAAATGGATCATTTTATAAATATAAATAGCTATATTGACGCAAAATTTAATGAGGATCTAAAACAAGATATATATTTTAGAATTTTCATAACTCTATCAAGAAATAGAAAAAAATAATAAAAATGTTCTAAAAATGTCTCCGTTTTTATTTGCCATGACGACCATATTTATTAGAAGGATATAAAAATTCTTCTGGTATGTTGCACATTGACAAGTAAATACACATTTGTTAGATACAACTCTCTTATTGAATTATGTGGCTTAAAAAGTCTATAATATACTGGAGTTTGCAACTTCAATGAATTGGTAAGAGTGAAACACCTGCGTAGTCATAGTTCGAGCGTTGAAGTAACATTTAATATGTTATGATCCGTCGCAAGCATTGAGCGTAGGTTCGACAGAGTCGGACAAGTACCTGAAATAGCAAAATGTATTGGGGACAATACAAGGTGAACAAGTGGAGTAGTGTAGCAATCTACCATCTAATATATTCCCGCAAGTTAAGGGATGTCAAGGACAAATATTAACTAATATCCATAAAAAATATAAATGAGTAAATATAACAAATGTAGGAGAATTTAATAGTTCTCCTACATTTTAATATAAAGAAGGTATAAATTATGTTAGATATTATTTCAATGACTATATTGATAATTTTTATGATGTTGTTCGGTATAATTACTATTTTAATTATTATCGGAGGAAATATGAATAAATCCGAAGAGGAACGAAAGAGGGAAGATGAAGAGCAAATTCAATACATAAAAGAATACAATGAAAAAAAGCAACTTAAGAAAAAATCAAAATAATAAAAATGTCAAAGGTGCAAATTCTAAAATTTCAGGAATTTGCACCTTTGTTTTCACTAAAGAAGATGTGCTAGATTGATGACAAGCAAAAATATTTACCAGAAAGGAGATTAAGTATGTCTTTTTTGAATAAGCAAAAAGAAAGCCCTGAATTCCTTAACAACTTTCTAAAATATAAAAGATACATTGAATCTGGAGCACAGACAACAGTAGATGAAACTTATTACGACCTAAAAACATTATTTAGATATGTCAAGTTATTTTTGTACAACAACGATAAACTTAAAACAATAACTAAAGAAGAATTCAAAGTAATACAAATAATTGATGTAACAATAGATGATTTAGGTCAAATGAGGAGAACGGATTTAAGCGATTATATGTGTTTTTTAGCTAATACACTTGAAAACGATAGCAGAACAAGAAATCGAAAACTTGCTTCAGCTAAAAGACTATATGAATATTTAGAAGTAAATAACCTTATACATAGCAATCCTACTTTAAATATGGAATGTGCTAGAACTGATAAAAGACTACCAGTACACTTAAGTCTTTCTCAAAGTAAGCAATTACTATCAAATACAATAAATTCAGATGTACGACACAAAATAAGAAATTATGCAATTACTTGTATTTTCTTAAATTGCGGTTTAAGACTTTCTGAATTAGTTGGAATAAATCTTTCTGATCTTAAAATTGATAATAGCGAGAAAACAGTAAAAATTCGTGGAAAAGGCAATAAAGAAAGAATCTTATATTTAGATGATGCAGTTTGCGAAGCTATTGAAGCATATTTAGAAATTAGACCGAAAATTGGAAAAGATAATCCAGATTACAATGCTTTATTCTTAAGTTCAAGAAATAAGAGAATTTCTCAAAGAGCGGTTCAAGTTATTATAAAGAATGAACTTAATGAACTATTTGAAGATACAGATGAAAAGAAAAAATATCATACACATTCATTAAGACATACAAGTCCTACTTTACTATATGAAGAGAACGATGTAAATATTTTTGTTTTAAAGAAGATTCTCGGACACGAATCTTTAGATGCAACTCAAATATACACTCATGTTTCAAACAAGAAATTAAAAGAACTTATGATGAACTTTAATATATTAAATAGAGAGGAGCAAACATAGATGAATACTGAACTAAAAACACCCAAATTTGTTGAGGAATTTGCTAATTATTTAGTAGCAATTAGAAACTTATCACAAGTATATATAACTAATATAAAAGTTACTATTGAACAGTTTTTAGAGTTTATAAACATACATAAATTTAAAAACAGATATGATTCTATAAATGAAATGAGTTTAAATGACATTAGAAGCTTAAATAATAGCGATATTTATAGTTTTATATTCTTTTTGGCAGAATCACACTATAAGAATAATTCCAGAGTCGTTAAAATCGAACATTTAAGAACTTTCTTTGATTACCTTTTTAGAATTGAACATTCAATTTTTAGAGAACCTTTCAAGAAAATAAATAGCGAAAGAAAAATTGATAAAAAATTACCAAATTACTTATCATTAGAAGAATCTAAAAGGCTTATAGATCTATATAAGGATAGTACAAATCCTATTGAAATTAGAGATAGTGCTATGCTGCATATATTTTTAAATTGTGGACTGCGACTCTCTGAAATTAGAAACTTAAATTTAGAAGATATTGATTTATATGATGATAAGTTTACGATTATTGGTAAAGGTAATAAAGAAAGAACAAACTACTTAAATGATATAACTAAAGAAGCTCTCCTTAAATATTTGAATATTAGAGATAATTCTCATGACAAAGAACGAAATAATCCATTATTCTTAACTGATTATGGATTTAGAATGAGTGTAACTACAATTAAGAAAATTGTAAAACGAGCGTACAGAAAAGCAGATCTGGATGAAAATGTATATTCAGTTCATACTTTAAGACATACCTGCGCAACTATTCTTTATAAAGCAGGCTGTAATATTAGAACAATTCAAGAAATACTCGGACATGTTCAAATTGATACAACTGAAATATACACACACTTACACGATCAAGAAGTTATGGATGTTATGCTCAACCACCCATTAGCGCAATATAAAATGGCGGATGCTCTTGCTTATTGTGCTTAAATCAAATATAATAAGGAGGAACTCATGAAAGAATTTGATGGAAATTTTGACACTAATAACATTCATTCAGTAGAATTAAATCTATTAGATGGACAAGTTGAAATTATATTAAGAGCTTTAGAGTTATATGGCTATAACCTGGATTATATGTTAAATAGTAATGATTCTTCAGATGACACAAGACAAGAAAAGCTTGCTTTACTAAAATATACTTATGAACAAGTATTAGCAACTCAAGCAGAACAAATTGAAAGTAAGAGCAATAATACTGATAACATACCAGAGTTTGGTAAAATACTAATAAAAGACGGTATAAGAAATAATGAAGTAGAATTCAAGTTACATGTAGGATAATATTTCAATTTTGACAAAAAAAGAAGAAGAGTAGGAGAGAGGGGCAGTTTTGAAGAATTAGAGATTTAATTATTAAATAAAAAATAAAAATTTAAAACTAATTCCAGAAGATCCTACAAAAATTTTTCTATATAAAATTTACAGAACAAATCATAAAAATAAAATTTATAATTAAAAATTAAAATTTTGAAATTTTTCAAATTTAAGAAATTCAAATTTTAAATTTGTGCAATGTTAAATTTATAATTTTAAAACCAAACATTAAAAATTAAAAACGAACATTTGTATAAATCAAAATTTTGCAATTTATAATGTATAATTTTATAAATTTACAAACCAGATTTAATAATCTAAACTAATTATATTATTTTATAAATTAAACGCTTCAGAATCGTTTTTAAGACATTTTTTCACAAAACCTAACAAGTTATATGTTTAGAATTTAATTCTTAATAATATGACTTGCAGCAAAATTCATATAATTATACTAAAATACTGATATTTTAAGGTTTTCCTGAAAATGCTGAAAAATGGCTAAAAAACGACGCACGAGAATCGATTTTAAGGCGTTTTTAGAAAAAGGTAATATAACTTGTTGTTTATAAAAATAGTTAAAATAAGGATTTAAGCAGATTTCGAGATTTTGATAAAAAATTGTAAAGATACAATATAAAAAATAACAAATTATATAGAAATAATATTAGATCAGAATATAACTAATATAAGTACAAAATAATGAAGCTAGTGTTGATATAGCAATAGTTTGTAGGACACCGAGAGAGGTCGTCCATATATTTTACTCCTATTCCTTTTTGCACAAAACTTTGATTTTGCGCAATTGGTGCAATATAATTTAAAGTAGTATTTCTTAACACTACCCTCTTTTCAATCATTATTCAATTTATTAAATCCTTATTTGTATACATCACAAATTTTACTATACAATAAAAAGAGCAGCTTTAAAACTACTCTTTAGTTGTATGTTATATTAAATTATAAAACCTTAATTGCTGTAATATCGTCACAATCTTTAAATCTATTTTGATATTTTTCCCAGTTTTTATCTTCTAACAATTTTCTTTTTATTTCTTTTGCATAATATTCAATATTATTATCTGAAATATTATGCATAAATTTTTCTTTTGTCATACCAAGTACATCTATATCAAATCCATCTGTACATACAAAAACTTTTTCAAGTTCATTTAATTTGTATTTTCTTTGATATGCATATGAAACTACTGAAGAATCATTACTCACTATATAATATCCACCAACTTTGTTTTTTAATTGTCTATTCTCTCTTAACAGTTCTATTACTTCTGGTTTATTTCTTGCTTCTTTTATTGTGATATCTTCAACAATTGATATATCTTTCATTAATTTCCATACATTGTTATCTAATTTATGTAAATTACAATCTCTTATTTCTTCAACAGTATCATTACTTTTACGTTTGATTAAGATAATTGAATCACCTAAAGAGAAAAGTTCTAAAAACTCTCCCCTTTTCCTTGAAATAACCAAGCTTGAAGATGGTACTTCATAAGGTTTCAACCTTATTCCTAGTTCTTCTTCTTTTGCTTCGATTCTTTCTTTCATATATTCTATAGCAGATTTAACCGTATCTTCTAATTCTATATTTTCTTGATTTACCAATTTAGACTTTAAATATTGAAGTAATTCAGCTACATACCATTCAGCAGAAGTTTTATATACATCTAATTCATTATCTCCTAAACCTGTCGCTCCATCCATAAGTATGGTGATATTTTCATCCGTATAAAATATATCTTCATTTACTAAATGTCCATTTCTTTTATCTTTCTTTTCTCCTGAAAGTGAAATTACCATATTTTATTCTTCCTTTATTATTTCGTTTATTATTTTGCATTTTTCAAGAAGTATGACATTTTATCTAAAAATTCATTGTTATTCTTTGTTGAAACCATTTGTGTAATTAATTCTTCAGTAACATCTGCAACAGACATTGTTGACATTGCTTTTCTTAATGCAAATACTGTTTCTAATTCTTTTGGAGTTAATAATAGTTCTTCTCTTCTTGTTCCTGATTTGTTTATATCAATTGCTGGGAAAATTCTCTTTTCTGATAATTTTCTATCTAAGTGAACTTCCATATTACCAGTGCCTTTAAATTCCTCAAATATAACATCATCCATTCTACTGCCTGTTTCTATTAAAGCTGTAGCAAGAATTGTTAAGCTTCCCCCATTTTCTATATTTCTAGCTGCTCCGAAGAATTTTTTAGGTTTATGTAATGCACTTGGATCTAAACCACCAGATAATGTTCTTCCTGAAGATGGGATAGATAAGTTATATGCTCTTGCTAAACGAGTAATACTATCTAATAATATAACTACATCTTTCTTTTGCTCTGTTAGTCTCTTGGCTCTTTCCAGTACCATTTCTGCTACCTTAACATGATGTTCAGGTAATTCATCAAAAGTAGAATATATAACATCTCCTTTAATGCTACGTCTCATGTCTGTAACTTCTTCTGGACGTTCATCTATTAAAAGAACAATTAATTCTATTTCTGGATTATTTGTTGTAATACTGTTTGCAATTTTCTTTAATAATGTAGTTTTTCCAACTTTAGGTGGGGCAACTATCATTCCTCTTTGGCCTTTTCCAATTGGTGACATTAAGTCAATAATTCTCATTGCATATTCATTTGGAACTGTTTCCAATCTAATTCTTTCGTCTGGATAAATAGGAGTCAAATCATCAAATTTTTGTCTTCTATATGCTTTTTCTGGAGATTCTCCATTAACTTCACCAACATAAATTAGTGCTGGAAATTTTTCTCCTTCTTTTGGTAATCTTGCAATTCCTTTTACTTTATCACCTTTATCCAACCTGAATCTTCTGATTTGTATAGGTGATATATATACATCTTTTGGAGTTGATAAATAATTTTCTCCTCTTAAAAATCCATATCCATCAGGTAATACTTCTAATATTCCTTCAACAATTTGGTCATCTGCATTTGTTAATTTGTATGATCCATTTGAAGGTTCAGCAAGACTGCTTGTAGTTACATCTGTTGCAACGTAGCTCCCATCATATTCAATTTCTTTTGCTTCAATTGATTCATTTTCCAATTTCAATAATTTTTCTATAATTTCCTCTTTTTTTAGCTTTGAAGTGTTTTTTATCCCCTTTTCTTTTGCAAGTTGACGCAATTCTACTAATGTATAATTTTCTAAATCCATATAATTTCCCCCATTATTAAATTTATATAAACAGACAAAATAAAGCTTGTCCTTGTTTTTTATTTTATTTGACTAATTTCTTTGGATTTTAAAGTTAGAATTAAAATAATTGAATAAATATAGATTGTATATGATAATGAGAAAGAATGAACTTTCTCATTATATAAGTGCATTTATTAGTATATAAATTATTTGCTGATATCTATGTATACCTTTTCATTTGGCAAATACATATCTAGTTTTTCTCTAGCAACATCTTCTATATATTCTTTCGAATTGATGTTATCTCTTTTAGCTGTTAAAGACTCTTGATATGCTAATTGCTTGTTTATTTGTTCTGTATAATATTCATTAGTATTTTTATATGAGTTTAAAGTTTTTTGTTGACCTATAAAAATATATAATACATAAGCAAAAATTGCTACAAATAATAGGTTTTTATAGATTTTTTTTGATTTTAAAAGTTTTTTCATCAGTAATTATCTCCAATTTATCCATAAAATATGTAAATTCAATTATAGATAAGGAATAAAATAACAACACATTCCACTATGCCAATATTGCGAATGTGTTGTTATACTTTTATGCAATGGTAACCGCATTCACTGCGGTTATTCATTTTCTATATTTATTATGCACAGATATTTAAATAATGTCAAACAAAACCTTGATATCATTGATTCAAACAAAAATGCCAATGGTATAGATGTTTAGAACCGCCAAGTTGCGTAAAAAGAAATATCCTCTGGACATTTCTCATTTGTAAATTAAATGTTGTCTTACAAATATAATTATCTTTTGAAACCAGTTTTGCTTTTTTACTTCTACTGGCAAATTGCTATTATAAATCTTATTTTTCTATATCTGCTTTATCTTCTTTGCTTACTAATTTTTCTTTTAGCTCTTTCATTGTTGCATCCTTTTTGTCCTGCCATTCTTTCGTATTCATTGTATTAAAATCTATTAATGCAGTTCCAACATTTCTATCTTTTCCAAAAATATGTACAGCAAGCCCCGCTTCAGGATTTTCTCTAACAAATTCCTCGTCTCCTAATTGTTTTTTACTATATGAATGAGTTACAAAATCCAATTCTTCTAAAAATTTCATTTCTCTTTTTATCATAATAGGAGATATCATATAGATTTTATCTTTGCCTTCAAATCTATAAAATTTGTCGTCTTTTAAAGCTTTTATTTTGCTTATAGCATCTAATAATTGAAAATTAACCATAGATACAGTTTTAGATATTCCATTTTCAGCCATTCTCTTATGCAAGTCTCCTGGTAAATGTAAATGAATGCTATTTTCTGATATTCCATAAGTAAACATATCATTAATAGGATATCTTTCGTCATTCGACTGTTGTTCTTGCTTTTCTTGAATTTTTTTCAGTAAAAAATTTCTTATATTAGTCTCATCGTTTCCTAAACTTTCTGCAACTCGACTAATGCTCTCATCATCTTTCATATCTACTTGTCCTAACAGATAATTTACTATGTGTTCATTTTCTGGTTTTCTTATTGAAATTAAAATATTTTTTATATCTGATTTATTCATTTTTTTCTATCATTCCTTTCTTGCATAGGTCAATATACAAATACATATTTATATATTCTACATTTCCTCTACGTTTTCCTCCAAATTGACATTATTTTTTTGTGTTTTCATATTTATTTAATTTTTTGCAAATAACACAAATAGATGACCAGAATTGCTAAACCGTGTCAGAAGAAATGCCTTCTGGATATTTTTTGCCTGTGTTCTAGCAAGCCTTAACTTAATCGAAACGTAAGCAACTTCCTTTTCAATTTCTGGCATTAGAAAAACAAAAAAGAATTAAAGCAAAGCTTTAATTCTAATCTGGTGCAGATGGCCGGAATCGAACCGGCACGGTTTATTCAACCGCAGGATTTTAAGTCCTGTGCGTCTACCAGTTCCGCCACATCTGCATATTTACTGGCTAACAAAATGTATTGTACTACAAAGATATAATAATTGTCAATACTTAAAAGCAAAAAAATAAAAAATGTAGTAAATTTATTATAAAATTAAGTATACTACATTTTTTGTTTATAAAACCATAATTAAGGTTGTAACTATATAGGGTTTACGTGAATAATAGATAAATAAACAGGATCTAGGGAGTTAAGTTCTTTTTCAAGTTTATCAGCTATATTATGACTATCATAAGTAGACATATTTCCATCTACATAAATAGAGATAGAAACAAGGTACTTATATCCGACAGGAGTAGAAGTAAAGTGATCAATTTTTTGTATATCTTTATAGTTACTAATAATATCTAATATCTCTTTTTTAGTTTCTTCGTCAATCGAAGAATCCATTAAAACATCATAACTTTCTGAAAATAGTTTAATTCCAGTAAAACATATTAATATTGAAATCCCCATACCAACAAAACCATCAAACCAATAAATTCCATATAAATTTAAGATAACAGAAGTTAGAGTGAAACTTGTGACGATACAGTCGTTTCGATGATCTTTTTGCAATGCTTTTATAAGAATACTATTAGTTCTTTTTGATAAAAAATGAGTAAATATAAATAGTGTTAGCTTTACAGCTATTGTGATTATGCACACAATTATAAGTAAATGTGGATAAGAAACTTCTTTAGGGCTAAATAACGACTTTGCTGAATCATAAAATAATTTTAAAGCTACCAATATCATAGAAATAGCAATAAACAAAGAAAAAATGTATTCAGCTTTTCCATGCCCAAAATTATGCTTATCATCTTTTGGAACGCTTGAGATTTTATTTCCAATAGTACTCATTAAAGATGCAAATATATCACCAGCACTATTTGCAGCATCTGCAATCATGGCTTGACTTTTACTAAGAAAGCCAATCGTAAATTTTATTACAAGTAAAAATATATTGCCTAAAATTCCAGCAATATTAGCTTTTTTTATATCTGAATATCTATCCATAATAAGACTCCTTTAGGGTGTATAAAAAAATAATAACATAAAAAAATAAAATATACAATAAAATAAACAAATATGTAAAACTAATATTGATGATTATATAAATGTATAAAAAAGAATAATAATGATACAAAATAAGACTTTACTGATATAAATAAAGAAAAATATCAAAATATGTCAAAAATTTGTATACGAAGATATAAAAATAGTGAGAAATATATGATATTATAATATTACAAAATAATAGAAAAACATGCATATTGAATAGAAATCAATTCAAAAAATATTAACAAATAACACATAAATAACTCTATGGTAAAAATGAATAAAAAAGTAATAATATTCGCCATAGCGAAAGATAAGTGTGTTTTAATACTAGAAATAATCAATAAAGAATTGGTGAAAATATATGCATATAGAAATGTTAGTAAAGGAAGTCCGACAAGAAAAGAACATGACAATAACTGCTTTATCTAGAAGAAGTGGAGTTTCTGCGGCACATTTAAGTGATATAGAAAAAAATTTTAAAAGTCCAAGTCTATTAGTAATGGTTAGAATTGCTAAAGCTCTAGATGTAGATATTACAGAATTATATAGAGTAAAGTGGTGATTTTAATGAGAGAACATTATGAAAGAAGTGTGGAGGTTTTAAAATTGTATATGAAAATTACAAAACAAATACCATCAGAGAGACAATGGAATAAATATGCCAGAATAGAAAATTTATTATCTAGCAAATCAATAGAATATTTAAGCGGAATAAAATTTAATAAAATGTGTAGAAAACTTATAAAGAAAAATAGGTAACAATTGAATTGAAAAATTCATAAGTTACTTATTTTTTTTATAAAAAATATCAAAATACTAGACTTTTTTTTTGAAATAGCTTAAAATAAAACTGGAAAAATAACAAAAAGAATAAAAATAAAAAAATATACAACACTATAAATTAAAAAAAAAATTTATTTTAAAATCAATTGTAGTGGACAAAAATAAAGATAAAAGAGAGGTAATAATTATGAATATTTGGCATGACATAAATAAAGATAGAGTAAAGAAAGATGATTTTGTAGCTGTAGTAGAAATACCAAAGGGTTGCAAAAATAAATATGAATTAGATAAAGAAACGGGCTCGTTAAAATTGGATAGAATTTTATATACTGCAACACATTATCCAGCAAATTATGGTTTTATTCCAAGAACTTATGCTGGTGATCATGATCCGTTAGATGTGTTAGTACTTTGCCAAGAAGCTATATATCCGTTAACATTGGTGGAATGTTATCCAATAGGAGCATTAAGAATGACTGACAGTAATGAAGAAGACGAGAAAATAATAGCGATAGCAAAAAAAGATCCATTCTTAAATACTTATAATGATATTACTGAACTTCCAGCGCAAGTATCAGCTGAAATAATGCATTTCTTTGAAGTGTACAAACAATTAGAAGGAAAGAAAACAACAATAGACAAAATGATGGGAAGAAAAGAAGCAGAAGAAATTATACAAGAAGCAATAGAAAGTTATAAAGAAAATTTTGAGAAAGACTAAATACAGAAAG